>JACDJB010000501.1_pt1 | contig 40991 bp, 41 predicted proteins | sample 7454121 | NCBI WGS metagenome assembly JACDJB01 (sample SAMN14253290, study PRJNA609438) | sludge metagenome | isolation source: sludge after 25d culture with pyrite | collected 2018-12-20
GCCTGGTGGCCGTCTACGCGGTGGCCATCTTTGTCCAAAGCGCCCTGCCGTCGGTGGTGAGCCCCCCCGGTGGGATGGGCCTGGACAAGGTGGCCCATATGGGCGCCTATGGCCTGATGGCCGTGCTGCTGTGCCGGGCCCTGGCCGCATCGCCCATGGCGAAGCGGTCCCCCTGGCAGATCGCCGTGGTGGCGATGCTGCTCGCTACCCTTTACGGCGTCAGCGACGAGCTGCACCAGGTACTGGTTCCCCGGCGCTGCGCCGATGTCGGCGATGTGCTTGCCGATCTTGTCGGCAGTGCCGTCGGCGCCGCGATCTGGGTCCGCCGCCATCTCAAATCCGAGACCTGAAATTTCAGATCCCCACGGCGCGTGGATTGACAAATTTTCAGCCGTTCTATAGAAATTTGAGTTAAACGTGTGCGGCATTCCTCAGACGACAAGCACCCCATCCCCCCCCGATCGATTGAGCCATTCAACCCAAGGAGAAGACGATGGGCGAAGACCGGCAGAACGTCATCATCATCAACGGCAACCGATGCCCCTTCGAACCGGGCGAAACCATCCTGGAAGTGGCCCGGCGGCACGATATCGACATCCCGACCCTCTGCCACCTCAAAGGGGCTACCCCCACCGGGGCCTGCCGGGTCTGCGTGGTGGAGGTGGAAGGGGCCGCCAGCCTCATGGCCTCCTGCGTGACGCCAGCCGATGCCGGCATGGTGGTGCACACCGAGTCGCCCAAGGTGGTGGCGGCCCGGCGCCGGGTCCTCGAGCTGATGCTCGCTTCCGGCAACCACAACTGCACCATTCATGGTGCCGATGAGAGCGACTGGACCGCCATGCAGCTCAAGGTGATGGCGGATGATCAGGCCCAGGCGCTGTGCCCGGTGTGGGGCGACTGCCGCCTGCAAGATCTGGCCTTTCGCTACCAGGCCACTGCCCAGGACTACGAACGGGCCGAGACGCCCTATCCCCAGGAGCTGGTCAACCCGTTCATCGTGAGGGATTTCTCCCGCTGCATCCGTTGCGGGCGTTGCGTCCAGGCCTGCAACGAGGTCCAGGTCAACAACGCCATCAACTTCGGCTTCCGGGGCGCGGCCCTCAAGATCGTCACCGCCGGGGACCATCCCCTGAGAGACAGCGACTGCGTCTTTTGCGGCGAGTGCGTCCAGGCCTGCCCGGTGGGCGCGCTGGTGGAAAAGAACGCCCGCTACCGGGTACGGCCCTGGGAGATCACCCGCACGCGCACCACGTGCAGTTACTGCGGGGTGGGATGCCAGTTGGAGCTGCACGTGGCCGACGGAAAGGTGGTGCGGGTCACCGGGGCCGAGGACGTGGCCCCCAACTACGGGAGCCTCTGCGTCAAGGGGCGTTTCGGCTTCGACTTCATCCATTCCCCCGAACGGCTCACCAAGCCCCTGGTGCGTGAGGGCGATCAGTTCCGTGAGGTCACCTGGGACGAGGCCCTGGACCGGGTAACCGAGGGATTGGCCGCAGCCCGCGATCACCACGGCGCCGATGCCGTGGGCGTGCTGTGCTCGGCCCGGATCACCAACGAGGAAAACTACCTGCTGAGCAAGCTGACCCGGGCGGCGCTGGGAACCAACAACATCGACCACTGCGCCCGGCTCTGACATAGCTCCACGGTGGCCGGTCTGGCCGCCACCTACGGCTCCGGGTCGATGACCAACTCCATCGCCTGCATCGAGAAGGCCGATGTCATCCTCATCACCGGGTCCAACACCACGGAAAATCACCCGGTGATTTCCGCCTACGTCAAGCGCGCCGTCACCCGCCGGGGCGCCCGGCTCATCGTGGTGGATCCCCGCCGCACCAAGATTTCCGAGTTCGCCCGGATCCACCTGCGCCACCACCTGGGAACCGACGTGGCCTGGATCAACGGGATGATGCACGTGATCATCCAGGAAGATCTCTACGACAAGCCGTACGTGGAAAGTCGCACGGTGGGCTTCGATGAATTGAAGCGGATGGTGGCCAAGTTCACCCCGGATTTCGTGGAGAGCATCACCGGGATTCCGGCGGATCAACTGGTGGCGGCGGCACGCCTCTACGCATCGGGTCGGCCCGGCAGTATTCTGTACTGCATGGGGATTACCCAGCACACCACCGGCACCGACAACGTCAAGGCCCTGGCCGCCCTGGCCATGCTCTGCGGCAACGTCGGCGTGGTCGGCGGCGGGGTCAACCCGCTCCGGGGGCAGAACAATGTCCAGGGGGCCTGCGACATGGGCGGGCTACCCGATGTCTACTCCGGCTACCAGAAAGTCACCGATCCGGCCCTGCGGGCCAAGATGGCCAAAGCCTGGGGGGTGGATACCCTGCCGGGCAAACCGGGTTTCAAGGCCACCGAAATGATCCCCAAGGCGGACAGCGGAGAGCTCAGGGCGCTTTACATCGTGGGCGAAAATCCGCTGGTCTCCGATCCGGACCTCAACCACGCCGAGCATTGCCTTCGGAAGCTCGATTTTCTCGTGGTGCAGGACATCTTTCTCACCGAAACAGCCCGTCTGGCCGACGTGGTGCTGCCATCCACCTGCTTTGCCGAGAAGGAAGGAACCTTCACCAACACCGAGCGTCGGGTGCAGCGGGTGCGCAAGGCCGTCGATCCACCGGGGGAGGCCCGTACCGACTTGTCCATCATCTGCGACATCGCCACCCGGTTGGGCTATCCCATGCACTACGAGGGGGCCGAGGCCGTCTTCTCCGAAATCGGCCGCGTGACCCCGGCCTATGCCGGGCTTTCGTATCGGCGGATCGAAAAAGAGGGGATTCCCTGGCCTTGCCCGGTGCCGGAACACCCCGGTACCCCGGTGCTGCACCAGGGATCCTTTTCCCACGGCAAGGGGGTCTTCTTTGCCATCGACTATATCCCGCCGGCCGAGACCGCCGACGAGGACTATCCGCTCTACCTCACCACCGGTCGGGTGCTGTACCACTACCACACCGGCACCATGACGATGAAAAGTGAAGGGTTGATGGACCGGGCGCCGGAGTGCTTCGTGGAGATTTCGGCGGCGGATGCGGCGGATCTCGGGGTGGAAAACGGGGGACGGGTGAAGGTCAGCTCCCGCCGTGGCAGCATCGAGGCGGTGGCCAGGGTATCGCAGCGGGTCAATCCCGGGACCCTCTTCATTCCCTTCCACTACGCCAAGGCGGCGGCCAACCGGCTGACCAACGCCCGGCTCGATCCCGTTTCGGGAATTCCGGAGTTCAAGGTCTGCGCGGTCAAGCTGGCCAAGGCCGCCTGATTTCGGTCCGAATCCCGGAAAACCTCCCTGCCTTCAAGGAGACGGTGGCGACCCGGGCAAGGCCTCAGGCCACGACGAACAGCCGGATGTAGCGCCGGTCCAGGGCATGGAGGGCCACCGGTCCGTACTCGTCCTCCAGCTCTTGGAACAGGGTTTCGAGCACCGGCGCCAGCGCCCGGGAAACCGCCTCGGGATCACGGGCGCTGCGCTGGGCGAGCCAGTGGAGAAACTGGTGCCGCCGCTCCTGGCGAATCTTTCCTTCAGGCGTCCGGAGATCGGTGAAAAAGCGGCGCAGGTCCGCCAGATCCACCGGCAGGGCGTCGGTTCCCAGATCGAGGGCGTCCCGTACCCAGAGGGTCAGCAGGAGGTTTTTCCAGTTGAGCATGCCGGCCGGCGCCAGGGGGGCGGTGATGCGCATCCGGGCCAAGAGGTCATCCAGGGCCGTGACGGTGTCCAGGGTACGCTCGGTGGTGGCCAGGTCGGCCAGGGTTTCGAACTCCCGGTACAGCACCCCGCTGCGGTAGTTGTCGAAGAACAGGGGGCGCTTGATCAGCAGTCCGCCCACCACACCGGTTCCCTCCTCCAGCCAGAACTTCAACCGAAGTCCCGCTTGCCGATACCAACTGTGGCGCTGCCACCGTTCCGCCTTGTGCTTCAAACGCCAGACCGCTTCCCAGGCGATACGAAAAAAATCCTCGAGATAATGACGCCGGATCAGGGCAGCCCCCCGGGCCGGGTTGAAACGGCCGTTGACCATCGCCGTGCGCTCCAGCCCGATGCCGAGGAAGCCGGCGGCCTTGCGGGCCAGGGCCGCCAGGTCGGTGCGCTGACGCACCACCCGACCATCGGCCACCGCCAACCGGTTGCACAGGGCGGCGAACTCGGTCTCGATGGGCTCCATGTCGCCGTTGGTGGCGTAAACGGCCAGGGCCTCCGCGAAAGCGTTCCCCTGGGGGAGGGACGCGGCGGACATGGATGCCACCGGCAGTTGCGTTTCCTCCTCCGGATCGGTGGCGGGGGGACGACGCACCCGATGATGGTCGTTCAGGGCCTCCGGGGTCAGGGGTAGATAGATGCCGACGGCTTCATCGAAGGGCAGAAATCCTTTTTCGGCCAGGCGCACCGCGCGCTGGCGCAGCATTTCCTCTTCGGATTCGGCCGGCAGCAGCACGCTCGATTCCAGCAGCAGGTTGCGAAACAAGGTGTCGTCATGCTCGGCGAGTCGCTGGAGAAAGGCCCGGATGAAGCTGTCACGGTCGTCGGCCATCCCCTCCAGGCCTTCATCCGTCGCCTCCTGGGGGCGGATGCGCAGGTAGAAGACATCGTCCAGGGTGAAGACGTCGTCACCGAAAATGGATGGGTCCTGGTCGTGTTCGCGGATGATCAACTGAAGGTTGGCGGCCAGGAAGTATTCCAGCAGCGGCTGCTGGTGCTGCACGAGGTAGATGACGGTGCGCTCGGTGGCCGCCTGCATCATGGCGGCGATCCAGCGGGCCAGGGCCGCGGGGTCGATGCGATCCGCTTCCCATGTCTCGGCGTCCAGCAGGTACTGAAGCTGGGCGTTGGAGGCCATGGCCAACAGCGGCAGGGCATCGGCGGCGCCGATTTCGTGGATCAGCAGGTGCAGATCGGTTTCGGCGAAGGACTGCACGAGGCTGGCCGGCCGGGGATGGTTGAGGATGCGCGCCAGGGCCTCTTCCCCGGGCAATGAGAGCACCTCGCGGCGTTCAGCGGCCAAGGCTGCCCGCCCGCCGACGGCCACGGGGGGCGATGGGGATGGTTTTTTCCTATCGTTGCTCATGGGAACTCCACGGCGCAATTTTAACCAGCAGCAGCATCCCCGGCAAGGCCGCCAGCATGCAGGCGATGAAAAAGGGCGCCCAACCCAGGCGGTCGGCCAGGAAGCCGGTGGGGGCGGCCGCAATGACCCGGGGTACCCCCATGAGGCTGCTGAGGAGGGCATACTGGGTGGCGGTGAATTTCTTGTGGGTGATGCTGGCCATGTAGGCGACATAGGCGGCGGTGCCCATGCCGCCGCTTAAGTTTTCAAAACCGATGACCCCCGCCAACCACGGGGCGCTGGGGCCGATGCGGGCCAGTACGGCGAATCCGGCGGTGGACAGGGCCTGGAGGAGCCCGAAAATCCAGAGACTGCGGGTGATGCCCAGGCGTAGCATCATCAGGCCGCCGGCCAGGCTGCCGCCGATGGTGGCCCAGAAGCCGAAAAGCTTCACCACGGCGCCGATTTCGGTCTTGGAGAACCCGAGCTCGAGATAGAACGGGATCGTCATGGCGCTGGCCATGGAATCGCCGATTTTGTAGAGCAGGATGAAGGCCAGGATCCACAAGGCGCCGCGGCGCTGAAAGTACTCCTGCAGCGGGGCGATCACCGCCTCGGCCAGGGTGCGGGGCCGGCCGGCCGTCATGGGCGGCTCCCGACAGGCCAGGGTGGTGGCCAGGGCAGGCAGCATCAGGGCGGCCATGAGCAGGTAAACGCCGGGAAAGGAGATATGGTCCGCCAGGATCAACCCCCCGCCCGAAGCCAGGAGCATGCCGAGCCGGTACCCGTTGACGTAGAGGGAGGCGCCGAGGCCCAGTTCGGCGTCACTGAGATCCTCACGGCGGTAGGCATCCACCAGGATGTCCTGGGAGGCGGAGAAAAATGTCACCAGCAGGGCCGCCACCGCCACCAGCCACGGCCGGGCGGCCGGGTCCGTCATCCCCAGGGCTGCGATGGCCGCTATGAGGCAGACCTGAACCATGATCAGCCAACCGCGACGCCGGCCGAGAAAAGGCGGGCAGTAACGATCGAAAATCGGCGCCCAGAGGAACTTGAGGGTGTAGGGCAGGCCCACCAGGGCCATGAGGCCGATGACGGAAAGATCCACCCCCACTTCCGTCATCCAGGCTTGCAGGACCGTGATGGTCAAAAGCAGGGGCAGGCCGCAGGCGAATCCCATCAGGAGGGAAACGAGCATGCGGCCCGAGAAGACCGCGGTCCATCCGGATCGGTCGGTTGCCTTGTCGCTGTTCAACAATTGCCTGAAAGCTGGTCCGGAGTCACCACCGGTCCGAATACCTGGCGCAGGGCCGTCAGACCGCCGCGCTGCTCGTAGAGGACCTCGAACAGGCGCACAGGAACGTTGGGTTCCTGACGATAGGCACCGATTTGCAGATCGATGCGTGCCAGGATGTTGTCGATGTAGAGCGAAAACTGCTTGTCGTAAAGCGCCCGGGGGTAGTCTTTGGCGATGAGGTCGGCAAACAGCCGCTTCAGGTCCGCGTAGCGCGGCAGGTGGCCGATGGGGGTTTCAATGGCCTCGACTTCTCTGTGGACGCAGCGTTCTATCCATGCCATCCAGACCTTCACGTCGCGCTTTTCGCCCAGCAGTTCTCGCCCCTCGCCACCGCGAGCCTCGTGGGTGAGAAAGTAGTTGAGTCCGGCCATGGCGGGGCGTTTGTCGTCGGCGATGTCCGGTGAGCTGAAAAATTTGAACTGGCCATCCATGTAGTCGCCCAGAGCGCCCGGAATGAAGGGAGCGTTGGCCCAGGGGGAACGCTTGACCCCCCTGGCGCCCACTTCGGTGGCGGTGGCGGCCGACACGATGCAGGCCCCGATCACCACCCCCTCGTCAGGCCCCTTGGCCACCCACACCGGCGGCATGGTGTCACTGTCGCGGCCGCTGTAGGTGATCACCCGGGTTTCCACCCCGGCCGGATCCTCCAGCGCCTCGGAGCAGGTGGACAGGGCGCGGGCCGACACGGTGCAGCGGGCGTTGGGATGGCTCATGGGGATGGGGTGGCCCTTTTCGTCGGTCTTGCCGGGCCACCATTCGCCCTGGAAGTTGACCCCCTTTTCGGGTACGGGTTCCCCGTTGCCGGTCCACTGGGGGACCCTGTTCGCGTCGATGAGCACGTTGGTCCAGATGACCTCGTGGCCCGGCTTGCGCAGGATTTCCATCAACAACGGGTCGCCATTCCAGTTGACGTCCTCCACGATGCCGAAGATGCCGCACTCCGGGTTCACCGAACGGACCGTGCCGTCGGCGGCGATCCACATCTGAGCCAGGTCATCGCCGAGGAAGTGGTCGCCGGCCATGGCGGTGGTGGTCTTGCCGCAGCCGCTGGGGGCGGCACCGGCAAACCAGGTGATGCGATCATCGCTGCCCTGGATGCCGGTGATGAACATGTGCTCGGCGAGTTGCCGGCCCCGGTGCTGGTAGACGGACTTGTCCACCGAAAAGCGGTGGTTGCCTTTCTTGAGCAGGAGGGTGTTGCCGGCGTAGGTGCAGAAACAACTGTAGGTCGTCCGGTCCTGCCGGTCCATGTACACCCGGGCGTTGGGCAGGTCCTCGGGCCGGTTGGGGCCCTGGCTGTGGAGGTTGGCGTAGAAATGGTTCTGCCGTTCGACCTCTTCGTCGAAACAGTCGAAGGCGTGTCGGTAGAGAATGTCGGCGCTGTGCATGACGTAGGCCGAGCTGGTGATCTCCAGGGCCGGGTCGGATACGGGAGCGCCGATGGGCCCCCGGTTGTAGAAGCCCACCAGCATGGTGGCGCCCTTCATGATGCCGCCCATCTTGTCACGGATATCCTTCAGGGCGTCGTCGCGCAGGATCTTGTTGGCCAGGGAGCTCACCGTTTCGTCGGGGTTGACGATGTAGAAGGTGCGGTCGATGATGCGGCCCTGTTCCTCTTTCAGGTCGAAGTGGATCGAGTGACCCTCCATGGCCAGGGATTGTTCTTCGCCGTTGTCCATGGCCAGGCGCCGGATGAATTTTCGGTCGGTGGCGCTGCCGGTGTGGATGAACACCCGATCCGGTTGGCAGAGGGCGATGGCGTTGGCGATTTTGATGCGCACGGCCCCGTTGCGGATCCGATCGATGCGCTCGCGCTGCTCGATGTTGAGGTGTCGGCGAAACAGTTCGGTGGCGCCCTCCGGGGTCGTGATGCCTCCGATGGTCTGGGCGATGTCGTAGGTGAGCGTCTGAACCATGTGTCGATCTCCTTTTTCACGGACGCCGGCAGCGGCCATTCCTCTGAGGCAAGGCTGCTGACGGATCCAGCGATCGTCGGCTTTAATCTTCCCGGAGGCAGACGACCGGTTCGGGGGTCGGCATTTGATATCGAATCCAGGCCAGCACCTTGTCAAACTCCTCGGCCAATTCGTGCAGGGCCAGGCCGCGGTGACTCACCCGGTTTTTTGCTTCGGGGGACAACTCGGCAAAGGTGCATTTCAGGGGGGGATAGTAGAAAATCGGGTCGTAACCGAACCCGCCGCTACCGGCCGGGGCTTTCGCGATGAGCCCTTCACAGCGCCCCTCGTAGGTCAGGGCCGGGCCGGTGGGCACGGCGATGGAAATGACACACTCGAACGCCGCCCGCCGGTCCGTGCAACCGGCCATGGCGTCCAGAAGCTTGGCGCAGCGCTGGGCATCGGTGGCGTCGGGACCGGCGTAACGGGCTGAATGCACGCCGGGGGCCCCGCCCAGGGCCGTCACCACCAGACCCGAATCATCCGCCAGGGCCGGCAGACCGAGGACCCGTGCCGCCAGGCTGGATTTTTTGTAGGCGTTTTCGTCGAAGGTGGCGCCGTCTTCAACGGCTTCGGGAATGGGCCCGAAGTCGTTCAAATCCTTGATGTCCACCGGATAATCCCTGAGCAGGGCACGAATCTCAGCCGTTTTGCCCCGGTTGCGGGTGGCCAGGACGAGGGTGCGATGAGGAAGCATGGTGTTGTCCTTCAAATCTTCAAGTTTGACGCAGCTTAGAGCATGGGGTGGGGCTTGTAAAGCCTTTTCAAAAGGGGCTTGAATGATGGAAACAGGCTTTACACCCTCGCCGGCCCCTTGCTATACAGGGGGGTCGCCCGCCGGGGATGGATCCCCGGCAATTGCCGGCGACGGGATGCCGCGAGGCGGCTGGCGCCCTTGCGGCCAAGCACCAAGAAACGGAGAAAGCCGATGCACCGACTGCTCACCGACCGGCCCGGAAGCCAGATGCTGATGCTGGGCAACGAGGCCATTGTCCGCGGTGCCCTGGAAGCCGGGGTTGCCGTGGCCACCACCTATCCGGGAACCCCCTCTTCGGAGGTTTCCCTCAATTGTTTCCAAATTGCCCGGGAGACCGACCTTTACTTCCAGTACAGCACCAACGAGAAGGTGGCCATGGAAGTGGCCGCCGCGGCGGCCAATGCCGGTCTGCGGTCCCTCTGCGTGATGAAACACGTGGGCCTCAACGTGGCCGCCGATGCCCTGATGACCCTGGCCTACGTGGGCGTTTCCGGGGCCATGGTGATTCTTACCGCCGACGATCCCGCCATGTTCTCCAGTCAGAACGAGCAGGACAACCGGTACTACGCCAAGCTGTCCGGCCTGCCCATGCTCGAGCCCAGTTCGGTGGCCGAGGCCCGTACGATGATGGTGGAGGCCTTCGCCCTCTCCGAGCGGTTGGGGGAACCGGTGCTGTTTCGCACCACCACCCGCATCAATCACAGTACGGCCCCGGTGCCCCTGGGCGAGTTGCCGGAACGCCGGACCCGGGGCGATTTTCAACGGGACCCGTTTCGCTACGTCACGGTGCCGGCCGTTTCCCGGCGGCTCCACGTGCGCCTGTTGGAAAACATCGCCCGGGCCGCCGAGCTCAGCGAGGCATCGTCGCTGAACAGCGTCACCGGCAACGGCGCCTGGGGGGTGATCTGCAACGGGGTGAGCTTCGGGTATGTCCAGGATGCCGTCGCCGACCTCGGCCTGGCCCATCGGGTGCGGATTTTGCGCATCGGTTTTTCCCATCCGCTGCCCGAGGGACGGATCGTCGATTTTGTCGCCGGTTGCGAAAAAGTGCTGGTGGTGGAAGAGGGCGAGCCGTACCTGGAAGAAGGCGCCCGGGCCGCGGCCCAGGCCGCTGGCCTCACCGTGGCCATCCGGGGCAAGGGGCCGGATCTGTTCTCCCGACTCTACGAGTTGGACCCGGCCCTGGTGCGCCGTCGTCTGGCGACCTACTTCGGCGTGCCGGTGCCCGCCTCGACGACCGTGGATACCAGCGATTTGCCCGAATTGCCCCAGCGCCCGCCCAACCTCTGTGCCGGCTGTAGCCACCGGGCCACTTTCTACGCCGTCAAGAAAGCGGTGGAGGGGATGGAGACGATCTTCCCCACCGACATCGGCTGCTACACCCTCGGTTTTCTGCCGCCGCTCTCCATGGGGGATTTCCTCATCTGCATGGGCTCGTCCATCGGTACGGCCTGCGGCTTTTCCAAATCCACCGACAAGAAGGTGGTCGCTTTCATCGGGGATTCCACCTTTTTCCACTCCGGCATCGCCGGTCTGGTCAACGCCGTGTTCAACAACCACGACATCACCGTGGTGATCCTGGACAACGGCACCACCGCCATGACCGGCCACCAGCCCAACCCCGGGGTGGACATGACGGCCTTGAACCTCGACGGTTACGGCCGGGTGTCCATCGAGGCGGTGGTACGCGCCTTGGGGGTGGGGCACGTGTCGGTGATCCGGCCCTTCAAGGTGCAGAAAAGTATTGAAGCGATCCGCGAGGCCGTGGCTTACAAGGGGGTGTCGGTGGTGATCAGCCAGGAGCTGTGCGCCCTGTACGCCAAGAGCCTCAAGCGCAAACGGGGCAAGCCGTTCCAGGTGAGCGAGCGCTGCCGCAACCACCGGGACTGCATCAACCAGTTGGGTTGCCCGGCCTTCTACCTGGACGGCGAGCGGGTGCGCATCGACGCCGATATGTGCGTGGGGTGCGCCGTTTGCGCCCAGATCTGTCCCGAGCATGCCATCGTGCCGGTGAGAGAGGGTTGAAACTGGAAACTTGAAATTTGAAACTGGGGACGGGGAAGGCGTCGGTTGATCTGTCGGACGGGTCGGACCGGCAAGTGCTCGCGATTCCAATCCGGGTTGCCACCGGCAACTCCCAAAACGGGTAATCATAGATGGAAACCAAACGACTGATCATCGTGGCGGTGGGCGGCCAAGGCAACCTGCTGGCCTCCAAAGTGCTGGGAGAAGCGGCTCTGGCGGCCGGCATTCCGGTACGCATGAGTGAGATCCACGGCATGGCCCAGCGTGGCGGGGTGGTGGAATCGTCCCTAGTCTTTGGCGAGGCCCAGAGCCCCATCATCAGCGACGGGGAAGCCGACGCCGTGGTGGGCTTCGAGCCCCTGGAGACCCTGCGGGCCCTCACCAAATGCAACCGGGACACCGCCGTCATCACCAATCTGGCCCCCTTGCCGCCGTTCACGGTGGCCATCGGCCGGGGAACCTACCCGGATATCGGCCTCATCCAGGAGAAGATCCGTTCCAGGGTGGGGCGGCTCATTTCCCTGGATGCCGTCACGTTGGCCCGATCCGCCGGTAGCGTGCTGGCGGTGAACATCGTTTTGCTCGGCGCCCTGATCCGGGCGGAAATCCTGCCGCTGACGGCCGAAGGGGTGCGCGATACCATCCGCCATCGCACCAAGGCGGCCTTCGTGGAGGCCAACCTCAAGGCTTTCGACCTGGGCTTTGCCCAAGCGGCCTAACCGAAAACGCACCGATGCCTCATCATCGGCTAGCGATCCGCCGGCAGGATCGAGCCCATCGAGGGGCGGGAACTCCTCCTTCCACCGCCGCCTCTTCTTCTCCCCGGCCGGGGAAGCGCCATTCCCCGGCCCTCCCTACAATCCCACTTCCACCTTCATTCACTCGTAACTTTAGTCACTTGTAACTTTAGCCCTCTTCCTCCCCCCCTTCGCCGGCCTGGTGCCGGCCTTGCGTTTGCGAACGCTGTAGCCGAAGGTACCGATGAGCTTGCCCAGGGCGAAGTAGCGCCCGTGCAGATAGCAGATGGGCCTGGCGCGGGAGAGCATGAAGGCGCCGGTCCGGGGATTGATGAGCGCCTCGTCGGCGTCGATGGCCGCCACTTCGGCCAGGAACATGTGGTGGGACCCCAGCGGCAGCACCTGGCGCACCCGACATTCGATGCTCAGCGGCGATTCCTCGATGAGGGGCGCCTTGACTTTTTGGGCCTTGACCGGAGTGAGGCCCAGGGTCTTGAATTTGTCGACGTCGCGGCCGGATTTGACGCCGCACCAGTCGGTGGCCCGGGCGAGGGCGGCCGTGGTCAGGTTGATGACGAATTCCTTGTTTTTACTGATGATATCGTAGCTGTAGCGCTCCGGTCGCATCGAAATGGAGCACATGGGGGGATCGCTGCAGACCGTGCCGGTCCAGGCGATGGTGATAATGTTGTAGCCGTCTTGGGCCGTACCGCAGGTGACCAGCACGGCCGGCACCGGATAGAGCATCGTGCCGGGTTTCCAGTTGATCTTGGCCATGGGGGCTCCTTGGAAAGATTCATTCGGGTCTACGTCTACGCTGATTGGGACAATCCGTTCAGTTTGCCACGGTGTGTCGATTCCCGCAACATCGTCGCTGAAAGCGTTTCCCTCCGGGGCGGTGACAATTGACATTTCACGTTTATCGGTTAGCTTAGCACTTGGCTGAACGGAGCCGGGACCATTTCGGTTCTCGTTTTACTCAACCGATACGCGACAATTCACGACAGGGAGGAAAACTCATGGCGATCGAAACTCTGGAAGAGGTTCGCGAGAAGGTCTTTGCCATGCCCAAGCCCAAATGCCCGGCCTGTGGCCAGGAGATGAGCATTTACGAAGTGCCCCCCATCAATTTCTCCGATGGACTCGGTTGGGGTGAGCCGTACCTGTTTGTCTGCTTCAACGACGAGTGCCCGCTCTACAAGAGCGGCTGGGAGCACATCCAGGAAAATTACGCCCACTCGGCCTCATATCGTCAGATGTGCTACCCGAGCAGCGGGGTCTTCGAGGTGATGACCGTTTTCGGTCACGACGGCGGCAAGGGGCAGGTGGTCGACGATGAGGTCCGACGGGCAGAAGAGGCGCTGAAAGAAAGCATCAAACGGGGGTTTAACCTCCTGGCCCAGGCCTATGTGGACAAGGACGGGGTCTTGGTGCTGCGTCTGCTGATGGATCCCACCGAGCCGGTGCGGGTGCGCATCAAGGCGGCGGAGATGATCGGCGACATCGGCGAGCTGGAGGCCATCGAGCCGGTGCGCAATCTGCGCGTGGGCAACGAGAAGCTCCAGGAGACCATCGACAGCGCGGTGCAGCACATCCACGAGCGGTTCTTCACCCGGGAATGCCCCTACTGTGCCGAAATTATCAAGCGGCGGGCCAAGGTGTGCAAACACTGCGGTCGGGATGTGTCCGGCGTCTAGCCCGGAAGTCGACGACGGGGCGCTCCGTTGGATGCCTGCGGCGGAGCGCCGGGGAGAGGCCCATGGCCCTGTCGGTGTTGGATATCTACAAGATTTTGCCGCGGACCAACTGCGGTGACTGCGGTTACGCGTCCTGCATGGCCTTTGCCAGCATGGTGGTGGCCGAAAAGGTGCCCCTGTCCCGGTGCCCCCACCTGGCGCCGGAAACGGTGGCCCGCTACCAGCCGGAACTCGACGCCCAGCATGCCGCCGGCAAGTGGACCCGCCGCGATCTGGCCGCCGACGCTTCCGTCTGGGCCCGGGAGCGGACGGCCTCCATGGCCCTGGAAGATCTGCCGGCGCGTATCGGCGGCCGGCTCACCGACGAGAACGGCCGACCGGTGGTGGTGCTGCCGTACTTCAACACCACGGTCCACATCAGCGCCGAGGGCATCCACCATGCCGATGGCACCGAGGCGGGGCGCTGGGAACAGGTCTTCATCTACAACCACATCGCCCAGGGCGGCAGCCGGGTGCCCACCGGTCGCTGGAAGGCGCTCCAGGAAATTCCCAATACCGTCTCCAAGATCAAGTCGATGCAGGCCCATGTGGAAACGCTGTTGCGCCAGCGCTTTGCCGGGCACCTGGACGAATTGGCGGCGGCGGCCCGGCGCATCGGCGGCCAGCCCATCACCGACGCCGGCGAGTCGGCGGATCTCTCCCTTCGTTTCACCCCGCTGCCCCGGGTGCCGGTGGCCCTGCGGTTCTGGGACGGCGACGAGGAGGTGGGGCTGGGTGCCGAGGTGAAACTGGCCTTCGACGAGACCATCACCGAACATCTGGACATCGAGTCCATCATGTTTCTCAGTGAACAGCTCACCAAGATGCTCATTTCCCCGGAGGACTGATCCCGGATGCGCTTTCGTCCCTGCATCGACCTGCACCGGGGGGCGGTGAAGCAGATCGTCGGCGGCACCCTCCGCGACGAGGCGTCACCGGAGACCAATTTCACCGCCGAGCATCCGGCCGAATGGTTCGCCGCCCTGTACCGTGGGGACAATCTGACCGGCGGCCACGTGATTCAGCTCGGCCCCGGCAACGTAGAGGCGGCCCGGGCGGCCCTGGCCGCCTGGCCCGGCGGGCTGCAAATCGGCGGGGGCATCACCGCCGAGAACGCCGTTGCCTGGCTGGACGCCGGGGCTTCCCACGTCATTGTCACCTCCTATGTTTTCCATGACGGTCTGGTGGACGACGAGCGGCTGCGTCGCCTGGCAGCGGCCGTGGGGCGCCGACGTCTCGTTCTGGACCTGAGCTGCCGACGACACGGATCCGGGTACCTCGTGGTCACCGACCGCTGGCAGACCTTCACCCGGGAGGCGATCCGGCCCGAACTCCTCGACCATCTGGCCGGGTTCTGTGATGAATTCCTCATCCACGGCGTCGATGTGGAGGGACGTTGTCGCGGCATCGAGTCGGACCTGGTGGCGCAGTTGGGGCGCTGGACGCCCATCCCGTGCACCTACGCCGGCGGCATCTCGGACATGGCCGACATCGACGCCATTGAAACCCTGGGCCAAGGGCGCCTCGATTTTACCGTGGGCAGCGCCCTGGACATTTTCGGCGGCCGGAAGCTCTGTTACCGTGATGTGGTGACGCGCTACGGCTCCCGGCGTTGCTGACCGTCAGGCACCTGTCGAGAAAAAAATCCACAAAGCGGAGGCTTCACCGATTCCGGTGCTGCGCGCCACCATGGGGGCCAACACCGGCGGGCGCCTCGTTGACGGCCGCCGCCAGCATCGCCGCCAGATCGGCCAGATCCCCGGCGAAGCGGTCCCGGTGGGCGAAGTGAAGCCGGTCTCCCGGACCGATGACGAACAGTCCGCCTTGCTGCCACAGATCCCCCTGGCGGGACCCTTGGCGAAATCCTTTCTTCAAGGCGGCCCATCCCTTTCGCAGTGAGGACAGCCCCAGGGTGTTCGATACGCCCCGGTGCAGGCCGAAGGCCCGGTAGGCCTTGAGCTCCTCGTCCAGGTACATCTCCGCCTTGAATCCGAAGTCGCTCACAAAGGTTCGTGCGCTTTCCGCCGAACCGCTGCCCACCGCCGCCAAGGCGACGGCCGCCGCGTCCAGTTGGTCCTTGATGCTCATCAAGGCAGCCGCCTGCTGCCGGGCGAACAGTCAGCCGAAGTGGCGCAGAAAGGCGAGCACCACCCGGCGTTCAGCCCACAACGATGTCAAGGGGACATCGTCTCCCTCAAGGTTCTTTACCGCCAGCCCGTCCATTTCCAATGCGATTCGCTCAGGCGCCATGAAACTGTCCTTTCTTTTTACACATTGACGAATTTCGTTGTTTTTTAAAAAGTGCCAACAAAATATGGCACTGCCAAGTTGTTTTTCCGCTATTTATAACAGGCTGAATAAATTTTAGAAATAGATATGTTTGGTATCAATCCGCAATAAATTGCTTGCTCCTGGACACATGAGATCGACGGAAAATTGCCTCAACCCGGTCTGCTCGACAAAGACGGATGCTGATATTGGCGGTTTTACGTCGGAGGGGATGCTGACTTTCCATGCGGCATGTCTTTTGCTTTGTCCTTCGTCCTTGATCGTTTTGAGCCTGTATTTGATTTTGCAAAATCAGAATTGGAGGAAAGCGGCGATGAAAAAGGTTGTTCATACCCTTTGTTTCATGTGTTCGGTGCGCTGCCCCATCGATGTGACGGTGGAAGATGATCAGGTGGTCAGCATCCGGGGCAACGCCCATGTGGCGGCGATGAACGGCGGTGTCTGTCCCAAGGCGGCGGCGGCCATCGCCGGCTTGAATGATACCCAGCGGGTGCAGTCTCCCCTGATCCGGGTCGGCGAACGGGGCTCGGGGCAGTGGCGGCGGGTGAGCTGGCCCGAGGCCCTGGACTACACGGCCAATCGGTGCAAGGACATCTTTTCCAAGTACGGGGCCAAGAGTTCGGTCTACTGTGAGCGGGCCAACCTGATCTCCGATATCTCCAAGTCCTTCCAGAAGGCCATCGGATCGCCCAACCACTTTACCCACGACACGGTGTGCAAGGGGTCCATCAACACCGCTTGCCGCTCCATCATCGGCTACACCGACGGCCAGATCAACACCGACTGGTCCAATGTGAAGCACGCGATCCTCTACGGGCGCAACGTGTTCGAGTCGGTGGAAATCAAGGCGATGAACGGGTTCATCACAGCTCTGGAGAAGGGGTGCAAGCTCACCTACATCGATCCCCGGGTCACCATCACGGCGGCCAAGGCCACCGATTACAAGATGATCCGGCCGGGGGGCGATCTGGCCCTCAACTACGCCCTGATGAACGTCATCATCAAGGAGAAACTCTACGATGCCGCCTACGTGGAACGGTGGTTCGAAGGTTTCGATGAGTTGTGCAACTTCGTGCAGGCCTACACCCCCGAATGGGCCGAGAAGGAATGTGGCATCCCGGCCGCCGAGATCGTCCAGTTGGCGCGCGAGGTGAGCAAGGACAAGCCGTCGGTGGTGTTCCACTACGGCTACCGCGGCTCCCACCATCCCACCGAGACCTATTTCCGCCGTTCGCTGATGATTCTCAACGGGCTGATGGGCAGCATCGAGAGCAAGGGGGCCCTGTTCATCAAGAAGGGATTGAAGGACGCCGGTTACCCGGCGGGGCTCAAGACATTCGGCTCCCAGAAGTTTCCCGAGATGGAGGACAAACGTCGTTTCGACGGGTGCGGCCAGGACAAGTTTCCCATCGCCGACCCGAGCCACGGCGTCGGATTCATGTTCCCCCACGCGGTGCTCAACGAGGATCCGTATCCCATCAAGGTCGTTTTTGCCTTTCGCTACGACCCGCTCCTGTCCAACCCGGATTACCACACCAACATGAAGGCGCTGCAGAAGCTGGATCTCATCGTGGCCAGCGACGTCAACTTCGGCGGGACCACCGCCATGGCGGACGTAATTCTGCCCGAGTCGCATTTCCTGGAGCGCTCCGATCCGTTGCAGATGGGCGCCAGCCTCAAGCCGGCCATCAACCGGCGCATCGCCTGCGTCAAACCGCGTTTCGACACCCGTCCCATGTGGTGGATCGTCAAGGAGCTGGCCCACCGCCTGGACGCGGGGCAGTATTTCCCCTTCGAAACCGCCGAAGACATCTGGAACTACCAGCTTTCGGACCTGGACATCAAGATCGAGGACTTTGACGAAAAGGGCTTTGTTTCCCTCAGCGACAAGGCCATCTGGTGGGATCGCAACGACGGGATCAAGTTCAAGACCCCCTCGGGCAAGATCGAGGTCAAATCCGCCCTGATGGAAAGCCATGGCATTCCTTCCCTGCCGCCCTACGAGCCCCTGGATCGCCAGGAGGACGCCTTCCGTCTCATGTGCGGCCGCTGCGTGGCGCACACCAACGTGATGACCCAGAACAACCTCTACCTGAACCATCTGGTTCCCGAGAACCGGATCTGGATCAACGCCCAGCGGGCCAAACAACTCGGCATCGCCGACAACGATCTGGTGGAGGTGAGTTCTCCCACCGGTACGGGAAAGATCCGGGCCTTCGTCACCGACATGATCCATCCCGAGGCGGCCTTCATGCTTCACGGGTTCGGCCACCAGGAAGTCGAAAGCAAGCGCAGCCACCAGAAGGGACTGCCCGACAACCTGTTCCAGGAGCGTCTCTACGACAAGGTCGGCGGTAGCCCGGCCCTGGACCACAGTTGGGTCACCGTCCGCAAGATTTGAAAACCACATCCGTTTTGGGGAGGGAATCAAGATATGGGCGATTACATCATCACCACGAATCCGCAGCGCTGCATTGCCTGCCATGCCTGCGAGATTGCATGTAAATCGGAAAAGAAGATCCCGTTGGAGGCCAGCCTGGGCAAGATCGTCGTCCTGGGGCCCAAGATGGTGGACGGCAAGCCGCGCATGACATCGCTGTTCGTGCCGTGCTTCCACTGCGAAAAGGCCTGGTGCATGGACGCTTGTCCCGTGGAGGCGATCCGCCGCCGGGAAAAGGACGGCCTCGTCTACATCGTCGACAGTCTCTGCGTGGGGTGCAAGGCCTGCATCATGGCCTGCCCCTGGCATGTGCCCCAGTGGAACGCGGATGCCGGTAAGGCGGTCAAGTGCGACCTGTGCATGGATCGCATCGACGAAGGGCTGGAGCCGGTGTGCGTTTCCGTCTGTCCGACCAACGCGTTGCAGTTCGGCCGTCCCGAGGAGATTTCCAGAACCACGCGGGAAGCTTACGGGCTCGGACTGCTTGAAAAGAACCTTACGGCGGCATAGGGGCGGTCGATGTCAACCCAACTGGCCACTTTTCCCAAGGGCGGTGTTCATCCGCCGGAAAACAAGGACCTCACCAACCGGTTGCCCATCGAGGCGATGCCCGATCCGCACAAGGTCTCGTTGTTTCTCAAACAGCACGTCGGGGCCCCGTGCGAGGTATCCGTGGCCCATCGACCCGAGCCTCACCCCGACGATGGGGCCCTTTTCGGCGGCGGGCACGCCGGCGGCCTCTTCCGACTGCTGGTGGAAAGAAAGGACCGGGTTCGCGAGGGCGACCGGATCGGTGAAATCGGCACCCGGCTGGGGGCCGTGCTGCACGCCAGCGTCAGCGGCACGGTACTCGGGGTGGACAATGTGCTCCATTACCAGGTGGGCAAGGCCCCGGCCATCATCCTCCAGACCGACCCGGAAGCGGTCGCGCCGACCTATGCGCCGGTGGATTGGCGCGCCTTTTCCCGCCAGCAGCTCCAGGAGCGCATCGCCGCGGGGGGCGTCGTCGGTCTCGGCGGCGCCGGTTTCCCCACCGATGTCAAGCTCAACCTCAAGCCGGACGTCAAGATCGACACCTTGATTCTGAACGGGGCCGAGTGTGAGCCGTACATCACCTGCGATCACCGGGTGATGGTGGAGCATGCCGATGAGATCATCGAAGGCGCCAAGATCCTGTTGACCATCCTGGGCATTACCTACTGCGCCATCGGGGTGGAAAACAACAAGCCGGACGCCATCGCGGCCCTCAACGAGGCCATTGCCCGGGCCGATGCCGGCGACGGGTTCAAGATCGAGGTATGCCCCCTGATGGTCAAGTACCCCCAGGGCTCGGCGGACCAGATCATGCAGAGCATCACCGGGCGGGTGCGACCTTCGGGGCAGCGGTCTTCAAGTATCGGGATCATTGTTCAGAACGTCTACACCACCAAGACCGTCTACGACGCCGTGGTGCTGGGAAAACCCCTCACCGAGCGGGTGATCTCCGTCACCGGCAACGCCATCGCGCGGCCGGCCAACCTGCGGGTCAAGGTCGGTACCCATATCTCGGAAATTGTCCAGTACCTCGGGGGCGTCAAGGAAGATCTCTGCAAGGTCGTGGTGGGCGGCCCGATGATGGGCTACGCCGTTTCCGACCTGGACATCCCCATCACCAAGACCACCCCGGGCATTTTGTTCTTGTCCCATGACGAGGTGGATGCCCAGGCCCACGGCCCCTGCATCCGCTGCGGTTTTTGTCTCGACGCCTGCCCCATGGGCCTGGAGCCCAACAACATCGGCATTTACGTCGAGGCCGGCAAAGGGGCGGAGACGGAAGCCTTCGGCCTGCTCGATGATTGTTTCGAGTGCGGCAGTTGCGCTTACGCCTGTCCGGCCAAGCGTCCGTTGGTGCAGTTCATCCGCTTGGCCCGGCTGGAAATCGACCAGGCCCGCAAGCTCAAAGAAGCTCGGGAACAGAAGAGAAAAGCAGGATAATGGCAACCAAATCATCCCCCATTCTCCACCAGGCATGCCAGGGCGACGGGCATCATCTGCTGGTTTCGGTTTCGCCCCACCTGAAGACCCCGGTCACCGTGGAGCGGATCATGTGGACCGTGGTGGCCTGCCTGATGCCGCCGCTGCTGTTGTCGGTGGTCGTCTTCGGCTTCCAGACCCTGATCATCACGGCCGTCAGCGTACTGAGTTGCGTGGCCACCGAGGCGATTTCCCAGCGTCTGCTGGGGCGGCCCATTACCGTCAAAGACGGCAGCGCCGTCATCACCGGCGTGCTTTTGGCCTATGTGATTCCGCCCGGTGTCCCGCTGTGGATGCCGATCCTCGGCGCGGTGATGGCGATCTTCGTCACCAAGATCATCATGGGCGGTCTGGGTTTCAACATCTTTAACCCCGCTCTGATCGGCCGCGCCTTTCTGGTGGCCACCTACCCGGTGGCCATGACCACCGCCTGGCTCACGCCGATCCGTGACGGAGCGATCTTCAGGTACATGGGCTCCGGGGTGGACGCCGTCAGTTCCGCCACGCCGCTCTACGTGCTGAAGCATTACGGCATGGCGGCCATGCTGGAGCAGTTCGGCTCCCGGATGTCGGTGTACACGGACTTCTTCTTCGGAATCCAGCCCGGCTGCATCGGTGAAACCTCGGCCCTGCTGCTGTTGGCCGGTGGATTGTACCTGATCTACAAGGGCTACCTCCACTGGCATATTCCCGCGTCGGTGATCGGCTCCACGGCGGTGTTGACCTGGATCTTCGGCGGCGAGACTCTTTTTACCGGTGATCCTTTGCTGGCGGTGCTTTCCGGTGGACTGATGCTGGGGGCCTTCTTCATGGCCACCGATTACGTCACCAGTCCTACCCAGCGCAGCGGCCAGGTGGTCTTCGGCATCGGGGTCGGTGCCCTCACCGTGCTGATCCGTCTCAAGGGCGGTTACCCGGAGGGGGTCTGCTACGCGATTCTGTTGATGAACCCGTTGACGCCGGCCCTGGATCAGTTGTTCAAGCCGAAGCGTTTTTCCCAGGGGGCGAGCAAATGAAAGAGATCATCAAAATCACCATCGCCCTGACGATATCGTGCCTGGTGGCGGGCCTGGTGATCGGAACGACCTTCCTCTTCACCGCCAAGGCCAAGCAACAGAACGAACACCTCAACGTCCAGCAGACCATGCTCGGGCTCCTCGGCTACGGCAAGGACAAACCGGCGCCGCCGGCGTTGAAACTCCATTCGATTCATCGCTATATCCTGCAGGACGCCGAGGCCACCCGCATGGGCTACATCGTGCCGGTGCGCCGGGACAACGGCGAGGGATTCACCCTGGTGGTTCTTGATCTCAAGGGGCGTTTCCTTGAGCAGCATCCGTTGGAACTGACCGCCGAAACCGCCCTGTCGGGCGAGGATCGCAAGAAGGCCCTGGCGGCGGTGGTGGCCCCCTCCATGGTCGTCTCCTTTGCCGACACGGCCATCATCGCCTGCCGCGAGGGAAAGCGTGAAGCCTACCTGCTGCCGGGGGAGTTTCCCGGTTTCAAGACCTTCATCAAGGCCATGGTGGCGGTGAATGCCGATTTCGGGATGCTGGGGCTCGAAGTGATCGAGCACGAGGAGGATCCCGGGCTGGGCGGAGAGATTACCCAGGATTATTTCAAGAACCAGTTTGTCGGCAAATCCTTTGAAACCCTCAAGGGGCTCAAGGTGGTCAAGGAGCCGTTGCCGCCGGAATACGAGCGGTATCTGGAAAGCCTCGGAACCGCCGACGGCGAGTTGTCGGAGCAGGAAATCGCCGAGATGGAGCGGCTCTACCGGGAGAAGGATATCTATGCCTTGACCGGGGCCACCATTTCCAGCGCGGCGGTGACCAACGGCGTCAAGGCGATGGTGCGCAAGTTCGCCTACCGGATCCAGATCCTGGATCAGGCCGTGGCAACGGGCGATATTCCGATATTGTTTTAATTTCTTATCTGTCCACAGGGGAGGCCTGCTGTGCCAGCGACCACCAAAACCAACTTTCAACTGGTCGTCAACGGCCTGCTCAACGAAAACCCGATCTTTCGCCTGGCCTTGAGTATGTGCCCGGCGGTGGGGATCAGCACCACGGTGGCCAACGGGCTGCTGCTCGGAGTGGCGGTGCTTTTCGTGCAGGTGTTTTCCAGTTGCACCATTTCATTGATCAAGGACTACATTCACCCGCGGATCCGCATTCCCACCTACACCCTCACCATCGCTACCTGGGTGACGGTGATCGACCTGGTCCTGGCGGCCTATTTGCCGGTGGCTTACAAGGCCATGGGGATTTTCGTGCGCCTCATCGTGGCCTTTGCCATCATCACCATGCGCCTGGAGGTCTTCGCCTGTCGCAACACGGTGACCGCTTCGTTCTGGGACGGCATCGGGATGGGGCTGGGATTCATGTTCGGCATGGTGACCCTGGGCGCGGTGCGCGAGGTGCTGGGGATGGGCACGTTCCTCGGCTACGATGTGATCGGGTTTCGGCCCCTGCTGTTTTTCGTGCTGCCGGCTGCTGGTTTTTTTCTCGTCGGCTTCATGATGGCCGTGTTCAACTACGTGGAAACGGTGTACCACCGCCGTGCCAAGCGAGGCGCTTGATATGAGAAAGAAAGTAATCGCGTTGACCGCCGCCGTGGTGATGTTGGCGGTTCTGGGGCTCACCGGGTGCGAAACCGGGCCAAGGTTCATCAAGCAGGCCGATTTCGACGAGACCCATGGCATTGTGCTGACCTTCGCCGGTCCGGTGGATGCCGATTGGGCCGCCGACAAGGCCAATTTCAGCGTCAACGAGAAACCGGATCCGGACATTTTGCTCAACATCGAAAGCGTGCGCCTCGATCCCGGCAACACCCGCCTGACCCTCACCTTGGCAGATGCGCTCAACCAGGAGCAGCCTCACCAGGTGGTGGTCAAGGACATCATGGCCGACGGCAAGCCCCTGGGCTCCACCGCCGTCACGGTGGCCCGCTCCTACTTCGGGCACCTGTTCGCCATTTTTCTCGGAGCGTTGCTGATTCAAAACTTCGTTTTCTCCAAGTATTTGGGATTGTGCGTCTTTTTCGGGACCAGCCAGAAGAAGTCCACCGCGGTGGGCATGGGCATCACCTTCACCTTCGTCATCGTTTTCGCCTCGTTGATGAGTTGGTTTCTCTACCAGTTCGTGCTCAAGCCCTACCGCCTGGACCATCTTCAGATCATCGTCTTCATCGGGCTGGTGTCGCTCACCGTGCAGGCGGTGGATACGATCCTGCGCAAGATCAACCCGGCTTTGTTCAAGGCCTTCGGGGTGTACCTGGTGCTGGTGATCGCCAACTGTATCGTCATCGCCGTCCCCTTGATTCTGGCCGACAATGAGTACAATATGTTCGAAAGTCTCATGTTGGCGCTGGGGGCCGGACTGGGCTTTTTGCTGGCACTGTTCCTCATGTCCTCGGTGCGCGAGCGGCTCGAGTTCGCCAACGTGCCCGTCTCGTACCGGGGGCTGCCCATCGCCTTCATCGTGGCCGGGCTCTTCGCCTTGTCCTTCATGGGCTTTTCGGGGATGTCGATTTTTTAGAAAGCACAGAGAAAAGAGAAAAGAAGATGGATCCTTTATACATCAAGCTGGCAATCGGCGGTCTGGTCCTGCTGGGCAGCATCGGCCTGTTTTTCGGGATCGGGCTGGCTTTGGCGGCGCACAAGTTCGCCGTGGAGGTCAACCCCAAGGTCGAGGAGGTCAAGGAACTGCTTGCCGGGGCCCAGTGAGGCGGCTGCGGCTTTGCCGGGTGCGAAGCGTATGCCGAAGCTGTGGTCAATGATCCGGACGTTCCCCCCAACCTTTGCCATCCCGGCGGAGCCTCGGTGGCCGAGGCCGTGGCCAAGATTACCGGCAAGCAGATGGGTGCCGTGGAGGACCTGGTGGCGGTGGTGCACTGCGCCCGGTCGATTCGCAAGGACTATCAGAAGTACGATTACGTGGGCTACGGGCTCTGCTCAGGGGCCAACCTCGCCTTTGCCGGGCCGACGGATTGCCAGTACGGCTGTGTCGGTTTCGGCGAGTGTGCCATGGTTTGTCCCTTCCACGCCATCACCATGGTGAATCATTTTCCGTCCATCGATGAGAGCCTATGCGTGGGGTGCGGCACCTGCGTGAACACCTGCCCCAAGCACCTGATCACCCTGGTGCCCAAGGCGGCCCGGGTGGTGGTGCGCTGCAGCAGCAAGGATACGGGGAAGGTGACGCACCAGATCTGCGAGGCCGGTTGCATCCACTGCATGTCCTGCGTGCGGGCCTGTCCGGCCGAGGCCGTGGCCCTGGTGGACGGGGTGATTCGTATCGACCATCACAAGTGCATGGAATACGGGCCCCAATGCAACGATGCTTGCGTCAAGGCCTGTTTCGTGGCCCATGCCATTCAGCCGCACTGCCGGAGTCCGCTCTTCCAAAGGGAAGAAACCCACGAGCCGACAGCCCAAGAGGCCCTGGCCCTCTAATCTCCATCGCCGGCGGCCACCGCCGCCGGCGCCGTAAAGTCACAGGCTCCCATGAACCTCATCAGCCTCTTGTTGGGGATTGGCGTGTTGCTGGTGATCGCGCTGGCGTGGTTTGCCGTCTACTACTGGCTAAATCCCCATGTGGCCAGCCCGGACGGCAAGGCCCGGGTGGTGGGCATCTGTGGCGACGTGATGGAAATTTCCCTGAAATTCAAGGATGATCGTGTAAGTGAAGGATCTTCCTGGACCAACGGGTGCGCCCACAGTTTCAACTGCGTTTGCGCGGCGGTGGACATGGCCAAGGGAAAGTCGGCCGAGGAGATCCTCGACATCGACGGCACCCTGATCCAGAACGCCGTGGGCGGATTGCCCCGGGACCACTGGCACTGCGCCGGTCTGGCGGCTGAAACCCTTCACGCCGCCGTGGACAACTACATGCAGACGAATCTGGGGTTGGCGCGGCAGGGCAAAAAATAGCGCCGTTCAAGGTTTTTTATAGGTCTTATAGGGCTTATGAGTCTTATAGGACTTATTTTTTTCAGCGCTCGCTCAATTCCTCAGCAGCACTCCCACCCGCAAGAGATCCGTGCAGCCGCTTTGGGTGACCAGATCCAGAGCGAAGCGGCGAAAGGCCTCATCCGGTTCCGTCACCTTGGTGAAGGCGGCGATCAGGCGCACCACCCGATCCGGTGAAAGGGCCGGGCCGTCATGGGCGGCCAAACCGATGAGGTAGGTCCTGAGCATGGCGAAATAGAGGACCAGGGCCAGGTAGTCGGCGAAGATGGTTTCCGGGTGGAATCCCGGATCGTCATGCAGGATGGTGTGGCAGAGGTAATTTTCCAGCAGGTGGGGGTGCTGCTGGAAGAAAGGGCGATAGCGCCGTTGAAACGCATCGTCGTAGCGGCGGCCCACCGCCTCTTCGAAGGGGCGGTGCTCGGGCCAGCCCAAGGCGGCGAAGGCGGCGGCGGTCATTTCGCGAAAGGCCTGGACCCGCACCGAAGGCAGTTTTTCGTCGTGGAGGCGACGGACGATTTGAATCTGCAAGCCGGTGAGCAACAGGGTCTGGGCCAGAAACGGCGCGAATTCCGGATCCCGGGCCTGAGTTCCCAGGGAGGCCAGCCGGGGCAAAATCACGGCCGGCGGTTGGCGCTGGGCGGCTTCGTACACGATGCCGAGGCGCAGCAGGCGCTCCCAGATCGGGTAGCGCCGATCGCCGATCAGGGCCAGGGCCGCTTTCCGCAGCCCCATGCCGAGCGCTTCGGCATCGGCCGCCAGGAGGGGGATGAGGCCCCGTGGCGGGGGTCCTTCCAGGGGCGTTGACACCAGTCGAATCCCGTGGGGATCCGTCAGTGCCCGACGGGCGATGTCGGGACAGGCCAGGGAAGCCGAACCTTCGATGCCGCTGCGACGGGCGCGCCAGCGTCGCGGGAACACGGCGCAGACATCCGGCAAGAAGCTCTCGCCCAGCTCAGCCTGAAGGCGACAGAGACCGCTGCCGGTCAAAAACGGGCAGTCGTCGCCATTGCGCTGGATTTTGGCATAACGCGTATCGGCGGCATCCCGGCGGTTGCGGCGCACCGCCTTTGCCACCAAGGCCGCCAACGGGGTTGCCTTCAGCTTGCGGTAGCGCTGGTAGGAGGCCCGGTCCACGAAGATGTCCCAGCCGTAGCAGCAGTGATCCTCGCAATCGGCACCGAGGCAACGGAAGCCGGAGAGGTAGGTCGGTACGGTCAACAAGGGGCGCGCCGCTTTCATTTCAGGGGTTACCGGCGGCATCGCAAAGGGCGTCGGCCTGGTAGGAACTGCGCACGAAAGGGCCGCTGGCCACGGCGGCGAAGCCCATGGCCAGGGCTTCCCGGCGCCAGTTTTCAAAGGCTTGCGGCGTCACGTACCGGGCCACGGGCAGGTGGGCGGCGGTGGGTTGGAGGTACTGGCCCAGGGTCAGGATGTGGACGCCGGCCGTGCGCAGATCCGCCAGGGCGGTGCGGATTTCGGCCTCGGTTTCCCCCAGGCCGAGCATCAGGCCCGATTTGGTCAGAATCCCCGGCGCCGTCTGGCGGCTCCGGGCCAGAAGATCCAGGGAACGGCGGTAGTCGGCCTGGGGCCGGGCCACCGGGTAGAGGCGGAGAACGGTTTCCAGGTTGTGGTTGAGGACCACCGGACCGGCCGTCAGCACCGTTTCCAGGGCCTGGGGGGCTCCCTGGAAATCGGGAATGAGGACTTCCACCCGGACTTCGGGGATCTGCTGGTGCAGGGTACGGATCACGGCGGCGAAAAGATCGGCACCGCCGTCGGGCAGATCGTCCCGGGTCACCGAGGTGACCACCACGTAGCACAACCCGAGGTGGGCCGCCGCTCGGGCGACCCGGCGCGGCTCGTCCGGGTCCACGGCCTGCGGCGGGCCATGGTGTACCGCGCAAAAGCGACAGTTGCGGGTGCAGTGGTCCCCCAGAATCATGAAGGTGGCCGTGTGCCGGGCGAAGCACTCGAATTGATTGGGGCAGCAGGCCGATTGGCACACGGTGTGGAGCCCGGCTTCGCGGAGCAGCCGGCGAACCGATTCGTAGGCCGGTCCGCTCGGCAGCCGCTTGCGCAACCAAGGCGGCTTGGGCACGCGCTGCCCCGGGACTGAGACCGGCGTTTTTGGATCCATGGGATGTCCTGTTGGCCTGGATGGAGACCCGTTGGGGCGGCTATGCCGCCGTTCCTTTTTCATGGTACAGATTTAAATACGACGTTTTCGTGGGAAAAATACATAAAATCGGTCGAACTTTCAAACCCCTTCCCGCCTTTCGCCTGATCTATCGGTGGGAGAAGGGAAGAGAAATTCGTCGCCCGAAGGCGGCGGGTTGATCCGCGGGGAGCTGATGATGAGCGGGAGACGATGTTGAAAAAAGTGTCGTCGGCCATGGTGATCCTGGTATTTGTCGGTTGCTGTCTCCTTGCCGCGGTGGGGCTGGAGCTGGCTGAATACGCCCGCCGGCCGGTGGCCCCCGGCGCCGGCGACCAGGTGGTGGCCATCGCCAGGGGGCAGTCCATGGCCCGGACCGCCGCGGCGCTGGAGCGCCGGGGAATGATCCGCGATGCCTTGAAGTTTCGGTTGCTGGCCCGGTTTCGCGGAGACGACCGGCGCATCCAGGCCGGTGAATACCTGCTTTCCGGCGCCCTGGCGCCACGGGAAATCCTCGAAATTCTGGTGGGCGGCCGGGTGCGCCATCATCGCATCACCATCGCCGAGGGGCTGACGGTGGCGCAGATCGCCGATCTGGTGGCGGCAGCGGGTCTGACCAACGCGGCGGCATTCCAGGCGTCGGCGACGGATCCGGTCGCGTTGGCGGCCGCCGGGATCGCGGCGGAGAGCTTCGAGGGGTACCTGTTTCCCGAAACCTATTTTTTCACCGCCAGCGACACGCCGGCGGACATGGTGGCGGCCATGGCGGCCCGCTTCCGCCAGGTGTTCCGGGCCGAATGGGAGGCCCGGGCCGCCGGGATGAACTGGACGGTACACCAGGTGGTGACCCTGGCCTCCATCATCGAGAAGGAGACCGGCGCCCCCGGGGAGCGGGCGCTGATCAGCGGGGTTTTTCACAACCGGCTGCGACGGGGGATGCGTCTGGAAAGCGACCCGACGGTGATCTACGGCATCCCCGACTTCGACGGCAACCTCACCCGGCGTCACCTGGAAACCCTCACGGCCTACAACACCTATCGCATCGCCGGGTTGCCCCCGGGGCCCATCGCCAACCCGGGGGCCGCGGCCATCGAAGCGGCCCTGTTTCCCGAAGAGACCGATGCGCTGTACTTCGTTTCGCGCAATGACGGCACCCACGTTTTCTCCGAAACCTACACCGAGCATCTCAAGGCGGTCCGGCGGTATCAGTCCGGCGGGTGACGGGGCCGCGGCCGCCGCGGGAGCAAAGGAATGCCATGACCAGAGACATCGCCGATCTGGCCGGCCAACGGCTCATGGTCGGCTTCGACGGCACCGTGTTGACGCCGGACCTGTCCTTTCTCATCACCGGGTTGCGCGTGGGCGGATTGATCCTGTTTGCCCGCAACGTGGAAACCCCGGACCAGGTGCGCACCCTCATCGCCGACTGCCAGGCCTGTGCCACCCGGGCCGGGCGGCCGCCGCTCATCGTGGCGGTGGACCAGGAGGGGGGGCCGGTGGCGCGGTTGCGCCGGCCGCTGTTCCCCGAATTTCCCGCGGCCCCCGAAATACGCGATCCGGCGGAGGCCGAAGCCCTCGCCCGGCGCATGGGACGCCTGCTGCGCGACCTGGGGTTCACCATGAACATGGCGCCGGTGGTGGATGTGGCGCCGGCGGACATGGAGAGCATCATGGCGGGGCGCTCCTTCGGCAGCGATCCGGCGCATGTGGGGCGGATGGGGGCGGCGGTGGTGGCCGGGCTCCAGGCCGAAGGGGTTATGGCGGTGGCGAAACACTTTCCCGGCATCGGCCGCACTACCCTCGATTCGCACCGGATCCAGCCGGTATTGGAGGCCTCGGCGGAGAGTATCGAGGGCTTCGATCTGCCCCCCTTTGCCGCGGCTTTTGCCAGGGAGGTGGCCGGGGTGATGCTGTCGCACATCCGTTATCCGGGGCTGGATGCGCAGTGGCCGGCCAGTCTGTCGGTGGCCGTGGCCCGGGACCTGTTGCGCCGGCGGATGGGCTTCCATGGTCTGGTGCTCACCGATGACCTGGACATGGGCGCCGTCAAGCCGGCCATCGCCATCGACACGGCCGTGGCCCGGGCGCTTGCCGCCGACATCGACATCGCTCTGATCTGTCACCGCAGCAACGATATCGAAACGGCGCACGGGTTCCTGATGGCGGCCCTGGCCGGGGACGGAGGGCTGCTGGCCCGGGCCGAAGTCCACGCGCGGCGCATCGAGGCCTTCAGACAACGATTCGCCTGAGCGGCGGCGTCAACCGATCCGGATGGGGTGGCGGGAGAAGACGTCCGCATCCAGGGGGGTCCTTTCGCCGGCGGCCAGGCGGTGGTAGCCGATGGCGGCCACCATGGCGGCGTTGTCGCCGCAGAAGGCCGGTGCCGGGATATGGACGCGGATGCCTTTTGACCGGGCATCTGCGGTGAGGCGGGTGCGCAGGCGACCGTTGGCCGCGACCCCGCCCACCAAGGCCAGGTGGCGGCATCCTCGACGGCGGCAGGCCGCCACGGCCTTGGCCGTCAGCACGTCCACCACCGCCTCCTGGAAGCTGGCGGCGATGTCGGCCATGTCCCGGGAGCAGAGGGGGGGATGGGTCTCCAGGTGGCGACGCACGGCGCTCTTGAGGCCCGAGAAGGAAAAATCGAAGGTGTCGCGGTTCAGGAACGGGCGGGGAAACGCCACCCGGGTGGGGTCTCCGTCCACGGCGATGCGGTCGATGACTTCGCCCCCGGGATACCCCAAATCCAGCATCTTGGCCACCTTGTCGAAGGCTTCGCCGGCGGCGTCGTCTCGGGTCTGCCCCAGGGGGGTCATGGCCGTGGGGCCGGTCACATCATACAGGCAGGTGTGGCCGCCGGAGACCATGAGGGCGACAAAGGGAAACGGGGGGGGATCGTCACCGAGAAACACCGCCTGGATGTGGGCTTCGAGGTGATCGATTCCCACCCAGGGCAATCCCAGGGCCCAGGCGTAGGCCTTGGCAAAGGAGAATCCCACCAGCAGGGCGCCGATGAGACCCGGCCCCCGGGTGACGGCCAGGCCGTCGAGGGTATCGGCGGCCATGCCGGCCTCGGCCAGGGCCCGGGAGACCACCGGTGCCACCACGCGGAGGTGCTCCCGGGAGGCCAGCTCGGGCACCACGCCGTCGTAGGGGCGGTGAATGGCCACCTGGGAGGCGACCACCGAGGACAACACCACCCGCCCGTCGGCCACCACCGCTGCCGCCGTTTCGTCGCAGGAACTTTCGATGCCCAGGACCTTCATGAGTTCAGATGAAGTGAACGCGGGGGGCATCCCCTTTGGTGGCCACCACTTCGCCGATGAGGTAGGCTTCTTCGTTCATGGCGCGGAGCCGTTCGAGGATTTCCTGGGCGGCTTCCTCCGGCACCACGGCCACCATGCCGATGCCCATGTTGAACGTCCGGCGCATTTCCGTGTCGCTCACGCCGCCGGCTTGCTGAAGCCATTGGAAAACGGGGGGGACCTTCCAGGCGGCGGTGTCGATGACCAGACCGCACGCCTTGGGAATGATGCGGATGATGTTCTCGGCGATGCCGCCACCGGTGATGTGGGCCAGCCCGTGGATGGGCAGGTCCTTGGCGAGGTTGAGCATCAGCTCCGAGTAGATCCGGGTGGGACGCAGCAATTCTTCGCCCAGGGGGGCCGCGAGTTCCGGCACGTAGCTGCCGACATCGAGTTGACGGATCTCGAAGCAGATCTTGCGCACCAGGGAAAAACCGTTGCTGTGCAAGCCGTTGGAAGCGATGCCGATGAGCCGGTGGCCGCCGCGGATCTCCGATCCATCCACGATCTTGTTGTTGTCCACGATGCCCACGGCGAAGCCGGCCAGATCGTACTCGCCCGGCTGGTACATCCCCGGCATCTCGGCGGTTTCGCCGCCGATGAGGACGCACTTGGCCTGCTGGCAGCCTTCCCCGATGCCGCTGATCACCTGGGTGGCCACGGCCGAATCCAGGTGCCCCGTGGCAAGATAGTCCAGGAAAAACAGTGGCCTGGCGCCTTGAACGGCGATATCGTTGACGCACATGGCCACCAGGTCGATGCCCACGGTGTCGTGCTTGTTTGCCAGGAAGGCGATCTTGAGCTTGGTGCCGACCCCATCGGTGGAACTCACGAGTACCGGTTGCTCGTAATTGGCCATATTGAGGGAAAAGAGGCCGCCAAAGCCGCCGATTTCCCCCATTGCGCCGGGGCGATGGGTCTTCTTGGCGATTTTCTTGATTTCTTCGACCAGGGCATTGGCCTTGTCAATGTCCACGCCAGCATCGGCGTAGCGCAACGGTTGGGTCATGGGGGCTCCGTTATGAAAAAACCAGTAATTTTAGCTAGTAATTAAGCAGGGAACCTAAACTGAATCCAGGCAAAAGTCAAAGATATTTTTTTGACAATCCCTTGAGCCTCATGTAAGTTATCAAGCTTACAATTTCTTTTTTAACCCTTTGTTGGACAGGGAGAAAACGCCATGACCCGCTTCGCCCGACTCGATCGTTTGCCGCCCTACGTGTTCGCCACCGTCAACGAAATCAAGATGGAAGCGCGTCGGGCCGGCCAGGACATCATCGACATGGGAATGGGCAACCCGGACCTGGCCACGCCGGATCACATCGTGGACAAGCTCATCGAGGCGGCCCAGAAGCCCCACAACCATCGCTACTCGGCGTCCATGGGCATTACCCGACTGCGCGTGGCGATCTGCAACTGGTACAAGCGACGCTACGACGTGGACCTGGACCCTGACAGGGAGGCCATCGTCACCATCGGTGTCAAGGAGGGCATGAGTCACCTGGTGTTGGTGACCATCCGCCCCGGGGACGTGGTCTTCACCCCCAACCCCACCTACCCGATCCATCCCTATTCGGCCATCATCGCCGGGGGCGACGTGCGGGGGATTCCGGTGGGACCGGAGCACAACTTTTTCGACAACCTCATTGCCGCCACGCGCCAGACCTGGCCCCGGCCCAAGGTGCTGATCATCAGCTATCCCCACAATCCCACCACCGAAGTGGTGGACCTGGCGTTTTTCGAGAAGATCGTCGATTACGCCAAGGAACACGATATCATGGTGATCCATGATTTCGCCTACGCGGACCTGACCTTCGACGACTACCAGGCGCCGAGCTTTCTCCAGGCCAAGGGGGCCAAGGACGTGGGGGTGGAGTTTTTCTCCCTTTCCAAAAGCTACAACATGCCCGGCTGGAGAGTGGGCTTTTGCGTGGGCAACCCCGAGATCGTCTTCGCTCTGCGGCGCATCAAGAGCTACCTGGACTACGGCGTCTTCCAGCCGATCCAGATCGCTTCCATCATCGCCCTGGAAGGCGATCAGGGCTGCGTGCAGGAGGTGCGCGACACCTACACCGAGCGCCGGGACGCCCTCATCGGGGGGCTCAACCGCATCGGCTGGGAAGTGCCCAGTCCCAAGGGGACGATGTTCGTCTGGGCCCGGATTCCGGAAAAGTACCGCGCCATGGGATCGGTGGAATTTTCCAAGTTTCTCATCCGCGAAGCCCAGGTGGCCGTGAGCCCCGGGTTGGGTTTTGGTGAGTACGGGGACGAGTACGTGCGCTTTGCCCTCATCGAAAACAAGATGCGCGTCAACCAGGGAATCCGGGGGATCCGCAAGATCATGTAGGTCGGCTCCCGGCACCGCTGCACGGCAACCACGCCTTTCGGGGCTTCTCGCGAAGGCACAAAAGGATACGAAGAATTCAGATGAAAACGATTTACATCGGACTGCTCGGGTGCGGTACGGTGGGCACCGGCGTGGCCCGGCTGCTCATGGAACAGCGGGACCTCATCGCCCAGCGGCTGGGGGCGGTGCTTGAACTCAAGCGGGTGGCGGATGTCGATATCACCCGGGACCGGGGACTCGCCTTTGCCCCGGGGGTGTTGACCACCGACGCCCGGTCGATCATCGGCGATCCCGGCATCGATATCGTGGTGGAAATGATCGGCGGCCAGGGCGTGGCCCGGGAGTTGATGCTGGCGGCCATTGCGGCCGGCAAACCGGTGGTCACGGCCAACAAGGCCCTTCTGGCCGCCGACGGCAACGCCATCTGCCGGGCCGCCGATGAGGCGGGGGTCGATCTGGGGTTCGAGGCCAGTGTGGGCGGGTGCATGCCCATCATCAAGACGTTGCGCGAATCGATGGTGGGAAACCACATCCGACGCATGACCGGCATTCTCAACGGTACCTGCAACTACATCCTCACCAAGATCACCGAACAGGGCGCCACCTTTGCCGCCGCACTGGCCGAGGCCCAGGCCGAGGGGTTCGCCGAGGCCGATCCCACCCTGGACGTGGAAGGCCACGACACCGCCCACAAGATCACCATTCTCTCGGCCCTGGCCTACGGCATGCCGATGAATCTGGCAGACGTCTACGTGGAAGGTATCAGCCGGCTGACGCCCCAGGACATCCGCAACGCCGAGGAGTTCGGCTACCGCATCAAGCTGCTGGCCATCAGCAAGGATGCCGGTGACGCGGTGGAAGCCCGGGTGCATCCCACCATGATCCCCCTGGACAACATCCTGGCCAGCGTCAGCGGCGCGGTCAATGCCATCACCGTCACCGGCGATGCCACCGGCGACGTGCTGCATTTCGGCCGGGGTGCCGGGATGATGCCCACGGCCAGTGCCGTGGTGAGCGATATCGTGGATATTGCCCGCAACCGGCTGGCCGGCATTGGCCGGCGGCTGCCGATTCTCGCCTACCAGCCGGACCGGGTACGGCCCATCCCGGTGCTGCCCATGGACGACCTGACCACCGAGTACTACATCCGGATCATGGCGGCGGATCGGCCCGGGGTCCTGTCCATCATCTCGGGTATTCTCGCCGAGCACGAGATCAGCATCAAGAGCGTTACCCAGAAAGGACGCAAGAACACCGGTCCCGTGCCGGTGGTGATGTTGACCCACCGCGCCCGGGAAGCGGCGGTGCAGCAGGCCCTGCGGCAGATCACCGCCCTGGATGTCATCGCCGAGCCGCCGATGCTCATCCGCATCGAGGACGAAAACGGCGGCGACTCCTGAATTTCTCTAGGGCCTCTTGCGAAGCACCAACCACGAAATTTGAAGCAATGACCGAAACAGTCGTAGGCGTAGGGCGAACGTTCTGATCATTGGTTTTTGTCGTTTGGCGTTGTTTCGGGTTTCGTGCTTCGAATTTTGATATTTTCCATGCGGGGCCGCCCCTCTTCACGCGGGGAAATAAATTCCACGCCGAATCGTAGCGACCTAAGGAGTTCGTATGTATATCGTTTGTAGCGACATGGAAGGGGTGTTCACCCCGGAAATCTGGATCAACGTCGCCGAGCGCACCGGCATCGAGGAACTGCGCCTCACCACCCGGGATATCGCCGACTACGACGTGCTGATGCGCCGGCGCTTGGCCATTCTGGATGAACATCGGATCACCCTGAAGGACATCACCGCGGTCATCGATACCATGGAACCCCTGGAGGGGGCCGTGGCGTTCATCGACTGGCTGCGGGACCGGGCGGCGCTCATCGTGGTGTCGGACACCTACAGTCAGTTCGCCGCGCCGTTGATCCGCAAGCTGGGCCGGCCCACCCTTTTTTGCCACACCCTGTCGGTGAACGGCGAGGGCCGCATCACCGGCTACAACCTGCGCCAGAGCGATGCCAAGCGTCACACCGTCGAAGCGCTCAGGTCCTTGAACTACAAGGTGATCGCCATGGGCGATTCCTACAATGACGTCAATATGCTCAAGGCGGCGCACCACGGGATTCTGTTTCGCCCCCCCGGGAACGTGATCGACGAATTCCCGCAGTTTCCGGTCACCACCGAATACGATCAACTCAAGCCGATCATCGAAAACATCCTTGGAAGCGAGCCTTGATCGACCTGTCCCTTTTCAGCGCTTGCCACCTCTGGGTCATCGGCGATCTGATGCTCGACGAATACGTCTGGGGCGAGGTGGAGCGCATCAGCCCCGAGGCGCCGGTGCCGGTGCTGGCCGTGGGCCGAGAGGAGTACACCCTGGGCGGTGCCGGTAACGTGGCCGCCAATCTCGTGGCCCTGGGGGCCCGGGTGACGGTGGCCGGAGTGGTGGGCGATGACCGGCACGGGATTCTGCTGCGCCAGCGGTTCCAGGATCTGGGGATCGAGGCCGGCGCCGTCGTCGCGGAACCGGGGCGCCCCACCACGCGCAAGACCCGCATCGTCGCCGGTCGGCAGCAGGTGCTGCGCATCGACCGGGAAAGCCCCCGGGCGGTGGGGCCGGATACGGTGGCGGCGATTCTGCGCGATCTTGAGGACGGTATCAAATCGGCGGGGGCGGTGCTGATCTCCGATTACGGCAAGGGGCTGCTCACCCCATCGCTGCTGGCCGGTATCATGGCCGCGGCCCGGCGCCATGGCAAACCGGTGCTGGTGGATCCCAAGGGGGACGATTATCGCCGCTATGCCGGCGCCACCCTCATCACCCCCAACCGCAAGGAAGCGGCCCAGGCCGCCGGCATCGCCATCGGAGACGCCGAAAGCCTGCACCGGGCCGCCGGCATCCTCCACGAGCACTCCGGGGTGGACCGGCTGGTGGTCACCTGTGGGCCGGAGGGGATGGTGCTGTTCGAAAAAGGCCGGATGCCCCGGGAGATCCGCAGCGAGGCGCGACAGGTATTCGACGTTTCCGGCGCCGGCGACACCGTGATCGCCGTGTTGGGACTGGCCCTGGCGGCCGGCGCCGACTGGCTCGACGCCGCCAGACTGGCCAATGCCGCCGCCGGCATCGTGGTGGGCAAGGTGGGCACGGCCACGGTGAGTCGCAAGGAGCTGGCCCTGGCCGTGGCGTCCGCCGGTACCGACCGGCTCGACAAGCTCAAGGATATCAACGAACTGGAGGCCCTGGGGGCCGAGATCCGCAGGCGCGGCCAGCGCATCGTGATGACCAACGGCTGCTTCGATTTTTTGCACGCCGGCCACCTGAACCTCTTTTCCGCCTCCCGCCGGTTGGGGGACGTGTTGGTGGTGGCCATCGACGACGACGATTCGGTGCGGGCCATCAAAGGGCCGGGGCGCCCGGTGATCGGTGTCCGGGAGCGGGTGCGCACCCTCTGCGCCCTGGACGCGGTGGATTACGTGGTGGTTTTTTCGGGGCAAGATCTGGAAACGCTCATCGATTGCCTGCGGCCGGACGTGCTGACCAAGGGGGGCAACTACGGTCTCCGGGATGTGGTGGGACGCCAGCGGGTGGAAGCCCACGGCGGCCGGGTGGAGCTGATCCCCATCACCGGGGGGCTCTCCAGCCGGGTGGTGATCGAAAACATCCGCCGGGCGCAGGAGGGCGACAGCGTCTGAAAGCGCTTTGAGAAAAAAGTTCCGGCAACCTTCAGGCTTTCGACATGGACCCCGGATCCGTGTCCAGGGTGACCGGCACGGAAAAAAACCGGATCAATTCCGGTCCTTTTCCGTCATTCCTGCGAAAGCAGGAATCCATGTTTATCGGCACGAAACGGCGGAAAGCCGAGCCGGAAAGTTCAGAAGCCACTGTCGCCGATCCGGTCAGACCGGCCACTGTTGTGAGCGGTGTATCAGACAACTGGCAGCTACTTTCCCGGTGTCATCCCGAGGAATGGATGCGACGAGGGATCTCTCGGCACCTGCCCCCATCCCGCCTGCATTCGGAAACAAAGGCGGGAAAACGACCAGGCAGAAGCAAACGAAGCATTCTGCCCAAGACGAAAAGTAGCACAGAAGAACAGTATCATGTCTTTCTATCGCGAAACCGGCGACGGCATCGTCGTCAACGTGTTCGTCCAACCCCGGGCCAGCCGCAACCAGGTGGCCGGCCTGCACGGCGAGGCCCTCAAGTTGCGCCTCACCGCCCCCCCGGTGGAGGGGGCCGCCAACAAGATGTGCATCGTCTTTTTGGCCGATCTTCTCGGGGTTCCCAAGTCGACGCTGGAGATCGTTGCCGGCCATTCCAACCGCAGCAAGCAAGTTTTGGTGCGATCGACGGCGGACCGTTCCCCGGCGGACCTGAAAAAAATTATCGAGCAGCGCCTTATCTCTTCTTGACAAGTCCATCGGCAGAGGCTATAAACGATGTTCTTCAATTGATGCGGGGTGGAGCAGCCTGGTAGCTCGTCGGGCTCATAACCCGAAGGTCAGCGGTTCGAATCCGCTCCCCGCTACCAAAACAAATCAAGGGGTTACGATGAAAATCGTAACCCCTTTTTCTTGCCTGCGAATCCTGCTCCCCACACTATTCCCCACACTTGGCGCCAAAATAGCAGTAAGGCCAGATCCCTGGGCGATGCTGATTCAACGCCTTGGTGGTCGATTTTTGGATGGTACGGAGTGTCGAAGGGCACTTCGGCTCGGTGCCTCTGGAGATTCTCCACCCGGTTCCATGTGGGGAATACGGTGGGGAATATCAAATACTGGCCGTCTTGGTGCCGGCGGGCACCTGGGAAACAGGGGCCGCTACGTCCGACACCGCTGGCGCAAAAAATTTTCAGCACTCATTTTTCCCTGTCGGTTTTGACGCAGTATGTCAGTAGCCGGTGGTAGCCTCGAAGAAAACACCCACCAAAGGAGGCTGCCATGGAACCTGTCGGGGCATTTCTGGACGTCTGCCGCCTGGCGCGCAAGCAGACCCACCGCAATTTGACCGTGTTCGCCCTGCTGGGCGAGAAGGTGTTCGACCCGGACTACCTGCCGGTGGAAACCGCCTTGGAGGAGGGGCTGGTGGAGATCCGCGAACTCGGCCCGGGGCCTTGGTGCCCGAGCTGCGGCTGGTGAACCGAGCTGAGCGGCCGGTGCTCATCGTCGAGGGTGAGGAACTGGTGGGCGCCAAGCAGAACCGGGTGGTCAACGTCACCAAACTGGTGAATGCTACGCCCTGGACGCCATCGAGGCCGGCGCCGATGCCAAAGAGATTAAGGCGCCGGCCACCCCAAACCCGGCAACCGGGTGGGCTTTCAGCGGTTTTCCAGCAGACGGCAGAGAGGCCTGACATGAAGGCGAATCGGCTGTAAGACCGCTGCCAGGTCGTCCATGGGCTACAGGAGTTTTTTGAATGCTTCGGGGGCCAGGCCTGCGTCTTTGGCAATGCCACCCATGGTGTAAGCGTTGACGAGATTGCTTCGAGGAATGGTCACAAATCGAAGGCCATCGGGCATGACGATGTGTTTTTTTGCCCTCACGGACAACCTCAAAGCCGGCCTTTTGGAGAACTTTTACGGCTCGGCTGTGACCGATTCCAGGTATTTTGGGCATGGTCAGACCGCGATCTCGACTTCACGGACATCCGCCTCTTTGACTGCTTCGTGAATGGCGGCCAGGTACTCCTGGATGGCATCTTTAATGTTTTCTATGGCTTCCGATTCGGTTCGGCCCTGGGACCAGCATCCGGGAAGCCCCGGGCAGGAAACGCTGACGCCCTCATCCGTATGGGTCAATACAATTTTGTATCTCATCGATCTTCTCCTGAACCCGTTACACGCAATTTTGTCCTCCGATCTTAAACCCATGGCCGCCTCGGTATGGGATAGCCAATGCGGCATCGGCATGAACAAGATAACCATGTTACAGCAGCAAGGCCCTGTAAATATGACCTTCGCCAAGGGCGACCGGGCATTCGACCATTCGCATGAAGAGGCCCACACCGCCGAGGCGGTCTACGGCAGATCGCCGGGGCGTTTTACGGGGCTGCGGGCATTCCGGGCGAATGGATCTCCCGCATGGCGTTGCGGGAACGCATCGAAGGTTTTGCCGAAAGACTGCGAGAGGGTGCACCGGGCGGAAACGGCTGAAAGAGAGGGCTTATGGAAAAAAAGAGATCAGGGGTAAAAAGAGTCTCGTCCGGCCGGTATGCAAACGGATGAAGCCGAACTGCTCATAAAAACCGATCGCCTCTTCGTTGGTGGCATCCACGACCATAGCGTAAACAGCGATCTGATCGGACACTGCCAACGTGCGTTGAATGGCGTCAGCCAGCAGCATTTTGCCGATGCCGTGTTTGCGGGCGGCAAGGCTGACCGCCAGCCGGCCGATCAAAGCGGCTGGCACTGGATGACGGGGAAGCTTGCGAACCGATTCGGCGGGCAAATGGCAAAGCGCCACGGATAGAGCCCTCAGCGTATAGTAGCCGACCACCGTTTTCGGCGCCTGCGGCGTTGTCGCGACAAAGACGCGACTGATTCGGCGCTTGATATCCTGGCCGGCCTGTTTGCGCAAATAGATGTCCAGGGCTTCGATCCCGCACCGAAAGCCGGTCCGGTCATGGAGCGCTGTATTCAGCGGCGCGATGACGATTTGTTCGAAAGGGTTCATTTGTCCGTAACACGCCGGCGGTGATCCTCAAGGGCTGCGGCGAGCTTCGGGTTGAACCGGATCGGTTTGGCCAGAGACTCGAAAAACAGTTCCGATTGTTCGGCCGTCAACATCATCGTTTCATGCGTTTGTACCGTTTTTTCGGCGCGTTCCAGAGCACTGGTCAAAATGAAGTGGCTGACCGTTTTGCCCTCGAACAGGGCTGCGCGCTCGATCAGGCGCTTGGCCCCGGGTTTCAGGCGGAGGTTGATCCGCTCGTTGGTTTTTTCAGTGGTGGTATCCATGATCTTTTTTTTCTTTCCATTTTTAGGGTACCTGTGGATGTTGGCTTGTGTGCGCCAAAACGGTGCCTTTGTCAAAACATTATAACCGGATTCGTCTGGAAGGCGATCCTGGTGGAGGCGACCTTCGAGGACATACGGGCGGCATCGAGTGCTTCGACATCCCCTCGGATGTTCACCCCAATGCCATTTGCGGCACCCTGGACGCCATCGAGGCCAAGTTCGGCATCCCCGTCATCTACGCTTCGACGGTGCGGGAGCTTTCGACAGAGCGGGCCGCAAGTTGGCTTTCCAAGCATTTCACTTATTGCTGGCTGGAACGGCACGGGCACGGCCGGGTGCTCGTCGATTCGGATGGACTTTGAAGCTCCAGGAGAGAGGGGGGTGCCGTTGGACTGGCAGTCCGATCAGGGGTTGCAATCTGAAGGAGCCTTCAGTAGGTTAATTCAGCCGTTGACCCCGAAACCGCGAGGGAGGGGCGTTGTGACCGAAAACCGGCAGACAACCGGACCGCGAGAAGCCCGCCAGGCGAAAGAATTTCACCTTTCGCCGTGCGGGCTTTGTTTTTTGTGACGTAGTAGGCCAGCGGCGCCAAGATTTGAAAAGAACATGGATACCGCACGGCGGAAGGAAGGAACACTGAAATGACCGGAGTCATCTCCACCGAGGCCGTCGCCGGCCGGATCTACTCGATCCGGGGGCACAAGGTGATGCTGGACCGGGATCTGGCGGAGCTCTACGGTGTCGAAACGAGGGCCCTCAATCAGGCCGTCAAGAGGAATCTGAAACGATTTCCGTATGATTTCATGTTTCAGCTTACCCGTTCCGAGCTTGACAACTTGATGTCACAAATTGTGACATCAAGTTGGGGTGGCGTCAGAAAATTACCTTTGGCTTTCACCGAACAGGGGGTGGCCATGCTGTCGAGCGTGCTGAACAGCGAACGGGCCATCGAAGTCAACATCCAGA
>JACDJB010000505.1_pt1 | contig 40696 bp, 39 predicted proteins | sample 7454121 | NCBI WGS metagenome assembly JACDJB01 (sample SAMN14253290, study PRJNA609438) | sludge metagenome | isolation source: sludge after 25d culture with pyrite | collected 2018-12-20
CCGCTGTGCCGCCGCCGGCCGCTGTGCCGCCGCCCGCGGCGCCGTGGGGGTCGTGGGCCCCGCCACCGGCAGACGGGAGCTCCGCACCGCTCGGTGCCGGCGCCGCGTACGGGGGTTCGGCCTACGGATCCGGTGGTGGGAGCGCGGAGCCGCTCCGCGGGACGAAGGGTCAGCGCTACGGCTCGCCGCGCTTCTCGGGTCGTGGGATCTTCGCCGTGTTCGGCCTGCTGGGCGTGCTCGTCACCGTGGGGATCATGGTCTTCCTGGCGGTGCAGGTCCTCGACGGCGTCGGCGGCGGCTCGGGCGAGACCGATTCGGGGGCCGGTGCGGCGGTCCTTCCGGGCGGCGTGGTCGTGGGCGGGGACCCGACCGCCGGTGGAGCGACCGCGGGTGAGGGCCCCCAGGCAGGCACCGGTTCTCCGGCCGACGCGGCGAGGGCCTCGGCCTGTTCGACCGACAAGGCGACGATCGCGACGGCGGCGGAGGCGTACCACGTGATGAACGGCGCCTACCCGCCCGACGTCACCACGCTCCTGGCAGAGGGGTTGGTGCAGTCGGACCATCCGCTCGAGTTCGAGCTGCAGGTCCAGGACGGCGTGCTGGCCGTCGTCGGCACCGGGGCATGCGCTGGCGGCTGAGCCGGCCGATCCCTCTCGTCGGTCCCTGCGCCCCGAGCTGACCAGACCCCTAAGGTGGCGGCATCGCCCACCGGGCGACGCGATCAAGAGGGGACCGGGAGATGCTGCAGGGCCGCACGCTCTGGGAGTTGATGGAGAAGCGGGTCGACGCCACGCCCGACGCGCTCATGGCCGTCGACGAAGACATGCGAACCATCACCTTCGCCGAGTTCTGGTCTGAGGCCGAGCGCGCCGCGGCGGGGTTCGCGGCGCTCGGGGTCGGTGCCGACGACGTGGTCACGTGGCAGCTCCCGACGTGGATCGAATCGCTGGTGCTTGTGGCCGCGCTGAGCCGACTCGACGTCGTGCAGAACCCGGTGCTGCCGATCTACCGGGACCGCGAGCTGGAGTTCATCACCGGCCAGGCGGGCTCGGAGCTGCTCGTCGTCCCGTCGGTCTGGAACGGCTTCGACCACGAGGCCATGGCCACGTCGATCGCCGAACGCCAGGACCGCGACACGCGGGTCCTCGTGACGGACCGGGCGCTTCCGCAGGGCGACCCGACGGCGCTCCCGCAGCGCAGCGACGCGCTCGACGCGGCGGACCAGGCCGTGCGGTGGCTCTTCTACACGTCGGGCACCACTGCGGACCCCAAGGGTGCCCAGCACACCGACGCGTCGATCGCCGCGGCGGCCCGCGGCATGGGTCAGCGCCTTGCGGTCATCGACGCCGATCGGGCGGCGCTGGTGTTCCCGTTCACCCACATCGGTGGCGTCACCTGGCTGTTCGCCAGCCAGATGTTCGGCAACGCGCTGATCCTCACCGACAGCTTCGACCCCGTCGGAACACCCGAGGTGCTGTCGCGGGAGGGCGTCACGCTCGCTGGAGCGGGCACCGTGTTCCACCAGGCCTACGTCGCCTACCAACGCCGGCACGTGCATCCGGTTTTCGCCGACGTGCGGGCGTTCCCCGGCGGCGGAGCACCCAAGCCGCCGTCGCTCGTCGCCGAGATCCGTTCGCTGTTCGACTCGCCGGTGCTCTCGGGCTACGGGCTGACCGAAGCGCCGGTCCTGACGATGGCCGACGTCTCGGACGCCGATGACGAGCTCGCCGTCAGCGAGGGCAAGGCGATGGTCGGCGTGGAGCTGCACATCCACCGTGGCGACGGTTCCAGGGCGGCGGACGGCGAGGACGGCGAGATCCGGGCCAGAGGGCCGCAGATGATGCGCGGCTACCTCGACCCGGCGCTCGATCTGGAGGCGTTCGACGAGGACGGCTTCTTCCGCACCGGGGACCTCGGCCACCTCGACGACCGCGGCAACCTCGTGATCACCGGTCGGATCAAGGACGTGATCGTCCGCAAGGGCGAGAACGTCTCGGCCAAAGAGGTCGAGGACCTGTTGATCACCCACCCGCTGCTGGCCGACGTCGCCGTGATCGGCATCCCCGACCCCGATGCCGGTGAGCGGGTGTGCGCTGTGGTGCAGCTGGCCGATCCCTCGGACTCCATCTCGCTCGGCGAGGTCGTCGCCCACCTGCGGGACGCTGGTCTGCTCACCCAGAAGCTGCCCGAGCAGCTCGAGGTCGTCGGCCTCATCCCCCGCAACGCCACAGGCAAGGTGCTCAAGCACGTGCTGCGCGACGAGTTCAAGGGCTGAACGTCACCGGACGTCATCGCAGCACCGGATTTGTCGATCGGCCTTCGAGGCGCGGATGCTGGCCCGGTGATGATGGCCGCCACCACCGGAGCGTTCGCGGCCGCGGCGACCGCGTTCGTGGCCGTCTTCGTGGCCGAGCTGCCCGACAAGACGATGTTCGCCACGCTCGTGCTCACCACCCGGTTCCGATCACCGCTGGCGGTCTGGACCGGCGTCGCGGCGGCCTTCACCATCCACGTGGTGATCGCCGCCGCCTTCGGCAAGCTGCTGTCCAACCTCCCCACACGTCCGGTCGACGCCGCGGTGGCGGTCCTGTTCGCCGTCGGTGCGGTGCTCCTCTGGCGCTCCGCATCCGAAGATCCCGAGGAGGACTCCGACATCGGTGACGCGCACGGCTTCGGCGGTATCGCCGCTCGCAGCTTCGGCCTGATCCTGGTGGCGGAGCTCGGCGACCTGACCCAGCTGACGACCGCGGGGCTGGCCGCACGCACCGGTCAGGCCCTCGCCGTCGGCATCGGTGCGCTCGCCGCGCTGTGGGCGGTCGCCGGCATCGGCGTGACCGCCGGCCAGCAGCTCCTGCGCCGGCTGCCGCTGGCGACCGTGCGTCGGGTCGCGGCAGCGATCTTCGCCGTGCTGGCGCTGGTGACCGCGTACCAGGCCGTCACCGGCTGATGGCTGTCGCCCCGCACCTCCGACCGATCGACCCGGCCGATACGACGCTGCTCGACGCCGTGCTCGCGCTCAACGAGCACTGGGTGCCCCACGTCGGTTCGATCACCTCGGACCGACTGGCTGCGTTGGTGGCGCAGGCCGACGCGGCACTCGTGGCGACCGGATCCGATGGCTCGTTGGCCGGGTTCATGATCCTGATGGCTCCGGGTGCGGACTACTCGTCGCCGAACTACCGGTACTTCCAGTCCCGTCTCGACGCGGGCGAGGCGCCGGGTGAGTTCCGCTACGTCGACCGCATCGCCGTCGCCCCCTCCGCGCAGGGGACCGGCGTCGGCAGGACGCTCTACGAAGCGGCGTTCGCCCGCGCCGGCGTCGTCGGTGCGGTCGAGGTGACGTGTGAGGTCAACATCGATCCGCCGAACCCGGCCTCGCTGGCGTTCCACGCCCGCATGGGCTTCGTCGAGGTCGGCCGTCAGTGGACCTACGACGACTCAGTCGAGGTCCAACTGCTCGCCCGCCCCGTCTGAGCATGCCTCGCCGGTCCGAGTGATCCGACCGTTCGCCAGAGCCGGATTCGGGTCGGGATCAGAGCTTGATCAGGATCCTGCGTCGCCAGAGCTGATCAGCGATCACCCACGCGAGCAGGATCCACAGCACGGACCACATGACCGATGCCACGGCGATCGGTAGGAACCCGGCCATCCACTCGACCGTCGCGATCCGCCACGACGACGGCACCACCGCAGCGAGCGCGCTGCACCCGACGTACACGGCCAGAGGGTTGGCGCCCATCTCGCGCAGCCACTGGAACGCGCGTCGCCACCCGAGCCGGTCGACCATCCAGTAGATCGCCAGACTGATCGCGGCCGAAGCGGCCACACCGACGAGCGCGTACGTGGGCGTCCAGAGCCGCTTGTTGACGGGGATCCACGGCGTGAGCACGAGGCCGAGCGCCAGCGGGCCGACGGTCCAGCCGGTGAGGCTGCGGACGATCCGATCGTGGTCTCCGAAGCGGAACCAGCGGCCGACCCAGACGCCCGCCAGCACGTTGAACACCGACACGATCGCCACCGGAAGCCCCTCTGCGGTCTCCCTTCGGTAGAGGAACCGGTCCACCGCCTGGTCCAGCGTGTTGCCGTCGGCGAAGCCCCACCACAGGCCGAACACCGCGCCCGCGGCCAGCAGCCCGGCGCCGACCGCGTACTGGGCTCGACGGGGGAGGAGCAGGACGAACCACGCCAGGAGCGACGTCACCGCGATGTGCTGGAGCACGCCGGCCGCCACGAGCTGGTGCTGCTTGAGCGCGGACAGCCCGACGCCGAGGGCGAACAGGATCACGCATCGCTTGAGCATGGGCCGAAACGCGCGCATGAACGGTCGACCGGGCCCCGGCATCTGCTTGGACGACAGCGCGCTCGACACGCCGATGCAGAAGAGGAAGAGGGGGAACACCACGTCCGCGACCGAGAACCCGCTCCACTCGGGGTGGCGCAGCCAGCCGGGGTGACCGGGGTTGATCCCCTCGTTGTTGACCGCCAGCATCGCGGCGACCGCCAGGCCCCGGGTCACGTCGAGGGACACGAGCCGCGTGCCCGGTGGCTTCGGGCCGCTGGAGGTGGGGGCCTCGACCGCCTCGTTCACGGCGGTCGACGCTACTGGCGGCGACTCTTCGCCGAAGCAGCGGCCGACCGCTCGCCGAGGACCCCGATCCCGTGGTCGTGGGCGCCTCCCAGCTACGGTCGAGCACGCTGGACTCGAGTCACGCAGGGCGGTCGTCGATGCGGCGGTCGATCACAGGAGGTCACCATGGACGGCAACATCGTGAAGAAGCTGGGAGCTGAGCTCATCGGCACCTTCCTGTTGGTGCTCGGCGGTTGCGGATCGGCGATCTTCGCCGCCGCTGCGCTCGGCACCACCAAGGACGTCGTCGGAGTCGGCGGTGTGGCGTTGCCTGCCGCGGGCGTCGTGAACAACGGCATCGGCTACCTGGGTGTCGCCTTGGCCTTCGGCCTCACCGTCGTGTGCGGTGCCTACGGTCTCGGACACGTCTCTGGAGGCCACTTCAACCCGGCGGTGTCGATCGGCCTGGCGACGGCCAAGCGCTTCGACTGGAAGGATGTGCCCGCGTACATCGTGATCCAGTGCGTCGGAGCGATCGCAGCGGTCGGTGTGCTGTGGGCCATCCAGGCGGGCAGGCCCGGCGGGTTCGAGATCTCGCAGGGCTCGTTCGCCTCGAACGCGTACGGCCAGGAGAACGGTCGGATCTTCTACGACCTGCCCGCGGCCTTCATCGCCGAGGTCGTGCTGACCGCGCTGTTCCTCATCGTGATCCTCGGGGTCACGACCAAGGCGGCGTCCAAGGCGCAGGCCGCGCTCGGGATCGGGCTGATGCTGACCCTCATCCACCTGATCAGCATCCCGATCACGAACACGTCGGTGAACCCGGCCCGCTCGCTCGGCCCGGCGATCTTCGAGGGGGGCACGGCGCTCGGCCAGCTGTGGCTGTTCATCGTCGCCCCGATCGTGGGCGGCGCCGTGGGTGCGGTCGTGTGGAAGCTCGCCACCGGCGGTGACGACACCCAGACCGGCGAGTCCGAGGCTGAAGGCGTCGAGCTCACCTGAACGCCGCAGCCCTCGTTCTCGGTGCAATCCCTTCGCCGTCGGCGAGTCCAGTGCACCGAGAGCGAGGGCATCGCCCGTTTTGGGGGTCGCGGCGGGCGCCCCTAACATCTGACGGCCCGTCAGGTACGGGTGCAGCATCCACACCACGGCCCCGGCGCGGGCCGCTCACCAGGGGGACCACCCACCATGGGCATGCTCGACGGCAAGGTCGCGATCGTCACCGGCGCGGGGCACGGCATCGGCCGGGGTCACGCTCTGGAGCTGGCCAAGCACGGCGCCACGGTCCTCGTCAACGACCTGGGCGGCTCGGTCACCGGTGAAGGCACGGGTCGTGACGCAGATCTCACGGTCAAGATCATCACCGACCGCGGCGGCAAGGCCGCGTCCAACTACGCGGACGTGTCCGACGACGTACAGGCCGGTGAGATGATCGCCCAGGCGGTCAACGACCTCGGTCGCCTCGACATCCTGGTCAACAACGCGGGCATCGTCCGTGACGGCTCGATCTTCAACATGTCGGTCGACGACTTCGACGCCGTGCTCAAGGTCCACCTGCGCGGCACCTGGATCCCGTGCAAGCACGCGGCGCTGCACTGGCGGGCGCTCAACAAGGAGACCGGCCAGAAGGTGGACGGCCGCATCATCAACACCGTCTCGGGCGCGGGGCTCACCGGCAACTTCGGGCAGTCGAACTACGCCCCGGCGAAGGCTGCGATCGCCAGCCTCACCCAGACCCTGAGCCTGGAGCTCTACAAGATGGGCGTCACCGTCAACGCCGTGGGCCCGGCGGCCGCCACCCGCATCACCGGCACCATGCCCAACGCTCCCGCCGTCATCGAGGCCGACGAGATCCCCGACGACGAGTGGAACCGCATGGACCCGTCGGTGTCGTCGCCGCTCGTCGCCTGGCTCGCCTCCGACGAGGCCGATCACGTCACGGGCCAGATCATCCGTGCGGTCGCAGAGAACATCATCCTGATGGAGGGCTGGACCGACGGCGCCACCATCAACAACGGCGGCAAGCGCTGGGACGCGACGAAGCTCGGCATGCAGCTCGCCACCGACGTGTTCAAGACCCGCGCCCCGGGCCTTCGCTACTGACCGCCACGGCGATCGTCGTCGGCGGGGGCCCTGCAGGTCTCATCGCCGCGGAGCGGCTGTCCCAATCACGAGTCGCGGGCGCGCTGCTGAGCGTCACCGTGGTCGAGCAGATGCCGTCGCCCGCCAGGAAGCTCCTGCTGGCCGGTCGCGGCGGGCTCAACCTGACGCACTCGGAGCCGCTGGAGGACTTGCTGGCGCGCTACGGGGCGGCCGACGACCGCCTACGCCGTGCCGTCGAGGCGTTCGATCCCACGGCGCTGCGGAACTGGGCCGACTCGCTGGGTGAGCCGACCTTCGTCGGCACGAGCGGCCGCGTGTTCCCCGAGTCGCTCCGTGCGAACGGCCTGCTCCGGGCGTGGATCGCTCGTCTGACGTCGGTCGGGGTGCAGATCCGGACCGGGGTTCGCTGGCGCGGGTGGAGCGATGGCGGCGGCCACGATCTCGAGGTCGTGGCGACCGGCGAGCGTGAGTCGGTGCATCCCGACGTCGCGATCCTCGCCCTCGGCGGTGCCAGCTGGCCGAAGGTCGGCTCCGACGGCGAGTGGGCGCCGATGCTGCGCTCCGACGGCATCGACGTCACCGAGCTGAGGGCCTCGAACTGCGGAGTTGACGTGGCGTGGACCGCCGTGTTCGTCGAGCGCTTCGCGGGCGAGCCGATCAAGAACGTCGCGCTCACCGTCGGGGACCGCACCGTTCGTGGCGAGCTGATGGTCACCGAACACGGCCTGGAAGGCGGGGCGGTGTACGCGCTGTCACGCGAGCTTCGCTCAGCGCTCGCGGGTTCCGGGCGTGACGGGACGAGCAGGTCCGCTCTGGGAGTGGAGGGCGGTTCCGCCGTCGTGCACGTCGACCTGCGCCCCGACCTGAGCATCGACGCGCTGGCCGCCCGACTCGGTCGTCGCCGGGCCAAGGAGTCGACGAGCACCTCGCTTCGGCGCTCGGTGGGTCTCCCGCCGGTGGCGGTCGGGTTGCTGCGGGAGGCGACGGCCAACGAGCTGCCCGCCGACCCGTCGGCGCTCGCAGCGCTCATCCGAGCGGTTCCGGTGCGCGTGGACGGCCTGGCACCGTTGGCGCGGGCGATCTCCACTGCGGGCGGTGTGTGCTTCGACGAGCTCGACGAGCGCATGATGCTGCGGTCCCGTCCCGGGACGTTCGTCGCGGGCGAGATGCTCGACTGGGATGCACCGACCGGCGGCTACCTGCTGCAGGCGTCGTTCGCCACGGGGATCGCCGCCGCCGAGGGTGCGCTGGGGTGGCTCCACTTGCGCTGAGCAGCAACGTCGCCGGGCCGAACCGTCCCTGGGACGGTCACGGGCAGACGGAGCGCAGGACCACGAACTTCGGGTCGCTCGACACGACGTCGACGTTGCCGAACAGGCGACGCAGCTTCACGTGGTAGCCCAGGTGTCGGTTGCCGACGACCCACATCTCGCCTCCTGATCGCAGGGCTCGTCGAGATTCGCTGAACATCTTCCACGCGGCCGCATCGACGAGCGCGTGGTCGTCGTGGAACGGGGGGTTGCACAACACGACGTCGGCCGAGCCCTCAGCCGCGCCGAAGCCGTCGGACCCACCGAGGTCGCCGTCCTCGTCGGGTGCCCAGTCGAACAGTCCGTCACCCCACACGACCCGACCGGACGCCCCGTTGGCGTCGAAGGTCCCACGGGCAGCCGCGACCGCCATCGACGAGTCGTCGACGAGGGTCACCGCAGCATCGGGCTGGTCGATCGCGGCGACGAGGCCCAGCACGCCGTTCCCGCAGCCGAGGTCGACCACGCTGTCGCCCGGTTCGATCTCGGGCAGATGCGCGAGCAGCAGCGACGTGCCCCGGTCGAGCTTGCCGGCGGAGAACACGCCCGGCATCCAGCACAGCTGCAGCGGCCCGGGCTCGATCTGGGTGAACCGCGGCCAATCCCAGGGCCTGGACGGCTCGTCGTCGGACGGTCGGTCGCCGGACACCACGGTGTTCACCAGGCGTGCCCGGCGATGGGCGAGCGACGTGGTCGTGGGACCGAGCACCCGCTCGAACACCTCCAGGATCGAGGTGTGCAGGTGCTTGACCATCGAGGACGAGACCACGACGGAGCCAGAGTGCAGGCTGGGGGCGAGCGAGCGGAGCTGGTGCTCGAGCATCGCCAAGGTGCGCGCCGGGCGGATGAGCGCGACGTCGATGCGCTCCGGCGGCGCCGTCAGCGCGTCGACGACGTGGAGGTTCGCAGGGTCGACTCCGTTGGCGGTGGCGTTCGACGCGATGGCCCGGCTCGAGCTGTGGCGATCGACCACGACCGTCGGTGCGAGCTCCGCGAGAGCGATGCTCAGCGCTCCGTGGGAGTCGCCGACGATGACCGTCGTCGCGCCGGGTGACACGTCGAGATCGGCCACCCGCTGCAACAGCAGCTCGTCGGCGGCGTCCCACGCTCGCAGTGCCGTGCGACCTCCGGTCGGACGCGTCAGCGTGAAGCGGCCCTGCGGCACCGTCATGGTCGTGTCGTTCGGTGGGGGTGTGTCGTTGGGTGGGGCTGTGTCGTTGGGTGGGGGTGTGTCGTTCGGTGGGGGTGTGTCGTTCGGTAGGGGCGTGTCGTTGCTCATGGTGGGCCTGTCGTCGGGGTTCGTTCCGGTCACGGTGTCGCTTCGAGCCGGCAACTCAGAAGCGCTCGCGGCGGACCTTCGCCTTGCGACCCTTGATCGTGGTGCGCCGCATGGCCGCGACGACGTCGTCGGCGAGCGCTTCGGGCACCTCGACGAGCGAGAACCGGTCGGTGATCTGGATGCCGCCGATGTCCGAGCCCTTGAGGGGCGACTCGCCGGCGATCGCCCCGACGAGGTCCTTGGGGCGCACGCCCGCCTCGCGACCGACACCGACGAAGAGACGTGTCGTGTCGCCCGACGCGGACGACCACTTCTCCCGATCGCCCTTGCGGCCCTTGGCGCCCTTGTCGCTCCGGCTGCTCGTTCGGTCGTCGCGGTGCTTGTTGCGCTTGGCGCCCTTGTCCTTGTGGCCGCCGCGATCCTTCTGGCGGTCTCGGTCGCGACGCTCGTCGCCCAGGTCGGGGATGTCGGCGGTGTCACCGTCGCTGCGTGCAGTCAGCTCGTCGATGAGCTCGATCGCGGCGAGCGTCACGTCGATCAGATCGGTCTCCTCGGTGAGGATGTCGAGCACCGCGCGGTAGCGGTCGAGGGAGTCGCTGTCCACGTGCTCGCGCACCAGGGCCGCGGTCTGCTCGAGTCGACGGCTGCGAAGGTCGGCGACCGTCGGCACCCGTTCGATCGCGATCCGCTGACCGGTCAGCCGCTCGATGTTCTTGAGCAGCCGACGCTCGCGGGGTTCGGCGAGCGTGACCGCCACGCCGTCACGGCCGGCACGTCCGACGCGGCCGATGCGGTGCACGTAGGCCTCGGGTGCGGAGGGGACGTCGTAGTTCACGACGTGGGTGAGGCTGTCGACGTCGAGGCCCCGCGCCGCCACGTCGGTCGCGATCAGCAGCTCAGCGGTCCCGGCGCGCAGCCGGCCCATCACGCGGTCGCGCTGCTCCTGGTTCATTCCGCCGTGCAGGCCCTCGGCGCGGTAGCCGCGCCCGTTCAACGTCTCGGTGAGCTGGTCGACCTCGACCCGAGTGCGGCAGAACACGATCGACGCGGCCGGTGCCTCGACGTCGAGCAGACGCCCCAGCGCCGCGGCCTTGTGCGAGCGCGGGACCACGTACGCGATCTGGCGGACGCGGGGCGTCTCGCCGCTCGGCGCGGGCTCGGGGGCGATCTCGATGCGCTCCGGGTCGGTCAGGTGGCGCCGGGCCAGGCGGTCGATGCGCGAGGGCATGGTGGCGGAGAACAGCACCGTCTGACGGGTGTCGGGCGTGGCGTCGAGGATCGCGTCGATGTCCTCGGAGAAGCCCATGTCGAGCATCTCGTCGGCCTCGTCGAGCACGACCGTCGACAGCTGCGAGAGGTCGAGCGTGTCCCGGCGCAGGTGGTCGATCGCCCGCCCGGGCGTGGCGACGACCACGTCGACGCCGCGCTGCAGTGCGTGGAGCTGCCGTCCGATCGGTTGGCCGCCGTAGATCGGCAGCACCCGTGCGCCCAGGCCACGGCCGTAGCGGTGCACCGCCTCGCTCACCTGCATGGCCAGCTCGCGCGTCGGCACCAGCACGAGCGCGAACGGGGTGCTCCGGCTCCCGGCGGTCGCGAGGCGCTGGAGGATCGGCAGCGCGAACGCTGCGGTCTTGCCGGTGCCGGTGGCTGCCCGGCCGAGCAGGTCACGCCCTTGGACGAGCGGCGGGATCGCTTCGCGCTGGATCGGCGTCGGCTCCTCGTAGCCGAGCTCGTCCAGCGCGGTGAGCAGCTCGGTGTCGAGGCCCAGCGCCCCGAAGCCGTCGTCGGCGGGTGTGGTCGCTTCGTCGTTGCTCATGGTTCGCTCCAGCGCTCGGTCGCGCACGCCCACGGTGGCACGTCCGGCACCGTCGCACGAACCTGGGGACCCTCGACGATCGATCACGAACATGTGTTCGGTCCTTCGGTGCTAGGGTGCTGCGCCGTGGTGGCGTTCCAGGGCTCGCTCCTCGATCTGAGCACCGATCCCTCGATCGGGCCGGCATCGGTGCCGCTCACGCCGGCGCCGGATCGGATCGAGCTGAGCCACGGCGCCTGGATCGAGCACCGGCCCGGGTGGGTCCTCGGAGCCGACGATCTGTTCTTCCGGCTGGCCGACACGGTGCCGTGGAAGGCGGAGCGGCGCCGGATGTACGACCGGGTGCTCGACGTGCCCCGGCTCGTGCGCTTCTACCGGTCGGGCGAAGCGCTGCCGGACCCGACCCTCGTCGAGCTTCGGGATGCCCTGTCCGCCCACCACGGCGTGGAGCTCGGCGAGCCGTTCACGTCGACCGGCATGTGCCTCTACCGCGACGGTGGCGACAGCGTGGCCTGGCACGGCGACACCTACGGTCGAGGGGCGAGGACCGACACGATGGTCGCGATCGTGTCGCTCGGGTCGCCCCGGACCCTGGCGCTTCGACCCCGTGGCGGAGGTCGGCGCATGGCCTTCGCTCTCGGCCACGGCGACCTGCTCGTGATGGGTGGCAGCTGTCAACGCACCTGGGAGCACGCCGTCCCCAAGACGGCCCGGCCGGTGGGGTCGCGCATCAGCGTGCAGTTCCGCCCGCGCGGCGTGCGCTGACGGTACGGTCGCCGCGGTGCAGCGCGACATCCTCGACGACGCCGGACCGGTTCGGCTGTCGGAGTCCTACCCGAGCGTCGGCGCCGTGCACGGCCTGGCCGTGTTGCACCGGCCGACGGGCCTGCGGGGGAGGATCGACAAGTTCACCGGCGAGATCGTCCAGATCCGCGACCCGGCCGGTCGTGAGCACCGGTTCCGCAACCGGCCCGGAGCGTTCGCCGTCCAGGGCGAGACCGTCACGCTGGTCCGTCCTGCTGCGCCGAGCTCAGGAGGCGCGGGCAGAGCCGACGGCGGTCTCCGGCGCAGCGCGTCCGGAGCGCTGGTCGCGGAGGACGGGCGCGCACGGGTGGCCCGGGCATCGCGGATCTGGGTCGAGGGCAGCCACGACGCCCGCCTGCTCGAGCGCGTGTGGGGCGACGAGCTCCGGGAGCTCGGCATCGTGGTCGAGCCGATGGGTGGCATCGACGACCTGGCCGACCGGGTGCGCGACTTCGGCCCGTCACCGCAGCGTCGGCTGGCCGTCGTCGTCGACCACCTGGTGCCCGGGTCAAAGGAGACTCGGATCGCTCGGTCGGTCGAGGGGCCCCACGTGCTGGTGGTCGGCCATCGCTACGTCGACGTGTGGCAGTGCGTGCGGCCGGTGGCGCTGGGCATCGACGCCTGGCCCGAGGTCCCCCGCGGGGAGGACTGGAAGACCGGCGTGTGCGCCCGGCTCGGCTGGGGCGACGCGCAGTCGGGGTGGCGAAAGGTGCTCTCGGCGGTCGACACGTTCGCCGACCTCGAACCCGACCTGATCGGCGCGGTCGAGCGGTGCCTCGACGTGCTCGCCGAGGCCGACTGAGCATCCGGGGGCGACGTCAGCCGGCCACGTCCCGCGCGGTGACGACGTGGGTGACGGCGACCCGGACCAGCAGCTCGCCCACGACGCCGTTGCGATCCCCGTAGGCCTCGGCCTGGTCCTCGCCCATGTAACGACCGCCGATGCGACCGGCCCACGAGCGGACCTGTTCGAGGTCGTCGACCAGCGTGGCGGTGCCCGACAGCACCGCGAAGCTGAACGGCGCCCGGTCGTCCTGCACGACCAGGGTCACCTCCGGGCGCAGGGCCATGTTCCTGCCCTTCACGGTGTCGGCGCCGGTGTTGAAGACGAGTGCCCCCCGAACCAGGTCCGGGCCGTCGAGGTCGTACCAGACCGGTGCCGCGTGCGGCCGTCCGTCGGGCCGGGTCGTCGCGAGCACTGCCGGCCGGGCCGGTCTCGCGAGCAGGAACGCGAGGAGCTCGTCGTCCTCCATCGGCTGGTAGCTCATGGCCCGAGTCTCGCTCGTACCGAGCGTCAACCCTCGTCGTCGTCGTCGTCGAGCACAGCCTTGCGGATGTCGTTCATCGCCTGCTCCAGGCCCTTGCGGATCCGCACGCTCATGTCGCCGGCGCACGACGCGGTGCTGGTGACGCTCTCCCGGGCGTCGAGGTAGCTGTTGCGGAGCTTCTCGACGAGCGGCGCGAGTCGGTCCCGACCGGCCATCGCCCCGAGGTGCAGCTGGACCTCCAGGTCGTCGATGCGACCTCTCCACTGGTCGAGCTCCAGTTCGGCGAGCTGTCCCTGCAGCTCCTGGATCTGGGTGCTGAGCGCCTCGATCCGGTCCTCGATGTCGGTGATCCTCTTGTCGGCCATCGTGAGCTCCTCGCTGGGCGTCGTGCAGCGCGACCGTTTCGCGTGCATCGCATCCGGCACCATCGGAACACTCCGGCGGATCCCGCGCCAAGGTCGAAGGTCCCGAAGCTCCGACGTGCCACGATGGGCCGATGACCGGCGACGAGTCCACGGACGCCTCTCGTGGGGTCAGGACGGTGGAGGACCTGCTCGCGAACCGGCTGCGCCAGCTGGGCGTGCGTCGCAGCTACGGTCTGGCGATCGCCGGTCTGGACCACGTGCCGGTCGACGATCCCGACCTCGCCGTCCTGCTGGCAGACGCCGACGGCCGCCTCGGCCACGTCGATGGCTCAGGTCGCCTCGGAGCGGCCACCCTCGCCGGACCCATCCTGCACCTGAGCTCGGAGCCCGGCGGGACCGCACCGCTGCAGAGCATCGGGTCGGCCGAGGAGCTGGTGGAGGCGCTGGTCGATCCGCCGGGGATCGACCTTCCCGGGACCCTCGCGCTGCACCTGGACCTCGACCTGAGCGAACCGCTCGATCACGACCCGCTCCCGGAGTCCACCGCGGAGCGGGCACCGGTGCTGGTCCTCGACCCGTCGCTCGCCGGGCTGCGCATCGTCGTGCTCGCCGGGCCCGGGGTGGTGCGGACCTATTCCCACGTCGGGCTCCGCAACCTGTCCAGGGCGGCCGGCGCGCCGATCCTCTCGACCTTCGGGGCGATCGGTCTCGAGCGGTGGGACAGCCCCTATCACGCCGGTGTGGGCGGGCTGCAGGTCGGCGACCTGGCGCTCGGCGGGCTCGACGACTCCGACATGGTGATCGCCACCGGACTCGACCCCGCCGAGGTTCCGGCCGGCAGGTTGTCGTCGCTGGTCCTGCAGGAGGTCCCGCCTCGCCAGCTCGGCGCACTTGTCAAGGACTGGCAACCGCTGGGTCCGGTCCCCGAGGGGCGACCGTCGGTGCGCGACGCGCTCGCCACCGTGCTCGGACCGCTGTGGGAGGACGACGGTGCACCGCTGCGCGGGGCGCGCGCCGCGCTGCACCTGGCCGGCGCGCTGCCCGACGACGGCGTGGCCGTCGCCGATCCCGGACTCGCCGGGTTCTGGGTGGCGAGGGCGATGCCGTCGTCGTTCCCGGGATCGGTGTGCGTGCCGGCCACGGTCGAGCCCGGCTTCGCCGCAGCAGCAGCGCTGGTCGCAGCGCTCGACGACCGTCCCTGCCTGGCGGTCACCGACGCCGCCGGTGCCGCCCACGACGCCACCGCAGCGGTGCTGCAGTTGGCCGGAGTGCTCGGTGTGCCGGTCGGGCTGCAGGTCTGGGGCGACGAGGGCGAGCGCGCCGGTGCCGGCCACCACGTCGGGCTGCTGGCGTCGCTGCTGGCCCAGGACCGCTATGACGCCGCGTCGCTGGTGCGGGTGCCGGTCGACCTGGCCGTCCCCGACGAGCTCGTGGAGCGTGCCGGTCAGATCGTCGCCTGGCCCGATGCCCCGCCCGCTTGACCCGGCGACGACCAGACACGGAGGTCGGCGACCGGTGCAACGGTCGAAAACGAGAACCTGTTGCAGAAATCTGGGAACATGGCAGGCGGCGAAGTGAGGGCAGCCGTGCACGGATGGTGGCGTGCCCCCGGAGAGGAACGATCAGTGGTCACCGCGAGCGCGACGCTCACCGAGTCACAGCAGGCCCGGCGCGAGCGGATGCTGCACGCCGCCGAGGCCCTGGCCCTCCAGGGCGGGTGGGACGCCGTGCAGATGCGAGAGGTGGCCCAGCGCGCCGAGGTCGCGCTCGGCACCCTGTACCGGTACTTCCCGTCCAAGGAGCACCTGCTCGTGTCGGTGATGCTCGACGAGGTCGACCAGCTCGCGGACCGCCTGGCCGTCCGCCCACCGCAGGGCGACGATCCTGTCGAGCGTGTGGTGGACGTGCTGCAGCGTGCCAACCGTGCGCTCAACCGGCAGCCCGACGTGACCGTCGCCATGATCCGGGCGCTGGTCGCGGGCAACCCCGACGTCGCTCCGGTGGTCGCCAAGGTGCGCGAGTCGATGCTTCGCATCGTGTCCGACGCCTTGGGTGCCACCGTCGACGACGATGCGGACGTGCTGACCATCGACCTGCTGACCGACGTGTGGCTCGCGGCGCTGGTGAGCTGGATCTCCGGTGTCGCCTCGTCGGACCAGGTGGCGCTCAAGTTGGAGGCGGCGACCGGCGTCCTGCTGGGCTGATCGGTTGGGCGTGCAGTCAGTTAGTCGGGGGCGTCCAGGTCGGTGATCGACCCGTCCACGCTCACGCCCGGAACCGGAGTGATCAGCGATCCGCCGACGTCGCGACGATCCAGCGCCACCGTCGTGAAGTCGACGTCGTAGGAGCCGTCGGGCAGCCGCAACGAGCGCAGCGCTCGGACGGCCCCGCCCACGTCGCCCGATCGTGCCGCATCGAGCGCTGCGCTCACCTGGAGCGCGGCGATCCCCGCGGCTGACGGGTCGATCGCGATCCGGGTGATCACCCGGTCGTCGCCGCCGGTCGACGTGGCGGTCACCAGGATCGGCAGTTCGGATCCGTCGTCGAGCGGCGCCTCGATGCGGACCGACCAGGCGGCGTCGACGGAGTGCTGCCCAAGACCGAGCACGTCGGTGATGGCGACCCCGGAGTGGCTGGACGACGCCAATGCCCGCGCCGTGGCCGGCGTGCCGACCAGGGCGGCCGTCACGTCGCCGTCGGCTTCCATCACCAGCGTGCGCGCACCGTCGGCCTCGGCGACCCCGACCCTGGTCTGGGAGGAGATCGACGTCGCGAGCGCCGGGCCGACCCAGCTCCCTGTCGCCGCCCAACCGCCGGCGGCGCCCTCGACGCCGATGAGCTGCTCGGTGCGGATCGGGTCCCCCAACGCCGCGCCGACGGCCCGGTCGACGATCCTCGACGCTCCCGGCAGCGCCACCGGCAGCGTGCGGACACCCTCGCGGGCGGCCAACCCGGCCACGAGCAGGGCGAGGTGGTCGGCGTCGACCGAGTACGTCTCGGACTGCACTCCCTCCACGAACGCTGACGCGCCCGCGGTCGCGCCCTCGCCGGCGCGCATGTCGCCGGTGTGGACCTCGACTCCGCTGCCCGTCGAGGCGTCGACGCCGAGGCCGACCTGACGGCTGTAGGTCACCTGGCGACGATCGCCGACCTCCTCGATGGTGAGTGTGCCCTGCAGCGATCCCGCCAGCAGCTTCACCGATCCGGTGAGCTTGCCGTCGATGACGGTGGCGTCAGGCAGTGGTTCGAACCGGGTGGCAGCGGTGGCGCCGAAGGAGCTGAACGAGGCCCGACGTTGCTCAGCGGCCTGGTGCCGCACCTGGCGGCCGAGGGTGCGCAGCGCGGCGGCCCGCTCCTGCAGCCGGCCGCGGTGTGCCGCGCTCCACGACCGTCGGAACCGCTCGGCGTCGGGCCCGGACCAGCCGGAGCGCCCCAGCGCGACGTCGATGCGTCGAGCGGAGCGGTCCAGCTCGCCCGACGCACTGGACAGGGCGCTGGCGAGGGCGTCCAGCGCGTCGGGGTCGGCACCGATGGCGGTCATGGGTCCGACGGTACGGGTCGCACCACGGTCCGTCACCGGGGACCGGTCCCCGTTGACAAGCGGAGGGAGAAGGAGGGAGTGCTGCCGCGACGACGGCCGCTCAGATCCTCACAGTCAGTCGAGCCCGAGCACCCGGACGGCGTTCTCCCGGAGGAACTTCGGCCACACCTCGTCCTTGAACGGGACGTTCGGCAGCTCCGACATGATCCGCTCGTAGGTGAGCCCGGCCGGGAAGTAGCCGGCGTAGATGATCTTGTCGGCGCCGCGGGTGTTCGCGTAGTCGATGATCGCCTTGGGGTAGTGCTTCGGGGCGAAGGCAGAGGTGGAGTAGAAGAGGTTCGGCCACTTGAGCATGAGCTTCACGGCGAGCGCCTCCCACGGCTCGGCACCGTGGCGCATCACGACCTTCAGCTCCGGGAAGAACCAGCAGACCTCGTCCAGGTGCTCGACCTTCTGGGGCTCCAACGGCAGGCGCGGACCGGGGACGCCGACGGTCACGAAGATCGGCAGGCCGAGCTCCACGCACGTGGCGTAGATCGGGTAGTAGGGCGCGGCGTTGATCGACGTGCGAGCACCCGCCGGGAAGGTGGTCACCGCGACCAGGCCGAACTCGTCGTGGAACTGCCGGATCCGCCGGACCTCGTCCATGCCGTTGCGGGGATCGACGTCGACGCAGGCCAGGAACCGGTCGGGGAACGAGCGGGCGGCGCGGGCGGGGTCGTCGCGGACCTTGCTGCCCACGTTGATCATCGCCTGGGCGATCCCAAAGCGGTCCATGTTGTAGAGCGTGACGGCGACGGGATCGGCATCGGCATCGATCTCTGCCGGGATGTCCTTGAACATGTACTGCGCCGGCATCTTGAACGTGCCGCTCTCGGCGTCGCGGAGCTCCGGGGACAGGAACTTGTAGATGTCCTTCCGGTCGTGGCTCGGAAGGCCGATCATGGTGTCGATGATCTCGATGTCGTCCGGCATGCCCATGGAGTCGAACGCTACCGCCGGGGACGGCAACGAGGTCCAGCTGCACGGTCCCGCGGTGCGGTTCGACCCGACGGTGCGGTTCGACCCGACGCTGCGGGGCCTGACGAGGAGGACACGTTGAGTCGTCCGACGCTGCAGCGGTTCTGGAACCTGCTCGGTGACGTCGTCTCGTCGCCCTCGCCGTCGCGGAGGCTCGACGCGTCCGGGCAGCGGACCCGCGGGAGCCCCCCGTCTGCCAACGGTGCGTCGTCGTTGCACCTGCGCTGGGACCTCGACGCGTCCGTCGGGCTCAGGGAGGTGTCGGTCACGCTCGAGGTGATCGAGGCGCCGAGGGTCGACCGGCTCTACTTCTGGGCGCTCCAGGCCGACTTCTGCGAGGGCCCGGCTCGCGGGCCGGGCGCCGGCTCGGAACCGGCTCGGAGCCTCGGACGCTCGACGGGCGGCGCGCACCTGGGCCTGCAGTGGCACCCGCAGCATCCCGGCGCCACGGCGGTGAACTGGGGCGGCTACGACGCGTCGGGTCGGGAGCTGGGTGGTTCGGCATCGTCGTTGCCGTCCGCGCTCGCCAACGTGAACACGCGCGACCTGGTGTGGCATGCGGCCACGCCGTACCGGTTGCGGATCGCCAGGGTCGACGGCCCGGGCACCGGCTCCTCCCCCGACGACGGCGCGGGCACTGCCGGGTCGGTCGTCCGGTGGCGTGGGAGCGTCACCGGCCCCGACGGTCGGACGGTCGACATCCGAGACCTGCACACATCAGGAGACCGGATCGGCGGGGTCGTGATGTGGTCCGAGGTGTTCGCCCGCTGCGACGACCCGACCGTTGCGGTGCGGTGGTCGGACCCGGAAGCGGTGACGGTCGACGGCGCCTCGGTCGCCCCCCGGCGGCTGTCGGTCAACTACCAGTCGGTGGCCGACGGCGGCTGCACCAACACCGACTCGCGCGTCGACGGCATCGGCGTGGTCCAGTCGACGAACGTTCCGAGGACGACGCGCCAGGGCGACATGCTCGCGACACCGCTGCAGGGTGGCCCGTCCCCCGAAGCGTGAGGTGTCAGGGGTGAGGTGCTGAGGTGTGAGGTGCTGAGCGGTGACGTGCACCACCGTCTGCGGCGACGGTCGACGCTCAGGTACGGTCCGGGCCATGACGGGGGAACCGAGCACTGCCGCGGCGCCGGCCGCGCACACCTACAACCTGGCCGATCAATGGGAGGCCGTCGTCGATCGCGTCGCTGACAGGGAGGCTGTCGTCGCCGGCGACCGCCGCCTGACCTATGGCCGGCTCGAGGAGCGGGCGAACCGCCTGGCGAACCACCTCGCAGCGAACGGGATCGGCCCGGGCGACTTCGTCGGCTGCTACCTGACCAACGGGACCGAGTACCTGGAGACGATGCTCGCAGCGTTCAAGCTGCGCGCGGTGCCCGTCAACATCAACTTCCGCTACGTGGCCGACGAGCTCCGCTACCTGTTCGCCGACGCCGGTCTGATCGCTGTGGTGTGCGACCAGCAGTTCGCCGCACGCGTCGCCGAGGTCGCCGACGACGTGCCGACGCTGCGCATGACGCTCGTGGTCGCCGACGCGTCGGGCGAGCCCGCTCCCGAGTTGGCCGACGGCTCGCTGCCCGGCGCTGTCGACTACGAGTCCGCGCTGGCCGCAGCATCGTCGGAGCGGCCCGCGGTCGAGGACCGGGGCGACGACGACCTCTACGTGATCTACACCGGCGGCACCACGGGCATGCCCAAGGGCGTCGTGTGGCGGATGGGTGACGCCTTCTTCGGCTGCATCGGCGGCGGCGATCCCTTGCGCATGACCGGTCCGGTGGGGTCGCCCGAGGAGACCGTCGAGCGGATCATCGACTTCGACTTCACGTTCTACGCGCTCGCGCCGATGATGCACGCGGCCGCCCAGTGGGTCTCGATCATGTGGCTGCTGTGCGGAGCGAAGGTCGTGCTGCACCAGGGCCGGTTCGACCCCGCAGCCATCTGGCGGACCGTCGCGGAAGAGAAGGTGAGCGCGATGACCGTCGTGGGCGACGCGATGGCTCGACCGCTGCTCGACGAGTGGGACGCGAACGGACCCTTCGACGCCAGCTCGCTGTTCTCCCTCTCCAACGGTGGCGCCCCCATCAGCGCGACCGCCCGGCAGCGGATACAGGCGGCGCTGCCGAACGTGGTGTTCTCCGACGGCTTCGGATCGTCGGAGACCGGCATCCAGGGCAGCCAGCGGCTGCAGCCCGGCGAGGATGCCGGCAACGTCACCCGCTACGACAGCGTCGCAGCGGGCACGAAGGTCCTCGACCTCGACGGCAACGAGATGCAGCCGGGCACCGGAGAGATCGGCCGCGTCGCCCACACCGGTTGGATCCCGCTGCGCTACCACAACGCGCCGGAGAAGACCGCAGAGGCGTTCGTCGAGATCTCCGGCCGTCGCTACGTGGTCTCCGGTGACATGGCCACCGTCGAGGCCGACGGCTCGGTGATCCTGCTCGGCCGGGGGTCGGTCAGCATCAACACCGGCGGGGAGAAGGTCTTCCCAGAAGAGGTCGAAGGGGTGCTCAAGGGCCATCCGGAGATCTACGACGTGGTCGTCGTCGGCGTACCTGACGAGCGCTGGGGCGAGCTGGTCGTCGCCGTCGTGCAGCCGGTCGAGGGCGCTGCGCCCACGCTCGAGAGCATCGCCGGGCACTCCCGCGAGCAGCTGGCGGGCTACAAGGTCCCCCGTCGCGTCGTCGTGGTCGAGAACGTCGTCCGGTCCCCGGCGGGCAAGGCCGACTACCGGTGGGCCAAGCAGACCGCCACCGACGCCTGATACCGCCCTTTCCCCCCGGGGTGATGCACAGCGAAGCGGGGTGAGGAAGAGCGCCGCCTCGTGGGGTCGGGCCCGACTGCGGCAGAATCGTCGGCTTGATCACCGTCTCCGGACTCTCCAAGGCCCACGGCGGCCGCACCCTGTTCTCCGACGTCTCGCTCCGTCTCGTCCCGGGGCGCCGCGTCGCGCTCGTCGGCGGCAACGGCGTGGGCAAGACCACGATCCTGGAGATCGTTGTCGGCCTGCAGCGGGCGGACTCCGGCGAGGTGCACATCGCCAAGGGCAGCCGCGTCGGCTATCTCCCGCAGGAGCTCACCGAGCAGGTCGACGGCACCGTCATCGAGGAGGTCATGCGAGGTGCCGCGCACATCACCGACCTGGAAGGCCAGCTCACCCGCCTGGCCGCGGACGTCGCCTCGACCGGTCCCGGCGGCGCAGATGAGGACGACGACGCCCACGAGCACGCGCTCGCCGCCTACGGAGAGGTGCAGCACCGGTTCGAGACGCTGGGCGGCTACGGCGTGGAGGCCGAGGGTCGGCGGGTGCTGCACGGCCTGGGCTTCACCGACGCCGACGCGGATCGCCCGGTCAAGGACCTGTCGGGCGGTTGGCGCATGCGGGTGGCGCTCGCCCGGCTCATGCTGAGCGCCCCCGACCTGCTCGTCCTCGACGAACCGACCAACCACCTCGACGTCGAATCGGTGGCGTGGCTGGAGCAGTACCTGCAGGACTGGCCTGGGGCGATCCTCTTCGTGTCCCACGACCGCGACTTCCTGGACGCCGTGTCCGAACGGGTCGTCGAGGTCGCGCAGGGCCGTGCCACCGAGTACGTCGGCGGGTTCGCCGAGTTCGTGGTGCAGCGCGAGGAACGCCATCAGGCCGCGATCGCGGCAGCGGAGCAGCAGCAGCGACAGATCGCCCACGTCGAGCGGTTCGTGGAGCGGTTCCGCTACAAGGCGACCAAGGCGCGGCAGGTGCAGTCGCGCCTCAAGGCGCTGGAGAAGCTCGAACACCTGGAAGCGCCCACCGTCGAGCAGGTCCAGGCCCGGTTCGCGTTCCCCAAGCCGCAGCGGTCGTCGCGGGTGGTGGCCGAGGCGGAGGATGCCACCGTCGGATTCGACGGCGTCGCGGTGCTCAGCCACGTCGACCTGGTGCTGGAGCGGGGCCAGAAGCTGGCGCTGATCGGCCCGAACGGCGCCGGCAAGACGACGCTGCTGCGGCTCCTGCTCGGCCGGTTGGCGCCCATGAGCGGCCACGCCCAACTCGGTGCCAACGTCGACGTCGCCGAGTTCGCCCAGCACCAGGTGGAGTCGCTCGACTTCGAGCGCACGGTGCTCGAGGAGCTGCGTTCGGCCGTCGGTGAGGATCACAACCGCAACCTGCGCAGCGTGCTCGCGGCCTTCGGCTTCAAGGGCGACGCCGTGGACCGCAAGATCGCAGATCTGTCCGGCGGGGAGCGCACCCGCCTGGCGCTCGCCCGCATCATGGTGAACCCGGTGAACCTCCTGGTGCTCGACGAGCCCACGAACCACCTGGACCTACCGAGCTGCGACGTCCTGGAGGACGCGCTCGTCGCGTACCCGGGTGCCGTGCTGCTCGTCACGCACGACCGCTACCTGATCCGTTCGGTCGCCGACGCGCTGCTCGAGGTCCGCGACGGTCGAGTGGTCTTCCACCCGACCGTCGACGAGGACGTGCTCGCCCCCAAGGGGATCACCGCAGCCGCCGGGCGGGCCGCGCCGGACTCCGCTCCGTCGCAGGCGGTGTCGGGTCGGCGGGCCAACAAGGCCGACGCCCGACGTGCGAGCGCGGGGGAGCGGCGGGCCAAGGAGCAGTCGACCAAGTCGCTGCGCGCGACGGCCCGGTCCCTGGAGCGCAAGGCCGCCGAGGCCGAGAAGGAGGCCGGGGTGCTGGCTGCGCAGCTGGCCGATCCCGAGATCTACGACGACCATGCGCTGGTCCGGGACCTTGCCGATCGCCACGATGCCGCCGCCGCCCGAGCCGAATCGCTCCTCGCCGAGTGGATGGCGGCACAGGAGCGGCTCGACGCGGCCGACTCCTGAGGCCGGTCCTCGGCCTCCGACCCGGTTCTCGGGTCGGAGTCCGATCGTGGAGCCCCCGGATGTGACCCGAGTCGCGGGTGGCGGACAGCGACGTCGGGAGTGCGGTCACGGCGACAGGTCGACGTCGTGGAGGATGATCCGGGTGGAGCTCTCACGAGCGGCACCGGCGAACTTCCAGCCGGTGAGGATGCGGTCCAGCGCGGCGACATCCGGACACGCCAGCTGCAACACGTAGTCGTGCGCGCCGGTCACGTGCGACGCCGAGCGGACCTCGGGGGTGCGGGCCAGCTCCTCCTCGAACGCGTCGCTGTCGACGCCCGACTCCAACTGGAGCTCGGTGAAGGCCCGCAGCCCGATGCCGAGCACCGACAGGTCGACGTCTGCGTGGTAGCCGCGGATCACGCCCTCGCGCTCCAGTCGACGGACCCGATCGGCGGTGGCCGTGGGGCCCAGCCCAACGCGTTCGCCGAGCTCCCGCCAGCTCGCTCGACCGTCCTGCCGAAGGGCAGCGAGGATAGCCCGGTCGATGACGTCGATTGCAATGGAATCCATGGTGACAGAAGTTATTCGACGAGGAACAACCTCGAAAGACCGCCTTCGAACCGTGCATGCTCGTTCCATGAACGGCTTCGTGCACGACATCGGTGTCGGTGTGGCCATGGGCATCCCGATGCTCGTGGTCGTCGGGCCCATCGCCCTCCTCCTCGTCGACCTGGGGAGCCAGCGCGGCGTGCGCGCCGGCTCGCCGGCAGCGCTCGGCGTGGCGCTCGGCGATCTGCTCCTGGCCGTCGTGGTGGCGGTCGGTGGGTCGGCCCTCGCGGCACTGATCGCTCCGATCGCCTCCGGGTTCCGGATCGTCGCAGCAGCCATGGTCGCCGGAATGGCGCTGCACGTCGTCCATGCCGTTCGTCGCTCGTCGGTCGAGCCCGTGGTTGCACCGCCGGCCGATGACGCAGGCCTGGCCATGGGTTCGGGTCGCCTCCTCGGTGGCTTCACCGCGCTCACGGTGGCCAACCCGCTGACGCTGCTCGTCTACGTCGGTCTGGTGCTCGGTGGGGGAACCGGCGTCGGCACGGCGGGCTGGGTGCTCGGGATGGGGGTCGCCTCGCTCGCGGTGCACGGCGGCTGGGTGGGCGTCGGCCACCTCATGGGCAGCGCGGTTCCGGCCGCGGCCCTGCGGGTGATGCGCTACGTGGCCGCCGGGCTCCTGCTCGGGCTGTCGGTGCACCTGCTCGTCAGCTGACCGGTACCGTCGAGTCCATGCGATGGACGGTCCACGGCGAACGGGCGATCTACCAGTCGGAGTGGATGGATGTGGTGCTGACCGACGTCGAGGTCCCCGAGGTCGCCGGTCGACCGTCGGAGCGCTTCGAGCACCACGTGGTCCGCTCCGCCCCTGCCGCCGGCGCGGTGGTCGTCGACGTGATCGACGGCGTCCCATCGGTGCTGCTCCTCTGGCGCCACCGGTTCATCACCGACTCCTGGGGCTGGGAGATCCCTGCCGGTGGCATCGACGGCGATGAGCCGTCGCTCGACGCCGCGTTGCGCGAGGTGCTCGAGGAGTCGGGGTGGGAGGTCGGGGGCGAGGTCGGCACCATCGAGCACCTGATCGACTACTTCCCTGTCAACGGCCTGAGCGACAAGCGCTTCGACCTCTACCTGGCTCGCGGTGCTCGCCACGTCGGCGATCCGGCGGACCCGTCGGAGTCGGAGCGGATCGAGTGGTTGCCGCTCGAACGGCTGCGCGACGAGATCGCGGCGGACAACATCCGCGACGGGTTCTCGCTCACGGCCCTCCTCTGGTGCCTGGCGTTCGACCTGATCTGAACGATGCGGGCCTGAACGATGCGGGCCTGAACGATGCGGGCCTGAACGATGCGGGCCTGAACCGGGGATCAGCTGACGCGGGCGTCGCCGGCCTCGGCCAGTTTCTTGGCCCACGGGTAGTCGGGCTTGCCCGACGGAGAACGGACGATCTCGTCGACCACGTGCAGCTCGCGGGGCACCTTGTAGCCCGCGACGAGCGTCCGCGCATGTTCGGTCAGGTCCTCCAACGTGGCCTCGTGGCCGTCGCGGAGCTGCACGATCGCGGCGACCCTCTGGCCCCAACGCTCGTCGGTGACGCCGACCACGAGGCAGTCGTACACCGCCGGGTGGCCCTTCAACGCGGCCTCGACCTCTTCGGGGAAGATCTTCTCGCCACCGGAGTTGATGGACACCGATCCCCGGCCGAGCATGACCAGTCGACCGTCGTCGGTCCAGCGGGCGAAGTCGCCGCCCATCGAGTAGCGGTTGCCGTCGTTGGCGGTCACGAACACCTCGGCGGTCTTGGCCGGGTCGTTGTAGTAGCCGAGCGGGATGTTGCCGGTGCGGCCCAGGCGCCCGACGGTCGTGTCGCGGGCCGGGATGACGTTGAGGTCGTCGTCGAGCACGGCGACGTCACGACCCGGGTTCACGGTGGGGCCGCCGCCGTCGACCTTGGCGCCCTTGGCCGCGTAGGTGACGCCGTTGAAGCCGCCCTCCGTGGAGCCGATCGAGTCGGTGATGATCAGGTCGGGGAAGCGCTCGAGGAAGCGCTCCTTGACCGATTGGGAGAAGAGGGCCGCGCTCGAGCTGACCGAGATCAGGCTGGAGGCGTCCCAGCGCCCGGCATCGGCCTCGAGCGCCTCGATCATCGGGCGGGCGACGGCGTCACCGGTGATGATCACCGAGTTGATGCCGTGGGCGTCGACGAGGTCCCACACGCCCTCCGCGTCGAACTTGGACACCAGCACGATCGTGGAGCCGATGAACCACTGGCTCAGCATGGCGATCTGCGCGGCGCCGTGCATGAGCGGCGGGATCACCCCGAAGATCAGCGGCGTCTCGGACGCGGCGGCGATCTCGGCCTTGGTGAACTCGGAGGAGACGCGTTCGTTGGTGAGCGCGTCGATGCCCTGGCCGAGGGCGAAGAAGATGTCCTCATGGCGCCACATCACACCCTTGGGCATCCCGGTCGTGCCGCCCGTGTAGATGATGTAGACGTCGTCGTCGGAGCGTTCGTCGAAGTCGCGCTCAGCGGAGCGATCGGCGCAGGCGTCGTCGAAGGCGGTCGAGTCGAGCGTGCTCACGTCGGTTCCAGAGCCGTCCTCGACGTGCACGAGCGTGCGCAGCTCGGGTGCCCCGTCGACGACGGCGGCCATCCGGGGGGCGTAGTCCTGGTCGAACACGCATGCCACCAGGTCCGCGTTGCCGATCAGGTAGGCGAGCTCCGCCTCCACGTAGCGGTAGTTCACGTTGATCGGCACGGCCCGGATCTTCAGGCTTGCGAGCATGGCGGTGACCCACGGCTCGGAGTTCACCGCGTAGATGCCGACGTGGTCGCCCGGCCCGACGCCCTGGGACTGCAGGTAGTGGGCGAAGCGGTTCGCCCGGGCGTCCAGCTCGGCGAACGTCAGCTCCTTCCCGTCGCAGATGATGGCGACACGGTCCGGCACGGCGTCCGCTGTGTGCTCGAAGAGGTCCGCGATGTTGTAGGCCACGTCGGAAACCTAGAACAGGTTGCACTCAGGCGGGCGAGGGCGTGGCCCCGTCCGCCGTGGCGCGAGCGCGTCGGCGCGTCGCCGTCACCGGTGCCGGCGCCTTGGCGATCGTGGGGTCGATCGCACCGGCCGCCGTCTTGATCTCGTCGAACGCCGTGCCGACGGCACCGGCCAGCTCCCAGATGTCGGGCACCAGGTCGGTGCAGCCGAGGAAGCCGAAGTCGACGCTGTCTCGGTAGCTCATCACCGTGATGTTGAGGCCGGCGCCGTCCATGATCGGTCCCATCGGATAGGCGGCGACCATCTCGGCCCCTGCCATGTAGAGGGGGAACGGCGGGCCGGGAACGTTCGAGATCACCAGGTTGTGGATGGGCCGGTGCGAGTTCGCCAGGTTCATCGAGCTGTACAGGCGCGCCGCGAGCCCGAAGGTCCGGGGAGCGGCCCACTCTGCCCAGTCGGTGAGCGTCAGCGCTCCGACAGCGTTGTGGTCCTCCTTGGCCCCGACCGTGGAGGTGGCGATGGTCTGGATCCGCTCGAGCGGGTCGTCGACGTCGGTCGCCAACGTGGTGAACAGCGCCGAGACGTGGTTGCCCTGGACGTGGCGCTGGTCGTCGGGACGCACCGAGACGGGGCAGACGGCGATCAGCGACTCGTCTGGGAACGCGTCGATGCTCTGCAGGTAGTTGCGCAGCGTGCCAGAGCAGATGGCGAGCACCACGTCGTTGACCTTGACGCCGAGCGCCTCCTTGACGGCCTTCACCTCATCGAGCGGGACCCGGGCGAAGGACACGGAGCGGTCTGGGGTGATCGACGCGTTGAACGGGGTGCGCGGGGCGGTCAAGGGGATGGCGCCGTGGCGCCGCTGCGGGTTGCGGATGCCGGAGACCAGGTTGTTGACCGACCTGGCGGTGCGGCCGATCAACCCGATCGCGTCCCCGTAGACCCGGGCCTTGGACGCCGCGGCGTACGACAGCAGCTCGATGTCGCTCGGCACGTGCTCGGTCGGCACCGGATCCAGGTCGATCTCACGGCCATCGGCGCTGAGGTCGAACAGCTCGGTCATGATCTCGGCGCCTGCGGCCCCGTCCACAGCCGAGTGGTGGACCTTGATCACGAAGCCGAAGCGGTCGTGCTTGAGGCCCTCGATGACCCACGCGTCCCACAGCGGACGGGTCCGGTCGAGGGGGACCGACGCGATCTGCCCGGCGATCTGGGCGAGCTCCTGACGCCCGCCGGGTGCCGGGCACACGACCCGGTGGACGTGCTCGTCCAGGTTGAAGTCGGGATCCTCGATCCACACCGGATGGTGGAACTGGAACGGCACCTCGACCAGCCGACGCCGGAACGGCGGTACGAGCGGCAGCCGCTCCTCGATCGTGGTCCGGACCTTGTCGAAGGTGTAGCCCCCATCGATGGACGACGAGTCGTAGATCGCGGTCATCGCCACGTGCATGTGGCCGGCCGGTGTCTCCAGGTACAGGAACGTGGCGTCGATCCCCGACAGTCGCTCCACCGTTGCTTCCCCTCGTCCGCTGCCCGTGCGCTCGGTCGCGCCGCGATGTCCCACATCATCGCCGTTCCGGCCCGACTCTGCCCGTCGAACGCGAACTGGCTGTCACCTCGGCTGTTCGAGCAGTCGAAGCGACAGCCAGCTCCGGGTTCGGACCCGATCGGTGGATCCAGGCTCAGGCCTTGGGTCGGACGGCCTCGACCTCGAGGGCGATCTTGACCTTCTTGCCGACGACCAGGCTGCCGGTCTCCAGCGCCTGGTTCCACGTGAGGCCGAAGTCGGTGCGGTCGATCTCGGTCTCGGCGGAGAAGGCGATGCGCTCCATGCCGAACGGGTCGTCCAGCGCACCCTCGAACTCGGTCTCGAGCTCGACGGAGTTGGTGACGCCGTGGATGGTGAGGTCGCCGGTCACGACCCAGTCGTCGCCGTCCCGACGCAGTCCGGTGGAGGCGAACGAGAGGGTCGGGTGGTTCTCGACGTCGAGGAAGTCGGCGCTGCGGATGTGGGCGTCGCGCCCCTCGTCGCGGGAGTTGAACGAGTCGGCGGCGATGCTCACCCTCACGCTGGAGCTCTCGACGGGGTCGGCGATGGTGATGGTGCCGTCGACCTTCTGGAACTCGCCACGGACCTTGGAGAGCCCGAAGTGCTTCACGGCGAAGCCGACGTGGGTGTGGCTGCCGTCGATGTCGTAGGTGCCGGCGGCGGGGAGATCGCTCATGGGGGTGCTCCTCTTCGGTCCCGGATCGTCGGTGGTCGCTGTCCGGGAGTAGTTGGATGTCGTGTCAACAAACATATGCAGCAACAATTGCGATGTCAACTATTTCATCCGCAATGAAGTCGCGGTACGGTGCGGGCATGGCTGACACCCAGGAACCCGGATGCGGCTCCGACGAGCGCATGCGCACGTTCGGGCTCCTGCTGGAAGCCCACCAACGACTCACCCGTGTGCTCGACGCCGACCTCCAGCGCACCGACGGCATCAGCCTCCAGACCTTCGAGGTGCTGCTGCGGATCTCCCGGTCGCCCGAACGTCGCCTCACGATGAGCGAGCTGGCGGGGCAGGTCGCCCTCAGCGCGGGCGGTGTCACGCGGCTGGCCGATCGCCTGGAGCAGGACGGGCTCGTCGCCCGTCAGGCGTGTCCGAGCGACCGTCGGCGCATGCACCTCGTGCTGACAGACGACGGCGACCGCGTGCTGGGATCGGCGATCGAGCACCACTCGGTGGCGCTCGACGAGCACCTGTGCTCGAGGGTCGATCCGGCGGACCTCATCGTGGTCGATCGGGTGCTCGACACGCTGCGACGACCGGCGGCTGCGGCAGCCACCACCTGATCGTCGGCGGCTGCCGGTCGGTCGCCGCTGTGGTAGCCCGATGCGATGGGGTCTCGCACCGGATCGAGCGCATCGTCACCATCTGGATCGTCGTCACCCTCCGAGCCGTTGTGGACGCCGTCGCCCGAACGGGTGCGCGCCTCTCGGATGCACGAGCTCGCCGTGGCAGCGGCGAACCTCGCGGCGCCGGGCGCGGGCGGGCACGAGCGGTCCGGCGCGCTCGACGCCGCCGAGCTGCACCGCTGGTCGGTCGAGCATCCCGACGCGTTCTGGCACCTGGCGATGTCCGAGCTGCTGCCGTCGGTGCCGTTGCACGGTCCGGTGCTCCACCGCGGCGAGCACATCGCGGACGTGTCGTGGTTCCCCGACGTCCGCCTGAACGTCGCACAGCAGATCCTGCTCGGCGGCCCGCTGGAATCCACGTTGCTGGTCGCCGTCGACGAACGGGGTCGTCGACGAGAGCTGAGTCGGGCCGACGCGCTCCACCAGGTGGGCCGCGTCGCCGCCGCGCTGCGGGCCGCCGGTGTGACCGAGGGCGACCGGGTCGCGGCATGGATGCCGAACACCGCTGAGGCGTACCTGCTGATGTTGGGCGTGGCCTCGGTCGGAGCGGTGTTCAGCTCCACCTCGCCCGACTTCGGGGCCGACGGCGTGATCGACCGCTTCAGCCAGATCGAACCGACCCTGCTCGTCGCTGCCGACGGCTACACCTACGGCGGCAAGGCGTTCGACCGTCGGGCTCAACTCGGGGAGGTGCTCGACGCGCTGCCGAGCGTGCGCTGCTCGGTCGTGGTCCCGTTCCTCGACGACGATCCCGATCTGTCGGGCGTGCACGCCGGTGCCGGTGGTGCCAGCGGACCGGTCATCTGGGACGACTGGTTGGCGCCGTACGACGGGGAGCCTCCCGACTTCGTGGCGGTCCCGTTCGACCACCCCTGGTACGTCCTGTTCAGCTCCGGCACCACCGGCGTGCCCAAGTGCATCGTGCACCGAGCCGGCGGCGTGCTCCTGACCCACGCCAAGGAGCAGCAGCTGCACCTCGACGTGCGCACCGGCGACCGGGTCTGCTGGTTCACCACCACGGGATGGATGATGTGGAACTGGCTCGCGTCGGTGCCCGCATCGGGTGCGTCGATCGTCCTCTACGACGGCAACCCCGCCCACCCCGGACCCGGTCGACTGTGGGACCTGGTCGAGTCCGAGCAGCTGAACCTGCTGGGCGTGTCGGCGAAGTACCTCGACGCGGTGCGCGCCTCGGGGTACCGACCCGCCGAGTCGGCCGGCCTGAGCTCGTTGCGGACGTTGGCGTCCACCGGTTCGCCGCTGTCGCCGGAGGGCTTCGACTGGGTGATGGCCGCCGTCGCCACCGGGGCGTCACCCGACGGGCTGCACCTGGCATCGATCTCCGGCGGCACCGACCTGTGCGGGTGCTTCGTCGGCGGCGATCCGACGCTGCCGGTCTGGTCCGGAGAGATCCAGGGCCCTGCGCTCGGCATGGCCGTCGACGTGTGGACCGATGCCGGTGAGCCTGCAGCGGTCGGCGACCGCGGCGAGCTGGTGTGCACCGAGCCGTTCCCCTCGATGCCGCTGCGCTTCTGGGGTGACGACCCCGACGGCGCTCCGGACGGCCTGGGTCCGAAGTACCGGGCTGCCTACTTCGAACGCTTCGCCGGCGACGACATCGGCTCAGCCGTGTGGGCCCACGGCGACTTCGCCACCTGGACCGAGCATGGGGGGATGGTCATCCACGGTCGCTCCGACACCACCCTCAACCCGGGTGGGGTCCGCATCGGCACCGCCGAGATCTACCGCCAGGTCGAGCAGGTCGACGGCGTCGAGGAGGCGCTGGTGTTCGGTCAGCAGGTCGACGGCGACGTGCGCATCGTGCTGCTCGTGCGGCTCGCTTCGGCCTCCGACGGATCCGTCGGCGTCCTGACCGACGAGCTGCAGGCCCAGATCCGCGAGCGCGTCCGCACCGGCTGCACACCCCGGCACGTCCCGGCGGTGATCGTCGCCGTTGCCGACCTGCCCCGGACCCGCTCGGGCAAGCTCGCCGAGCTGGCCGTGGCCGACACCGTCAACGGCCGCCCGGTCCGCAACACCACGGCGCTGGCCAATCCCGAGGTGCTCGCCGACATCGCCGCCGCGGTTCCCGAGGCGAGCTCCTGACGCCAGGAGCGTGGCGTTCTGTGTGCAGCCAGTTCGGTCCTGGCCAACTCGTTGCACGCAGAACGCGTCGACATGGGAACTGACGTATCGTCAGCTCCCGCTCGCCGCGACCACCAGGGGGACCCTCACATGGCCGACGCTTCGACCGTCGACGCCGCACACGCCGCGGCCTTCCAGTTCCAGGGTCAGGACATCCCGTGGCTCGTCGACCACTGGGCCACCCACCGGCCCGACAAGGCGTTCCTGATCTGGGAGCCCAAGGACGGTCCGTCGCGCACCTGGACCTACGCCGAGTTCTCCGAGGAGACCCAGCAGGTCGCCGCCGGCCTCGCGGCCCGGGGCGTCGGCGTCGGCGACATGGTCCTGATCCACGCCGAGAACTGCCCCGAGGCCGTGATCGGCTGGTACGCGTGCGCTCGCCTGGGCGCCGTCGCGGTGACCACCAACACCCGCAGCGTCGCGGCCGAGGTGAACTACTTCGTCACCCACACCGGCTGCGTCGGTGCGATCACCCAACCCCGGTACGCGTCGCTCGTCGCCGAGGCGGGCCCCGACCTCGGCTGGATCGTCGTGACCTCCGACAACTCCGGCGTTCCCGCCTCCACCGAGGAGCTGGCCCACGGCCGTGACGGTTGGGACGACCTGCACCTCGATGCGGCCGATGTGCCGCCACGGGACCGCGACCCGCTGGCGCCCGCCGGCATCCTGTTCACCTCCGGCACCACGTCGAAGCCCAAGGCGGTGGTGCACACCCACGCCAACGCGCTGTGGGCCGCCAAGGTGAACCCCACGAACATCCAGCTCGAGGCCGACGACGTGTACCTGGCGTCGCTGCCGTTCTTCCACGTGAACACGCAGAGCTGGGCGATCTGGTCGATCCTCGGCGTCGGCGGCACCGTCGTGCTCCAGCCCAAGTTCTCAGCGTCACAGTTCTGGCCGGTCATCGAGAAGCACTCCGTCACCCACATCTCACTCCTGCCCTTCGTCATCCAGACGGCGTTCGAGCAGGGCATCCCCGAGGACCACACGGTCAAGGTCGGCGTGTTCGGCCTGATCATGCCGGTGCTCGACCAGATGATGAACATGAAGGTCATCGCCGCCTACGGGATGACCGAGCTCGTGACCCACTGCATCCACTCGAACCCGTGGGAGCAGTATCCGGAGATGGCGATGGGCAAGGTCTCGCCCGGCTACGAGATGCTGATCGTCACCGAGGGCGGGGAGCTGGCGCAGGTCGGCGAGATGGGGGAGCTGTGGATCCGTGGCATCCGCGGCGTGTCGGTGTGCAAGGAGTACTTCCGCAACGACGAGGCCAACGAGAAGTTCTTCACCGATGACGGCTGGGCCCGCACCGGCGACATCGTGATGCTCCTCGACGACGGCAACATCCGCTACTGCGACCGGGACAAGGACGCGCTCAAGGTCGGGGGGGAGAACGTGTCGGCCCGAGAGGTCGAGGACGCCATCCGCGCCGCTGGCGTGCCGCTCGCCGACATCGCCGTGGTCGCCCAGAGCGACAAGCGCCTCGACATGGTCCCGGTCGCGTTCGCCATCAAGGGCGACCCGAACCTGGACGACGAGGCCACCGCCGCGCAGATCATCGAGCACTGCGCGGCGAACCTGGCCGACTTCAAGGTGCCCCGAGCCGTCTACTTCGTCGACGAGTTCCCCACCGCCGAGCTCGGCAAGGTCTCCAAGAAGGACCTCCGCGAGCTGGCCGACAGCTACCTCGACACCTGAACGCCCGGTCGCGTGGGGAACCTGTACGTCAGGGTGCGCCGGGGTGCTCGATGGCGTACAAGTTCGACGGATCGACGGCGAGCCGGCGCATGGTCAGCCGAGGAGGACCGTGGAGATCGCGTCCGGCACGCTCGTCGGGCCGGCCAGCTCGGTCCATCTGGCGCCCAGCGCAGTGGCCAGGGCCTCGGCATCCGCGGTGTCGCCGAGCGGCGCCAGCACCGCGAGCTCGTGGGTGCCGGCGGCGTGGGGGAGCGGGTCGCCGCCGGTGGTGGCCCGGCAGTCCGACATCAGGAGGGTGATGCGCCGCCCGGCGTCGGAGCGCGCGAGCTGGGCGCCGGCGACCCGCAGCGCGAGGGCGAGGTCGGTGACGCCGAAGCCGCGGAGCCGCAGGAGGTCACCGACCACGACGTCGGGCGATCGGACCTCGTCCTGGGCTTTCACGACGACGGCATCTTCGGCGAACGCCACGACGGAGCAGTCGAGCGGTGCTCGGAACAGCACCGACGCCGCCGCCACCGCGGCCGCGGCCAGGCGATCGCCGGCCATGGAACCCGAGCGGTCGACCAGCAGGCACACCGCGGTCGACGGGCGCTGCCACGCCTGCACGTGGAGCCCGTCTGCCTCGTCCACCGCGCCGGCTCCCGATCGTGTGGCGACGATCGCATCGAGGGAGGCGTCCACGTCGATGTCGCCCTCTGCCTCGCGCGCCGGCACCGACCGCAGGCGCGACACGCCGCGGCGACGCTGCGGACCGATCCGGCCCAGGTCGACCATCAGGCGGCCGGCCAGCTGGCGGGCCATCGCCCGCAGGCGCTCGTCGGTGGCGCCGGTGAGGTCCGCCAGCAGCGCGAGCGTCTGGTCCGGGTCTTCGTCCATGGCTTCGGCGACGGCGTCGGGGTCGAGGACGCCGAGCTCGGGCGACAGCTGTTCGAACCGCTCGTGTCGCGCCAGGTCCCGTCGCGACGTCGTGCGACGTCCGGCGTCGGCCACCGCCTGACGGGCATCGTCGCCTTCCCTGACGTCGTCGCCGTCCTGGCCACCCCCACCCGGGGGCGGGGTCAGGCTTTTCCCGTTGCCGACCCGTCCTCGGCGGCGCCTCCACCATCCCCGTCGTCGCCATCGCTCCCACCGCTGTCCGCATCGGGCGCGAAGTGCCGATCCCACAGCTCGGTCACGACGTCGTCGGCAGTCCTGCCACCACCCTCGCGAAGTCGGACCCGACCCGACAGCGCCAGCAGCGCGGCGTCGAGCGTGACGCCCGGGTCGACCGCATCGAGGTCGCGGAGCGCGGCCAGCTCTGCGGCGACAAGCACGAAGTCGATCGCTCCCCGGACTGACGACCCGGTCCGGACGTCGGGGTGCTCGCGGCTGTCGCGGACCATGGCGACGGCCCTCAGCACGCCATCCCTGCCGAACGCCGATGCCGCGTCGTGTGCGTCTGCCTCCACGATCATCGCCTCGTCGGCGGCGGACTGGTAGCCCATGGCCAGCCGGCACACCCGGTCGTAGACCGCGGAGGCGATCCGGGCGGTGCCGACCGCGTCGAAGGGGTTCATGGCCGCCACCAGGCGGAAGCCCGGTGCTGCGACCACGTGGCCCAACCGAGGAACGTGCAGCTCACCCTCGCTCATCACGGTGATCAGCACGTTGAGCGTCTCTTCGGGGATGCGGTTGATCTCCTCGACGTAGAGCAGCGAGCCGTCGCGCAGCGCGGAGACGAGCGGTCCGTCGACGAACACGTCGGGGGAGTACCCCTCCGCGAGCACAGCGGCGGGGTCGAACGCTCCGACGAGGCGGGCGGGGGTGAGCTCCGCGTTGCCCTCGACGAACTCGAAGCCCACGCTGGACTCCTCGGCCACCGCCCGCAGCACGGTGGACTTCCCGGTGCCCGGCGGGCCCTCGAGCAGGAGGTGCCGGGTGGCCGCGAGCGCGGCGACGACCGCCTCCAGCTCGCGGCGCCGCCCCACGACCCGGGCCGTGAGGCGGCGGAGCAGCTCCGTGCCGCCAGGCGCGGGAGCTCGCTGCGGTTGGGCGGCGGTCACGTGAAGTCGAGGACCCCGCGGATGTTCTTGCCGTCGCGGAGGTCCTGGTAGCCCTTGTTCACGTCGTCGAGCGGGTATCGGTTGGTGATCAGCTCGTCGAGCTTGAGGTCGCCCTCCCGGTACATCGAGAGCAACGCGGGGATGTCGTAGCGGGGGTTGCCGGAACCGAAGATCGTGCCCTTGATCTCCTTGTTCATCATCGAGAGCATGAACAGGTTGAGGGCCGCGTCGGTCTGCAGCATGTTGCCGATGGCGGTGACGACGAGCGTGCCGCCCTTGGACGTGAGGGTCAGCGCCGGCTCGATCATCTCGCCGGTCACCACGCCGGGCACCAGGATGACGGCATCGCACATGTCACCCCAGGTGAGGTCGGGCACCGCGAGCTGCGCTTCCTCGATGGAGCTGTAGGTGTGGGTGGCGCCCATCTCCATGGCCTTCTCGCGCTTGAACTCCACGGGGTCGATGGCGATCACGCGCTTGGCGCCGGCCATGCGGGCGCCCTGCACCGCGTTGATCCCGACGCCGCCGATGCCGATGACCGCGACCGTGTCGCCGGCCTTGACGTCGGCCCGATGCACGGCCGAACCCCAGCCGGTGGCGACGCCGCACGACACGAGTGCGGCGACGTCGAGCGGCAGGTCGGGCTCGACCTTGACCAGCGAGTCCTGGCTGACGAGCAGCTTCTCGGAGAACGTGCCGACCTGAGCGAAGCGGGCTGCCTCGACGTCGCCGATTCGGTGGGAGACGTCGCCCGGCTCCCGGGTGATCATCTGGAGGTCGAACAGCTTCGCTCCGAGGTCGCAGATGTACTGACGGCCGCTGGAGCACCACTTGCAGCGACCGCAGCTCGGCACGAACGACATGGCGACGTGGTCGCCGGGGGCGACGGTCGTGACGTCGGGGCCGACGGCCTCGACGATGCCGGAGCCCTCGTGCCCGCCGACGAACGGGAAGTGGGGGACGAGCATGTCGCCCTGCACGACGTGCTCGTCGGAGTGGCACAGCCCGGCGTACGCGGTCGTGACCAGCACCTCGCCCGGGCCCGGATCATCGAGGACCATCTCCTCGATCTTCCAGTCCTCATGGTGGCCCCACAGGACGGCGGCACGGGTGGTGGTCGGCATCGGTTGTCCCCCTGATCTGCGGCGGACGGGTGCATCCGCCGTCGAGCGGCGACTCTATCCCCGCGCCGACGCCCTGCGAACGGCGTCCGGGCGAACGATCGTCCTCATCAGCTCGACACGCCGATCGTCACGACGACACCCATGAGGAGGGTGTCGGCACGACCACCTGCCAGGCGAACCGAAGGTCGTCCTGCTGCGAGCGGACCTCTCGGATCTCACGCTCTCGGTCATGGCTCGCCTCGGGGATCTTCGGCCGGCAGGATCCGTGCCTCGACGCCGAGCACGCGATAGGTGTCGACGGCACGTCGGTCGAGGCTGACGAGGATCGCGCCGTGCTCTCGTGCGGCGGCGCCCACGAGGGCGTCGTAGATCGCACCGCCGGCGATCTCGCCGCCGGCGAGCTCGGCCATGAGCTCCTGCGTCGCTCCCTCTGACAGGAACCTCGTCTCGGGGAAGTTGGTGGCGAGGAGTCGGGCGATGGTCGCCGGGGGGCGGCGCGCCGGAGGCGGGAGTCGGGTCAGCACGGAGAACGTCTCGAACGCCGCGTGCCCTGCCAGACCGAGCCGTCGGCCGCGCAACCCGTCGACGATCGCAGCGTGGTGGACGTGGTCCTCGACCGACAGCGCGACCGCGGCACTCGTGTCGAGCAGCTCGACCGGAACGTCACCTCTGGTCGGCATCTCGGAGCTCCTGCACCTCGTCCGCGGTGATCGGTTCGCCGGTGGCGGGGATCACGAGCCAGTCGTCGACCGTCACGAGCGAGCTCCCGGTCACGGGCTCGACGCGCAGGGCAGCACCGTCGGGGGTCACCTCCACCTCGCCGGGTCGGAGCCCCAGTCGGTCTCGAAGTGGCTTCGGGATGACCAGGCGTCCTGCCTTGTCGATGGTGGTTCGCATGCCATGAGATTACCAATGGATTGGCTCCTCGGTGGCGCCCGCGTGCGTCGGCGTCCGTGGGGTGGGTGTCGGCGCGCGGCGCCAACCTCGGCGAGGGACAGCCCTGGGGGCGCTGCATCGACTCGGTTCGGTCCTTCCTCGGGACCTGCACGCCGAGGTGCTGTCGCCGCGCGAAGTGACGGCGGACGCTTCGCGTGCTCTCCGAATACGATGACGCGGTATCCGCACCCGCACAGGAGCCAGCGATGTCGATCGACACCACCACCCAGGACGCCGAGATCGTCGAGGCGACCGATGCCGCGACCGCCGACGACGTCGGCGTCACCGAGGGGACCTTGGTGCAGGAGGAGCTCCTCGTCGAAGAGGTCTCCATCGACGGGATGTGCGGCGTCTACTGACGCCCCGGACCGTCGCCCTGCCTGCCCGCCCGATGACGCGATCCGTCGCGCTCGACGACCACCTGCGGCTGCACTCCAGCGTGTCGCTGCGGCCCGAGCGGTTCGGCGCGCTCGCCTACAGCTTCACCACGCGCAAGCTGTCGTTCCTGAAGCACCCGGACCTGGTGCGAGTGGTCGAGTCGCTCGACGGCACGCGCACCGTCGGCCAGGCGCTCGACGCCGCCGGGATCGACGCCGCGCGGTCACGATCGTTCCTGACCGCTCTCGGCACGCTCGTCGCCTCCGAGATGTTGGAGCCCACCCCGGTTGAGGAGCCCGCGTGAAGATCGCCCCGCCGCAGCTCACCGTCCAACCCCCGACCGCCACCCGGCCACTGGTGGAGGAGTTCAAGGAGGGCCTCGACGCCCCGATCTGCCTGACCTGGGAGCTCACCTACGCCTGCAACCTGAGCTGCGTGCACTGCCTGTCGAGCTCAGGTCGCCGCGACCCGCGGGAGCTCAGCACCGAGGAGTGCTTCGCCGTCGTCGACGAGCTGCAGCGGCTCAAGGTGTTCTACGTCAACATCGGTGGCGGCGAGCCGATGCTGCGCTCGGACTTCTTCCCGATCGTCGAGTACGCAATCGACCACCAGGTCGGCGTGAAGTTCTCCACCAACGGCACCTTCATCGACGCCGACGCCGCCCGCCGCTTGGCCGGCATGGACTACCTGGACATCCAGCTCTCGATCGACGGCGCCGATGCATCGGTGAACGACCTCGTCCGCGGCGACGGCTCGTTCGCCGCGGCTCGCCGGGCGATGGACCACTTGGCCGACGCCGAGTTCGGCCCGTTCAAGATCAGCCTGGTCGTCACTCGCCACAACGTCGAGCAGCTCGACGAGTTCAAGGCGCTCGCCGACTCCTACGGCGCTCAGCTGCGGGTCACCCGACTGCGCCCGTCGGGCCGCGGTGCCGACACCTGGCACGAGCTGCATCCGACCCAGGCCCAGCAGCGCGACCTGTACCACTGGCTGCTCGGCCGCGACGACGTCCTCACCGGCGATTCGTTCTTCCACCTCTCCGCGTTGGGGGACCCGCTTCCCGGGCTCAACCTGTGCGGCGCCGGTCGGGTCGTGTGCCTGATCGATCCCGTCGGCGACGTGTATGCCTGCCCGTTCGTGATCCACGACGAGTTCCTCGCCGGCAACGTCCGCGACCCCGGCGGGTTCACGGGGGTGTGGCGCGCCTCGGACCTGTTCTCGTCGCTCCGCGAGCCCGACAACCCTGGCGCCTGCGCCAGCTGCGGCAGCTACGACGCATGTCAGGGCGGGTGCATGGCGTCGAAGTTCTTCGTCGGCCTGGAGCTCACCGACCCCGACCCCGAGTGCGTGCACGGTCATGCCGAACCGCTGCTCGCGGCAATCGGTGCTGGCACGTCGTCAGGGGCGCACGAGTTGCCGGTCCCCTCGGCGGACCACTCCCGCCCGGGCGTGCCGGTCCCGTCGCCGGTCACGCTCAAGCCCACGCGTCGCCACACCCGCTGAACGCGTCGTCGATCTCGGGCACCAGCGACCGCTGGCTGGTCTGTGGTGCCCAAGTTCGACGGTGCACGGGGCCGTCGAGCCGATCTCGGGCACCAGCGACCGCTGGCTGGTCTGTGGTGCCCAAGTTCGACGGTGTCGAGGGGTGGACCCCGAATAGTGTGCGGACATGGCTGGCAAGGGCATCACGGTCACCGACGAGCTGATCGAGTACCTCCTGGCGCACTCCCTGGAGCGGACACAGGTGCACCGCGACCTCGTCACCGCCACCAACGAGGCCATGGGCGACCGGGCGATCATGCAGATCTCCCCCGAGCAGGGTCCGTTCCTGACCTTCCTGGCCCGCCTGATCGGAGCGACGGAGGCCATCGAGGTCGGCACGTTCACCGGACTGTCGGCGCTGTGCATCGCCGAAGGCCTCGGGGATGGTGGGCACCTCACCTGCTTCGACATCTCCGACGAGTACGTGGCGGTCGGCCGCCCGTACTGGGAGCGCGCCGGTGTCGCCGGGCGCATCGACGTGGTGATCGGACCCGCGGCCGAGACGCTCGCCGCGTTCACGCCGGCCCGTCCCGTCGACCTGGCCTTCATCGACGCCGACAAGCCCGGCTACGCGGCCTACTTCGAGCTCGTGTTCGAGCGCATGCGGCCGGGTGGCCTCATCGTGTTCGACAACTCGCTGTACTCCGGAGCGGTGCTCGACCCGTCCGACGACGAGAACACCCGGGCGATCATGGCGGTGAACGACGCGGTGGCCGCCGACGCGCGGGTGGAGACCGTCCTCCTGAACGTCGGCGACGGCCTGCTGATGGCCCGCAAGTTGTGACGTTCTCCCCGTTGCGCACGATCTTGCAAGCGGTACCCTGAGCCCAGCGGACGCAGTCACCGAGACATAGCGGATGGACCTGCGGAATCGACCGGTCGCACGGTCGCAACAGGGAGACGGGAAATGATCGAGACCACCAAGACCGCTGTCCAGAGCACGATCAACCAGGCCCTCGAACGGGCCAAGGCGGCGAACAGCGCGTTCCGCACCCACGACGACGTGGCGGTCGCCCTGCCCGGCGGGTTGTTCGGCCACGTGCGCAACGGTCGCCTGGTGAGCTTCGGCCTCGAGCCGGTCGGCGACGTCTACGTCGACCAGCAGGACCACGTGTCGGACCTGCCCGATGGCGGTTCCGGTCACTTCCTCTGGGGTCGCGTCGCTGCGGTCGCCGGTGGTGCCACCGCCGCTGCGTCCGCCATCGCCGGTGTGGTCGCCCTCGTCGTGGGTCGACGTCACGGCACGACTCCGTCGGCTTGACCCGAGCGCAACCACCCACCGCGAACTGATCAGTTCGCAACGCGCACGGCGAGCTCGGGGGATCTCGACGGCTCACACGCCGGATTCCCCCAAGTTCGCACCTGACCATCGCTTCCGACCTCCCGGACACCATGGCGTGTGTGTGAGACTCCGTCGGTGACCGACGACGCCGGGATCGCCGCGCTGCACGTCCCGGCGTGGCGACGGGTGCTGGGCTCGTGGTGGCTGCTCGCCG
>JACDJB010000508.1_pt1 | contig 40533 bp, 57 predicted proteins | sample 7454121 | NCBI WGS metagenome assembly JACDJB01 (sample SAMN14253290, study PRJNA609438) | sludge metagenome | isolation source: sludge after 25d culture with pyrite | collected 2018-12-20
ACCCTGCTCCCCTCCCTCGACCGCGGCTCCACCCCACCACCCCCTACTGGCCTCGACGTCGATCGATCGCTCGCCGGCGCTCCGCTGCTGTCTTCACACGGTGGCAGGGCTCGGCGTGGATGGGTCGAAGGTTGTCGTCGGTGTCTGCTCCTCCCTCGGCGAGGGGGATCACGTGGTCGACCTGGTCGGCGAAGGGGAGGGAGCACACGTGGCAGATGCCGCGGTGTCGTCTGAGGATCCTCGTCCGTCGTCGTGCTTCCTCGCTGCTGCTCTTCGTGAGGCCGTTTGCTTGTCGTCGGGCCTTGCTCTCGGCCCACGGTTTCGGGTCGGGGTGGGAGGGGCAGGGGCGGAGGAGGGGGCACCCGGTGATGCGGCACGGATAGGCGGGCGAGTGGGGCACGCTGGCAGTTTTCCACAGGTGGGCGAAGGTCTGGCGGTTGGGTCTTGCGGAGTCCTTGACGTCCTGGGTATGCTCCCCGTTCGGAGAGGGGAGCTCCCGGGCCGAGAGATCCGACTGACGAGACCTTCGAGGGTTCGTATGTGTCGGGGTTGTCCACAGGTGGTGCGTTACCCTGGGGAGATGGAAGCCGGTCGAGCGGTTGTGACTCGGGACGGTGGCGCTGTGATCTTGGACGTCGTCGAGCTCGAGGGGGTCCTCGTGGATTTGGCCACGGGGGATCCTGTCGATCTTGTGTCGCTGGTCGTGGTGACTGGTCTCGACGAGCTGCCGGTGGTCGAGCTGGCGGTGGCGGCGTGAGAGATCCGATCGGGCGGGTTCGGGTGATGGTCGTCGGGCGGGCTCGGCGTGATGGGATCACGGTCGAGATGGTGCGGACGTTCTCGGCGCGCTCGAAGCCGGCGGCGTTGCGGTACTGGTTCCGCTGGGTGGCGGGCGCGGGGTGGGAGCCGGTGGGCTCTCCTCGGGCGGTGCTCACACGATGAGCCCTTCTCCTCGGTTCCCGTACTGCGGCGGGCTGGGCGGCGTGCTGGTGCAGCTCGTGGTGGTGGCCGTGGTCGTGCTGGTGACGGTGCTCGTCACGTGAGGGCGGGCGGGCGTAGGCTCGCCGGTCATGGGGAAGCCGAGGAAGAAGAGCGGGCGGACCACGGGCCGGCGGTGGCTGTACGTGGCGCGGGTGGTCGTCGACGAGGAGCTGGCGCCCGGGCTCGTGGTGCTGAACGTCTACCACGACCGCGACGTGATCCAGCTCGCCGACGGTGATCGGTTCGTCACGCTGACGACTGAGGTCCCGCTGTTCGGTGAGGGCCGAGGGTGAGGCGTGCGCGCTGGGCCCTGGTGGGCGTGGTGGTGCTCGGCGCCGGCGCCGCGCTCGTGGAGTGGGATCGTCGGGCGTGGGAGCTGGCGCTGGCCGAGCTCGAAGGCGTCACGCTGCAGGGTGGCCGGTCGAGCTCGCGCACGGTGGCACGAGCTCGGGCGCGGTCACGTCCTGCAGCGCGGGCAGTACGGAAGCGGCCGGTCGTCGCCGGGCTGCTGCTCGACGGTCCATCCGAGGCGGTCGAGGGCGGCGGCCAGTAGCCGCGCCGGCGCGGTCTCGGCGCCGGGGAGGTTGAGGCCGGCCGCGCACGTGGGCGAGCTGCAGCGGACGTTCACGGGTCGAGGGCGTCCCGCTCGGCCCTGAGTCGCTGGATCCGGGCGTGGTAGGCGTCGACGTCGAGCTCGTCGGGCTCGTGGTCGGTGTGCGCTCCTGGAAGGGGGAGGAGGTCCCGCTCGAGCCACGCTCGGCCGAGGGCGGTCGGGCGGAGGGCTCTCGTGTCGGGGACTCGGGTGTGGCCTGGTTTGCCTACTCGGTGGAGCGCGCCGAACGCGACGAGGTCGTACAGGTAGTTTTCGACGGTTTTCCACGGCCAGCGGTCGGAGCTGTACCGGCCGACGAGGTCGATCCAGGGGACGGGGTTGTCGGCTTCGTAGACGTGGCCGAGGAGCGCGAGGACGAGCTCGGGGGTTCGGTGGGAGATCGGGCCGAGGGGGTGGCGTTCATCCATCGGGGAGCACCGAGTACTCGGGTTCGTGTCGGCCGACTGGTGTGTCTCGGGCGGTTCGGAAAAGCTCTCCGGATCGGATCCGGTCGAGGGTCGATTCGATCTCGGAGTAGGCGGCGATCACGGCTTCGACTCCTCGGAGTTCGTCGGGGTCGAGGCGTCGCCGGGAGCCGGAGCCGTCGGCGGGGTGTCGTAGTTCGATCATGTCCTTTCGGATCCAGTAGTCGATCTTCCGATATGTCACGAGGCCGGCCTCGACGAGTCTCACTATTCCGTTTGCGGGGGAGCGTTCCGGGGTGTGGAGCGGGTCTCCGTAACGGCGCGCCCGTTGGTAGTGGTTGCGGCAGTAGCCGAGTGCCTTGTGGGTCGCGGTGCATCCCTCGATCGAGCAAGTCCGGTTCACGTTGGCCTCGGGTGGTGCTCGGCCTGGTGGGTGGTCGTGGTGGGGTGGAAGTGGTCGGTCACAAGCTGCTCTCTTCGGGTTCGTGCTGGCCGAGGTCGGCGGGCCACGGGAGGCCGAGGGCCATCGCTGCGCGCATGAGGACCTCGGTCGGCCGGTCGAGCTCGCCGGGGTCGGTCCACGTGTCGCGGGCGCATGCGGTGTTGGTGTCGTTCCTGCAGCATGGGACGAGGGCGTCGTCGGTGATGATCCGGGCCGTGGAGAGGTCCTCGACGAGCTGGGTCGCCTGGTGGCCGGTGGTGCACAGGATCGGGGAGAGGTCGAGGCCTTCGGTTGTGACCCATACGGCGAAGAGGTCGGCGGTCACGAGAGGGCCTCGGTCATCTTGCGGGCGACTCCGGTCAGGTAGTGCCATCCGGAGCTGAGCTCGACGAGCTCGGGGTTCATGGCGACGGAGACGGAGGCGAGGCCTTCGCGGGTCGCGATCAGTGCCGCGGGGTATCCGTTGCCGGCGGGGGCCACGCGCCATTCGAGGAGGCCGGTCACGGGCTCTTCGAGGCGTATCCCGGTGACCGCGGAGACGTATTCGCCGAAGGCGCGAGCGGCGGCCTCACTGGGGAACCACTGCTCCAACGAGACCACTTCGGAGTCGTTCAACCAGAGACCGATCTGGAAGGGGTAGCCGCTGGGGCCGTCGTCGTCGGGCTCGTTCTCGGAGATCGTGAGGACGGGAAAGCTCATGGGAGTCTCCCGGCGGCAACGTCGGCGGCCACGGAGCGGAGGCCGGCGGCGAGCGCGGTTCCGCCGGTCGGTCCGGACCACGGGGTGCGCTGGAAGAGCTCGGTCATCAGCGCGGCGCGCCGGCGGGCCTCCATCGTGAGGACGGGGAGGAGGGAGGGTGGGGCGATCACGGCCAGCTCGATCGCGGCCATCTCCTCGTCGGTGGCGATGCGGTTCGGGTCGGTGGTCATCGGAGGGCCGCGACCTTGTCGAGCGTGCGCTGAGCGGCCTCGGCGGCGGGCCAGCGGTCGGCGGCGGTGTGCTCGACCACGGCGCGCTGTAGGGCGAGGCGGATCACGCGCCAGTCGTCGGGGGTGAGGTTGGTCGTCGAGCTCGGGAACGGCCTCGACGGGCCTCCGAAGTAGCTGGTGGCGGTGAAGCGGTCTCGGAGCCGGCGGAGCGGTCCTCGGCGGCGTTGGGGTGTGCTGGTGGTCATGGTGGGGCCTTTCGGTGTGCTGGTGGTGGTGGAGACGGTGGGGAGCTCGAGGGCGAGCTGCAGGGGCGCCGGCGGGGCCGGCCAGAGGGCGAGCTGCATCACGCGAGCTCTAGCACGTGGACGGGGAGCTCGGCGAAGACGAAGAGCCGGCCTCCGGCGGAGCACGCGGCGCCGGGGTGTTCGGTGGTCCATTGCCAGAACGGGCCGAACTCTTCGATGGTGAGCATGAGCTCCCCGTAATCGACGGCCTGCGCGACGAGGCGGCAGAGAAGCTCGGAGGTCATCGGACGACCTGGTCGATCCGTGCGGCGACGCGGGCGTCGTCGGCGGACCACAGGAACGGGGCGTCCTCCGTGGGGGCCGAGGGGAGCCACGGGGTCGAGGTACGGCGGGCGGCGAGGACCGGGCAGTAGCCGGCCACGAGAGCGGCGTCGGGGCCGAGGTCGCCGGCGTCGCGCAGGTGGTGGTCGGAGAGGCGGGTGGCGCGGCAGTGCGGGCAGGGGTGCGGCGAGCTGCGGGGGATCGAGCGGCGGTCGTTCATCGTGCGGCCTGCCATGCGTCGTAGTCGGCGTAGCTGTAGCCGGCGGAGAGGATCCGGTCGCGGCAGTCGTCGGCGTCGTTCTCGTGCTCCTCCATCGTCTCGCGGAGGCGGGCGAGCTCGATCCGGGCGATCTCGGCGCCGGGGCGGGTGATGATGGCGGAGTGCTCGAAGAGGGCGACGAGCTCGGCGTAGGCGTGTGCGGTGTGCTCGGCGCTCTGCAGGTTCCGGAAGAGCTGGTGGCGGGTGGCGGTGCGTGTTGCGGTCATGTCTTCACTATCGACGAAGAAGGCGCCGAACTGTAGGGGTCCGGGCACTTCTTGCCGAACTCTTGAAGGTTCACGGGTACTCGGGGCGGGGTGCCATCTCTGGCGCTTCGTCGTCGTCGAGGTCGATCACGGGGAAGTCGAGGTCGATCACGGGGAAGTCGAGGTCGAGCGCGTCGGCGGTGAAGGTCTCGGCGAAGAGCGTCGGCGCGGCCTCGACCTCGGCCATCCGCCGGCGGCCGATCTCGGCGTAGCTGGCCATCTTCTCCACTCCGAGGAAGCGGCGTCCCTCCATCAGCGCGCCGACTCCGGTCGTCCCGCTCCCGGCGAACGGGTCGAAGATCAGTTCGCCGGGGAGGCAGATGTGGGAGAGCTGGCGCATCAGCTCCGTGGGCTTCCCGGTGATGTGGTGCTTGTCGGCTTGGTTCACGGGAGCGTGGATCCATCCGGGATCAAGGTCGAGGTCCTCGCGCACGTGGAGCCACCCGGGGAGGCACTCGTCGACGTCGTCTCGCACTCCGCCGGCGGTCGCCCATACCACGTATTCGGCCTGTGAGCGGAAGCCTCCTCGGCGCGGGCGGGTCCCGTCGCCTTTGTCCCACGGGACGATCCCGCGCCACACCCACCCGCCGCTTTGGACGGCGTCGGTCGTGGTGGGGAGCTGGCGCCAGTCGGTGAACATGAGGAGCGAGCCTCCGGGCCTGGTGATCCGGAGGCACTCGTCGAGCCACGCGACGCACCATTTCAAGTAGCCGCGCTGGTCGCGGTTGTCGCCGGCGAAGTCGGGGCGCTCGATCTGCGTTCCGGTGAGGACGTACTTGTTGGTGGTCGAGGCCATCCGGTCGCCTCTCGTGAAGCCTCCGGAGGAGTAGGGCGGGTCTGTGATGACAGCGGCCGCGCACGCGTCCGGGAGGCGTTGCATCACTCCGAGCGACTCTCCCTCGAAGAGCTGCCAGCGGGCGGAGACGTCGATCGTCTCGGGGGTCATCCAGAGGCGGCCGGGGTCGGTGGGCCACGGGCCGGGCTGGGGGAGGCGGGGGTCGGTGGTCATGGGGTCTCTTCCTGTTCGATGATCTTGCGGGCTTGGCGCGGCTGGGTCTCGGTCCCGTAGACGAGGTCCGGACGGCCGGCGTAGATGTCGGTGGCGATCCCGTGGCGGCCGAGCTTGGCGGCCACCCGGGGGACCGTACCGCTTCCGCCGAACGGGTCGAAGACCACGTCGCCGGGGAGGGTGGTCGGCAGGATGCAACGGCGCGCGAGCTCGTCGGGGAACGGTGCGAGATGCGGATCCCCATCGCCTCCGTGCGGGAAGTGCCACACGGAGCCGGTCTCGACGAGGCCGGAGGGGTACCACTTCGGGCGGCGGTCGGTCGCCTTCCTCGATCGTTCCCACGGGGTGAGGAGGAAGATCATCTCGTGGGACCATCGCGGGCGGCGGACGTGGCGGAGCGACTCGGGGGCCTCTCGGCCTTTGTCCCACACGATCGGGAGCCGGAGGCGCCACCCGCGGCGCATGAGCTCGTGCAGCACGTGGCCGGGAACGTCGAGGTAGCTCGCCTCCGGGAAGGCGCCATCGCGGAAGCGGCCGGGACCTCCGCCGGCGAGCGCGGCCTCCCGGTTCGCCTTCGCCCAGTCTCCGCCGGCGCCTCCGGAGTTGTTCGCCTTGTCGCCGAGGTTGAGCCATGCGTGGGAGCGGTCGGGCTTCATCACCCGGCGGAGCTCGTCGAAGACGTCGGCGATCATCGTCACGTACTCCGCGACCGTCTCCTCTCGGCCGAGCTCGTGGGCGGCCTCGTGGCCGTACACGCGCTGCTTCAAGTAGGGCGGTGAGGTCACGACCACGTCCACGGAGCCGGCGGGCAGGGGGATCCGGCGCGCGTCGGCGCGCACCATCACGGGCCCGGCGCGCATCTCCTCCGGCGTGAGCTCGGGCCGGGGCTGGTCGAGGTCGAGGTCGGCGTGGAGGTATCTCACGAGCCGGCCTCCTCGGCGGCTGGGGTGCATCCGAGGCCGTCGCACGGTTGCCCGTAGGTGGTAGCGCAGAGCTCCCCGTGGCCGGCTGCTCGAGCGAGAGCTCCCATCACACGAGCTCGGGCGCCTTCCCGGGCTTCGGGCTGAGGGTCGCCGGAGCACGCGTCGAGCGAGCAGGGTTCGTACTTGCTGCAGACCACGTCGGGCGGGAGGACGAAGGGAGCTCCCTCACGGACCGACCACTCGGGGACGGTCTCGCCGACGAGCGCGGCGAGGAAGAGCGGGCACCCGCCGGCGTCGGGTTCGGTGGTCTCGGGGTGCATTTCGTGGTCGTGCGTGCAGGTATCGCACCACACGGAGGTCCACGCGTCTCCTTCGGTACCGTTGGCGAAGTAGTTGGTCGGCATGCTGTTCTCCTTTTTTCGGGGTCAGAACTCGGGGTGGTGGTAGAAGTCGCCGGGCTGGCCGAGGACCTCGGCGTAGTCGGCGTCCGTCAGGTACTCCTCCTGATCGAAGAGCTCGGGCGGCGGTGGTTCCTCACGCCATGCGGGCGCCTGGCGTTGTGGGGCGTCGGTGTAGGGCTTCACGATCCGAAGGGTCTTCGGGCGCTTCCCGGTCTCGGCGACGAAGCCTTCGGCGATGAGCCTGGTAATCGCTTCCTTCACGAGGCGTGGCTTGTCGGAATGAACGAGCGACGCGAGAGCGGTCGCGGTGAGCGGAGCCGTCGAGTCGTCGAGGGCCTGCCACACCTTCCCCATAATCACGGTGGGCTTCCACGAGTCGGTCGGGGCGGCGGCCTCGGTCGAGTGAGGATCGACGCGCACGGTCACGAGCTCGCCGGCGGCGTGCGGGGTGACGTGAACAGTCGCGACGATCTCGCCGATCGCGCCGACTCCGCCCGGGCGGTCTTTGGCGACGACCATGTCGAAGCGGCCGGGCCGGTGGCGGGAGAAGGGCACCCGGACCTTGATCTGATAGGAGGCACCATCGACGGCGGCCAGCTTGGCGCCAGAGCCACGCGCCCATCGGCCGCGCTGCTCGGGGTCCTTCGCGACGTGGTCGAGCATGAGCACGGCGGCGCCGGTCCTGGCGATCGGTCGCGGGAGGAGATCGGTCCAGCGGATCACGTCGTCGGCTTTGTCTTCGGAGAGGCCTTCACGGGAGAGCGATTCGCCGACTCCGTCGATCACCACGAGGTCGAGGTTCATCCGGTCGAGGGCGTTCGTTAGGGAGAGCTTCTCGGCGGGGCCGAAGCGGCCGGTGGGGTTGGCGTAGTAGAAGCGGGCGGCCATCACGGCGTCGGTCACTCCGAGGGTTCGGAGGCGGCCGAGGATCCCGTTCCCGGTGTCTTCGTAGTCGAGATAGCCGGCGGCGCCACCCATCGCGAGGACCTCGGCCACCCCGACGAGAGCGAGCCAGCTCTTCCCGGAGGACGGTTCGGCCTGGAACACGTGCATCTTGCCGGGGTAGAGCAGAGCTCCTCCGTCGGTGCGCGAGAGGAGGGCGGGTTGCTCGGCCTGCAGGTTCCCGGCGAGGAGCTTGGCGACGTCGGCCACTTCGAGAGTCGAGAGGGTCTCGGCGTCAGCGGTGCCCATCCGGGAGAGAAGCTCGCCGGCGCGCACGATCGCCGAGCTCGGGTCGTCGTGGGCGGAGTAGCCGAGCTCGGAGATCTCGGCGGCGGTGCCGATCAGTCGCCGGAGGATCGCCGCGTCCTTCACGATCCGGGCGTAGCGGTGGGCGTTCGTGGTCGAGGGCGTCGCGTTCTGCAGCTCGAGCAGGTATTGCGTACCTCCGCAATCTTCGAGGAGACCATCACGGCGGAGCTGGTCCGCGACGGTCACAACGTCGATCCGCGGGTCTTCCTCGGCCATGAGGCGGCCGATCACTCTCGCGATGTGCTGGTGGGCTGGCTTGTAATAGTCGTCGGGCTCGGTGATCGAGACGATCGAGGAGGCCGCGCCCGGGCTGAGGAGCGCGGCGCCGAGCGCGGCCTCCTCGGCGTCGAGGTTGTGAGGCGGGACGCGTGCGTCTCCGCTACTCTTTCGGGCGCGGTGGTCGGTCATGGTCTACCGCTGAGGACGGCGCCGGCGCCGGTTGTCGAGCTCGTCGAGCTTCTCCCGGCGCTGGCGCTCCTCTTCGGCCAGCTGGCGCGCTGCGTCGGATCTCTTCACCCATCGGCCGAAGGCGACTCCGACGATCAGCGCGACGAGGAGCCACCATCCGGCGATCGCGACCACGAGCCGGAACGTGACGGCTACCACGAGACACCAGCGTTGGCGATCGCGTCGAGCTCGTGGCCGAGGAGGTCTCCCTCGAGGCCGTTCGCGGCGCGGCCCATCCGGCGAAGGTGGAACGCGTCGGCCTCGTCGTCGTTCACGTTGCCTCGGGCGCCGAGCTCGATCGCCCGGGAGACCATCTGCTCCTTCTTCGCGTTGCCGTTCCCGGTGGCGAAGCGTTTGACGGAGGACGGGGGAACGTCGACGAAGGGGTACCCCATCTCGAAGAGGCGGGTGCGGACGATCCCGCCGATCTCGCCGAGCCGGATCTTCGAGAGGATCCCTCCGCCGGGGTGCATCGCGAGGGAGTATCCCTCGACCACCACGAGGTCCGGAGCTGGTGGCCGGAGGCGGAGGGCGCGCTCGATCTCGCGGCCGAGCTCGTGGAGCCGACGGTAGGGGTCCTCGGCGCCGGCGTGAGCGGAGATCGAGAAGAGCTCCCCATCTGCAGCGGCGAAGCCGACTCGCTTCGTGGAGAGGTCGAGGCCGACGATCCTCACGATTCCGGCGCCTTCTCGAAGCGGGCGGCGCCGAGGTATCTCATCGCGTAGGCCTCTAAGAGCTGCGGCTGGGCCTTGTACCCGGTGGCGGCGGCGAGCTCCTTCTGGCGGGTCTCGGCGGCGGTGAGGTCGGTCCGTGCCACGGTCGCCGCGGCGGTGGTGATCTCGGCTTCCCGGGCCTGCTCGGCGGCGAGGCGGAGCATCTGCCGTTCGTGATCGCGCGCCTCGTTGGCATCGAACGACACCCGGAGCTGGTACACGGTGTGCGCGAGAAGTGCGGCTGTAGCGAACACGATCGCGAGGGCCGTCATCGGAGGCCCATCCGCCGGTCGGCTTCGTCGGCGTGGTGCCAGAGCATCGCGGCGAGCTCGCGCGCCTCCGGGCTCGTGAAGGTCCGGGAGATCGGCCGGTCTTCGAGGGTCTCGGTCGGGAGCGGGTCGAGATGGAGGGTCACTCCGGAGCCGTCCTCTTCCTGCTCGACGGTGATCTCCGGGCCGGAGGCGGCGGAGTAGCCGTCGGGGGCTCGTCCGTGTTGGTACTCGGAGCGGTGGGCGTCGGGTCTGATATGCATGCGCTTCTCTCTTCTTCGTTGGTGGTCTGTCGGTTCCGCACGAGGGCTTCGAGCTTTCGAGCTCCCTCGGCGGCGGAGTAGCTGGCGGCGCGGAGCCATCGGGCCGCGGTGTCGAGCTCGTCAGTCGAGCACTCGGCGAACTCCTCCGCGTGCATGTGGCGCACGTTGCGGAGGAGCTCGGTCCCGGCGGGGATCTCCACGAGCCGCGCCCGGGCGATCGCCGGGCGCTCTGTCACTTCGAGCGGCGTTCGAGTGAGAGGTCCTCGACCCATCCGAGGAGCTCTTCGGCGAGGCCGGAGCCGGCGAGCTCGTCGAGGAGCGGGATCGAGATCTTCGGTTCACGGAGCGCGCCGAGGCGCTGGGCCTCGCGGAGAGCTTCGGTCACCTTGACCTTCCGCTCGGAGAGGATCTCGCGCCACTGCTCCCCGGTCCACTGCTCGGGGTGAACGGGAGCCGGCGCCGGCGGCGCTGGCGGTCGAGCGGGCGGGCTCGGCCTCCGAGGGGGCGTCTCGGCCTCCGTGGGCGGTGCTGAGGGCTCGAGCGGCGCTTCCGGGGCCTCCTGTGTCATCTCGGCGGCTGGCGGCGCCTCTGCGGGCCACAGGGGCCGGTCGGCGGGCCATCCGTCGATCCGTTCGATCACGGTTTGGATCTCGGCCGGGGTGAGGTCCTTCGAGCTCTCGATCTGGCGGCCGAGGATGATCGCGATCGCCCGGAGGCGGAGAGCTCGGGCCTCTTTGGTGTTGCCCTTGATCTCGAAGCGGTCGCCGAGGCGGATCGCGACGATCTGCGGGCCGGTGTAGCGGCGCTGTTCTTCGGGGCTGGGCTCGGAGGGGAAGTCGCCGGTCGGCCAGTCGCCGGCGGGCCAGTCGTCCTCGTCGTCGTGCGCGCCTGGTGGGGTGGGCTCGGGCGGGAGCTCGGGCGCGGGCGCCGGGTCCTCGACCACGTCGGCGTCGACGATCTCCGAGGAGCCGCCGGAGATCTCGGGCGCGTTGTCGTCCACCAGCTCGGCGTCGACGACCTCGCCGGGAAGCTCCGGGACCTCACCGGGAGGCGGCGGGTCCTTCTCGTCGATCTCGGCGGCTGGGGCGTTCTGGCGGGTCACTGCTCGGCCGGCCTTCGCCCGATTGAGTTGTGGCGCGCTGGCCGGCGCGCTGTCCACGAGCTCGGCCGGGCCGAAGTCCACGAGCTCGCCGGAGCCGTCTCCGTCCGAGAGCTCCTCCACGGTGTAGGAGATCCCGGCGAGGACGTCGGGGAAGATCATCCGGCAGAGCTCGGCGGTCGCCCGGGCGATGAGCATCGCTCGCGGCCACTTCCGCCAGTTCTGTTTTCCGTCGAGGCCTCCTCGCTTCGCGTCGTCCATCGTCCACGTGACCTTCGTCCACTTCTCCGAACCGCGTCGGCGGCCGGAAGCGGTGACGGAGGTCGTCGAGACCTCGTCGTACACGAGCTCGTGGCCGTGCTGCAGCACGGTGGCGCGCATGAGCTCGGCGGCCATCGCTGGGCGGCCTTCGATGATGTGGATCTTCGCGAGGGCTTGCATCGGACCTACGCCGAGCTCGTGGCCGGCGAGGATGCACGCGAGGACGGCCTCGGGGCGGCCTCGGAGGGCGGTCGGAACGAAGTCGGTCCCGGCGATCTTCTCGGCGAGCTTCCACGCCTGGGGGGCCAGTTCGAGGGAGCTCGTCGGGGGTTGGTAGCGGACGAGGTCGGTCATCGGTTCTTCCTTCTGCTGGTCGCCTGCTGCTGCCGGCGGGTCTTCTTCGTGGTGGTGGTGGTGGTCTTCTTCTTCGGGTGGCCGATTCGCCAGTCGGGCCGGGTCACGCGGAGCGCGGCGCTTCTCGCGGCGACGGCGCGCATCCGCTCCGTGATATCGACGGGCGTCGGGTCTCGGTCTGTTCGGTGGTCTCTCATCTGTTCGCCTCCTCGGCGGTGGACATGTCGGTGATGATTCGGCCGAAGGAGCCGACGTCGGGCTTGCGCGGGTGGAGGCTGGGGCTCTTGATCGTCGAGCTCGGTCCACTCTTCCAGTCGAGCCAGTCCCCGACCTGCTTCGCGTAGAGGAAGATGTCGAAGGTCGTCGGCCGGCGCTCGGTCTCGATATCGAAGGCGTACACGTCGTACCCGTCGGAGCGGACGTGGATCGCGGCGACGAAGTCGATCGCCGGCATCGGGACCTCTTCCCGGCCTTCGAGCATGGTCTCGGCGCGTCGGTACGCTTCGAGCTGCAGGGCGACCTCGGAGAAGATCCCGGAGCGCGAGGTCTTCACGTCGAGGAGGCCGGTCCCGCTGGTCGAGCCGATCCGCTCGGCGAGCCACTCGGGGAGGTTGTCGAACCGGGCGATCATGTCGAGCTTCCCCATGTAGCGCCAGCGGCGGTTCACGACGACGCGCTCGATCAGAGCGTCGAAGGGCTGCCACTCTTCGAGGAAGCGGAGGTAGCTCCGGACGTGGCCGGCGAGCTCCTCGGGGACCTCGACCTCCTCTCCGTGCGCGAGGCGCTCGGCCAGCTTGTGGACCTCCGTCCCCTTGTTCGCGGCGGCGTCGAGATCACGGAAGCGGAGCGAGGCGATCGCGTCGGCCACGGCCGAGCGGGGTAGCGGGGTGTGGTCTCCCCACTTCACCACGTCCTTTCCCGTGCGCGATTCCTGCCACTGGCGGAGCTCGGCCATGAGCTCGTCGGCGACGATGTGCGTCTTCCCGGTGGTCTCGCTCTTCGCCACGGTGAGGCCGTTCGCGACGACCTCGGCGGGGATCTTCGAGGCCCATCCGATGAGGCCTCCCTTCGGGATCCCGTTCGAGAGGATCGTCGTCACGCCTGGGCACCACTCCCCGTCGAGGTAGTACGTGTGCCCGCGCCCGCTCTTCTGCATGCGGGTCTTCGGTGCTGCTTCACGCGCCATCAGCCGAGCCTCCGATCTGTGACGTACACGGCGAGGCCGTCGGAGCGGGCGAGCATCACGGGAGCGTGTAGCTCCTGAGCATCTCGCCGGCGGTAGCTGGTCGCGTCGGGAACGGCCTCGACGACGATCTCCTTCCGGCGTGCCCGGTAGGCGGCCTGGTAGAGGCGCATGGCTTCGGTGCAGCCGGGGCAGCGGCAGCCGCCGCGGATGTAGCCGTACCGTGTGCCGTGCTCGTAGGTGATGCCGATCTTGCGTGGTTGTTGGCCGAGCTTGCGCCGGTATCGCACGGTGGCGGCCAGGTGCGGCGGGTAGGTGCGGCTGGCTTCCCGGCAGAGGTCGCAGCGGCAGCCGTGGTTGGTGTAGGTGGACGCCTTGCCGTGGCGTGGGTCGTCGGCTGTGAGGGTCACGGTTGCCCCTGTTCGGCGGCTCGGGGCTTTCGTGCGGCGGCCATCAGAACGGACCGTCCTCGGCGAAGAGGTCCTCGGCCTGCAGGTACCACGCGGGGCGCTCGGCGCCACCACGGAGCCGGCGGCGGGCTTCCTGGCGGCGGGCGGCGTCGAGGTAGGCGTGATACCGGAGAGACTCGGCGCGGAGCTTGTGCAGCTCGACGGCGTGCTCTTGGCGGAGCCGGTGGACGTACTCGTCGCGCTGGTGGTGCGCGAGCTCGTGCATTTCGAGCGCGCCGTAGAACATCTCGCGGAGCTCCTCGGCCGAGGCTTCGAGCGGCCGGGCCACGTCTTCGCCGAAGAGTCCCTCGATCCCTCGGATCCGGCGGTTGAGGTCCTGGGCTGCTCGTTGGGCGAGCTCCCGGTACTTCGGGACGAGGTCGATCGCCGAGGGCTTCCGCTCGGCGGTGTAGGTGCCGGCGCGGTTGTCTTCCGGGCGGAGGCGGGAGAGGGCGCGGGCGGCCTCCCGGATTCGGGCGGTCTCGCTCATGGCATGCTCCCTTCGAGCTCGGCGATCCGCTTCCCGATCGCGCTCATCGCTCCGGCGCGGGGCTTCAAGCCGCGGCCGCGTCCCTGGCGTTCGGCCTTCTCGATCCGGCGGACGTCGTCGAGGCCGGTCACGGCGGCCAGCTTGCCGAGGAGCTCGGGGATCTGCACGTCGACGAAGGCGAAGTCGGCGGCGGTCGGGAGCGTGGCCTCGATCCGTGCGGTCTCGGCCTCCTCGGCGGTCATCGGCCGGGGCGGGGTCTCGGCCTCCCATCCGTCCGCGTCGTCTCCGAGGTCGCCGGAGTAGGGATCCGTCTCGGGCGCGGCCTCGGTCGAGTGATGGTGGAGGATCACCACGTCGGCGGCCGGCGGGAGATCCGGGACGGCGGCGAGCGGCGGCCGAGCGGCGGGCTCGAGCGGCGGTTCCTGCTCGGGCTGGGGGATCTCCGGGTCGAGCTCGGGCGCGGGGCTGGGCACCACGTCGGCGCCGGCCTCTTCGAGCGGTTCGCCGGTCTCGTGGTGGAGGAGCTGCGTCACGATCGCGTCCCCGCCTTCGGTGAGGTACTTCTCGCCGATCTTCGGGCGGGGTGCGTCCTTCGGGTAGTCGTCGGGCCAGAGATCCCGGGCGCCGTCGTCGTACACGATCACGGCGGGGGTCAGCTCGGGGGAGAGGATCGCGCGGATCGGATCTCCTCGGAGCTCGGCGACCTCGGCCGGCGTGAGCACCACTCCGGAAGCGTCGGTGTAGCCGGTATCTCCGAGGTCGGGGATCGGTCGGCGTCCCTTGATGGCGTCCTCGCCGGTGCGGTAGAGGGAGCGGACGGTGGAGATCAGCCGCGACCCTTGGCCGGGGTCGAGCTCGAAGAGGTCGAGGACCTTCAACTTCTCGGAGTACACGAGGCCGTCGTCGGTGTCCTCGTGGCTGGCGGACTTCACCCGGGCCTCGATCACGAGCACGATCCGATCGCCGATCGTGTGCGGGCGGGTGACTCGGGTCCCGGCGCCGGCGAGCGCGGTCTTCATCCCGACGGGCTTCCTCCCGTGGTAGTCGGGGAGCTCCATCGTCGGGAGCGTCGGCTGGTGGATCACGCCTTCGATCTCGTCGGCGTGCTCGGTGGGCTGTTCGGTGGTCATGCTGGGGTCCTTCTCTGTTGGATGGTTTGCAGGTACTCCGCGGCGAGCTGGTAGGCGCGCTGCTGGGAGACGTTGAGGAGCTCGCCGATCTCGGCCCACGTGGCCGGAGTGTCGAGAGCTCGGAGCTCGAGGATCGCTTCGCGGAGAAGCGAGTCGAGGCGCTCGTCGTGGCGTTCGAGCTCGGCCCTGACGGCGCGGATCGCGGCGATCCGTTCCCGGGGGTCACGGACGCGGGCGAGCATGGTCAGAACGGCGCCGACGGCGTCGAGCCGGTTCGGTGGCATGGTTCCTTCGATCTCTCGGCCGGTCTCGGGTCATGGTCGCCGGGCGAGGAGAGGGAACCTACACCGCGCGAGCGGTGGTTACAAGTAGCACTAGAAGATCCGGCGAAGAAGTTTCGCCGGCGGCCGGGGGCCTACTGGCCGGGCGGCAGGATCCCGCGGTCAGCGGGGAAGATCACGGGGGTTACCCGGCGGATGATCGTCACGGCGGCGCCGAGGATGCCGACGGCGATCCCGGAGATCTGCGCGGCGTTGTCCTGCCACCCGGAGGGGAGGACCTTCGAGGCCTCGAAGGCGACGATCGCGATCGTGGTGCCAGCGGCGGCGAGGTACGTGGGGGCGGCGGTGAAGATCACTCGGACTTTGCGGAGGAAGCGGCTCATGACCGGAACTCTACAAGTCGGGATCTGGCGCGGGGGTGATGGGATGCTCGCCGGAGTCGATCACGTCGAGACGAGCTCGGGTCGAGGACGTAGACGCGAGGAGCTCGGCGACCTGCAGGTCGAGGCGTTCGAGCCGGCGGCGGCATTCTCCCTCGGCGCCACGAGCAAGGCGGGCGTCGGCTCGTGCGTGTGCCGCGTCGGCTCGTGCCTGTGCGGCGTCTTCGCGGGCGAGAGCGGCGTCCTCGCGTGAGGCGTTCAGCACTAGCCGCCATCCTCCCTCCTGGCGCCAGAGGGTCCGGAAGACGAGCGCGAGGAGGACCGCGCCGATCCCTAGGCCTGTGATGTTGGCGAAGTCCATCGGTCTAGTTCGCTCCGATCGACCAGGGGAGCACGAACTCGCGCCACACGACATAGGACAGCATCGCGGCGGCGGACCAGATCAGCGCGCCGACAATGAAGCCGGCGGCGATCTCGGCGGAGCCGGCCTCGGTTGCCACTTCGAGCGCGAGGGCGATCCCTCGCGCTCCGGCGACAGTGACCACGGTCGCGCCAGAGGTAGCGACGTACAGCCGGCGAGGGCGGATCGCTGCGAGGAGGCACGAGATCGAGGCGAGGATGGCCAGCGCGCACCACAGATCGGAGAAGGTGAGGAAGTCGGGCGGGTAGCGGTAGGTCTGCACTCCGATCGCGAAGAGGATCACGCCGAGCACCACGAGGAGCTGGCGCGGGGTCCGGATCGTGAGCGGCCGTTTCACTTCGCGGCCTTCGCGAGTTGATCGACGATCGCCCACGTCGCGGGGCCGACGATCCGGTCGGCTTCGAGGCCGTTCGAGCTCTGCACGGCGCCGACCGCGCGGCTCGTGCCGGTGGTCCACCTTCCGGCCTCGCCGGCGGTGTAGCCGTAGTGGCGTAGCACGCTCTGCAGGTAGGCGACGAGGTCGCCGGAGGAGCTCGGGCCGAGCGTCGGCTTCGAGAGGTTGTCGGGCCAGCATGACCACTCCGGGTGCGCGGGGTTCGAGATCTGGCATGTCGGCGCCGGTGGCCACACGGAGGCGATCAGCGGGAGCCGGCGCCACACTGCATCGCCGGGGCATGCGGTCGCGCGGACGTCGCGGTGGCCGTTCACGATTGGGTTTCGGATCTTGTAGAACTCGACGAGCCACGAGTAGAAGCGGCCGAGCGCGGTGATCTGTTCGCCGGTGAGATCTTGGAAGCCGGCGTCGGTTCCGGCGCACACGAAGACGGAAACGAAGAACGGGTTCGAGGTTGTCGTCCCGACCGGATAGCGGTCTTTGATCGAGCCGAGGATCGAGCCGTTCGCGCCGTTCATCGAGGAGGCGCCTCGGCCTTCGTACATGAGGCCGGAGCGACCGAGGAGGAAGTTGTAGCCGACGTCAGTCAGTCCGGGCCGGGCGTTGTGGTTGGCGATCGCCTGGCCGATCACGGCCTCATCGCCGGCGACGATCCCGTTCCGGTAGCGGGAGCCGATCGGTCCGCCGGCGTAGTGAACGGTCATCCCTCGAAGCCTCGAAGCGTCGATCGTCGGGGGCTTCGCGTTGCGCGGCCACTTCTTGAAGTCGCGCGGGGCGAACTCGGTCGGTCCTGTTGGGGTGAAGAGGGTGACGGTCACGACGTCGAGGGTACCGGACGGAGCTCGAAGGTCGGAGGATCACACGTCGGCCCACGTGAAGACCACATAGCCTTCACCATCGAACGGGCTCGTCGGTGTGTTGCCACCGTCCTGCGCTTGAATGTCGAAACCGTCGGGAGCGACGTACCCGGCGCCGCCGCCGCCGCCGCCGCCCTTCTGCCCGAATCCCGCCGTGTTAACTCCGCCGCCGCCGCCGCCGTACCAACCGCCGCCGCCGCCGCCGGGACAGTTGCCGTGAAAGGTGACGTCGCCTCCGTCTCCACCATCGCCGAAGGTGCCGGCGGTTCCGTTGTTGACGTTGCCGACTCCTGCCGCGCCGCCGGCGTACTGCGTCGCGCCGCCGCCGCCCGCGATTCCGAGACCGGGGTCGCCTGTGAAGAGTCCACCGTCTCCGCCTCGCATCGAGTCGGACGGGTGCCCCTCGCTCTGGCCGCCGCCGGCCGCTGCGACGAGGATCGCTTCGGCGAGGGTTCCCCCGGCGGGGATCACACGGGCCGAGCCTCCTCCGCCCATTCCCTCGAAGCCGGAAATGGCGTCTCCGACCCCACCGTCGGGCCAGCGGCCGGCGGACGTATTGATTCCCCCTTGGTCGGGAACGTAGACGTCGTAGATGGTGCCGGGGACCACCGGGAAAGTGGCGGTGACAATTCCACCGTTGGCCTGTGTGCTGAAAACTGAGTCGACTCCGCCGGTGCCTCCGGCGGCCTCGATGGTTACCTCGGTGATGCCGTCGGGGACGGTGAATTGTTGCGCTGCGTTGGACACGTATCGGAAAGTTTCGCTATTCGCGACGGTCGGGGTCTGCTGCACTGCGCCAATGGCCAGAATGAAGAACCGCGACTCGCCGGTGAGGACGTCGATTCCGTTCGCCGGATCCGCTCCGCCGGAGGCCTCGGTGCTCATCCTCACCCGATAGTCATACTGGCCGGAGAGATCGGTCTCGGCCCATTGCAACGTCCCGTGAAAGACCTCTCCGTCGAGGTATGGGATCCGGAGCTCCCGGTAGACGGTCGCGGCGTGTGAAGAGTCGTAGACCTCGGCGATCATGTCGCCGGCGCCGACTCCGGTCCCGAAGAAGTCGAGGTGGTAGTGGGCCTGGCCTCCCTCGCGGAACTTGAGCGGGAGCCGGTTCACTATGAAGCGTCCGTCGTTGCGGATCTGGAACTCTGCTCGGGAGTCGGCGACGAACATCGTCCACTCGTTCGAGGCCTGCGGGCGGCCGGCGCCGTCGGTCGAGGCGAGGACGTCGGGGAGTTTGCCGAGCTCGATTTCGTCGCGCCACGGCTCGAGCGGGTACTGCCGGCGGCGGACGACTGAGGTCGAGAGATCCACGCCGAGGTCCTCGTCGAACACTCGGACGGTGTCGGCGATGTTCACGACCTCGGAGATCCCGGTGAGCTCGGAGAGGTCCACCACTCCGATCTCGTAAGTGATCGAGCCGGCGGACATTGTCGCGAGGCGGGCGACCATCGCGGCGAGCAGATCGGTATCGCGGAGGAAGGTCCCGTCGGACCACACGCGGGAACGGGTGAAGCGTTCGCGGGCGGTCGTGATGTCGATTCCCTGGTCGGTGTAGAAGGTGAAGTCCTCGACGTACTCGGCGCCTCCGTTGACTCCGGCGACGTTGAGGCCGGAGGCGCCGTAGCCGTAGAGGACGGTGGCCTCTGGCGGGCGGATCCGCCGGCGCACGGTGCGAAGGTTGCGCCGGTATCGGAAGCCGACTCCGCGGTCGGCGCCGCGGTCGGTGACGAGGTCGACGGAGCGTTCGTCGGTGTTCCACACGACCGCGGTCTGTGTCACTTTGGCCCATTCGCGCACGAGCGCCAGAACGGTGAGGTCCTGCTTCTCCATCGAGAAGACGTCGGCGGTCCCGACGGTCTGCGCGCCCACGGTCCACCCGGTGCCGGAGAGGATCTCTTGAAGGCCTCCGGCGGTCGTCAGTCCGTCGAGGACGATCGAGCCGACGAAGGTCGGGTCGGCGAGCCGGTACCACAAGGCGTTGCACTGGACAGACTTCCGGACCTCGTTCCCGTCGCGGCGGTCCTCGATCTCGGCGACGAAGAAGCGGCGCGACCTCCATCGGATCTCGTAGTCGACGGCGAGGAGGTAGGCCTTCGGGTCGTCGATCGGGATCTCGAAGCCGAGGCGCTCGGTCTCGTCGATTCGCTCGTCGTGCCAGAGATCGATGATCACGAGACCACTCCGATCTGCACGCCTTCAAGGTCGGAGACCCACAAGAGCTCCCGGCGGGGAGGTCCTCCTCGAGCGGCGAGGGTGAGGAGCTCGGAGATTGTCGCCGAGCTCGACTGCTCGACGACGACGAAGGCGAGGTCCGTCGTTGGCGCCGGCGCCCCTAGTAGGGCCGCGGTGAAGCGGGCGGCGCTCACGGGTCAGCCTTCGTAGATCGCCCACGGGAACGCGCGGCCGGTCCCGGCGGTCTGCTTAAGCGTGGCCTTGAAGTGGTGGGGCGACATGATCGGGACGGACATCACGAGCGGCGAGGCGAGAGGACTCGGGCCATAGGTGCCACGGTGAAGGACTCGCTCCGTGTCGGTCGAGCGGGCCTTTCCGTAGACGCGCAACTCGACGACGTCTCCGGCGACGAGAGCGGAGAGATCGACTACGAGGGCCAGCGCGGCGGCGGTGGTCACGGTAGCGAGGGTGTGTTCCGTTGAGATCGTCGCGGTTTGGGATCCGCTGGTGTTCAGGGTGACAGTCATTTTGGAGGTCCTTCCTAGATCACGAGACCGTACACGACAAGATCGAAGAGTCGGTCCGTTGCGTCGTTGGTTCCGGCGCGTGCTCGCGCCACGAGCCGCGAGCCTGCCGGGATGGATACCGGGAACCACGCCGACGGGAGCGGGCCGTAGGACCCCGATGACGACGACGCAAACCGGATCGGACCCCATACCACGACCTCACTAGCGGCTGCACCGATACCGAACTGCAAGTAGAAGTTCACTGACTGGCCCGACGGCGCGCTGTTCTGACGGTTGCCGAGCATGAGATACACGGCGGCGATGTCCTGCCCGACGGACGCGGAGAGTTGCGCCCATGACCCGTACGTGTCGACCGTTCCACCGGGGTCGATGACCTGCCCACCGGAGTCTGAGGTGTCGGCACCGAGGGTGACGATCGTTCCACCGGGCGGCGGACCCCACAGCCCTGCCCGGTAGAGGTGAGTGGCGACCGCGTGGTTCTGGCTTGAGACGGTGGACTGGCAGCGGGCGGCGACACGAGACCCTGCCGGAAGGCTGATCGGGATGAACACGTAGGTCGTCAACCTGGCGGTCTGCCCGATGATGACATCGGCCATCACGATTTGCTCGGAACCCGCGGCACCGATAGCAAAGTCCATGAGTCCCCCGGCAGTGGTGCTGTTCTGCTGCAGGGCCACCATGATGCCGTCCGCGTCGTAAGCGGTGGAGGTGATCAGTTCGGCGTAGACGCCCTTCGTGTTGGTCGAGGCTGACGCGGTGACGACACCACCACCCGTGGCGGCGTTCTCCAGGAAGCCGGGGGTGTACTGCGTAGAAAAGTCGGGCATGAGAATCAGCTCCAGAGGGTGAACGAGAGGACGAGCACGCCGATCGGGATCCGGATCGTCTCGCCGAGGGTGATCGACTGGGGGACCGGGAACGGCACGATCCACCACGGGTTCCCGCCGGAGGCCGCGTCCCATAGGGAGACGTGATCCCAATCCTCGGTGGCGGTGGCCGAGGCGATCGAGCCGAGGCCGGCGTTATCGACGATCCCTCCGACGGGTGTTCCGAAGGCGATAGAGATCCGGCGGGTCTCGGCGGCGGGAAGGAGGAGGGCGTCGGGTCCGGGGTTCCCGAGGTGGCCCTTCGCGTAGAGCGTCGAGGGCATCGGAACCGAGCTGAGCACTCCGTTCGCTCCGTAGGTGGTCAGGAAGCCGGCCATCGCTAGAGCTGGAATCCTGTCGCGACCGCGGCGGCGTGAGTGTTGCCGGCGCCGAGCGCGGGCACAGTGACCACGATCGCGGTGTTCGTGGCGGAGGCGGGCACAGGGTGCGAGAAGGTGACGTGGAGCGGGGTCCCTGCCACGGCGGCGCCGGCGGGAACGGTGATGATGTAGGAGAGGGTCCCGCCGGTGGTCCCGGTGATAGCCACGATGATGTTCGAGGCGCCGGTCGCGCCGGCGAACGTGACGGAGAAGCCGGTGATGTACGTCGTCTTGCCGACGGCGGCGGCCAGCGTCGCGACGGCGGAGGCGTTGGCCACGTTGCCGGAGGCGCCACTGACCGGGGTCGCGCCGACGGGGTACACGCCGAGCTGCTGGCGGAGCGTCGAGAGGAGTCCCTTCAAGAGTGCGACGAGGGATCCGCTCGCGGTGTAGTCGGTCACGGCGGCGTCGGCCTTGGCGCCGGTGGTGACGTCTCCTCCGTCGGCGGTGCGGCGCCACTGGTACCACTTCGAGGTTCCGTCGCCACGGTCCGCGAACTCGGAGGAGGTCGGGACGTTCGACTGGTCGGTGTTCAGGTTGGTTGATTGCTGAGGCATGTCATCGGAACCTTTCGCGCCATGTGATGAGAACAGTGATCGCGGTCGCGGTGCCGGTCCACACGAGGGTCCACGTGTTGGTCCCTTCGGTGATCCGAGGGAACTCGCCGGAGATCGAAGCCATCGCGACCGCGGCCGGATTGAAGGCGCCGGTGAGATCGACATCGGTCGAGGCGCCACGGGTGACAACATCGGAGATCGACGAGATCGTAACGGTCTGGTCGTCGAGGATCGTTTCGGCGAAGTCGAGCGAGGAGGTTCCGAGCGTGAACGTGAAGCCGGTAATCGTCCCGTTGGTCGGGGTGATCTCGATCACTGGCAGAGCCTCGACGGTGTCGGGCGCGATGAAGGAGTCGCCGGCGGGGGAAGCTCCGGCGACCGCGAACGACTCCGAGGACGGGAGGACGGCGAGAGCGTAGGGGCCGACTCGGAACGGGATCGAGATCGTCTCGGCGTAGGTGAGCCACTCGGAGACGTCCACTCCGGAGTCGAGGATCGCCTCGTGGTAGCGGTCGGGTTCGTCGTCGATGATGAGCGCGCCGGTCGCGCCAATGTCGGCCCAGTAGGCCAGAGCTCGGACGGCGGCGCGGCGGTCGGCGAAGGTGGCCGATGTGATGTCGAGCTCGATCGTCAGGGTCCGGTCGCCGGGCTGCTCGGGGAAGACCCACGAGCCAGCTCGGCCGGGGACGTCGACGAAGACGTTGCGGCGGGATCCGACGAGCGGGCGGAGGACCTGCAGCACGAGCGCGTCGGGGACGTCGGTCGCGAGCTCGGCGGAGTTGTAGCGGATCGTGGTCATCGGGTGCTCCCTGCGAGCACAGTACCGCGGCCGAGGTTCGAGCGTTCGAGCTCGCGCACCACGACGCGCGTCAGCTCGACGGCCTGGCGCTCGAAGAAGCCGGGGTCTCGGATCTCGGAGGCGACGTTCATCGTCAGGTTCACGACGATTCCCTGCGCGCCAGCTGCGCCACCCGCGGACGAGATCGCTTCGATCACGGTCTCGCGCATGATGTTCTGCGGGGCGACGATCTCGGGGTTTGAGGCGGCGCCGGCGTACTCTCCGCCGAGGAAGATCTGAGGGCCGGAGAGCACTCCGCCGGCGGACATACTCGGGATCGTAAAGCTCTTCCCTCCGACGAACGGGATCCAGTCGGGGGTCTTGAAGCCGAAGCCTCCGACCGTCGAATTCCACACGGTCTTGATGAGGTTAAAGGCGGCAACGAACGGGGCCGAGATGATCCCGGCGAGCGTCGAGAAGGCGCCGGTGATCGCCTTCGGAATGCCAGTGATGAAGCCGACGACCTGGCCACCGATCCCGGAGACGATTCCCCACACGGTGGACCACGCGCCCTGCACGGCGCCGACGATCGAGGTCATCACTCCGGAGATCTTCTCGAAGATGGCGTCCCAGTTCTGGACCACGAGGAGGACGATCGTTCCGATCCCGCCGGTAAAGATTCCGAGGAGGAGCGGCCACCACTGGCGGAAGAACTCGGCGAGGCCGTTCCACGCGGTCGAGATGAGCGCGGTCGCGCCGTTCCAGAGTCCGACGAAGAAGTCGGCGACGGCCTTGCCGGCGGAGCGCATCCAGTCCCACACGGCGGAGAGCGCGGCTTTGACCTTGTCCCAATTCTTGATGATCAGAATGGTGACGGTGACGAGGCCGACGAGGGCGAGGAGCCAGGGGTTCGCGGCCAGCATGGAGAACACTCCGGAGAGCTTGGAGAACAGGGTGATCGCCTTCAAGATCGGGCCGGCGAACGCGAAGAGGCCGGCGCCGACAGTGCCGACGAGGAGGAGCACGGCCTGGAGCGGGCCGGGGAGTTTCGAGAAGACGTCGAGGAGCATCCCGAAGGCTTCGCCGATGGTCGCGACGGTGGGCGCGATCTGCTCGCCGATGTTGAGGAGGGCCACCGAAAACTTGGCTTTGAGCTTGTCGAGGGTGGCGCCGAGGCCTTGATTCATCTGCTCGAAGGCGGCCTCGGTGGCGCCGGCGCTGTCGTCCATTCCGGCGAGCGCGTTCGAGAAGGCTTCGGTACCTCCGCCGGTGAGGGCCAGCGCGGCGGAGCCGGCCTCGACGCTGCCGAACATGTCGGAGATCGAGAGGCCGGTCGCGGCGGCGCCGGCCTCCATGACCTGCAGAGCTTCTTGGACGTTGCCACCACTGGCGATGAAGTCGCGGAAGCTCTTTCCGGAGAGCTCCTGGAAGGTGCCGGCGGCGTTGCTTCCTTCCTTCGAGAGCTCGACGAAGAGTTGGCGGAGCTGCGTGGTCGCGACGGTGGTCGGCACGCCCTGCAGGGTCATCGCGGCGAGGGCGGCGGTCACGTTGCCGAACTCGATTCCGAGGCCGGCGGCGGTCGGCGTGACTTGGAAGAGCGAGGCGGAAAGCTCCTCGATGTTCGTCTTGCCGAGCTTTACGGTCGTGAACATGAGGTCCGAGGCCTTCGTGGCCGGGAGGACGTCGGCGCCGTACGCGTTGACCACGGACGAGAGACCATCGACCGCGGTCGTTAGGTCGGTCACTCCGCCCTTCGCGAGCTTCTGCGCGGTCTCGATGAAGGCGAAGACGTTGTCGGCGGGCACGCCTGCCGAGAGGGACTGGTAGAGGGCGGGAACGACCTCGGTCGGAAGTACTCCGAACTCCGTCGAGAAGCTCTTGACCTGATCGGTCATCTTCCCCATAGCCTCGCCGGAGATCCCGGGAAGCAGGGTAAATACCTCGTTCATCTGCTTCTCGAAGCCGCCGAAATCGAGGACACTCTTTCCGATCAGAGCGGCGCCGGCGAGGGCGATTCCCTTCGCGAAGTTCTGCGCGGCGCGCTTCCCGGCGCGGTCTGCAGCGGGGCCGGCCTCCTTGTCCAATCCCTTCTCGAGCTCGTTCCCGAAGCCGTCGGTGTCGGGCTTGATGGGGACGTATCCGGTCCCGACCTTGTCACCCATCGGCATAGCTGCTCACCTCCTCTTCTACTTGCCTCGGAAGAATCGCCGGATCTCGTCCGGTGTCGATCCCTTCCGCTTCTTCGTCTGCTCGGTCGGGCGCGGGTAGCGGTAGGGCTTCGGTGCTCGTCCGGTGACTTTCTTCGGATCCGACCACACTCGGCCGGTGAGGATCACGAGCTCGTCGATCTTCTGCAGCATGAGAGCGAGGAGCTCGTCGGAGTGTGTCCATCTGTCCCGGTGCGCCCGGGTGAGCTCCTCGAAGAGCTCCCCCGGGGCATTGAGGACGGAGCACGGATCTAGGCCGAGGTCGGCGGAGACTCTGGCGACGTGTCGGAAGACGGGGTCTCCGCCGGCGAAGGGTCCTCGGGGTCCTCGCCTTCGGTGGCCACCATCGAGAAGCCATCGATGCCGAGGAGCCAGACGTCGAAGGCGTCGGGATCCTTCGCGACGGCGGCGCCGTTGAGCTCGACGAAGCACGCGAAGAGGCCGACCTCAGGGTCGTCAGACTTGACGGCGTCGAGGCCGTACCGGCGCTTCGCGGCGATCTGCGAGAAGGCGCCGAGGGTGACTTCGTCGGGCTGGCGGCCGGTGCGGTAGGTGATGCGGAGCTTCGCCACGGTCAGCTCGCGATCGGAGCGAACGCGGGGTCGTCGCTGTCGATCGTCCACGGATCGCCGGCGCCTTCGGGGGCGAGGATCTCGAAGGTGATCGGGAGGAGCGCGGGGCCAGTCTTGGCCCACGTGGTCTCCGTGTTCGAGGTCACGAACGCGCGGCCGGCGGTGAAGCGGTAGTGCTTGTCTCCGTCGGTGAAGTCGATCACGATCGCGATGATCGCGAGCTCCTCCGGCGTCGGCGGGTGGTAGCGGTACTCGCCGGCCTGGGGCTCGGTGATGCCTCCGCCGCCATAGGCGAGGATCATGTTCGGTTCGTTCCACTGCAGCAGGGTGGCCTCGACCTTCGCGCTCCGCTCGGTGATGTGCGTGCGGACGGGGTAGAAGCTCTGCCACGGGCGAACCTGATTCGTGCTCTTCTCGTCGGTGAACTTCGCGCCGTCCTCGGTGGTGAAGCCGACGGCGAGGAAGTCCGGGTCGAGCGCGTCCGTGAGGTAGCTCGGAAGGACCACGCCTTCGGGGGCGTGGTAGATCGTGCCGGTTCCGGCGATGATGATCTCTCCGGGAGTCTGTGTGGGCATGAGGGGCGGCCTCCTGTGCTCTGCGAGCGGAGGCGTTCCGCTCGTCAGCTCGTGAGGGTAGCTCCCGGCCGGCCGTAGATGGTGGACGAGAAGAGCCACCGCGGCTTGGCGGGCTGGAAGTCCTCGTCGGGGAGATCGAGGAGAGCTCCCGGGGTGGAGCCGTTCACCACTCCGAAGCCGTCGTAGGTGCCGAGGAGTCGCGCATCGATGAGAGCTCGAGCGGTGCTTGCGATCCGCCACGCGTCGGCCTTCGATCCGCCGAAGGCCTCGACCTGCATCTCGAAGGCGACGGCGTAGAGCGGCGCGCCGGCCGGCGTGTCGAGGAGCTGCACCACGCGGACGAGCGGGTAGGTCGCGTCCTTCGGGATGGCGGTGTAGATCCGGTCCGCGACGAGGTCGGTCATCTCGGGCTGGTCGCGGAGGAAGGCGCTCACGAGGGCCTCCATGTTCGGCGGGATCCAGAGGTCGGTCATCGGGCTATTCCCCTTCCTTGAAGTCGAGGCCGGCGAGGCGGACTCCTCGGCGGATCGGCGCGGTCGGGGTGATCGAGCTCGTCCCGTACTCGGGCAAGTGCCACCCGGGGGAGTCCACTTCGACGGCGGCCTCGTAGCCCTTGCCGACCTTCTTCGCTGCTCGGGCCTTGACACTCTTCCGGTAGTTGAAGAAGCTCCGAGACTTCTTCGGGCCGAGCTCGCGGACCTTCTTCGCTGCGTCCTGGGCGCGCTGCGTGAGGATCCCCTTCACGGCCTCGCCGGAGGAGACCTCGAAGATCCCGGCGGAGTCGGGCTCGAAGCGGAAGCCGGCGGGCATCACGCGCTCCGATCGAGCTTCGCGGTCACGTACTCGACGAGCTGCGTCCGCGGGTTGAGCGCGGGCCACGGGGGGCCGGCGACGTCGAAGGGTTGGCCGGAGCCGGGCACCAACTCGCCGAGCTCGTCGAGCTGGCCGTCGGCGTAGATCCGGTCGCCGGCGTCGATCTGGCCGGCGGCGCTCCGCTCGAGGGCGAGCTGCCACTGCTCGGTCTCGACCTGCTGGTTGGCGGTGAGCTCGTTCGCGCTGGTCTGCCACACGTAGCCGAGGAAGCGGGTCCACGAGGTCTGTTCGGTCGGGTCGCCCATCTCGTCGGGCGGGCCGTCCTGCGTGGTGTGCTCGACGATGATCGGTTGCTTCAAGAGGCGGGAGAGGTCCACGGGAGCTCCTACCTTCCGGTGGCGGTGATCGTTCCGCCGGTCCGATTGAGCATCTTCCGGAGGCGCTTTCGCTCGGCCTTCGTCACGTGCGACCCGTCGTTCGTGTTCGTGCTCGCGCCGTAGCTCACGGAGTAGACCGCGAGGGTCTCTTGGGTGATCTGGCCGACGTTGCCGAAGGTGCGCGCGGCGATCCGGAGCACGAGCGAGCGGACGAAGTCGGGCACGGGAGCGGCGAAGCCGACGGAGAGCTCGGCGGCGACGGTGGCCGAGGGGCCTCCCCATCCGCGGCCGGAGCGGGAGGCGGCGCCTTGGCCGGAGCTGGGCCAGTCGTCGGCGTCGTCGTCGAGGACGTCGGCGGCGTGCATTCCTCGGCGGAGGAGAGCTCGGTCGTTCCAGTAGTAGCCGGCGGGCTCGACCGAGATCCCGTTCACGGTCACGGCGGAGACGGAGGCGATCGGGCCGGCGGGTAGTTCGAGGTCTCTCGACCACGTCCCGGCGAGGAGCACGGTCACGGAGCCGGCCTCGATCGGCACTCCGGCGGCGGCCTCGACGTCGGCGGAAATCATCTCGAGGAGAATGTTCGCCTGAGCGATCCACTCGTCGGTGAGGTCGGCGAGGTCGGTGGTTCCGTTGGTGTAGGTCGCGAGCTCTAGCGCGGAGACGAACTGGACGGTCATCGGTGGCGCTCCTCTCTGACGATTGCGAAGGTTCGGATCTGCTCGACCTCGTCCGGATCGGTGGTCTCGTAGAGGCTGCCTCGGAACTTGACGAGGTCTCCGCACGGAAGCCGGAGCGATGATCGGTTCGCGGTCATCCGGAACCGTACCGGAGCTTCGAGCGGTGGAGCTGCCATCCACTCTTCGCCGGCGACCACGGCGGCCATTCTCCGGCGAACTCCTCGCGCTGCGCGGTACTTCGCCACGAGCTCCTCGGAGGCCGGCGAGCCTCGGAGGTTCGGCGCGGGGTGGGGGTGCCAGAGATGAACGAGGCGGCCTTCGAGCCGAGGGCCGGCGCCGGCGAGGGTCTGCAGTGCCCATCCGAACGCGACGTCCTCGCCTCCCCATCCGAGGAAGCGGGCATCGATCCCGCGCACGAGCTCGAAGGCGGAGCGGGAGACGACCGTGATCCCTCCACCGATCGGGCCTTCGTAGACCGGGCGGACGGTGTAGCCGAGGCGCGGGGCGAGCTCGGGCGCGTCCTCGATCCTCTTCGTCTCGTCAGCGCGGAGCCGGTAGACCTTCGAGTGAGGAACGGCGAAGGGGTGGCCGGCGTGCTGCACGAGGTCGAGCGCGACCCGAAGATGGCCGGGGTCGAGCATGAAGGAGTCGGCGTCGGCCAGCACGAGGACCTCCGCCGAGGTCCGGGAGAAGGCGTCGGCGATCGCGTCTCCCTTGCTCCACTCGGCGGCCGCGCACTCTCCGGTGATCAGCTCGGCCTGTGGGAAGTGCTGGCGGTACCACTGCTCGACGTACACGCGGGCCCGGGCGCGCCACTCGTCGGTGATCCCGCTCGGCATGAGGACGGCGATCGAGCTCACGAGACGGGCGCCGGGTCGAAGATGAGGGAGGGCTGGCGCTCTCCGTCGGGCGTGATGAGCGGGCCTCTCGGGTCGTCGCGCCAGTACCACGTGCGGAAAAGCTCGGCGATCGCCTCTTCGCCCTGCTGGTCGAGGATCGCTCCCCACTGGCGCCAGTGTGCGCCGAAGGCTTCCGGGATCGAGCTCCCGCCGGCGGCGTACGCGGCCGCGCCGTTGCGGACCTTCCTCACGACCTGCTCGGCCGAGCGGTAGGGGAAGTGCCTTACCACGAGCAGCTCGTCGAAGACGGTCCCTCGGCCGGAGTAGCTGGCGCCGTGGTTGCCCTGCTCGATCACGAGATCGAGGCGCCAGCGCGCCGCGACCTTTGGAAGAGGGTTCCGATCTCGCCGGCGGAAGCCGAGGCGGCGGACGGGGTCGAGCTCGAGCGGGTTGTCCTCGGCGGTGGCGACGTGGTCGAAGAGCGGCGCCGGCGCGATGAGCCACTGCGGGGCGACACTGTCGAGGACGTCACGGATCCGACCGAAGGGGGAGTACCACACCTCGTCGGCGTCGAAGGGGACGATCCAGTCGGCGCCGAGGTCGAGCCGGGCCCGGAGCGCGAGGGCGGTCATCTTCTCCGACTGGCGATAGGCGGGCTCGGGGTCCTCGACGACCACGAGGCGGCCGGGGTGCGCGCTGGCCATCTCGTCGAGGATCTCCCGGGTCCGGTCGGTCGAGAGGTTGTCGGCGACGATCACGGCGTCGACCTGGGCGAGCATGTGCGCCACGGTCGAGCCGATCACGTCGGCCTCGTCTCGGGCCATGCACACGGCGACGGTAGTCATCAGGATCTCCGGGCGTTGTAGAGGACGGGGTGGACGATCGGCCACGGGGGCGCGAGCGGGGAGGCGAGGAGCTCGGCGAGCTCGGGGCGGCCGGCGGCGCTGGGGGCCACCGCGACGAGGAGGTTCTGCCGGTACCAATTCTCCACCCGGTCGTCCTCCCACAGCTCGAAGCGGAGGGCGCCGGAGACCGCGAAGCCTTCGGCCTCGAAGAGCTCGGTCCAGTAGCGCGGCCACTGCTCGTTGACGTGGCCGGTCCCTCCCTGGCCGGGGATCGCCGCGGAGAAGACGACCACGGGGGCGAGCTGGCAGAGATCCCGGACGAAGCCGGCGGCGCGCGCCGGCGGGAGATGCTCGGCCACTTCGAGGGAGAGCGCGAGATCGAAGCGGCCGGCGAGATGCGCGAGGAGCGGAGTCGAGAGGTCGTGAGGGATGAAGCGATCGCCGAGCGGGGAGCTCGTGACGTAGCTCCCGTCGAGGCCGATCACTTCGGCGCCGAGCTGCTCGAAGGCGAGGAGCCAGTGTCCCTCCCCACAGCCGACGTCGATCACGCGGGCGGGCTGCACGAGCTCGAAGAGGCGGGGCACCACTGCGCCGGCGGAGGCGACGGTTCCGGATCGGATCTCGTCGTAGAAGCGGCGGGAGTAGTCGGCGGCCATCAGTAGCCGGTCCCGTTGCGGGTCGAGCCGATGTGGTGGACCCACTCGCCGGAGGAGCGGGCGCCGAGGTAGGCGGAGCGGGCGGCCGGGTCGGCGAAGACTGCAGCGGTGAAGCGTCCCTCGGAGTGATCGCCGGCGGGCCACTCGTGCTCCTCGACGAGCTCCCGTCGGTAGACGCTGGGGTTCGTGGTGAAGAAGCGGCGGTGGCTGAGGTAGTCGAGATCGAGGAGCTCGTCGCGCTGGTCCTCGAAGTCTCCGGGCGCGACCTCGACCACTCCGCCGGCGGCGAGCTCGGGGCGGTTCCACGGCTGCCGGCGGAGCGCGACCTGCACGAGCTCGGGGTGGCGGTCGAGGAGGGCGGCCATCTGGCCGAGGTCCACGAGGCGGGAGAAGGTGAAGTCGTCCTCGAGATGGAAGACGAAGGGGGTCGAGCTCTGCTCGCGGAGGGTCTGCCACGCGGAGCGGATCGCGCCTCCGAAGCCGGAGCGGCCGGGGGTGGTGATGACGGTGTACCCGGGGAAGACTCGGCGGAGCTTGTCGGCGTGGCGCGGGTCGCCGGAGTCGTCGTGGATCCAGCGCTCCGAGATCGGCCCGGAGGCGAAGGCCTCGAAGCTGGGGATCGTCTGGAAGATGTGGTCTCGTCCGTCGGTCATCACGAGGAGGGCGATCATCGGGGGGCCTTTCGTTGTCGGATCCATGCGGCGTGACTTCGGAGGATCTCACGGTGGAGGGTGTGCGGCCGGTCGATCGTGCTGTTGCGGCCGGCGGGGTTCACGGTCACACGGTAGACCGCGGCGGGGACGTGCTCGATCACCGCGCCGAGGAGCCACGCTCGGCGGAAGAGCGACCAATCCTCCCACGCTCGCTCCGGCCAGAATCGGCCGGCCTCCTCGAAGAGCTCCCGGCGGACGAGGGTTCCGATCACGCACGGGTTCATGGTCGAAATGTTGCGATCGGCCAGCACGAGCGGCGGAGGATCCGGCGCGCCGGGCACCACGTAGCGGACGGCGGGAGCTCGGAGATCGCCGGCGGCGCCGAGGAGAGCGGAGAGGTAGCCGGGTTCGAGCTCGTCGTCGGCGTCGAGGAAGCAGAGCCACTCCGAGCTCGTGCGGGCGGCGCCAGCGTTGCGCGCCTGGTGGAGCGTCGCGCCGTGCTCGAGCACGAGCTCCGCCGGGCGCTCGGCCTCGGCGGACGGCGCCGCGATTGTGCGCGCCAGCTGCGACCATCGCTCCTCCCCGAAGGTGGCGACGATTACCGCGACGGAGTCAGCGTCCATAGTCCGCGGCGGCGGAGGTACACACGGCGGCCGGCCTCCATCCGCCGGCGCTGGCCGTTGTAGATCGCGTCTCGCTGGGCTTTCCCCCACGAGGGGTGAAGGTGCTCCACCACGGAATCGCCGGCGAAGGTCCACGCGCCTCGCGCCTTCGCTGTCTCGACGAGCTCGTCGTCGACGTACTCGTGCGGGTAGGTCTCGTGAAGGATCTTCCCGGGCTCGTCGATCGTGCCGAGCTCGTCGGCGTACTGGCGGCGGATCATGCAGTGTGTGGAGTGCTGGCCGGAGCGAGCTCGATCCGTTGGCGCTAGGTCCTGCGTTCCGACCACTCCGATCGTCGGATCCGAGAAGGGGGCCAGCGCGGCCGGGAGCCACCCGGGGTGGAAGTCGAGGTCGTCGGCGGCCAGGAAGAGGAACGGGGCCGAGCTGGCGCGGTAGGCGTGATTCACCTTCCGGGCGTAGTCGCCGACGGTGTTCGGTGCGAGCACGTGGAGGACGATCATCGGGTCGTCTTCGGCGAGGCGGAGGATCTCGTCGATCATCGGAGAGTCGCCGGCGGTGGCAACGAAGTCGATCCGATGGGGCTCGGGCGTGGCGGCCGAGAGCGAGGAGAGGAACGGCGCCACCCGGTGAGGCCGGCGGAGGACGGGAACGATCACGGCCACTTGGGCCTTGTCGTTCCCGTCCTCGCGCATGGTCTGTAGCTTCGGCCTCGCGTCAGCTTGCGCCGACGGGCTCCAACGAGGCGAAGGGGTAGCGGGTTCCTTCGTCCTCGTTGACGAGGTTGATCGGGTTCGGCAGTGCCCAACCCACCCGGAAGACGACTCGGAGGGCCGAGGCGTCCTGCTGCGGGAGGTTGATCACGATGTTGTTGTCGGCGTCGGTGATGACGCCTTCGGTGATGACCTTGTAGGTCAAGTCCTGCCGGATGCTCCACACGAGCTGCGACCAGTCGCCGGAGATGAGGAGGGACCTCGCCGGATCCATCGCGCCGTTGCGCGGGAACGTGAGGGCCTCACCATCGAGGGCGTACTGCGTCGGGCCGTCGGCCATCTTCGCCGAAGTGAAGATGGGCTGGCCGGTGGCGTTGCCGTCGACGTCCTTCTCGCGGAGGCCGCGGAGCTTGGCGCGCATCCGGAGCGCGGCCACGTGGCCGTTCGGGAAGTAGCCGTCCTCCTCGATGAGCGAGAGGACTCCGCCTTCGCCCATGATGTCGTCGTACAGGTCGCCGACGTCTCCGAGCGTCACCCGGTGGCCGGCCTCCTCGATCCCGATGGAGAGCGGATCGGGCCACGAGCTCGGGGCGTTGATCCCGTACAGCACGGCCTGGTCGAACGTCTTTCCGATGGCCGAGACGATGCCGGGCTTGACCTCGGTCAAGATGTCGTAGTCGGCGTCGTCGGCCACCGCGTCGGGGATGACCACGAAGCACGCGATCTCCTCGGCCTCGATGAAGACGTTGTCCCACGCGGCCTTCGTGGTCTGCTTGAGGCCGGTGTCCCCGTTCACGAAGTAGGCCTGCGGGAGCTGGGTCCACACGGGGAGCCGGCGCTGCTTGCGGGACATGTTCGGGAGCCGGCGGCCGTAGTTCATCACGATCGAGTCGGCGGCGATGTTGCCGAGGATCTCCGCCGCGACGTCCTCGGGCATGAGTGCGCCGGCGTCGTCGCGGTCGATGGTGTCGTTGTAGTTGGGCATGTGGGTAGACCTCCTGGGTCAGTTCCCGCCGCGGATTCGGCGGCGGAGCGTGTCGTTGAAACTGGTCCCGGAGCTCTGCGTCGCGCCTCCGCCGGGGAGCGGTCGAGCCTTCCCCGCGGCGGCGAGGTAGGGCTTGGCCTTGACGAGCTCGTCGATCGCCGACGTGATCGCCTTCGAGTCCACCTCACCTTTGACGATGAAGCGGTCGAGGTCGCCGAGAAGGGTCGCGGCGTCCTCTGGATCTTGCAACTTACCGCCGGCGGCGGCGCGGATCTCGGACCGGGCGATCCGCCGGTTCGCGTCGAGAGTCGCCTCGTCGCGCCCGGCCTTCTTCGCGGCCTCGATCGCCTTCTCCTCGGCGGTCTGATTCTTCGAGCGGAGCTCGTCGCGCTCGGCCTCGGCGGCGAGGCGTGCTCGCTCCGCTGCGTCTGCTCGCTGGCGCTCCGCTCGGAGGGCTCGGAGGCCGGCCTCGCCGAGACCTTCCGGGTCCTCGTTCTTCGGGTCGGGCTTCGGAGGAGGGGTCGTGGCCGCGCCGGTCGCCGGCGGTGGCGTGGTCCCTGTCTCGGTCCCGGTGTCTGCTGCTGCTGCTGCTGCCATCGCGGCGGCCTCTTTCTCTCGTGGTCGAAGCATCGCGCCTCGACGAGAGGGATCCTACGCGGGAGGGAGACGGTCGAGGGCGGATCTCATCTCGACGGGGTCGCGCCACGCTTCCTCCGGGAGCTCGTCGTCGACGGGCGTCGCGGCGTCGCGGTTGCGGCGGAGGGCGGAGAAGGTGCGGGCCTCCCACTCGGCCAGCTTCTCGCGGCTGGCGCCAGTCGGCGAGCTCGGGCGCTCACTCCCACGGGATCCGGGCATAGTCGGGGACCTCCTCTCCGGCCTTCCGGGCGGTGCTCACGATGCGAGCGTACAAGTCCTCGAAGTCGAGGCCGGGCTCGTCGAGGTACTGCGGGACGAGCTCGGCGTAGCGGCGCCGATCGGCGGGGCCGGCGAGCTGCTCGCGGATGGCGTATTCGAGGTCCCGGACCTCCTCCTCCCACGACTGGAAGCTCATCCGGTAGGGGCTCGGTCCCTCGACCGCGTTCACCGCGTCGCCGAGGTAGTCGAGGGCCTCCCGGCGGACGAGGTCGCGCTCGACGGAGGCGATATGGCCGGCGGCGTCGAGGTCGTCGCCGAAGACGCGGGCGAGCTCGTAGCCCTGGTCGGTGATCTCCCGGAGGAGCTCGTCGGCGTCGATCTGGCCGGAGTAGGCGTCGAGGCTGGGGAGCTTCCCTCGACGGAGCGCGCCGGAGGCCTCCGCTCGCCGGTTGAGATCCATCCAGAGATCCATCGCCTCGTCGACGTCGAGGTCGCGGCCGAGGGCGTTCGACATTGACGCGGCGAGCTGGTCGGGAGCGGTGTTCCCTCCGTACCACGAGCGGGAGAGCCGCGCCTTCTCCCGGTCGGAGATCTGCTCGAGCCAGTCGTACTCCCCTCGGCGGGCCGAGCTCCCGGTCCCGGTCTTCGATCCGACCCGCGGCGGGTTCTTGATCCGAGGACTCCCCTCGGTGAGCCGGTCGAGCTCGCGGAGGACGTCGGCCTGCTCCCGGGCGGCGGCCTCGCGCGCCACCTTCCGGACGTCGGCCACACGAGCTCGGGCGGAGAGGACCTCGTCGGGGTGGACTCCGTACTTCTCGGCCACCCGGAGAACGTCGGGAGAGTCGGCGGTGAGGTTCTTCGCGGCCTCGCGCCGGGCTCGGTCTTCGAGGAAGCGGCGCTCGGCTTTCTGCTCCCGGAGCTCGATCACCCGGTCGGGGGAGACGTTGCGCCGGCGGGCCTCGGCGAGCACGTCGGGATCCGTGGCGGTCGAGCGCGTGCGCCTGGCCGGCGTCGAGCTCGAGCCGGTGCTGCTCGGCGCGAGCTCGGGCGCGGTGGTCGTCGCGTGCTTCGCGTCGGTCAACATCGGGCCGAGCTCCCCGTGCTCGACGACCTCGACCTTGACCTTGTCGCCGGCGGTTACCTGGCGGCGGATCTCGCCGGAGGGCGTGCGGAGGGGCTCTCCGTCGGGGCCGAGGAGCTTCTCGGTCCGCTTGTACCGGATCGAGCCGTCGGCCTCGACCACGTAGGGCCGGCCTCCGGCCTCGACGTTCGTCGCCTTCAAGTCGGTGAGGAGCTCCCGGTTGATGACCTGGCCGGGGTCCTCGGTGCCGAAGATTTCGGCCACGTCACAGTCGCACGAGGGGTGGAGCGGGAGGAGGTCCGCGCTCTTGTATCGCTGGGTCGAGGCGGTGGCACAGAACGCGCACGAGCGGCCGGTCAGCACACGGCGGTAGCCGACGACCCACGGGCGGAGCTCGCCACCGCGGGCCATCTCGCCCTTGTTCGCCAGACTGACGTCGGTCCTCGCGGTGCTCACTGCACGGGAGCGGCCGGAGGCCATCGCCTCGTCGAAGCTGGCGCCGTTCGCCACCCGCGCCCGGGCCTCGACGATCGAGCGGTGGTAGACGTCCTGCACGGGGACTCCGTTCCGGATCTCCGGGACCACGGGCACGAGGCCGGAGTCGGGGAAGCCTCCCAGCCGGTCGTTCGCGTTCATGTACGCGACGGCGAGCGTCGAGGTCTGCGCCTTCGCGGTCTGGATCACCACTCCCGCGGCGGCCTCGAATTGAGAGGCGGCGACGTCGTCGAGGCCGGCGAACGTGTCCCACTGCTGGCCGATGAGCTCGGCGGTCGCGTCCTGCACTCCGAGGAAGCGGCGGTGGTGCGCCTGCTGGATCCGGACGAGCTCGGCGGGATCGGCCACGGGCTACGCCTGGTTCGCCGGCGGGAGGCCTCCGGTCGCGGCGAGCTGCTGGCGTGCGAGGAGATCGGCCTCGGCGGTCGCGAGGCGTGCTCGCTCGGCGGCGTTCGCGGCCATCCCTTCGAGCTGCATCTGAGCTCGCATCGCGGGGAAGCGGTCGATCTGCTCGGGGGTGTAGCCGAGCTCCTCCCACAGTTGCGGCGGCGGGACGTCGAGGTCCTTCTTCTTCGAGACGGCGTCCACGTGCTCCGACTCCGTGCGGGTCTCGGGGTCGCGCCAGATTGTCTCCATCGACTGCGCGCCGGCGAGCTCGGAGAGGCCGGCGATCTGGCCGGCGAGGCGCATCACTTCCTCCCACCCGGCGCCCCATCCGCGACACTTCCGGCGGACCTTCGCGACGAGGCCACTCTCGGCGCTCTTGATGGATTCGCCGGAGAGGCGATCGGCGCTCGCTCGGAGGTAGTGCGGCGGGGTGGCCGAGATACTCGCGATGTGCTGGACGACGAGCTCGATCGAAGTCACGCTCGAGGAGAGGTCCGCCGCGTCGAATTGGCCGAACTTCGCGTTCTCCTCTTCGAGCCACCAGAGCTTCCCCGGTCCGCTCTTGAAGTTGGGCGGGAGCGTCTCGCCGGTGGGCTTCCCGTCGGAGCCGATCTTGTCGTCGGGCTCGTAGCCGGTGAGGTGGCGCTGGGGGAAGGCGGCGAACTCGGAGGCGACGAGCATGTCGGCGACGAGCTTGTTCACCGCGTCCTGCAGCGGCATCACGGAGGCGAGCTCGGAGTGCGCGGCCCATCCGGCGCGGCGGGAGATCGTGAGGCGCGGCATGTTGAGGAACTCGACGACGGGCACCACGCCGAGCGGGTTCGCCATCTTGCCGGAGGAGTCGAGGTCCTTCGCCACGTCGAGCTGGTCCTCGATCACCCATCGGGAGCGGCCGGGGTCCACCATTCCGCCGGCGGTGCGCTTGGCCTGCGAGCGGAAGAGGTAGACGGCCTCGGGGAAGAAGAGCTCGGCATGCTCGTAGCCGTCGTCGTCGAGGTAGGCGCGGAGGGCGGAGGTCCTCCGCTTCCGGATCTTCGGGTGGCACTCGACGACGGTCATCGTCGAGGAGTCGACGGTGATCTCGGGCTCGTCTTCCTTGTCGCCCTGCCAGCACGTGACGTAGAACGCGCCGGAGATGAGGCCGTCGAGATGACCCATCCCGCTCTGCAGGTCGAGCTCGTTCGCCTCCCACAGCTTCTTCGCTCCCTGGTCTGCGGTCGTGCTCTTGTTCACCCGGAAGCCTTGGACCTCCATCCGCTCCTCGGGCGCGTTGACGACCACTCCGCACCAGTTATCCGCGAAGGCGTGGAAGAGACCTCCGAACGCTTCGAGGAACTTCTCGCCGGCGAACGCGAGGTTGTGCGCTCCGTCGTAGTAGCTCTCGGCCTTCTCGATGATCGGTCGCCGGCGCACGAGCTCGGCGTGGAGCTTGCGGAGGACCTTCACAGGATCGCGGGTGTCTTCGGCCACGGGGGGACCTCCTCTACACGGAGCCGCCGGAGCGGCGCTTCTTCTTCGGGGTGGTGCGGAGCATCGCCCGGGACATGGCATTGACCGCGGCGGCGATCCCGTCGATCCGCTTCGAGCTCTTCCGCCGGTCGGGCTTCGCGGGCTTGATGTTGCCGGCGGGGTCCTGCATCACTTCGGCACAGTCGGCCATCCATCGGAGGACGGGGTTCCCTCCGTGGCGGAAGAGGGGGAGCTCGGGGGTCGATCCCATCACGGCGCGCTCGATCTCTTTCGCCGGAGCGTTCAGAGTCAGGTAGCCCTGGCGGGTCGGGATCATGTTGTGCCCTTCGTTCTGCATCTCTTGGACGGTCTCGGTCGCGTTCCACGGATCGTAAGCGACCTCCGCGACAGTACAGCCGAGGCGCTCGGTCTCGGCGGCCATGTCCGCGCGCACCTTGGCGTAATCGACCACGTTCCCCTCGGTCAGCGTGACCCAGCCGGCCTTCGCCCACGCTCGGAGCGGGACTCCGGTCAGTCGTTCGAGCTCGTCGACGCGCTCCTCCGGGATCCAGAATCGCGCCCACACGAGATAGGCGAGGACGGTCGAGCGGCGGTGCTCGACCTCGAAGGGGGAGATCCACACGGCGGCGGTGAAGTCCGTCGTCGAGGAGAGGTCGAAGCCGAGGTAGGCGGTCCGGTCGCGGAAGTCCTCGGGCTGGACGGAGCCGGCGGCCGCGTCCCACTTCGCCATCGTGAGCCACGCGATCGTCTGCTTCGTCCGCTTCCCACAGTGAAGGCGTAGGTAGCGGTTGAGCTGGGCGGGGCTGTTGCTCGCCTCCCTCGCCTTCGAGCGGAGGTAGTCCTCGGTGACGGTGTAGCCGATCCCGGGGTTCGCTGCTCGGAGCGTCTCGATCGAGAAGGGGTCGCGCGCCAGCTGCTCCTCGGTGGCGGCGAAGACGACTCCGTAGAAGCTGGGGTCGACGATCGTCCTCGAGCAGAGGTTCTCGACGTACGTCCTCTTCGTGTCGTAGATCGATCCGGTCTTCCCCTCGTCGGCGGTCGTGATGAAGACCACCAGGGGCTGCTCCCGGGAGCCGGTTCCGGTCTCGATCGCGTCGATCGTGTCCGGGGTGCGGTGAACGTGGACCTCGTCCACGATCCCTCCGTGGACGTTGAGGCCGTGGAGGTTCCCTCCCATGTCGGCGGCCAGCGGGCGGAGGATGCTCGTCGTCGTCGGGTTCGTGAGGTACCCCTTCGTGATCCCTCGCACTCCGAGCTTCTTCCGGAGCTCCGCCGATCGCTCGGCCATCACCTTGCACGGCGCGAAGACGATCTGCGCCTGGGCCTTGTCGCGGGCGGCGGCGTAGACCTCGGCGCCTTCCTCCCCATCGGCGAACGCGAGGTACAGCGCGAGGCCGGAACACTCGGTCGATTTCCCGTTCTTGCGCGGCTTCTCGAACCACGCGGTCCTGATGATCCGGAAGCCGGTCCGCTCGTCGATCAGTCCGAAGACCGGGGCGATCTCGTAGAACACCTGCCAGTCGAAGAGCCGGAGAGGATGCCGCGCCCATCGGCCCTTGATCTGCTGCAGCTTGCCGAGGGCCTTCACCACACGCTCGACCTTCGAGCGCGAGTAGACCACGTGCGCGCCGATCGGGAGCGGAGTCACGAGGACCGGAGCGTTGTCCTCCATCCACCCGGTCTCGATCACGAGGCCGGCCTCGACCATCGCGGCCACGTGCTCGCCGATCACGCTCCACGCGTCCTCCTCCCGCGGGACCGATACCGGGAAGAGCTGCTCGAGCTGGTCAGTCGAACGCGTCGTCGTCGCCATCGTCACCAACTCCGGCGGCGCCGGGCGCGACGGGAATCCGGAGTCGCGACACTGGCGTGATGTAGAGCTGCACCGCGGCGGCGAGCATCGTCCGGTTCGCTTCTCGGTAGACCTGCCACGCGGGATGCTTCACGGGGCCAGTGTCGCCGCGCTTCGAGGCGATCACGACTCCGTCCTTCCGGAGGAGAGCCTCGGCCTCCATCATGTGCGCCCACGCGGTGACGTACGCGACGAGCACTCCTCGATCGACGTCGGCCAGCACTCCGGCGCGTTCGAGCTCCTTCGTCACCCGGCGCCACTCCGCGCCAGCGGCCGCGCTGAGTCCCTTCACCATCGCCGGCGCCTTCGGAGCGAGCACGATCCGCCGCGCCTTCGCTCCGTCCGGAGTCCGGAGAGCCTTCATCCCTCGGAGGGCGCGCACGTTGTCGGGAGCGGGCACGGGCCCGCGGACTCCCATCACGAGCTCCCGGACGAGCTCGGGCGCGGCGGCCGGAGCCGAGGCGAAGGCGGAGGGATCGCCGGCCTCGACGGATCGAAGCTCGCCGGCGGCGCCACCCGGTCGGGCCGATCGGGCGAGCTCGTGAGATGCCACGCGCTGCAGTGCGGGCAGAGGTACACACGCACCGGACGGTTCGGCCGAGAGCTCCCGGCGTACTCGGCCAGCTTCGCCCGCGCCACGTGCTCCGGATACCCGCTCTTCCCCCGCGGGCACACGGTCACGGGCGCCCGCGCTGGCCGGCGGCGCTGCTCGAGCCGATCGTTCTCCTCGGCCTCGGCCTCCGATCGGCGGCGCTGCTCCCGTTCCCCTCGGGCGCGAGCCGAGAGGTTCCGTCCCGGCCTACCGTGGCCGGCCTTCCTGTCGTCTCGGGGTGATCGCCTCGGCATGGCCTCGACGGTAGCCGAGCGGTCAGCCGATCAAGCGGAGCTGCTCTGCGCCACCCTGGTCTGACTTCTGCACGTTGCAAAGGAAGTGTGCAAGCTGAACGTTCGCTGGTTCGTGGAGCCCTCCACGAGCAAGCGGGAGAATATGGTCGATTGTCGGCGCCAGAGGATGAGGAACGACCGCGGCGCGCTCCACCTTCTTTCCGCACAGCTTGCATCGCCACCCGTCGCGCTCGAAGATCTGCCGACGGTAGACCTTGTTCGGCGAGGCGCCGCGAGCGCGGCGCCGATACTTCGCCTCGCTTCCTCGCTCTCGGAGTCCGCACTGGTTCGAGCAGAACGCGGCGGGCCGAGCTCCGCCAGTCGGACGAGCGATGAAAGGGCGAGAGCATCGGCGACACTCGCCGGCGATCCAGCCGATCGTTCCCCTCGTCCCTCGGCTGGCCGAACGAAGCCGAGCACGGGCGAGACGTCGTCGCTCGCTCATCGGCTGCGCTGCATTCCACTTCCTCTTGTAGAACTTTCGAGAGTGAGCGGTCGAGCAGAACCGGCGAGCCCACGGCGCGGCATTCACCCCGGGCACCACCCGCCCCCCACACTCGGCGCAATCAAACGGGACAAGCTCGATCGGTCGGGTCACGACCGGGAAGGGTAGTCGAGCCGAAACTGAGTCCGAAACAGGTCGGCGTGAAAACGCGCA
>JACDJB010000509.1_pt1 | contig 40515 bp, 32 predicted proteins | sample 7454121 | NCBI WGS metagenome assembly JACDJB01 (sample SAMN14253290, study PRJNA609438) | sludge metagenome | isolation source: sludge after 25d culture with pyrite | collected 2018-12-20
CCTGACCCGGCTCGACGAAGGCACATCGCACGTCGACCGGCGTCGGTGGTTGCGTTCGCGTCGGACCCGGTGGCGGCGGGTAGGGTGCGCGGGATGGCCCGGCGACCACCTCCCGTGCTCCGACGGCCTCGGTCGCAGCGGACCGCAGCGGTGATCGGTGCCGTCGTCGTGGTGACCGCCTGGACCGGCGCGTGCTGGACGAGCGCGACGAGCGCGACGTCGGCGCCGATGCGCAGCTCCACGGTCCACGAGGTGGCGGCCCAGAGCACCACCACGACCGTCGCACATGGTGACGAGGCGCCCGACGTGCCAGCGGAGCCGGCCGGCGGTCCTGGCGAACCAGCAGCGACCGACGCCGGTACGGCACCCACGGTGCCCACGGTGCCCAGCACCACCACACCGGCGCTGGAGGAACGGGTGAACGAGAGCGACCAGGCCACCACCCGCCTCAACCGTGTGGTGATCGGACTGGTGATCCTGGCCGGCCTGATCGCCGCGGCCACGGCCTTCTTCTGGTTTCGCACCCGACCGGAGCGGGGCGCCGCAACTTCGGTGCGGCCGGCGCGGCAGGTGCGAACAGGTGCGATCGTGATCGGATCGGACGGCACAGAGCACGCGCTGGTGGACCCAGGTCCGGCGGCCTTCGCGTCCGACGACTGGGTCGTGGACCCGCCGCCGCGCCTGCCCGCCCCGTCGGAAGTTGGGCGATCAGTGCCCGCTCCGGCGCCCGCCGCGGCGTCGGAACCACTGGAGCCGGCATCCTCAGGCGCCATCTGGTGGGCATCGCAGGCCGGGGAACCCGGATCGGCTCCGGCCGGCCACGTCGATGCTCCCGCAGGCGGCGTCGACGTGCCCGATTGATCGTCTGCATGGGCGAGCCGGACAAGAGAGGATCGACACCCGTGCCCGTCGTTCTCTCCTAGCGTGGGCGGTATGGACACCTTCGATCCCCAGGCCATGGTCGACCGGTTCCGCGAGCGGGCCGCGTCGGTTCGGCGACGTCAGATCCCTCCTGTGGAGGGCGATGCACGGAGGGAGTTCATCCGACAGGCCGAGGTGGACTTCCGCGACTTCGCGATGATCGGCGACGCGGAGACGACGCTGGAAGAGGGCGTTCTCGTACTCCGCGTCGATCTGCGCCCGGGGTCGTGACCGCCCGTTCCCAGCGATGAGGACACCGGTGGACCGCGACCGCTTCGAGGCGGTGATCGCTGCCGTCGATGCCGCGAACGCAGAGGATCCGACCGAGGTCGAGCTCGACGGCGAAGTCGGGCCGAAGGAGCTCTTGCACGCTCGGATGGCGACCACGTGGCTGGACCGGCTCGATCCCGACGCCGACGAGCTCCAGCACGTCGCCGCTCGAGCGCACCACCTCCGCCGCTGGACCTCGCCACGCGACGAGTACCCGCCAGGACGTGCTGGCTACCCTCGGTGGCGCACGGCGGCCAACAAGCACCAAGCGGCAGAGGTCGGCGAGCTGATGCGCTCGGCCGGGTACTCCGACGACGAGGTCGAGCGCGTCGCCGCGATCGTTCGGAAGGACGCTTCGTCGAGGGGTCGGGCGAGCGAGGACCGGACGGCACAGGTGCACGAGGACGCGCTGTGCCTGGTCTTCCTCCGAGCGCAGCTGATCGGGGTCGCCGACCGGCTCGGCGACGATGCCGCCGTGGACGTCGTGGCCAAGACCATGCGCAAGATGAGCGCGGACGGCCTCGGCGCTGCAGCCGCGCTCGACCTGGACGAGCGCGGTCGCTCCCTCCTCGACCGAGCAGCGCTGCTGCACGCGGGATCGGGCTGAGCCGATCGGCTGTCGACCCTGCCGCGGTGCTCCGCGTCCTGGACGATCCCATCCCGTACCCTGAGCGTGCGGTTCGAACATCAGCGAGGATCGGTGGTGGAGGTGTCCCGAGTGGGCGATGACGACGTGTGGGCTTGGCCGTGTCCGTACTGCCGGACACCGATCGCGATCGACGCCCCGCGCTGCACCGCGTGTGGAAGCCAGCTCCGCCACGTGGGCACCGACGACCTGTTCTCGACCGTCGCCCCGTCGGCATCCGACCACGACGTCGTGGTCGCAGACGTCACCGTTCCGAGGATCGCCCTGCCCGACACGGACCAGCAGCTGGCGGGGCTCGTCGTCGATCCGCCGCCCGCGGATCCCGTCACCGTGCCGTCGATGCCGGAATCCGCCACCGCGTCGAACGGCGCAACGCCCGTGGGTGGGGGAGCGATCCCCGGTCCCGAGCAGGGTCGTCCGGCAGCCGTGACATCGCCGCCCACAGCGTCTGCTCAGCAGCAGCCCCGGTCGGTCGACCCGGAGCTGTCCGTCCCCGTCCCGCCAGTCGTCCCGTCGGTCGCTGCACCCTGGAGCGATCCTGCGCCACCGGTCCCACCAGCGGCATCCGCACCCGCACCTCCGGTTCCGCCATCACCGCCGGTTGTGGAGCCACCTCCGGCCCCGCCATCACCGCCGGTTGCGGAGCCACCTCCGGTTGCTGCTCCGGGAGCGGGCCTTCAGCTGGCGCCGCCCCCGTACGTGGCGCCCAGCACGATCGCGGTGTGGACACCGGCCGGTCTCCCCGCGCTCCACCACCCGATGGCGCCGATCGACGACTTCCACCGGCTCGCCGACGCCGTGGACCGGCTCCGCCCGGGAGCGGCGGAAGAGGCGGCGATCCCGATCAGCGTCGTGGGTGCCCTGCTGCAATCCGACGAGGTGGTGCTGGCCCTCGTCACCGGTCAGATGCTCGGTCACCCAGCGGTCGTCGTGCTCACCGACGAACGGGTGCTGGTGGTCAACGGCCGTCGCTGGCAGCCGATCGTCGACGAGTACCCGCTGACATCCGAGCTGGTCGTTCGTGGGCGTCACGACCGCGACGTGGCGTCGCTCACCTTCACCCGCGGCACCCAGTTCTCGACAGTCGACTGGATCACCGACGTGGCGTTGGCCGTCGAGCTCGCGGAGCGGATCCGGGGTGATTGAGCTCGGTCCGAGCGACCCCCGGGGGCATCGGCCCAGCTTGTGACCCGATGCCCCTCTGCTACAGTCAACCGTTCCCGCGGACGTAGCTCAGTTGGTAGAGCGCAACCTTGCCAAGGTTGAGGTCGCCGGTTCGAGGCCGGTCGTCCGCTCCACTCGGAACCCCTGCTGCTGCGGGGGTTCCGACGCGTTCGGCGGTGTCGGTCCGACGCTCCCATCCGCGGAACGACTTCGTTGTCTCGGCGACGGAGCGACCGGACGGCAGAGCTCCACGTTGCTGCAGCAGGGCGGCGCTCGACGCCCGCCACTCCGCGTAGTCACGTCGTGGGCAGGGAAGCGACCTGGTGCTGCGTCGCGCCAGTCGTCACGGCGGGTCGCCATGCCGGGCCGAGGCGCTAGGGTGGTCGGCCGCTGGCGACGTGGCCGAGTGGTGAGGCAGAGGCCTGCAAAGCCTTGTACAGGGGTTCGATTCCCCTCGTCGCCTCCACGACGTCCGATGGCCGGGTGCTCATGCGCCCGGCCATCGGCTGTCAGGGCGGTCTGCGACGATGTCGGGGTGACTACCGAGCCGACCCCCCAGTCGACCGAGCCCCCGTCGAACGTGCTCGGCGCCGCCGCTTCCACGCTGTCGGCCCTGGCCGGTCCCGACGCCCGTCTGCGGCCAGACCAACAGGCGGCCATCGCTGCGCTGGTGTCGGAGCGATCCCGGGTCCTGCTGGTGCAGGCCACGGGCTGGGGCAAGTCAGCCGTGTACTGGATCGCCACACGGCTGCTGCGCGACGGCGGTGCCGGGCCCACTCTGGTCGTCTCGCCGCTGCTCGCGCTCATGCGCAACCAGGTCGCTGCCGCGGAGCGGGCGGGCATCCGTGCCGAGACGATCAACTCCGCCAACCTCGACGACTGGAGCGAGATCGAGTCGCGCATCGATGCGGATCAGGTCGACGTGCTCCTGATCTCGCCCGAGCGGCTGAACAACCCTCGGTTCCGCAAGGAGGTCCTGAAGCCGCTGACGGATCGCATCGGCCTCCTCGTGGTCGACGAGGCGCACTGCATCTCCGACTGGGGTCACGACTTCCGACCCGACTACCGGCGCATCGCGGATGTCCTGGCCTCGCTGCCCGACGGCGTCCCGGTGCTCGCCGCCACCGCCACCGCCAACGACCGCGTCACCGGTGACGTCGCCGAGCAGATCGGCGCCCGGGGCCACACGTTCCGCGGCTCGCTCGACCGACCGTCGCTGCACCTGGGGGTCGTGGACATCGCCACCTCGGGCGAGCGCCTGGCGTGGCTCGCCGGATGGGTTCGCGGCCGTCCTGGCCCGGGCATCGTCTACTGCCTCACGGTGTCGGAGGTGGAGCGCACGGCATCGTTCCTGGCATCGTGCGGCATCTCCTCCGCGTCCTACACCGGCGCCACCGATCCCCAAGAGCGGGCTCGCATCGAGCAGGCGCTCGACCAGGGCGGCCTGTCGTGCGTCGTGGCCACCTCGGCGCTCGGCATGGGATACGACAACCCTCGTCTGAGCTACGTCGTCCACATCGGTTCGCCGTCCTCGCCGGTGTCGTACTACCAGCAGGTCGGCCGAGCGGGTCGCGGCTCGACCTCGGCCGAAGTCGTGCTCGCGCCCACGGCGACCGACGGCGACGTCTGGGCGTACTTCGACTCCACTGCCATGCCACCCAAGCACACCGTCGACGACGTCATCTCCGCCATGGAGCGCTCCGGCCCGTGCACGATCGCGGACCTGGAGGGAGCGGTGAACCTCCGACGGGGCCGGCTGGAGGTCCTGCTCAAGATCCTCGACGTCGAAGGTGCCGTCGACCGCGACGGGACCCAGTGGTCGCGGTCCGCTGTTGCCTGGGCCTACGACACGGAGCGGATCGAGCGCCTGGCGGCCGAGCGTCGGGCCGAGCAGCAGGCGATGCGCTCCTACGCTCGGGGTTCCGGCTGCCGCCTGCGGTTCCTGCGGGAGGCGCTCGACGACCCCGACGCCGCCGACTGCGGTCGATGCGACAACTGCACCGGAGTCGCGGTCGACGTCGTGATCGATGCCGACCTGCTCGTCGCGGCGCAGATGCACCTGCGGTCCTCGGTGGTCCGCATCGAGCCGCGCAAGCAGTGGCCGAGAGGCCTGGAAGACCGCAAGGGTCGCATCAGAGAGGAGCTCCGTCCCGAAGAGGGCCGAGCACTGGCGTTCGGTACCGATCCGGGCTGGGCTGAGGTGTTGGGTCCGTTGTTCTCCGCTCCCGACGCCGAGCCCGACGACGCGCTGCTGCGGGGCGTCGCGGCTGCGCTCAAGGCCTGGGACTGGGGGCGCCGGCCCACCTGGGTCACGTGGGTGCCCAGCCGGAGCCGCCCGCTGCTCGTCGGCGGCCTGGCTCGTCGGTTGTCGGAGGTCGGCAAGCTGGACCTGGTCGAGGCCATCGTTCGCACTCGGACCGACGCGCCGCCGCAGGACCGGATGGACAACTCGATCAACCAGGCCGCCAACGTCGTCGGGGCGTTCTCCTTCGCCGATGGGCTGCCGCCCGGTCCAGGGCTCGTGGTCGACGATTCGCTTCGCTCGGGCTGGACGATGGCGGTGGTGGCCGAAGGTCTGAGGTCGGCGGGTGCCGGCTTGGTGCTGCCGTTCGTGCTGTGGCGTCGACCGTGACCATCTTGATTCGCGTGAGTTGCGTCACGGTGACGAAACGATCTGCGACGACGCTCAAGGGGACCGATGCAGTCGTGGCGTCGCCGGCTGGCAAGCTGTTGCGGTGAGCGAGCCGTGGACCGAGCCGACCTCTGAACCTCCTGTCGGTGCCGGGGCGCCGGCAGGGAGTGCGACGCAGTGGGCATCGCCGACGGACACGGCGCCCGTCACCGGCCCCGTTGGATCGACCGGGATGTCGAGCTGGCAGTCGGGCGTCCCGCTCGGCGGCGTCGAGCCCTCGCCGGTCGCCCCGGAACCACGTTCCGCCAGCCGCGATCTGCTGCTGACCGCGATCCTCCTCGTGGCCGCGTTGGCCGCCGGCGCCACCAGCCTCCTGGCCTGGCGCGACGTCGGTCGGCTCGCCGGCGGCACCGAGAGCGGCTGGCGCGAGTTCGACGGCGGTCTCGGCCGAGGCTGGGTGGCGGTGTTGGGCGGCGTGCTGCTCGCAGTCGCGGGCGTGCTGGTGGCGGCAGAGCGAGGTCGCAGCGGCCGGACGCTTGCCACGTTGACCGGAATCGGTCTGATGCTCTTCGCCGTGCTGGAGTGGGCGCTGGGCTTGCGCAACGTGCGCAGCGGCCCGGGACCCGGCCTCTGGATGCTCTTCGTGGTCGGGATGATCGTGGTGATTGCCGTCGGCGTGCTCGCCCCCGATCCTGAACCGCCTGGCAGGGGTGCCGAGCCGATCCGGCGTAGCTAGGGGTCGGACCGGGCCTGCTACATTGTCGCCCTCGCGGGCGTATAGCTCAGTTGGCTAGAGCGCTTCCTCGACACGGAAGAGGTCCACGGTTCAAGTCCGTGTACGCCCACCAGTCAGGTCCCCTGCTACGGCAGGGGATTCTGCGTTTTCTGGTACGAGAGCGAGGAGGTCGGGCCGCCCTCCATCGCGCGGATCTCGCGCGCGATTCCGAGCATTGGCGCCCCGACCGCTCGGATTCGGCGGTGTCGGGCAGGGCTCAGGGCTGACCGCTGCGGCCCGGCGGGTGACCCAGGTCGGATCGGTCGAGTGGCGCAGCTTCGGCGTCGATGGAGTCCATGACCGGGTCCTCCCCGCCGGGGAACAGGTGGCCGTAGCGGTCGAACACCGTGGCCACCGAAGAGTGCCCGGCCCACACCTGGACCCTCCTTGGCCGATAGGTTCCTGAGCGTCGACTCGACCGCCGGGACGATGCTCCAGCGACGGCGCTCGGCAGCCGCCCTTCGTGGAGGAATCTGCCGCCGAACCGGTCTCGGCTGATATCGTTTATGATGTCATGTGGTCGGTCGAACTGGAACCAGAGGTGGAGCAGTGGCTCGATGCGCTCAACCCAACCGAGTTCGCCACCGTCCTCCCGCACATCGAGCGGCTGGCATCACGGGGCAACTCGCTGCGCATGCCGGCATCGAAACCGCTGGGCGACGGACTGTTCGAGCTCCGCTTCGACCTGGCCCGGGCCGCGTGGAGGATCCCGTTCTTCTTCGCGACCGACCGCAGGATCGTGCTGCTCGCCGTGTTCAGGAAGCAGCGCATGAACGAACGACAAGAGATCGCACGGGCACGAACGGCGATGGACCGCTGCATCGCTGAAGCGCACACCGCCCCGGAGGACGACTGATGGCACGCACCACCCTGAACGAGATGAAGACCCGGCGTCTGGAGCAGATGTCGCCCGCAGAGCGCGCCGAGTTCGACGCCACCTACGCCGCCACGAAGCTCGCGCTCGAGGTCGGCGAACAGGTACGCGACGCCCGTGAGACTGCGGGGCTGAGCCAGCGCGAGCTCGCCGCTCGGATGGGGACCAGCCAGGCGGCGATCGCCCGTCTGGAAGCCGGTGGTGTGGGGGCCACGCTCACGACACTCCAGAAGGTCGCGACCGCGCTCCAGCTCGAGGTGTCCGTCCTACTCCGCCCGGCAAGCTGACGGCGTTTGAGCGAACCGCGTTGACCGGTGAACACGGCCCCGTTGACCGGTCAACGGGACCGACGCGACGGGCACGTCAACGTCGTACGCTTCGCCATGTGAAAGGGTGTCGTGCACGGCGCTTCACGGGTCTGAATCGAGCTGGATCGTCCGCTCGACGGGCGAGCACTCAACGCCGCCACGACTGACACCCCGTTGTCACTAGTGGTGGTCAGCCCCGACCCGTCCTTCGTCAAGTGTCCGTGACCCAGCGTCGGTTCGAAGCAGTGCATTGGGCTGCCCTCGCTCGCTCCGGTCGGCGTTGCGCTCACGTACCTCGCGAACCCGCGGTTCGTTGTCGCCCGCACCGAGGCCTACTCTGCGGTCGTGTCGGCTCTCAGTAACCTTTGGTGAGGGGTCGGCACAGACTGGCTTGTTGCGCAAGCGCAACAAGCGCAGAGTCCGGACGGCCGTCGGATCTCGTCCCATCCGGATCCCTCGTCGATACAGTCGAACGGTGAGGACCAGCGCAGCGCAGTCGGCACCGGTGTCGACCGACGCACGTTCCGGCGACGCCGGTGCTCCGGCGATCGGCTCGTTGATGGTGGGCACGCGCGTCCCGGAGGTCCGAACGCTGACCGGCGTCGCCACCGCCGCCGCGGTCGTCGTCACGTTGATCGCCAACCGCTCAGGCCCCCGGATCACCGAGGACTCGGCCAACTACCTCGCGATGGCTGCGGGATGGGTCCGGGACGGCTCCTTCACCGGCGTCGGTGGCGATGCCCTCACGATCTTCCCGCCTGGCTATCCGGTGCTCGTCGCCATCGGGACGGCGGTGATCGGCGATAGATGGATGCAGGCCCTGCCGGCGGTCTGCGCCGCGTTGACGGTGCTCTGCACGGGCGCGGTGCTCCGCCGCCACGTGTCGAGCCGTTGGTGGTTCGCTGTCGGGCTCGGAGCCGTGGCGATGTCACCGGCGCTGCACCTGGTGTGGGGCTCGGCCTGGAGCGAGGGCCCGTTCCTGGCCGGCCTCGCGGTATTCCTCGTCGCCGTCGACCGACTCTGGGCGCTGCCCGCCAGGTCCGAGGGGCCGGGTGCGGGCGACCCCCCGACCGCGTCGCCGCTCCGTTGGGCGGGCGCTGCAGTGATCGCGGTGTGGATGGTGACGAGCCTTCGCTACGTCGGGATCGTGACGGTTCCGGTGCTGGGCGCGACCGTTGCGCTGCGGAGCCGACGCTGGTCACGTCGTGATGCGATCGAGGGCGGCCTGCTCGCGGCCGCAGCCCTGCTCGTTCCCGTCGCGATCGCGTTGCGCAACATCCGGGAGGACGGCACGGCCTTCGGACCACGGGTACCGGCGAGCACGGCCCTCGTCGACCTCGTCGGCGGTGGTATCGACACGGTGCTCCGCTGGTTGGTGCCGGGTGCGGCCGCGGCCGGTGGCGTGATCGCTCTCGTGCTCGTGGGATCGATCGTGACGGACCGGTCGTCACGTGCGGCCCTGCGCCGGACGGTGGTCGAGCTGGCACCCGTGATCGCGACCGGCGTCGCGTGCGTGGCGGTCATCGCCGTCTCGGCGGGTGTCGCATCCATCGATGGACTGGACGATCGACTCCTGAGCCCGGTGGTCGTCCCTCTCGTCCTGGTCGTCGCATCGTGGCTGGCCAAGGTCGATGCCGCGGCTGCAGCACCCTGGTCGAGACCGGTGCGGTTCGCTGCAGTGGCATGGGTCGCGCTCGCCGCGATCGCTTGCCTGAACGGAGCGTTCCGACCCCAGTCGTCGCTCAGCACGTCGGTTCGGGGCACCGCTCCGGTGGTCGCGGCCGCCGCACGGCTTCCAGAAGGTGCCGCGGTGGCCTCGAACGCGCCGGAGCTCCTGTGGACGTGGACGGAGCTCAGGTCCGTTCGGCCGATGCCGTCGAGCTCACCGATCGGCTGGGTCCCGGCGGACCCCGACGCGACGGGGTTCCTCAGATGGGTCCGTTGCGGTGGTGGATCAGCCACGGTCGTGTGGTTCGACCTCCCATGGCGCGATGCGTCGATCCGTCCAGAGGACCTGCAGTTCGATCTGCGGGTGGAGTCGACGACGGAGCTGGACGGCGGGCGGATCTACGAGGTGTCTGCCGTGGGTGGTGCTGAGGACTGTCCGGAGGGCTGACCGTCGTCGGGTGGTGATCGACGGTGACTTCGCCCGTGCTGTTCGTCAGGTGCTCACACCTGATCGTCGTCGGCGAGTGCGTCGAGCACGGTGCGGGCGAGCGTGCCGAGCTGCAACAGGCCCTCTCTTCCGAGCGGCTCGACGAGCAACGACCTCAGCGCCCTGACGTGCGCCGGTGCGGCGGACTCGATCGCCGCTCGACCCTGGGGGGTGAGCTCGACGATCGAACCCCGTCCGTCCTCGTCGCAGTCACGGCGCACGACGAGGTCCCGCTTGGCCATCCGGGTCAGCTGGTGCGACAGCCGGCTCTGCTCCCACCGCAGGTTTCGGCACAGCTCCACGGGCCGTGCCCGGTCGTGAGCGGACTCCGACAGTTGCACCAGCACCTCGTAGTCGGCGGTGGACAGTCCCGAGCGGGCCTGCAGGTCGCGCTCGATGCGCAGCCCGATCTCGGCTCGGAGCTCGACGAACGCCCGCCACGCCGCCTGCTCCTCCGAGTCGAGCCAGGGGACGGGATCGTCGCTGCGCTGGGGTGCCGTCATCGTTGCTCGCGGCGCGTGTCCGCCTGGATGGTGCCCATGCGTCAGCTGCCGATCTCGTGGTTCTCGTACGGAACGAACGTCCGGCACGGCTGTCCGCGCAGGCCCGGACATGGTGGAAGCGCCGATGGATAGGAGGTGCCCGACAGCAAGGCCGGCGACTCAGGCAGGACGAGCCGTGACGGGTGTGCTGCGGAGTGACCCACGTCGATCGAGGTCCCCGACGGCTGCGGCGCCACCAGGTACGTCCAGCGCGGTCGATCCCCGCCCGGAGTGTGGACCGACAGCCGGATCCGCGATCCAGCTCGTGCGATGTGGGCGAACGGGAAGATCTCGATGCGGGCCTTGGCCCACCGACCGGGTTCCAGCGGCTCCGAATCGGACTTCAGCAGCGAGTGCAGCGGGAGAAGTGCGGTCGAGCCCGCCGCCACCTTGCGGTTCGATGCTCGGAGCACCCCGGCCTGGATGAAGGTCTCCTTGCCGTCCGGCCGGACCTCGGACAGCGTGACGCCGACATCGGCATCGTCCGCGTCGGTGCGGAGCCACAGGTCCGCGCTGGCGCTGCCGGCGAACACGTGGTCCTCCTCCAACGGCTCGGAGACGAACACCGATGCGGATCCGGCCGGTTCCTGTTGCCAGTCGTAGTCGGGGAGCGCGTGGAAGATGCTGCCGCGCGTCTCGTCGTAGGTGGTTCGGGTGGCGAGGTCCGGGTCGACGACGAAGGTCGACGCAGCGGCGCCGGTGTCGGGCCCCGACGGGTCCGTCCTCGTTGCATCGGTCGTCATCGAGCCGTGGGCGCCGAGCTCGAAGACGGTCGGTCGGGTTCCCGGCGGAGGCCACTGGGTGGTTCGGACCTCCACGGTCGGCACGGGTGCGCCGGGCTGGTCGGGATCGCCCGCGCCGCTCTCGAGCAGCACTCGGACCGGGAGCTCCTGCTCGTAGGACGCCCTGGCAGCTGCGGCCGACGGCGCGTCGAGGAACCTCGGGTCGCCGAGCTCGAGCTCCGCGTCGAAGATCTCCTTCATGATCAGGGGGGCGAAGACCTTGACCACCCCTGGGATCTGGGTGATGCGATCGGCCACGTAGAGGTCGAGGAAGGTCTTCCACTCGGTGAGGTTCACCGGTGCGTACCCGTCGGCGTGCGCACCGTTCTGCACGGTGAGGCGGGCGACGGGCGCAGCGCTGAAGTGCTCGAAGAGCAGCGGGGAACGACCGCCGGTCTGCTCGTCCTGGAACGATCCGGTCATGTACACCGGCACGTCGATGCGGTCGACGAACAACGATGGGTTGAGTCGATCCGCGATCTCGGGCTCGTAGTGCGAGTACGACTGCGCCAGCTCCGACAGGTCCACGTTCTGGCCTCGGAACCGCTGGTTGGCGGCGCAGGTGGTGTCGCCGCCGTCGACTCGGGCCTGCTCCCAGCCCTGGCCGTACGCCTGCGCCTTGCGACCGACCTCCTCTGCCCAGCTCAGCGCGAAGCCCGAGTTGAAGATCCCACCCGGTGCCAGCGTGCCCCGGACAGGATCGTCGAACACCGACAGCGGCGTGATCGCGGCGAGCGACGGTGGGCGTCCCGCCGCGACGAACAGCTGAGAGATGCCCGGGTAGGACAACCCGACCATCCCGACCCGGTGGTCCTTCACCCACGGTTGGGCCGCGGTGGTCTCCACCACGTCGTAGCCGTCGGTCACCTGCAGCGTCTCGAAGAACGAGTACGAGCCGCCCGAGCATCCGGTGCCGCGGACGTTCACAGCGACGACCGCGTAGCCCATCGAGAGCGCCAGCAGCGACGACGGCTGGGCCGGAGCGTTGCAGGCGAACGACACGATCCCGCACAGGGTCGACGGATCCTCCCCCGCGACCGGGCCGAGCTCCGCGGCGTGCTCGGCGAGCAGGTTGGTGCCCGGGCGCGACGGGTCGTATCCCGAGTACTCCACGACCGTCGGGTACGGACCGTCCTCGATGGGGCCGGGCAGGTACACCGAGGTCGACAACGTCGTTCCGTCGCGCGTCGTGATGTAGCCGAAGCCGGGCTCGAGCACCTGCTCGTCGTAGAAGCTCTGAGGTGGCAGCGACGACTCGACGCTGACCACCTCGATCGGTTCGGTCGCCCGGATCGGCGCCGTCACGGTGGCGACTCGGTAGCCGTCGCCCGGAGCGACGTCCCGGAACACGAGCGAGCCCTGGTCGTCGGTGTCTGCCGTCGCCACCACTCGACCGCCGCGCTCGTGCAGCGCCAACGGCTGCTCGGGCGCTGCCCCGCTGACGTGGACCTGTTCGATGCTCCCGGTGACCGTGACGTCCATGCCGGCGACGTCATCGGGCAGCGGAGCATCGTGCGCTCGCTTCCACCCCTCGTCCGAGGTGCAGCCGACGGCGACGACGGCCACCACCAAGGTCGTGGCCACGCGTCCGACCCACCCTCGCCGCATCCCGATCCCCTTGGACGTCCGACCACGCCACGTGGTCCCTGTCCCCGCATCATGGCCCACCCAGCCAGGGGTCGGCGTCGATGTCCCATCCCGACCTGCCCGGCGACGCCTCCGGCTCGACAGCTCTTGGGCGACGGTGCGTGCCTACATTGAGCTGCCATGAACACCGCGGTGCCCGGCCCCGACCCCGACGACGCGTCCTTCGTCTACGACGAGATGGCCTACTTCGGCGAGAACTGCGCCGAGCACGGACTGCCGATCGGTGACGTCGTCGTCGAACGGGTGTCGCACCAGCTCGATGACCGACGCCAGATCTCGGGCCTGCGCTGGGGGGTGGGCGAGCCCCGGCTGGTGCTGCTGCACGGCGGTGCCCAGAACGCGCACACATGGGACACCGTGGCGCTGGCGCTGCGACCCACGCCGCTTCTCGCCGTCGACCTGCCCGGCCACGGCCGGTCGTCGTGGCGGACCGGGAGCGGCATCGGGCCGTCGGCCGACGCCGAAGACCTCGCCCGAGCGCTCTCCGTGCTCGCACCCAACGCGGCGCTGACGGTGGGTATGTCGCTCGGCGGGCTGACCGCGATCGCCCTGACCCGCGCGTCGCCGAGCGCGATGCGGCTGGTGCTGGTGGACATCACGCCGGGGGTGAACGCAGAGAAGGCGAAGGCGGTCCACGACTTCATCGCCGGTCCGCAGTCGTTTCCGAGCTTCGGTGAGATCTTCGAGCGGACCGTCGAGTTCAACCCGACGCGCTCCCCGGAGTCGCTGCGGCGCGGGATCCTGCACAACGCGCACCGGACAGCGGACGGCAGTTGGGAGTGGAACTACGACCGTCGGCCGATCGCCGACATCCCCGACTCGGACGACGGCGAGCTGCCCATCGAGGGAGCGGCGCTCTGGGAGGACATCTCGGCGACCGAGCAGCCGATCCTGCTGGTGCGCGGCTCGCTCAGCCCCGTGGTCGGCGACGACGACGTCAGCGAGCTGCTGCGTCGTCGACCGGATGCCCGGGTCGTGGTCGTCGACGATGCGGGTCACAGCGTGCAGGGCGACCGGCCGCTGGAGCTCGCCGAGCTGATTCGCGCCGAGCTGAGCCGCGCCGATCTCGACGCCACCGAGTCGTCGTGACCGACGGTCGCCGTGACCGGGTCGGCGACCGGGTCGGCGACCGTCGCACCGTTCACGGCGGTGATCGCCGGTCCCGCACCCACCTGTCGACCAGGTCCGTCAGCACCGGGAGCGTCACTGCGCCCGAACCCAGCACCACGTCGTGGAACTCCGGGATCGCGAACGCCTCACCGAGCTCGGCGCGTGCCTGCTCACGCAGCTCCTGGATGTGGAGTTGGCCGACCTTGTACGACAGCGCCTGGCCCGGCATGGCCAGGTAGCGGTCCACCTCGGCGAGCACCTGGTCGACCGGCACGGGCGTGTTGGTCACGAAGTAGTCGACGGCCTGCTGTCGACTCCAGCCCATCGCATGCAGCCCGGTGTCGACCACCAGTCGGGCCGAGCGCCAGGAATCTGCGGTCAACATCCCGAGCCGGTCGATCGGTCCCGAGTACAGGCCCATCTCGTCGGCCAGCCGCTCCGCGTAGAGCCCCCATCCCTCGACGTAGCTCGTGGCGCCGTCGTGACGCTGGAACTCCGGCAGGTCGTCGAGCTCCTGGCTGATGGCGATCTGGAGGTGGTGCCCGGGGATCGCCTCGTGGAACGCGATCGACTCCGCCTCGGTTCGCGACGTCTCGGTCGGGTTCGCTGTGTTGATGAAGTACGTGCCGCCCCGGGAACCGTCGACCGCCGGCGGGTAGTAGTAGGCGTAAGGAGCGTCGGCGGCCAGGAAGTCGGGGACCGGGAGGACGGCGCACGGCGACTCGGGCAGACGCCCGAACCAGTCGACCATGGCCGCGGTCGCACGCTCGACGGTGGCCTTCGCAACCGACACCACTTCCTCAGCGTCTCGGTGGCGCAGTTTCGGGTCGCTGCGGAGCCGCTGGAACAGCGAGTGGAGATCCGTCGTCCCGAAGACCTCACGTCCGAGCACCGCGTACTCCTCCGGGAGCACCACCTCGGTCCGCTCCCGACCGAGCCTGTGCAGCTCCTCGGGTGACCGCTCGAGCGTGGTGTGGGCACGCATCAGCGCCGCGTACATCGCGTCGCCGTCCGGCAGATGGCACCATCCGACGTGCTCGTCGTCGCGGGCGATCGGCAGGAGCTCGTCGCGCAGCACATCCGCGTACACGGCGAACGCGGGCCGGATGACGTCGTGCACCAGCGCGGACGCATCGGCTCGCCACCGGGAGGCGTCGCGCCACTCGTCGCCGTTCGGTTCGGTGGGCAGGACCGGCATCAGGAACGGGTCCTGCGACTCAGGTGTGGCCAGGTACTGATCGAGGGCGTGGATGGAGCGGTCGACGACGGCCGCCGCCGGGGTGCGCCCGGAGTCGATGCCGTCGCGGAACCGGTCGAGCGCCTGGCCGAGCATCCTGGGCACCTGCGCGTAGCGCGTGAGCGCCGCTGCAGCCTGAGCTGGCTCCGGATAGGTCATCTGCGGGACCGACATCAGCAGCGACGCGTGGGGGCCGAGCATGTGGTCGCTCGCCATCTCGGTGAGGCGCAGGTCGATCGCCTCGACGGCGGTCTGCAGCTGGTGGGCCAGGAGCGAGGCGGTCACCCTGGTTCGGTCGTCGGTCGCCGACGTGCGGGTGAGCTGGTCGGCGAGGTCGGTGAGTCGGGTGCGGAGTCGCTCGTCGGACTCGACCGACAGGTCCTCCAACCGGTCGTCGTGGTCGTGGATGCCGAGGAGGGTCGCGGAGCTGGGCGCCGCCTCGAGGACGGCTGTCCAATAGCGATCCGCCAGCGCGAGCACCGCCGTCGCATCGTCGGAGCGGGGGACCGGCTCATCCGCCATCGTGGGAAACCATAGGGCCCACGGGACGGGGGAGCGCTCGGTAGTGTGCTCGTCGGTGGAGTCCGACGCGCCTGACACCTGGGATGCCGACGTCGTCCTCCGGGACGGCCACACCGTTCGGATGCGTTCGATCCAACCGGCCGACGCCGAGCGCATCCAGCGCTTCCACGAACGCCAGTCCCCGGAGTCGATCTACTTCCGCTTCTTCTCGCCGCGCCCCCGACTCAGCGACCGGGACGTGCAGCACTTCACACGGGTCGACCACCACGACCGTGAGGCGTTCGTCGCGGTGCTCGACGACGAGCTGATCGCGGTCGCCCGCTACGAGCGCTACGAGGGCACCGACACCGCCGAGGTGGCGTTCTTCGTCGACGACCGCCACCACGGACGGGGCCTCGCCACGTTGATGCTCGAGTACCTGGCTGCCGCGGCGAGGGAGAACGGCATCACGCGGTTCCGAGCCACGACGCTGCCGACCAACCGCAAGATGCTCAAGGTGTTCGCCGCGGCCGGCTACGACGTGGCGACGCACCTGGACGACGGGGTGGTCGAGGTCGCGTTCGACCTTCGGGCGACCGATGGCGTCACCGCGGCGGTCGGACGCCGGGAGCGCCTGGCCGAAGCGGCGTCGGTCCGACGCATGCTGCAACCTGCCTCGATCGCGCTGGTCGACATCCGAGGCTCGGCGGCGCAGGGCGCGGGGTTGGCAGGATCGGTCGCACTGCAGCTGATGGGTGCCGGCTACACCGGTTCTGTGACTCCGGTCCCTGCCGATTCCTTGGACCAGCTGCCCGAGGGAGTTGACCTCGTCGTCGTCTCCGGCGACGCGGATCGCGTCCCGGACGTGCTCGACGCGTGCGGAGCGAAGGGAGCCGGTGCGGCTGTCGTGCTCTCCGAAGCGGACGACGACCAGACCGATGCCATGCTCGCCGCGGCGCGTCGTCGGGGTCTGCGGGTCCTCGGTCCTGGCAGCTTCGGCGTGGCGAACACCGACGACGGCGTCCGGCTCCACGCCATGCCGACCGGCCCGGTACCGCTCCCCGGCGCGATCGGTCTGCTCACCGAGTCCGGTGATGCCGTCACCTCCGTGATCGACCACGCGTGCCGCGTCGGCTTGGGTCTCTCGACGCTGGTGTCAGCCGAAGTCCCGGTCGACGTCAACGTCGCGGACCTCCTCAGCTATTGGGCCGACGACGACTCCACCCGGGCAGTGCTGCTGCACCTCGGCGCCGAGGAGCTGCCCGGTCGCTTCGTGCGAGCGGCACGGGCCGCGTCCATGTCGAAGCCGGTCGTCGCGTTGCACACCACGATCCGCCCCATCGCTGCCCGACCGGACCTGCGGCAACGACGTGACCAGGCGATGGTGCGCCAGTCGGGCGTGATCGCGGTGTCGAACCTGCAACAGCTCTTCGCCATCGGGCGACTGCTGGCCGACCAGGAGGCACCGAAGGGCCGAGGCATCGCAGTCGTCGGTTCATCGGCGGGAGCGGTCGCGCTCGCCGCGGCGGCGTGCTCGGCCGCAGGGTTGGACCTCGCTCCCTTGCGGCACATCTCCGACAGCGTGGAGGACTACGCGTCCGCGTTGTCCGCGGCGGCCATGGATCCGTTCGTCGACTCGGTGCTGGTCATGGACACCACGCCGGGGCCGGTCCCGCCTCCAGAGCTTGCGGCGCAGATCCTGACGACCTCCGCGGCACACCCCGAGCTCACCGTCGTGGTGTCCACCGTCGGTGGCGAACGTGCGGCCAGGCTCGTCGACGACAACCACGGTGTCGCAGTGCCGGTCTTCACGTTCCCAGAGCACGCCGCCAACGCGCTCGGCCGGCTGGTGTCGGTGTGGGAGTGGCGTTCGACCGCCAAGGTGTACGGCGACGACGTGCCCTCGGGTGTGGATGTTGCCGCAGCCGAGGAGTTGGTCGCCGATCGGCGCGCCACCGGCGCCACGGGCGCGAACCTCGACCTCGACCTCGACCACGAACAGGCCGAGGCGTTGCTCGCGACGTTCGGCCTGGTCGTGGCGGAACGTCGCATCGTCGACACCGCGGATGCCGCGGTGGCGGCAGCGGAGTCCATCGGCTGGCCCGTCGCGCTCAAGTCGCAGCGACGCGATCGCCGCAAGCGAACCGCGCTCAGCGGGGTGGCGCTCGATCTCGCCGATCCCGACGACCTCCGGGCGACGTGGGCGCGCATGGAGGCAGCGCTCGGGGCCGACGGCATGTTCCCCGCCGTGGTGCAGCGATTCGTCGAGCAAGGCGTCGACGTCGCTGTCCGCGTGCGACGCTCCGGCGCCACGTCCAGCATCGAGGTAGGTCTGGGCGGCCCGTCGGCCGCGTTCGACCCATGGGAGCTCGGTGTCCTACCGCTGACGCTGCCCGATGCGTCGCAGCTCGTCGCCGCGTCATCGGTGGGGCGGGCGCTCACCGACCCGATCGACCGGGTACCGGTCGTGTCGCTCGTCCACCGTCTCGCTGCGCTCTTCGACGCCGTCGAGGAGATCCACGAGATCGTCGCCGACCCGGTCGTCGTGACCGGTCCGACGGCGTGGATCACCGATGTGTGCGTCACCCTGGGTGACTCCCGCGGTGATCTCCCCGTCCGACACCTGGACTGACTTCCCTCGACCTGCATCGATTCGCATCCAGCGGGTCTTGAACGTGTGTTCGGCCACGGACCCGGCCCGGCTACGGTGGTCGCGTGCGGAAGCTCCTGGCCCGGATCTGGCTCTCGATGTGGCGGTGGAAGGTCGTGCAGCAGGAACCGCTGCCCGCCAGGTGCGTGATGATCGCCGCACCCCACACCAGCAACTGGGACTTCCCGATCACAATGGCGATGGCGGCGGACCACGACATCGACATCCGTTGGCTGGGCAAGTCCCAGATGTTCGTCCCGGTGCTGGGTGTCGTGTTCCGGTGGCTCGGCGGCATCTCGGTCGAGCGTTCGTCGGCCCAGGGCCTCGTCGGAGATCTCGCTGCAGAGTTCGGCAACCACGACGAGCTCGTGCTCGTGGTGCCGGCCGAAGGCACCCGAACCGAGGTCGAGTACTGGAAGTCGGGCTTCTACCGCATCGCAGAGCAGGCCGGCGTGCCGATCGTGTGCGCGTTCGTCGACAAGGCCACCCGGACCGGTGGCTTCGGTCCTGTCATCGTGCCGTCGGGCGACGTCGGTGCCGACATGGACAGAATCCGGGCGTTCTACGCAGACAAGACCGGCCTCAAGGCCGGCCGCTTCGCCGTCCCCCGCCTGCGGGAAGAGGACACGGCCGAGGCAATGCCCGGCTGACCCGACGGTCCTGCCCGCTGCAAAACCCGGGTTCTGTGTGCAACCAGTGCGCTCCTGCCGCGCTCAGCGCACACAGAGCCAACTGCTCAGCGGCGTTCGATCGGCGTGTAGTCGCGCACCGGGTGGCCCACGTAGAGCTGACGGGGCCGGTAGATGCGGCTGTCCTGGTCCAGCAGCTCCATGTAGTGCGACAACCATCCGGCGGTGCGGGGGATGGCGAACAGCACGGTGAACATGTCCATGGGGAAGCCCATCGCCTGGTAGATCAGCCCCGAGTAGAAGTCGACGTTCGGGTAGAGCTTGCGGTCCGTGAAGTACGAGTCCGACAGCGCCACCTCCTCGAGCTTGAGTGCGATGTCGAGCAGCGGGTTCTTGCCGGTGACTTCGAAGACCTGGTCCGCGGTCTTCTTGATGATGCGGGCCCGCGGGTCGTAGTTCTTGTAGACGCGGTGACCGAATCCCTGCAGGCGCACGTCGCCCGACTTCACCCGCTCGACGTACGCCGACACGTTGTCGATGGAGCCGATCTGGGTCAGCATCCGGATCACGGCCTCGTTGGCGCCGCCGTGACGGGGGCCGTAGAGGGCGGCAGTGGCGGCGGCGGTGGCCACGTACGGATCGGCGTGGGAGCTTCCGACGGTGCGCATGGCGGTCGTCGAGCAGTTCTGCTCGTGGTCGGCGTGCAGGATGAACAGCACGTCGAGCGCCCGGGCGAGCACCGGGTTGGCGTCGTAGCGCGGCTCCGCGGTCTTCCACATCATCGACAGGAAGTTCGCGGCGAAGTCGAGGCTGTTGTCGGGGTAGACGAACGGCATCCCGACGCTGTGGCGGTACGCGCCGGCGGCCAGCGTCGGCATCTTCGCGATCAGGCGGACGACCTGCTTCATCACCACGTCGGGGGCGAGCTCGCGGGCCTCCGGGTAGAAGGTCGACAGGGCGGCGATGGTGGAGACCAGCATGCCCATCGGGTGGGCGTCGTGGTGGAAGCCCTCCATGAAGCGCTTGCGGACGTTCTCGTGGATGAACGTGTGGTGGGTGATCTCGTAGCGCCACGCCTCGAACTGCTCGGGCGTGGGCAACTCCCCGTGGATCAGCAGGTACGCGACCTCCAGGTAGCTGGAGGACTCGGCGAGCTGCTCGATGGGGTAGCCCCGGTAGCGGAGGAAGCCCGCCTCGCCGTCGAGCTCGGTGATCGAGGACGCCGCTCCCGAGGTGGCGCCGAAGGAAGGATCGTGGAACCAGATGCCCGGCAGGAGCTTGGACCACGCCCGGGCGTCGATCCCGCCGTCGAGTATGGGGACCTCGAGCGACTCCCCCGTGCGGTTGTCGGTGATGGTGATGCTGTCGGCCACGTGGGTCTCCATGGAGGATCGTGATCGGAGGGGTCGTCGCCGCAGGCGTCGTCCTGGGGAGCCCCTCCCTGGCGGGATCCGTGTCGTGGGTGTCCCGCAGGGTCATCCTACGGCGTCGTCGGGTCAGGTCTCGCCGGTGCGGCGCGTTTTCATGTCCGGTTCACAGAGCCAGCACGGCGGTCCCCGACGGTGAGGCGACGGTGAGGTCGGCCGAAAGGTCGGCCGTGACGGCCGCCGTGACCTCAGGCGAGGTCATGCGGTCCGACGTTTGGGTGCACGCCAGGGACGTCGGCCGCGCTCTCGGCGATCGTTCGACGGATCCGCTCGGCGACGACCCGCTGCGCGGCGGTGAGCAGGCTGCGTCGTCGGCGGGCGAGACCCACGCTGCGCCCGGGCACGCCGTGGACCGGGATGCTCCGCCAACCACCGTCGAGGTTCGGCGGGATGGCGGAGGCGGGGACGATGCCGGCGCCGTAGCCGGCGAACACCAGCGATGCCAGCAACCGCATGCCATCGAGCTCGGCCTTGGGACGAAGGCGCACGCCTTGGGCCTCGGCCGCGTGATCCAGGACGTCGCGGAACGCGGTGCCCTTGGCCTCGAGGAGCAGGTCGTGCTCCGCGAGCTCGACGAGCGTGATCGAGTCGCGGTCGTGCAGCGGGTGGCCGAGGGGGACGATCAGCGTGCGGTCCTCGTCGAACAGCGGCTCGAGCGCGAGGTCCGGCTCGTCGACGGGCAGGTTGACGATCGCAAGGTCGATCGTGCCGGACAGGAGGCTGAGCTCCAACGACGACGTCGTGGCGTCGAGGATGATCACCCGGATCTCGGGGTAGTGCTCTGACAGCGAGGTCAGCAGGGGAGCGACGAGCCACCGGGCCGTGGTGCCGATCGCTCCCAGCCGGACCGAGCCGGATACGACGTCGCGGAGCGACGCCACGTCCGCGTCGAGCGCATCGAACTCCGCCTCGATCCGACGTGCCCGCTCGAGGACCGCCCGGCCCTCGTCGGTGGGCTCGTTCGTGGACCGGTCGATCAGGGTGACGCCCAACTCCTTCTCCAGGCGGGCGATGTGGGCGGACACGTTCGACTGCACCGTGCCGAGTGCTCGAGCGCCGCCGGAGAACGAACGTTGTTCGGCAACTGCGACGAAGGCCCTGAGCTGTTTCCGATCCATCGCTCAGCACGATACCAACTATCTGTGATATTTCATTGACCGATTGCTTGCTGCTGGCTAACGTATTGCTCACAACAACGACCGAGGTCGAGGACTTCCCCCCGTCCCACTCGGTCCCGTGTCAGGGCCCATCCCCCCGGGCCCGAGACGCAAACGCTGAAGGACTGGCTCCCCCCGCCAGTCCTTCGGCCGTTTTCGCTCCTGTCGCGCCTCTCGCGCCTGCGCTCGGCCCGGTAGGTTGCGGCCATGCAGCGCCCCGACACCGTCGCAGAGGAGCCGACCGGAGATCAGCGCCGATCCGCCGCCTTCTTCGACCTCGATCGCACGTTGCTCGTCGGTGCCAGCGGTCCGGTGCTCGGAGCGGCGCTGCGGGAGGCCGGGCTCGTCTCGAACGCGACGCGCGGCGCCGAGCAGGTCATGTTCAAGGTGTTCGACGTCATCGGGGAGACCTACCCGTCGATGCTCCTCAGCCGCCAGGGCGCCCGGATGGCCAAGGGCTGGCCCGTGGACGTGGTCCGCAACGCCGCGGTTGCGGCCTCCGCTCCGCTCGAACGCGCGATCGCGCCGTATGCCCGCCGTCTCATCGAGGAGCACAGGGAGGCCGGCCGTCAGCTCGTGATGGCCACCACGACCCCCCTCGATCTGGTGCAGCCGCTCGCCGACCTGCTCGGCTTCGATGCAGTGATCGCGACGAGGTACGGCGTCGACGACGGCTGCTACGACGGCACGATCGACGGCGAGTTCGTGTGGGGCAAGGGCAAGGCCCGTGCGGTCGGCGACTGGGTGCTGCGCAACGACGTCGACCTGCTCGACAGCTATGCCTACTCCGACAGCTGGTACGACACCCCGCTGCTCAGCATCGTCGGACACCCGACGGTGGTGAACCCCGATCCCCGGATGATCGCCATGGCGGCGCTCCGGCGGTGGCCGATGGTGCACCTCGACGTACCGGCGGGCGTTCCCAAGCTGGTCGGTCTGGAACCCCAGAGAGTCCTGTTCCTCCTGGCTCAGCCCCAGCTGTTCCCGTGGGTGCGCTTCGATCTCGGCGGGCTCGATCGGCTTCCGGTCGAGGGGCCGGCGATCCTGGTGGCCAACCACCGCTCGTACCTGGACCCGCTCGCTATCGGCTTCGCGCTGGCTCGCAAGGGGCGACCGGTCCGCTTCCTGGGGAAGAAGGAGGTCTTCGACGCCCCGGTCGTCGGCGAGGTCGCGACCGCCCTCGGTGGGATCGCCGTCGACCGTGGTACAGGGTCTGATGCGCCGCTCCGGGCGGCCGAGGAGGCGCTGGCCGCTGGGGAGATGGTGGCGCTGATGCCGCAGGGGACGATCCCCCGCGGGCCCGCCTTCTTCTCACCGGAGCTCGAAGGGCGCTGGGGTGCGGTGCGACTGGCGCACGCAACCGGAGTACCCGTCATCCCGATCGGGCTGTGGGGGACCGAGCGGGTCTGGCCGCGCAGCTCGAAGGCTCCCGACGTCACCAACGTGTTGCACCCGCCCTCGGTCCGGATCCGAGTTGGAGACCCTGTCGCGCTCGGTGGGGTCGATGTCGAAGACGACACCAGGGCGATGATGGCGGCGATCGTGGATCTGCTGCCGGCCGAGGCCCGTGAGGTCCGCACACCGAGTGCCGAGGAGCTGGCTCGGACCTACCCCGGCGGGGCGATGCCGAGCGATGTCGACGCGTCGGCGGACCACGAGCGCCACCGCCGTCCCGGCTCTGACTGACCGCCGTCGCGTGGGAGCCGGGTTCTCGGGTCGGAATCGGGTCCTGGCGTGCGGATCCCGACCCGAGTCGATGATGTCGCGGGTCGGCGTGGCGTGGCAGCCTCAGTCCTTGGTGGCGACCGCGTTCGGTGTGACGTTCATCTTCGGGACGTAGTCGGTGGCCTCGACCTCCTTGGCCTCCGAGCCCATGACCGCGCGCAAGGTGGTCCGACACGTCCCGCAAGGTCCGTAGAACAGCTCGGTCGTGTCCCGCTGGCAACGGGGGCAGGTGAACTCGATCGGCTGGCCGAGGTGGTCGGCGAGAGCGGCGTCGGACATGGACCGAGTGTCGCGCACGGTCGGACCTCAGACGGGCACCTGCACCGCGGCGGTCACCGCGATGCCGATCACCAGGGCGATCAACCACGCCCGGTCGAGCACAGAGCCGCCTTTGCCCTCGCCGCCTTCCCGTCGGTTCCGGGCCCAGGCCCAGGACCCGCACGCCGCGAGCAGCAGCCACGGCGCTCCATCGACCCCGTAGCGCAGCGACGACGTGTTGAACGGCAGAGAGACGGCGACCAGGGCGAGCGAGCCGGTCGCTGCAGCTGCGACGATGCACGTCCACAGGCCTCGAGCGGCTCGCCGCATCTCGCGCCAGCAGCCGAGCAGCGCCGCCAGACCCACGACGAGCACGGGTGCGCAGAACAACAGGCCGACGATCGGCTCCGAGGTGTGCATCGACGGACGGTCCCCGCCGATGGTGGCCCGCAGCGAGATCCACGGGAAGCTCGACCGAACGTCTGGGGCGGCCGCCGCGTAGTCGGCCAGGTTCGGCACCAGGTGACCGGGCCGGTTCATCGGGTACTCGGTCATGTTCCAGACCGACAGCTGTTCGCCGAAGCCGAACTCGACCGGTGATCCGAAGCGGACGAGGTTCGCCATCGCGAGCAGGGCGATGATCGCAGCGAACGGCCCGACGATCGCGCAGAGGTCGCCGCGCCGGTCCGTGAGGGCATGGGAGCGGTCGTCAGTCGACCGGCCGCGCAGCACCGCCCACGCCGCGGCGCCGAGCACCACGGCGCCCACCACCGCGGTGGGGCGGGTGCCGACGGCGAGGGCCATGAGGGTCGAGCCGAGCGCGGCGCGCCAACGACACAGCCGGGGCAGCGCCTCGGTGGCCCGCAGCAGCAATCCCGCGCTGAGCATCGACAGACCGGCAGCGACGGCGATCGCTGCCTCGTAGCCGTTGCCGACCGAGGTGATCGCCCACAACGGACCGCACAGCCCGAATGCGAAGACGGAGCTCGCCGCGGCCCAGTCGGGGAGGTCCGGCACGAATCGCCGGCGCACCTGGGCCAACGTCCAGGCGCCCGCACCTGCCGCAGTCCATGCGCCGACGAGAGTGATCGCCCAGTTGGGCGGCGAGGTCCCGACCATCAACTCCGACGGCACCAGGAGCAGCGGAACGGTCAGACCGTGCGCCGAGTAGAGCCGCCCGTCGCGGTACGCCAGGTCCTGGACCTCGCCGTCGACCCGGACGTTCAGGTTGGCCTCGGGGTCGTACGGGTCGGGGAGCGACGTCAGCGCCACGGGTACCGGTCGGATGTCGAGGTGCCCGTCAGCCAGAGCGGCAGCTTGTCGCCGATGGAAGTCCGAACCGGTGCCGTCGGTGGCGACGAGCACCGCGGACAGGGCGTAGAGCACCATCACCGCGGCGGCGCACGCCGGGATGACCCATCGACGTACGGGCGCCGACGTTCGGGCCGTCGGCTGATGCGCCGCCGCAGCGACCGTGGTGGTCATCCCGTCCCATCGGCACGAGCACACCGAACTTGGGGGAATCCGACTTGTGAGGCGTCGGATTCCCCCAAGTTGGCAGGCGCGTGCTCGAGTCAGGCTGAACTCGGGGGATCTCGACGGGTGAGCCGTCGGATTCCCCCAAGTTCGCGGGCGCTGCTCGGCTCAGCCGCCGGTGCGGGCCCGGATGATGTTGAGAGCGGACCCGGCGCGGAACCACTCGATGTGCTCGTCGCTCATCGTCTGGTTGCAGAGGAACGATCGCTCGGTGCCGTCGGGCTTGGTCAGGACGCACTCGACCTGCTTGCCGGGAGCCAGGCCTGCGAGGCCGACGATGCTGATGCGGTCATCTTCGCCGATCACGTCGTAGACCGACGGGTCGTCGAACGTGAGCGCCAGCACGCCCTGCTTCTTGAGGTTGGCCTCGTGGATGCGGGCGAAGCTGCGCACGATGATGGCCTTGGCGCCACGGAAGCGCGGCTCCATCGCCGCATGCTCGCGAGAGCTGCCCTCGCCCCAGTTCTCGTCGCCGACGGCGACCCACGGCTGTCCGGCGTGGTGGTACGACTTGGCGATGTCGGGGAACGACTTGGTGGTTCCGTCGAGTTGGTCCTTGCCCTCGCCGACCGCGTCGGTGAATGCGTTGACCGCTCCAAGGAACAGGTTGCCCGAGATGTTCTCCAGGTGGCCGCGGTACTTCAGCCACGGTCCGGCCATCGAGATGTGGTCGGTGGTGCACTTGCCCTTGGCCTTCAACAGGATGGGCAGGCCGAGGAAGTCCTGGCCGTCCCACGCGGCGAACGGCTCGAGCAGCTGCAGTCGGTCCGACGTCGGGCTGACCACGACCTGCACGCCGGTTCCGTCGGCCGGGGGAGCGATGAAGCCCGACTCGCCGGGGTCGAAGCCGAGCGACGGCAGTTCCTCGCCGACTGGCACCCGCAGCTTGACCTGCTCGCCGGACTCGTTGGCGAGGGTGTCGGTCAGCGGGTTGAAGTCGAGGGTGCCGGCGAGCGCCAGTGCCACCACGGTCTCCGGCGAGGTGACGAACGCCAGGGTGTTGGCAGAGCCGTCGTTGCGCTTGGGGAAGTTCCGGTTGTAGCTCGTGACGATCGTGTTCACGTGGTCGTTCTCGTCAGCCGGCCGGGACCACTGACCGATGCACGGGCCGCACGCGTTGGCGAGCACGGTCGCTCCCGCCGCCTCGAACACCTCGAGGAGGCCGTCACGGGCGATGGTGGCCCGCACCTGCTCGGAGCCGGGCGTGATCATCAGCGGAGCCTTGACCTTGAGTCCGTTCTCCGCGGCGTGGCGCAGGATGGAGGCAGCGCGGGAGATGTCCTCGTAGGAGGAGTTCGTGCACGACCCGACGAGGGCGGCAGAGATGTGGAGCGGCCAGCCCTGCTCCTCGGCCTCGGCGCCGAGCGCCCCGACCTGACGGGCCAGATCAGGTGTGTGCGGGCCGTTGATGTGCGGCTCGAGCGTGGACAGGTCGATCTCGATGAGCTCGTCGTAGAAGCCGTCTGGGGCAGCGAGCACCTCGTCGTCGGGACGCAGGTGGTGGGCAACGGCGTCGGCCGCCGCGGCGATCTCCTCGCGGCCGGTGGCCTTCAGGTAGCGGCCCATGGCGTCGTCGTAGGCGAACACCGACGTGGTGGCGCCGATCTCTGCGCCCATGTTGCAGATGGTGGCCTTGCCCGTGGCGGACATGGACCGGGCGCCAGGGCCGAAGTACTCGACGATGGCGCCGGTGCCGCCCTTGACCGTCAGGATGTCGGCGACCTTGAGGATGACGTCCTTGGGCGAGGACCAGCCGTTGAGCTCGCCGGTGAGGTGGACGCCGATGAGGCGGGGCCAGCGCACGTTGAACGGGAAGCCGGTCATGACGTCGACGGCGTCGGCGCCGCCGACGCCGACGGCCACCATTCCCAAACCGCCGGCGTTGGGTGTGTGGCTGTCGGTGCCGACCATCATCCCACCGGGGAACGCGTACTGCTCCAACACCACCTGGTGGATGATGCCCGAGCCCGGCTTCCAGAAGCCGATGCCGTACTTGGCCGAGACGGACTCGAGGAAGTCGTAGACCTCGGCGTTGCCCTCCTCGGCCGCGAGGAGGTCGACCTTGCCGTTCTCCTTGGCCTGGATCAGGTGGTCGCAGTGGACGGTGGAGGGGACGGCGACCTCGGGGAGGCCGGCGGTCATGAACTGCAGCAGCGCCATCTGAGCGGTGGCATCCTGCATGGCGACGCGGTCCGGACGCAGGTCGTCGTAGGTGATGCCGCGCTCGAACTCCGCGGACGGATCGTCGAGGTGGGCGATCAGGATCTTCTCGGCGAGGGTCAGCGGGCGGCCCAGGCGATCGCGTGCAACGTCGACGCGTTCGGTGAAGCGGGCGTAGACGCCCTGGACCAGCTCGATCGGGGTGGATGCGGTGACGGCCATGTCGCGCTCCTCATCGTGCGGCGCGGAGGACGTCTCCGCGCGTCTGACGAACAATACAAGTACAATACATGTTTGTGGCCCGGACGTCGGAACGATCTGTCTCTTCGCACGACCTCGGAGGCGCCGCGTGAGGCCCATCCGCTACCGGATCATCGCTGATGACCTCCGCGACCGGATCGCGGATCGCGAGTTCCACCTGGGCGCTGTGCTGCCGTCCGAGGCCGACCTCTCGGCCACCTACGAAGCCAGCCGGGTCACCGTCAGGCGTGCCCTGGAGGCGCTGCGGGCGGACGGACTGGTCGAGAGCCGCCAGGGCTTCGGCTGGCTGGTCGCGGCCGACCCCGTGTGCCAGGACCTCACGCGACTCGCCACCCTCGACGGCCAGCTCGGCGCCGCAGGGGTCCGCTCCGAGCGCCGCATCGTGACCTTCGGGTTCCGCCGCACGCCGGGTCGGGTCAAGGAGTTCCTCCCAGGGCGGAACGTGCTGGAGGTCGTGCGCCTTCACCTGGCCGATGATCGTCCGTTCGCCCGCGTCACCGTGTGGTGCCGAGAGGACCTCGGCGCATCGCTGAGCCGTGACGACGTCGAGCGATCCGCGTTCCTGGAACAATTACCGGTGCGCCTCGGCGGAGCCACGCAGACGATCGGCGCGGATGCGGCCTCGACCGCCGACGCCGAGTTGCTCGACGTTCCGACGGGCTCGCCGGTGCTGGTCGCCGAGCGCATCACCCGCGACACCGCCGACGACGTGGTGCTGGTCAGCGAGCACGTGTTCCCCGCGCACCTCACGCGGTTCGTGGTCGAGCTCCCCGCGGACGACGGCCTGCTGGAGCCTGCCGGTCTCCGCATCGTCGATCCCGCCTGAAAACGACGACGGACGGCCCACCACGTCGTGGGCCGTCCGTCGGTGTGCGATCCGACGCTGCGCCGGATCGGGATCGATGCGTGGGAACAGCGTCGCCCGTTCCGACGCTGATCGGTCAGCTCGCCGTCACAGAACCGCGGCGGTCAGGGGACGAAGAGGCTCGATCCCGAGCGGTCGAGGTTGCCGGCGGTCGAGTCGCCCAGGAACTGCAGGGCCGACACGCACACGAGGGCGATCAGTGCGAGCAGCAGTGCGTACTCCACGAGGCTGGCTCCCCGCTCGAGCCGTCGGGCCGACCAAGCGGTCCAGATGGTGAACCACTGCATGGTGAGCTCCTCTCGGGTGAAAACGGCCGCGGGGCGGGTCTGACGACCCGCCCCGTGGCACAGATCGTCGGCCGATCAGTTGAGCGAGTTGCCGACCTGGCTGAACTTGTTGGAGGCCTGGCTGCCGATGAACGACACGGCGGCGATGCAGACGACCGCGATCAGGGCGACCAGGAGGGCGTACTCCACGAGGGATGCGCCACGCTCGGTCTTGGCCTGAGCCTTGAGCCACGTCTTGAGGAAATCGATCTGAACCATCATCTTCGGGAGTCTCCCTGGTGAGTTTTTGGGTTGGTGGGTTTGCTGGTGCTTCGCCGGACCCGCCGGAGCGATTCCGTCGATCTTGGTATCGACGCCTGGGAGACCGACTTGATAGGCCGATCGGCCCAATTGGTCTCGGGACCTGACGTCGCTGGTCGGTCAGTCGAGCGACACGATCCCCATCCGCACCGCCTGCAGGACGGCCTGCGTGCGGTCTCTGGCATCGAGCTTCTGGTAGATGGACGCCAGGTGGTTCTTCACCGTCTTCTGCGAGATGAAGAGTCCTGCGGCCACCTCGGGCGTGGAGCAGCCGTCGGCGATGAGCTGGAGGACCTCCTCCTCCCGCTTGGTGACGACGCGGTCCTCCTCTGCGGTGCGGGGCTCGTCGATGCGTCGAACCTCCTCGAGCATCGAGCGGGCGAGCTGCGGCGACAGCACGGTGTCGCCCTCGGCCGCCATGCGGACCGCCTCGGCGATCTCACGCGTCGAGCAGTCCTTCGTCAGGTAGCCGATCGCCCCCGCCCGGATCGCGTTCGTCAGGACGTCCTGATCCGCGTGCATCGTGAGCATCACGACCTTGGTCTCGGTCCCGGTGCTCTTGACCTGTCGGCACGCCTCGACGCCGTCGCAGTTGGGCATCGTGACGTCCATCAGGATCACGTCGGGATGGAGCTCGAGCGCCAGCTTGACGGCCTCGACCCCGTCGCCGGCCTCGCCGATCACGTCGAAGCCGGCATCGGTCATCGATCGACGCAACCCCTCACGCAACATGCGGTGGTCGTCCGCCAGCATCAGACGGATGGCCATGTGGTCACCTCCGGTGTCCGGTGGCCGCGAGGGCCGGGTCGGTGGGGCTGATCGCCCCTTGATCGTTCGGGTTGAGCGAGCAGCGCACGCGGGTGCCGCGGCCCGGCGCGCTGAGGATCTCCAGCGACGCGCCGATGCTCGAGGCCCGCTCACGCATCCCGAGCACGCCGTAGGAGTCCAGGCGGCCGGCGGTGGACGACTCGAAGCCGACGCCGTTGTCGGTGACGTCGATCAGCGCCCGTTCGCCGTCGCAGCGCCACACGATGCGCACGGCGGTGGCCCGAGCATGGCGTTCGACGTTGGCGAGCGCCTCCTGGGCGATTCGCCACATCTCGCGCTCCTGCGGGATCGGCAGTCGGGCGTCGCGGTCGGCCTCGACCTGGATGCTCAGGTGGCTGCGCTCGCCGACCCGTCCGACGTACTGCTCGAGCACCGCGCCGATGCCCTGCTCCTCGGAGACATCGGTCCGCAGGTCGTAGAGCGTGTCGCGGACCTCTCGGATGACGCCGCGGACGTCCTCACGGAGCTGGCTGAGGTCCTGGCTGACGTTGTCGCCGGCCTCGTCGCGCTCGACCAGGCTGTCGAGGGAGAAGGCCAGGTAGGCGAGCGACTGGCCGATGCGGTCGTGGAGGTCCCGGGCGATGCGGGTCCGTTCCTCGTCCGCACCGACGGTGCGCAGACGGGCGAACCAGCGAGCGTTGTCGAGCGCGAGGGACGCCGGTGCGACGAACCCCTCGATCAGCTCCAGGTCCCGGGAGGTGAAGTGCTCGAAGTCGCCGTGCTCGATGGCGAGGAGGCCGATGATCGAGCCGCGGGCCGACAGCACGGTGTAGATGCCGGATCCGGAGCGCTCCGACAGGCCCGGGCCGTCGGCTTGCAGGTCCGCGATGTACACCGGGCGGTTGTCGGTGATCGCGAGCTTGAGGCCGGTCGGCAGCTCGGTCGGTCCGAGACGGGTCGGCACGTGCAGGCCCTGGTTGCGCACGACCTCCCAATGCCCGTCGGTGTCGTCGAACAGCAGGACCGCCACCCGGTCGAACGCCACGAGCGACTTCATCCGGCTGAGCGTCGAGTCCAGCACGTCGCCGAGATCGAGCGAGGCGGGCAGCGTCTGGGTGACCCGGTGGAGGGAGAACAGCAGCGCGTTGGCATCGGACAGGCGGCTGAGTCGGTCGATCGCCAGCTCGCGCTCGCGATCCGCTTCGCCCGAGATCCGCCGGGCGTAGCCGGCGGTGATCGCGACCAGCATCACGATCGCCGCCCAGGATGCGGACTGCAGGATCGCCTCGCGTTGGTCCGACGCCTCGAGCACGAACGGGAAGCTGACGGTCAGGATCGCGACGATCGCGATCCGGATGGAGAACCCGAAGCCGCGGGCCAGTCCGGCGATCGTGACCGCGGTGAGGAGAGTGAAGATCAGCGGCGAGTGCCAGCAGCCGGTCATCACGACAGCGGCGACGTGCAGCACGAGCTCGCTGATGACGCGCAGCAGCGACTGCAGGTCGTTCTCGTAGCGGATCGGGTTGAACGCCCGGTAGATGGCGTAGCCGACGACGATCGCGGTCCAGATGCGGACCGAGGTGCCGAACTGGTCGAGGCGGCTGGCGACGAGCAGCAGCGAGATGGCCGTGGTGGCCAACCGCATGGCCGTGATCAGGCTGTTGAAGCTGGCGACGCGGTCGACGCCGATCGTGGGCAGCTGCTCGGCGACGATGTCGAAGTCGCCGGTCGGCTGCTGCGACGGGTCGATGAGCGCTTCGCGGAGATCCCGGTCGAGGCGCTCGCGCAGGCGGGCGCCGAGCCCCGGTCGGGGCGGCTGGGTCGGTTGCTCGTCCGACGACGTGCCAGTCGAGGTCGTCGGCGGCTCGTCAGCGGAGATGGGATCGTCCGGGGGCGCGGTGTGCATGGAGGATCGTTCCGGGTCAGGTCGTGTCGTTGATGTGGTCGTGTCGTTGATGTGGTCGTGCTGTTGATTGGTCGTGCCGGAGGGACCGGTCGTCCATCCATCGGCACGGGGCCGTCGCGACTTTGGGAAATTCCACAGAACGCGGAATCGACCGTGCTCGGGTAGCGTCCGGCGCCGTGCTGCTGATCGGACTCACGGGCGGGATCGGTGCGGGCAAGTCGTCGGTGTCGGCGGCGCTCGCGCGGCGTGGCGCCGTGGTGGTGGACGCCGACGCGATCGTCAAGGAGCTCCAGCAGCCGGGCACCGAGGTCTTCGGGGAGATGGTCGAGCGCTTCGGCTCGGGGATCGTGGCCGAGGACGGCTCGCTCGATCGTGCGGCGGTTGCCGAGGTCGTCTTCACCGACCCGCAGGCGCTGGCCGATCTCGGGGCGATCGTGCACCCGCGGGTCCACAGCGAGATCGAACGCCGGATCGCCGAGCAGGAGGGCACTGACCGCGTCGTCGTCCTCGACATCCCGTTGCTGGCCGAAGCGGGCTGGCCGGGCCTCGTCGCCACGATCGTGGTCGACCTCGATCCGGAGATCGCCGTCGAGCGCCTGGTGGCTCATCGCGGCTTCAGCGAGGCCGACGCCCGCAACCGGATCGCCAACCAGATCGAGCGGGAGCACCGGCTGTCGAAGGCCGACCTCGTGATCGACAACCACGGCGATGCGGCGGGCCTCGAGGCCGAGGTCGACCGCGCCTGGTCCTGGATCCACACCCTCCCAGCGACATAGGGGCGCTCAGCGACGCACCTTGTCGCTCCCGATCGCACGTTCCCGCCCCGATCCCTCTGCCGGTCAGCGTCACAGGCCCGACGTAGCCTGCCCGCCGTGGCACACATCGGCGACAACTCGACCACTCGCACGCGGGCCGAACCGCAGATGGTGCGGCCGTTCAAGGTGGAGAGCGAGTTCCGCCCCGCGGGAGACCAGCCCGCTGCCATCGCTGCGCTGGCCGACGGCGTGCACTGCGGTGAGCGGTTCCAGACGCTGCTCGGCATCACCGGCTCGGGCAAGTCCGCCACCATCGCCTGGACGATCGAGCAGGTGCAGCGGCCCACACTGGTGCTGGCACCGAACAAGAGCCTCGCCGCCCAGCTGGCGAACGAGTTCCGGGAGTTCTTCCCCAACAACCGGGTCGAGTACTTCGTCTCCTACTACGACTACTACCAGCCCGAGGCGTACATGCCGACCACGGACACCTTCATCGAGAAGGACTCCTCGGTGAACGACGAGATCGAGCGCCTCCGTCACGCCGCCACGTCGTCGCTCCTGACCCGCCGGGACACGATCGTCGTCGCCTCGGTCAGCTGCATCTACGGCCTGGGCTCGCCGGACGAGTACGCGTCGCGGTTCTTCACGCTGCGCGTCGGCGACGTCGTGGACCAGCGCGACCTGCTTCGCCAGCTCGTGCACCTGCAGTACGAGCGCAACGACATGACGCTCTCTCGTGGGAAGTTCCGGGTGCGTGGCGACGTCATCGAGATCCAGCCGGCCTATGAGGAGACGGCGGTCCGCATCGAGCTGTTCGGCGACGACGTCGAAGCCATCTCGGTCGTCGACCCCCTGACGGGGGAGAAGGTCGCCCAGCTCGACGACGTGCTGATCTTCGCCAAGACCCACTACGTGGTGTCCGACGAGCGCCTCCAGGCCGCGATCGGCCGCATCGAGGTCGAGCTGCAGCAACGCCTCGCCCAGTTCGAGAAGGAGGGCAAGTTGCTGGAGGCGCAGCGCCTGCGCATGCGCACCGAGTACGACCTGGAGATGCTCCGGGAGATGGGCTTCTGCAACGGGGTGGAGAACTATTCCGCACCGATGGAGGGGCGAGGTCCGGGCGAGGCGCCGTCCACGCTCATCGACTACTTCCCTTCGGACTACCTCACGATCCTCGACGAGTCCCACCAGACGATTCCCCAGCTGCACGGCCAGTACGAGGGCGACCGCTCCCGCAAGGAGGTGCTGATCGAGCACGGGTTCCGCCTGCCGTCAGCGGCGGACAACCGCCCGCTGCGCTTCGAGGAGTGGCTCGAGCGCGCCGGCCAGACCATCTTCCTCTCGGCCACACCGGGAGCGTGGGAGCTCGAGCACTCGTCCCGGGTGGTCGAGCAGGTGGTGCGGCCCACCGGCCTGATCGACCCCGAAGTCGTGATCAAGCCCACCAAGGGCCAGATCGACGACCTGCTCGCACAGATCAACGACCGCGTCTCCGACGGCGAGCGGGTGCTGGTCACGACGCTCACCAAGAAGATGGCCGAGGACCTGACCGACTACCTGCTGGAGATGGGCGTTCGGGTCCGCTACCTCCACTCCGAGGTCGACACGCTGCAGCGCATCGAGCTGGTGCGCGACCTGCGGCTGGGCGAGTTCGACGTGCTCGTGGGCATCAACCTGCTCCGCGAGGGCCTCGACATCCCCGAGGTGTCGCTCGTGGCCATCCTCGACGCCGACAAGGAGGGCTTCCTGCGCTCTGAGACCTCGCTCGTGCAGATGATCGGACGTGCCGCGCGGAACGTCAACGGCCAGGTCCACATGTACGCCGACCGCGTCACCGACTCGATGACGCGAGCCATCTCGGAGACCAACCGCCGGCGCGGGTTGCAGCAGGCCTACAACGCCGAACACGACATCCACCCGCAGACGGTGCAGAAGGCGGTGACCGACATCCTCGCCGACCTGCGTGGGTCAGACGGATCGCCGGTTCCCGGCGGTGGGCGCCGATCCCGGCGTCCGGGGGAGAAGGCTCGGGCCGAGCAGTTCGCTGATCTCCCTCCGCAGGACCTCGGTGCGCTGATCCAGCTGCTCGAGGGCGAGATGCACCAGGCGTCGGCCGATCTCCGCTTCGAAGAAGCTGCCCGGCTGCGCGACGAGGTGAAGGAGCTCAAGCGCGAGCTCCGCAACGCCGGCGGCACCTGACCTGGTCTCCGGTCGGCGCCGCGGACCGTTCATCCGACCTGCTGGCGACGCCGTCCGCGATCTTGTACGTGGCGGGCGGTCATGTGGCGTGTGGCGTACAAGTTCGGCGGTCACGATCGATCTTGTACGTGGCGGGCGGTCATGTGGCGTGTGGCGTACAAGTTCGGCTGGGTGGCGTCGATCGAGCGGTGTCAAGAGGGGACCGCGACCCGTTGCGGTCGAACTCCCTGGCGTGATCCGCTCGCTCGCATGGGAATGGCGGAGCTGACCACCATCGCTCGAATCGCGGTGGCGCAGGACGGGGTCTTCACGTTGCACCAAGCCGAGGCAGCGGAGGTCGATCGGCGCATCGTGCACCGCGCAGCGCTCGACGGGGTCGTCACCAGCATCCGGCACGGCGTCTACCGGTTCACCGCGACGCCGCTGTCAGCAGAGCGCGAGATCCGAGCAGCGGTGTACGGCGTCGGAGCGGGAGCACGAGCAAGCCACGAGTCGAGCCTTCGACTCCACCACGTGCCCAACATCCCGTTCGACCGTCCGGTGGTCTCGGTACCGCCAGGTCGTCGAGCCAACCACTCGGACGTCCGGATCCACCGACTCGTCGACCAGCACCCGGAGCACCTGGCGGAGATCGATGGGGTCCCCACGACTTCGCTGCCCCGTGCGATCGTCGACGTGTCGTCGGTCTTCTCCCGTCCACGGATGGAATGGCTGCTGGACGAGGCCACGATCACCAAGCGGATCGTGACGCCGGGAGCGATCGCCAGGGTTCATCGGCAGGTCAACCATCGGGGACGACGTCACATCGCCCGGCTGGGGGAGCTGCTCGATGCTCGGACGTCGACCGGTTCGGTGCCGCGGAGCACGCTCGAACGCAAGATGGACGAGATGCTGGCCTTGACCCCGCTGGCGACTCCGGCCCGGGAGTACCCGGTGCCGTCGCTGGCGCCCGGCGCTGGATTCGCTGATCGGGCGTGGGAGGACGCCATGCTGATCCTGGAGGTCGATGGCCGCACGTATCACGAACGTCGGATCGCGATGCGCCGTGATCGCTCGCGGGACCGGGCGGCCGGCCTCCTCGGTTGGCACACGGTGCGTGTGCTCGACGAGGAGGTCGACGACGAGCCCGACCTGGTGATCGCCGACATCGTCGGCATCTACGAGCGTCGGCGCTCCCAGCTCCGGGCGACCGTCTGATCGCGGGCGCTCCAGTGGACGTTGTTGTACGTGGCGGTCTCGCATGTGGTGCGAGGCGTACAAGTTCGGCAGTGGGACGACCCGAGTCCTCAGGCGGGCGAACCGGCGGCGAGTGCGGCCTGGCGCAACCAGTGGTCGGTGAGCACCAGCAGCACAGCGGCCTCGACCAGCGGCACCGCACGCGGCAGCACGCACGGGTCGTGGCGACCCTTCGCCTCCAAGGTCACCGCCTCGCCGGAGCGAGTGACCGTCTGCTGCGGGGACGAGATCGTGGCGGTGGGCTTGAATGCGGCCCGCACCAGGATGTCCTCGCCGTTGGAGATCCCGCCCTGGATCCCGCCGGAGCGGTTGGTGGTGGTACGTGGCCGACCGTCCCGGCCGGGCACGAACTCGTCGTTGTGGGTGCGTCCGGTCATCGACGCCGCACCGAATCCCGATCCGACCTCGAAGCCCTTGGATGCAGGCAGGCTCATGACTGCCTTGGCCAGGTCGGCCTCGAGCTTGTCGAACACCGGCTCGCCCCAGCCGGCGGGCACACCCCGGGCGACGCAGGTGACCACGCCGCCCAGCGAGTCGCCGTCTCGCCGAGCCTGCTCGATCTTCGAGGTCATGGCGGCCGAAGCAGCTGGATCGGGGCAGCGCGTCGGGTCGGCCTCGACGGCGTCGAAGGTCACTGTCGAGGGGTCGAGGTCGACCGCCACGTCGTGGATCTGCGAGACCCAGGCCAGGACCTCGATGCCGAAGTGCTGCACCAGCAGCTTGCGGGCGATCGCTCCGGCGGCGACCCGTCCGATCGTCTCCCGGGCCGAGGCGCGCCCTCCGCCCGCCACTGCTCGGATGCCGTACTTCGCCTCGGTCGTGTAGTCGGCGTGCGACGGGCGGTACAGGTCGGCCATGTGGTCGTACGCGCCGGAGTTGTGGTCCTTGTTGCGCACGAGCAGCGCGATCGGCGAGCCGAGCGTCAGTCCATCGACCACGCCGGAGAGGATCTCCACGCGGTCGGTCTCGTCGCGCTGGGTGACCAGGCGGCTCTGGCCCGGCCGTCGCCGGTCGAGGTCGGGCTGGATGTCCTTCTCCGACAGCTCCAGGCGGGGAGGGCAGCCGTCGACCACCACGCCGACCCCACCCCCGTGGGACTCGCCGAACGTCGTGATGCGGAACAGCGTCCCGGTGCCGGAGGACATCGTCCAAGTATGGCAGCGGCGCATTGCGTTCAGATCGGCGCCGTGCGTGCCGAACGAGTGGGGTGACCGCCACCGACCACGTCGCCTCACCAGCCACCGCCCTCCATGGGCGTGCAGACCGGGTCGACGACACCTTCGGTGGTCGGGCCGGCGAACCCACCCGAGGTGGCGGCGGCACCCGAACCGCCGGCGACGCCGGAGTCCTCCGGCTCGCGTTGCACGCGCTCGGTGCGTTCGTCACGATCACGGTGCTCGTCGTCGCGCTGAACGGACCCACACCGGTGATCTCCGATGACGGCTCGGTGCTCGCTCAGGCGGCCCTCATGGGAGATGGCCGGTCGGGAACCGACCTTCCGCTCGTCGGCGGCGATCCGGACGGGGCGTTCCCGCCGCTCGAGAACAGCACCGTGTCCGACGGTCGGGCGTACCCGTACGTCAAGCACCTGGCGCTGCCCGCCGCGGTCATGGTGGCGACGACGGTGTTCGGCGGTGCGGGCGGGGTTCTCCTGTCGGCCTGGGCGGTCTGGCTCGCGGGCGTGGCGGCTGCGATCCTGGCGCGCAGGTGCGATGCGACGCTGGCGCCGTTGGCGCTCTGGGCGACCGTGTTCATGTCGCCGCTCGTCTTCGACGCGAACATCGTCGTGTCGACCGGCGCAGCCGCTGCGGCGCTCGGGTTCCTGGTCGCTGCGGTCCTCGCAGTCCGTGACCGCCCGCGCTGGTGGCGTCTGGTGCCGGTCGTCCCACTGGCGTTCACGGTCCCGCTGTGGCGGACCGAAGGGATGTTCGGAATCGCCGCGGTGGCGGTGCTGGCGACGGCCGAACCGATCGTACGGGCGCTCCTGGGCCGTCGCGTCGCCGCCGGCACCTTCATGAGGGTCGCGGCGGGGCTGCTGGCGGGCTGCGCCGGGATCGCCGGCTATGTGCTCGACATCAAGATGGCGGCGAGTGCTGTCGGAGGAGCGCCCCGCGCGTTCGTGCCGTCGACCGAGGGATTCGAGCCGTTCCGGGGTCGCATGTCGGCAGCGTGGACGTCGCTGCTGCGCCCGACCCACGACGTGCCGGCGTGGACCGCCGTGGTGGTGCTGATCGTCCTCGTCCTCGTGGTCACGGCGGCGATGCTCGTCCGTCGAGGTGCTTCGAGCCGTTCGGTCGTCGCGGTCGTGACGTCCGCAGCGGCGTGCTCGTTGCTCCTCTTCCTCGCCCCCGCGGGGCTCGTGACGGGCATGCTCCCGGCGGCGCCGCTGCTGCTCGCGCCGTTGTTGCTCCTGACGGCATCGGAGCTGCGGAGCGACGCCGTTCGAGCTTGCCTCGCCGTGGCCGCACTGACCTCGGCCGGAGTGGTCGCCACCAGCTACCCAGCTGGTGGGGGCGCGGAGTGGGGCGGTCGCTACTTCCACATCGTGGTTCCGCTCCTCGTCCCGCCGGCGTTGCTGGGGTTGCGCTTCGCTCGTGCCCAGCTGACCGGGCGGGCCGCCGTCGTGGCGACGGCGGCCATCGTGGTCCTGGCCATCTCCCCGAGCGTGCTCGCCCTCAGGACCGTCGCCGAGCTGCACCGCGGGTCCGAGATGACCGTCGCGGTCGTGCTCGATCAGGTCGCCGATGCCGAGCGGGCGATGGCTGACGAACCCGGTGGCGCCTCAGGTGATGGTGGCGCGCTCGTCGTCGTGAGCGCCAGACCCACGTTCGGCCGGTTCGCGTGGGATCGCCTCGAGGGCATCCGCCTCTTGAGCGTGGCCGACCCGAGTCGGATCGATGTGGCGTTGGCCGGTGTCTCCGGCACCGATGTCCGGCGTGTCCTCGTCGTCGCCCAGGACGACGAGGAGCCCACGGGCGATCACCTGGGGGACTGGCGGGTTCTCGAGCGCAACGAGGTGGGCGGCTGGCAGTTCACCCGCATGGAGCGGGTCGACGCAACCGATTGACGCGTCGGCGTCGCAGCATCCTCGGTGTGGATCCGATCACGACTGCCAGCCGACGAACACCTGTTCGGGGGCTAGGCTGTGGTGTCGATGGCACCTCCCGCCAAGTCCCGCGCCACGCACCACCCATCCGACACGATCGTCATCCGCGGCGCCAGGGAGCACAACCTGGCCGACGTGTCGCTCGACCTGCCGCGTGATCAGTTGATCGTGTTCACGGGCTTGTCCGGTTCGGGCAAGTCCAGCTTGGCGTTCGACACGATCTACGCCGAGGGCCAACGTCGCTACGTCGAGTCCCTGTCGGCGTATGCCCGTCAGTTCCTCGGCCAGATGGACAAGCCCGACGTCGACGTGATCGAGGGGCTCAGCCCCGCCATCTCGATCGATCAGAAGTCGGCGTCGCGCAACCCGCGGTCCACCGTCGGCACCGTCACCGAGATCTACGACTACCTGCGACTGCTCTTCGCTCGTGTCGGCGTGCCCCACGACCCCGAGACCGGCGAGCGGCTGGTCCGCCAGACGCCTCAGCAGATCGTCGACCGCATACTGCAGCTGCCCGAGGGCACGCGGTTCCAGGTGATCGCTCCGATGGTCCGGGGCCGCAAGGGCACCTACGAGCAGCTGTTCGTCGACGTCGCTCAGCGGGGGTTCAACCGCGTCCGGGTCGACGGCGAGGTCCACGAGCTGCCGGCCGAGATCGAGCTCGCCCGCTACGAGCAGCACACGATCGAGGTGATCATCGACCGGCTCGTGCTGCGAGACGGCATCGAGCGCCGCCTGACCGACTCCATGGAGACAGCGCTCGAACTGGCCGAGGGCATGGCCCAGATCGAGATCGTCCCGGCGAAGGACGCGCCCGCCGATGCCGAGGCGGACCTGCTCACGTTCTCCGAGAAGCTGGCGAGGCCATCGGACGGCAAGTCCTTCGAGGAGCTGGCGCCGCGGAACTTCTCCTTCAACTCGCCGTACGGCGCGTGCCCGGCGTGCGACGGCCTCGGCACCGTGTTCGAAGTGGACCCCGAGTTGGTGGTGCCCGACCCGGAGCAGACCGTCGCCGGTGGTGCGATCGCTCCGTGGGCGTCCGGGCACTCGAAGTACTTCCACCGACTGCTGGAGTCGGTGACCGCCGAGTACAGCATCGACGACCAGCTGCCGTGGCAGGACCTGCCGAAGAAGGACCGGAAGCTGCTGCTGTACGGGATCGGCGACTCGACCCGCGTCGACGTCAAGTTCAAGAACCGCTACGGCCGCACCCGCACCTACACCGCCCGCTACGAGGGGATCATCCCGTACCTCAAGCGACGACATGCGGAGGCCGAGTCCGACTCGGCTCGTGAGGCAGTCGAGGGCTACATGCGGCAGGTGCCGTGCTCGGTGTGCGGCGGTGCCCGCCTGAACCCCTACGCGCTGGCCGTCACCGTCGACGACCTCAACATGCACCAGCTGTGCGGCCTGAGCATCTCCGAGTCCCGGGACCGGCTGGCCAACCTGCACCTCGACGACCGCCAGGCGCTGATCGCCGAGCGGATCATGAAGGAGATCAACACTCGACTTCAGTTCCTGTGCGACGTCGGGCTGGAGTACCTGTCGCTGGAGCGCTCGGCTGCGACGCTGTCGGGTGGGGAGGCGCAGCGCATCCGACTCGCGTCGCAGATCGGCTCGGGGCTGGTCGGCGTGCTGTACGTGCTGGACGAGCCCTCGATCGGCCTGCACCAGCGGGACAACCACAAGCTGATCGAGACGCTCATCCGACTCCGCGACATCGGCA
>JACDJB010000510.1_pt1 | contig 40511 bp, 36 predicted proteins | sample 7454121 | NCBI WGS metagenome assembly JACDJB01 (sample SAMN14253290, study PRJNA609438) | sludge metagenome | isolation source: sludge after 25d culture with pyrite | collected 2018-12-20
AAGTCCTTGGAAATGCCTACTGGCAATCTCAAGGACTTGAAAGTTTAACTACAAGATATTTAAAACTTCGTGAAGATTGGCGAACCGCCGTATACTGACCAGTACGTACGGTGGTGTGAGAGGACGGGAGTTAGTCACTCACTCCTACTCGATTTACAAGAATGGTTCAGTTGCTCATGTGCCATCCTATATTAGAGGGTAATATGATTACCTGATTTGAGAATACAAAATTAAAAGGATGATGAATGGTGCAGAGACGAAAATGGTGGATATTCTTGGTGAGTGTTTCGTTAATAATGTTTCTTTTTATTACTCCTGCTTCAGCGCAAAAGGATAGTGATATTTATACAGTTCAACCAGGTGACTCACTCTGGAAGATTGCAGTCAAATATCAAATCGGGATCTCAGAAATCATCGCAGCCAATCCCCAGTTTAAAAATCCCAATTTGATCTACCCAGGGAATAAAGTAACAGTACCTTTGTTGACGAATCTTAAGGCGCTTGAGAGACAAGTAATCGAACTCGTCAATCAGGAACGAGCCAAAAGTGGGTTAAAGCCACTCAAGGCAAATTGGGAGCTATCTCGTGTGGCCCGCTATAAATCAAACGATATGCGCGATCGTAAATACTTTTCTCATGATTCACCTACCTATGGCTCACCTTTTACGATGATCAAAGCATTTGGAATCTCCTATCGTTCTGCAGGAGAGAACATAGCAGCAGGACAGACCACAGCCTGGGAAGTAATGCAGAGCTGGCTCAAGAGTCCTGGGCATCGGCAAAATATATTGAATGCTGGATTTACCGAGATTGGAGTAGGGTATTCGCAGGGTGGCAGCTATCGAACGTATTGGACACAGATGTTTATAAGTCGCTAGAAAGGATAATTGACCATGACGGTACAATTTGTAGCAGTACGCAAGGATGAGCAAGGAAGAATTACACATTTTCAGACTGATGATGGTAGAACGATTACATTTGAACAGGCAAAAGAGCTGGTGTATCGAAACGAAGTCACCTCCTTGACCGAGATTTATGAGGACGGGAGCTGGGAAATGAATCTTCCAACTTCGCCAGAAGAAGGCTCGAATCTGGATAATCTTCCATCCTTTTAATCGTAAGAAGTAAGATAAAAAAATGTGTAGCTTATTGTTGAAAATAAGCAGGAAAAAAAAGCTGTAGAGCGAATATAAATAAAATAATCAAGTGTAGATTTTACGTTTTCGTATAATAGGAAGGGGTGTAGTGATGGTAGAGGAGAAGCATGAAGGTAATATTCGCATAGCAGATGATGTTGTTGCAGTAATTGCAGGGATTGCAGCAACCGATACAGAGGGTGTCTACGGGATGTCAGGTGGCATTACTGAGGGCCTAGCCAACCGCCTCATGGGTAAAAATATTCGTAAGGGCGTAAAAGTAGAAGTCGGGACAACGGAAACAGCGATTGATCTACGTGTGATCGTCAGCTATGGATCTAAAATCGATGAAGTCTGTCGTAAGCTTCAGCAAAATGTGAAGGATGCGGTAGAGTCGATGACAGGACTTACCGTTGTTGAAGTCAATATACAAGTGGATGGTGTTGAGTTTCCTGAAAAAGAAGAGCCAGTAGAAGCCGAGGTATTAAGACTAAAATAAAAACATCAAAAGGGTGAAGATCTTTACTAGATCTCCACCCTTTTTGCTTGCTCGCGTTCTTCACGATTCACCTGACGGGAGATGCCCAAAACGATACCGATACCGGTCATCGTTACGATCAAGGACGAGCCACCTGCGCTAATGAGAGGAAGCGGAACTCCTGTAATCGGAATACTACCTGTAACACCACCTAGATTAACCAAAGCTTGAATTGCCATCCCGCTCACGACACCGACGCCAACCAACCCGGCAAATGCGTCCTTTGACTTTAGAGAGATCAATAATGCTCTCCATAATAACACCAAATAGGTCAAAAGAAAGATCATCGAACCGATAAAGCCCAATTCCTCCGAAATAATGGAAAAAATAAAATCCGTTTGTGGATACGGGAGATAGTGGAATTTTTGAATACTTTGACCGAGTCCGACACCTGTCATTTTGCCATGAGCTATCGCGTAGAGAGACTGAATAAGCTGATATCCTGTATTACTAGGATCCTTCCATGGATCCATAAAGCTCGTGAGTCGACTGAGGCGATGCGCTTTAAAATAAATGAGCAACGCGATGAATGGGAGAATAGCAATGAACAAACCGATCATTTGCTTCAATTTGGCACCACCGGAAAAGAGCATCACCAAAGCGATCCCCATTAGAATTACCGCAGTACCAAAGTCATTTTGAAAAATAATCACAAGCATAAACAAGAAAACAATGATAAGTAGTGGCATAAGTCCATGAGAAAAATTCCGAATCCGTTCACCTTTTTTAGAGATCACGGCAGCTAGATAAATAATGAGACCCAGCTTGGCAAATTCAGCCGGCTGCATCGTATTACCGCCGAGCTTAATCCAAGCCCGGGCTCCGTTTTCTACCATCCCTATGCCCGGAACAAATACGAGCATCATAAAAAGAAGCGATCCTATTCCGATGACAGCATATGTACGTCGGTAGAATGTATATGGTATATTCATCGCTACGAGCATTCCGACAAAGCCTATGATCGCAAACATGATCTGCTTTTGCGCATAATACCATGTGTCACCTTTATCAAAATAGGCGATGATCGAGCTAGAGCTATATACCATTACAATTCCAAAGCCAACGAGTCCAATCGTTAAAAACAACAGTAAAAAATCTGGAGTACCTCGTATCCGTTGCAAGACAATTCACCCAATCTAGAAATCGATTCATAGCTATCATTATATCCTACTCTATGTTCCTCTACTAGAAAAATCATAGAAATGATGCTTTTTTGCTACAAGGAGTTATAAGGCTCTATGGTGAATAGTTTTAGTATATTTACGAGATTGACGTGAAAACGTATGTCATAAATGATGAATAAGTTGGAGGATTTTATCATGGCTACGCAAAAACTGTATTTTCATAATCCGTATCAAATCGAGTTTCATGCTAGTGTAGAGAGTCACATCGAGCGAAATGGCAAATTCGGTCTCATCTTGGATCGTACCGCTTTCTATCCTACAGGTGGAGGGCAGCCACATGACATCGGTTATTTAAATGAATATCCTGTGATCGATGTGATTGAGGAAGGTGATCGGGTCATTCATCTGATTGAAGGAGAGTATCAAGGGGAGTTACAGCTACGTGGTGTCGTCGATTGGCAGAGACGCTTTGATCATATGCAACAGCATGCGGGGCAGCATTTATTATCTGCGGTCTTATATAAAGAGTATGGCTGGGAAACGGTTGGCTTTCATCTCGGCTCAGAGTATATCACGATCGATGTTACAACTACAGATGATATTCCATTTACGGAGATCGAGAATAAGGTCTATGAATTGATCATACGTAATTTGCCGATTGAAACGCAATTCAAGACACGTGAAGAACTCGAAACGGACGTAATACGTAAAGTTCCCGAATCCGACCCGTTTATTCGGATTGTTGAAATTCCAGAAATCGATCTCAACGCTTGCTGTGGCACGCATCCATTTCACACCTCCGAAATCGGAATGATTAAGCTCCTAAGTACAGAAATAATCCGAGGGTGTAGGCGTATATTTTTTATCGCAGGTTGGCGAGCATTATCCAGGTTCCAACAAGAGCATCAAATGCTCTCAAATATGGCATTGAATCTAAAGACAAACCACAATGATATCGACAAACGACTTCAAATGCTTAAGGAAGAAAACGACCAGTTACTTAAAGAAAATCGTCGTATGGGGCAGGAATTGATCTATTGGGAATCACTTGATTGGCAACGAAAATATTCTCAACTAGGACACTACCAATTGTATGTACATATTTGGAAGCAACGTTCGTTTCAAGAGTTAAAGGACCTTGCAAAAGCCATTATCGAGCTGGATCATGCAATTGTCATCTTTGCTACTAAAGGAATCAAAACGCAAGTCGTACTCGCTTGCTCACAGGATGTGCCATTCTCGATGCTTGAGCTTGCGAATGAGTTAGCCAGTTTGATCTCCGGTCGTGGTGGTGGAAGTCGTGTTTTTGCACAGGTGGGAGGGGATGCAGAGCAGCTAGAATCAGCACTAGAAGCATTAGAAATGAGGCTCCAAAAATTGAATGAATCTGTAGTATTGGGGCAATCTAGTGTTGAAAAGGAGGTGTGATTGATGAGTAAAATACGAGATATTATGACAAGTCAAGTACAGACAGTCACAACACAAGATAATGTATATGAAGTTGCAGTATTAATGAAAGAACATAATATTGGTGCTGTGCCAGTCGTTGATGGAAGTCGACCAATTGGCATCATTACCGATCGCGATATCGTGATCCGTGGTATAGCTGATCGCAAGTCAGGATCGACTGCAGTAGAAGAAGTGATGACTACAGACTTAATTACAGTGAGTTCTGATACGAGTACAGAAGAGGCTGCCGAGCTTATGGCCCAGAAACAGATTCGTCGTGTCCTAGTAGTAGATGGAGGAAATCTAATTGGGATTGTAGCGATGAAGGATTTGACAGACCAGCAAAACACGAGTCATCTAGCAAGTAAGGCAATACAGGAAATCTCCGAATCATCATCTGAGCATACTCGTGAGCTACATTAATAGATCAATCAATCCAATAAATAAAGCACCCAAGACGGGTGCTTTTGTTATGTATTCAATTATTATTGTGCTTGAGGTCCAGTAAGGTCCACTTGGAAAAAGATATAATACACAAAAGATACAAAGAAAATAACCATATAAGCGTTGTAAATATTCAAATACATTCTCTCAGATAACCGCATATAGCTAAGTGCTGCAAAGAAAGCAGTTTTACCGAAGAAGATCAATGATAAGGTGACATTATCACCCCAATAAGTCATAGCAGCAACTAATAAACAAATAAATGCAATAACACGGTACATTCCTGGCATTCTTATTCCCTCCTATATTCCTACAAACGTAACAGTACATACAGACTTATTATATCGGAGTCGATCTTTAAAGTAAATGAATAAACCGAAATTAAACATATGACAAATTTATGGCTAAGCAGTTACAAAAATGACCTATGAAGGTAGATTGACCATCGTATATTCACATGCAAGACATTGGTTGTTTAACATAGAGGACTCCTCGATAAGATCTATTCTGCCAAAAAAAGCAGAAAACATACCCGACAATAGTGCGTGGTGCATTTTACATACCGATAAATTGTGAGCAGCACTTTCCTTAAAGGTACAATTAAAAACGCGGAAACGAAGCGAATATTCATCTAATTGATCAATCTCAGGACTAAGCCCCTGGCTAGCTGCTAACTTGATAATATGGGGGATTTTTTCTTCCATACTCATAGAATCGATCTCTAAATGCTCATTATAAATAGCATTTAAGGCGTATTCCTTACCGAATTTAAATCCGTTTTTTTGTAATGCAGCTTCTCCATCTCTTCCCATTGCTGAAATCGTTTCTAACGCAATATCGGAAAGCATTTGATAATCTCGAGGAGGAAAATTGATGCTGACCAACTCGTCAGAAATCGTATAGATTTTCCCAGGTCTGCCACCTTTATTTGACTTTTCAATCTTAGACTGCACTAAATTGACATCCTCTAACTTATTTAAATGTAATCGAGCTACATTGGAGTGGATTCCGAATTGATCTGCAATTTCTTGGACGGTAACTCCACGGTGTAATGAATATAAATGCTGATAAATAGAGTACCTAGTTGGATCTGAAAGTACGTTTGTTATCTTTAGAGTCTGATCATCCATGAATTATTCCCCTCAATTCTGTCCCATTTTACAATAAGTATAAAGGAAAATATATATGAAAGAAAGAGTTACTCAATATATTGACATATTAAATATTCAAGTACTATAATTTAAGTAATATTTCAAAACATTAATGTATAGTATATTGCTTTATTGCATAGGTATGCTTTTTTGAAGGAGGTCATACGAATGAAAGATTCAGTCTTATTTTATACGTATCCTAGTTGTACCTCTTGTCGTAAAACAAAAGCTTGGTTGAATCAAAATGGAGTTGACTATGAGGAACGACATATGTTTCGCACTCCGCCAACGGTAGAGGAACTACGAGCAATGTTTGAGCTAACCATGAATGGCACTGATGATTTATTATCTAAGCGCAGTCAATCATTTAAATCATTAGACCTAGAAGTGGAGGATCTATCTTTTAATCAGCTCATTGACTTACTTACAGAGGAACCTAAGCTTTTACGTAGACCGATCATTACGTATAAAGATAATTTGATCGTAGGGTATAATAAGGAAGCGTTAGAAACGCTATTAGCTTAAAATGTAATCGAATATATCAACAAAGCCCCAAATCAAAGATGATCTGGGGCTTTGTTGAGGTTTCTATTATTTATTAAACAAAACGGCCAAAAATGAAACGAAGCCTGCTGAAAATATGAGTAGTGAAAATACATCTGCTTTTTTCATACTGTATAAGTTCATCTTGATCACCTCGAATGTGATTAATAGATCTCTCATACCCAAAGCTTAACAGAATTGATTTGTTCTAGGTTGGACTAGAGAACAATGTTCAAAAATCTGTAACAGCTAATTGACAAATTTGAGAACAATGTACGTTTGAAATGGTGCTAGTATCTAGGACAATCATTTTATGACCTCATAAACTAAGAAGAAATGATGCTTTGGGGATGAAGTTGTATGAATAAACGAGTTGGGAGAAGTAAATGGGAAAAATGGAAATGTATCCAACAGGCACCACACCTAGCTGTATTTCAACCACGTACTGCCATCTATTCACTGGATCAATTAAAACTTTTTTTAACGATGTATCCCTTCGTTTATGTAAAACCGGATGGTCGCTCATTTGGACAAAATGTCATCCGGGTCACTCGGTTTGGAACACGCTATAAAGCGCAGAGAAAGAAGGAAGTAAAACAATACGTTAGTCTTGAGCAATTTGATCATTGGCTTAGTACAGTTCGCAATACAGAGCGCTACATTGTTCAGCAGGGAATCTCCTTAGCCAAGGTAGAAGGTCGTCCTGTTGATATTCGAAGTGTTATTATTAAAAATGAACTGGGGAAGTGGGAGGTTACAGCATATGTAGCCAAACAAGCTGGTGTAGGCTCTGTAATCACAAATCATGCAGCGGGTGGGAGAATTCTCACAGTCGAGGATTATTTGAATAAACTAAAGCTTACTCAGGAGCAGAAACAAATTTTTAATCGACGATTTAATAAGCTCTCAATCGACGTAGGGGGTCAACTTGGTAAATACTATTCAAACCATATTTATGGTCTGGATATTGGTCTTGATGAGTCCAAAAAGCTCTGGTTAATTGAAGCGAATACGAATCCTGATAATCGTTTTCTTCCTACTTTTAATCAGAAAATGTACAATCGAACACAGCAGCTTATCGGATACAATAAACAAGCTTAAAAATCCTTTCTTGCTCCCAGAAAATCTAATTGTTATAATGCTTTAGATAGCGTATCGTCTGTTCACAGGAGGATTTATATGTCATTTAGTAGAGAAGAACGTCAAAAACGTATTCGCAATTTTTCCATTATTGCACATATCGATCATGGCAAATCTACACTTGCCGATCGTTTACTAGAATATACAGGTGCCCTCTCTCAACGGGAGATGGAGTCCCAGTTCCTTGATTCCATGGACTTAGAGAGAGAACGTGGAATTACAATCAAGCTAAATTCCGTTCGTTTAAACTATCGTGCCAAGGATGGTAACGATTATATTTTACATTTAATTGACACGCCAGGGCATGTCGATTTTACGTATGAAGTATCACGCAGTCTCGCTGCCTGCGAAGGAGCTATTCTCGTAGTCGATGCTGCGCAAGGGATCGAAGCACAAACATTAGCAAACGTATATCTCGCTCTCGAGCATGATCTCGAAATTGTGCCTGTGATCAACAAGATTGACTTACCGAGTGCCGATCCAGAGCGGGTGCGTAATGAGATTGAAGATGTGATCGGGCTTGATGCTAGTGATGCGGTACTCGCATCTGCCAAAGCGGGTATCGGGATTGACGAGATTTTGGAACAGCTCGTAGCAAAAATTCCTGCACCATCTGGTGATCCGAATGCACCATTACAAGCCCTCATCTTTGACTCACTTTATGATGCGTACCGTGGTGTTATTACGTATGTACGTATCGTAAATGGAACGGTTAAAGTGGGAGACAAGATTCGAATGATGGCGACAGGTGCCACCTATGAGGTAAATGAGGTAGGTATCTTTTCCCCACGTCCTGTCTTAACGGATGAATTAACCGTAGGTGATGTAGGCTTTATTACCGCAAGTATCAAATCTGTAAAGGACACAAGTGTTGGGGATACAATAACTCATGCAAATCACCCAGCTAAGGAACCGTTACCTGGGTACCGCAAAGTAAATCCAATGGTATTCGCTGGGCTATATCCAGTAGATACGAGTGAATACAATGATCTACGTGAGGCGTTAGAGAAGCTTCAATTAAACGATGCTGCATTGAACTTTGAGCCTGAGAGCTCGCAGGCACTAGGTTTTGGTTTTCGTTGTGGATTTTTGGGGCTATTGCATATGGAAATTATTCAAGAGCGGATTGAGCGTGAATTCAAGATCGACTTAATCACGACTGCTCCGAGCGTTGTATATAAGGTCGTCAAAACCGATCTTACAGAAATGATCATAGACAATCCTTCAATGATGCCCGAATCAGGCAAAATTGAATATGTAGAAGAACCGTATGTAAAAGCAACGATTATGGTGCCGAATGACTACATCGGTGCTGTAATGGAGCTTTGTCAAAATAAACGCGGCGAATACAAAAATATGACCTATCTCGATACGACGCGTGCGCAGATTACGTATGAAATCCCGCTCGCGGAAATCGTTTATGACTTTTTTGATCAACTCAAATCAACTACCAAAGGCTATGCATCCTTTGACTATGAATTAATTGGCTATCATCGTTCAAGCCTTGTGAAAATGGATGTTCTCCTCAATGGTGAAATTGTTGACGCATTATCGATCATCGTTCATCGCGATCGTGCCTATGCCCGTGGTAAGGTGCTGTGTGAGAAACTAAAAGAATTGATCCCTAGACAAATGTTCGAAATCCCTGTACAAGCCGCCATCGGGCAGAAGGTCATTGCGCGTGAAACGATTAAAGCGATGCGCAAAAACGTATTGGCGAAGTGTTATGGCGGTGACATCTCCCGGAAACGTAAGCTTCTTGAAAAGCAAAAAGAAGGTAAGAAACGTATGAAAGCAGTAGGTAATGTAGAAATCCCGCAAGAAGCATTTATGGCTGTTTTGAAGATGGACTGATTCAAATCCTCATAAAAAGTTCTACCCCCATCGTATTGCAATCGAATAAGATGGGGGATTATTTTGTACGTAATCTCTTAAACGGCGGTGATACAATGGTTCCAGCACCTGAGCATCTGTATCTTCATATCCCATTTTGTACGAATAAATGCTACTACTGTGACTTCAATGTCTTTGTATGGCAGGGGGATGGATGGGTGGATCAATACCTCGATGCATTGGAACACGAGATGAAATGGCGTGTTCAAATACATCCTCCTAAGCTTCTCAAGACTATTTATATTGGTGGAGGTACTCCTTCGATCTTAACCCCTAAGCAGCTAGAGCGATTGTTTACGATGCTCAATCTTTATTTTCCTCTGAGTGATCCTGCGTATGAAATGACGCTTGAGGTGAACCCGGGTACGTTAACTGGAGAAAAGTGCGCAGTACTTCGGCATTATGGGGTCAATCGCCTTAGTATCGGTGTGCAGTCGTTTAATGATCGCTTGCTGCAACAGATTGGTAGACGGCATACTGCTGACGATGCCAAGCGGGTAGTAGAGCTTGCACGTAGCTATGGCTTTGATAATTTAACACTTGATCTCATGTTTGGTCTTCCGGAACAGAGTATGAATGATTTTAAAGCGAGCTTGGCGATGATTGAGCAGCTAGAGGTAGAGCATCTATCCGCCTATAATCTGAGAATCGAGGAGCAAACACTCTTTCATGTATGGCAAAATCAGAATCGCATTCAGCTACCACCTGAAGACCTAGAAGTAGAAATGTATGACTACTTGATCGAGTCACTTGAACGAATCGGTCTTAATCAGTATGAAATTAGCAATTTTGCACGCCCGGGAAGAGAATCGCAACATAATCTCGCATATTGGCTTAATCGTAACTATTATGGTTTAGGTGCAGGAGCACATGGCTATATTGGGCAGCTTCGCTATGAAAACATTGAGCCACTTCGCCCTTATATGAAAGCGATTGAGTCGAGACTGCCAATCCAAGAACAGCATCTTGTAAGTGAGCAGGAGCGAATCGAGGAGATGCTCTTTTTAGGCTTACGACTTAATGCAGGAATTACTTATCATCGATTTGCCGAGGAGTGGGCACCACGAACGTTACAGGAAATGTATGGGCAAGAAATCGATCAGCTCGTACAGCTGGGCTTGCTTGAGGCCGATGAGGTCGGAATACGCTTAACTTCGAGGGGAAGATTATTAAGTAATGAAGTTTTCACAAGATTTTTGCGTGACTCTCACGATTAATCGTTGACAAAAGTTCTGCAAGTTGGTATTTTTGAGTTATAGATTAGCACTCGACGCACCAGAGTGCTAACAAGGTGGTGAAAAGATGTTAACCGATAGGCAACGTTCAATTTTACAATCGATTGTAGAGAATTATATTCGCTCTGCTGAGCCCGTTGGCTCACGTACCATCGCCAAGCACTCAGACATCAATTATAGTTCTGCAACGATTCGAAATGAAATGGCTGACTTGGAGGAGCTCGGATATTTGGAGCAACCACATACATCAGCTGGACGTATCCCTTCTGAGAAAGGGTATCGCTACTATGTGGATCATCTAATCGAGCCAGATAAAGAATCGATTACCAATCTAGACTCTTTCCGCGAGCTTTTTAAGGAACGCTACTTTGAGATCGACCAATCAATTCGTCAAGCAGCACTGATTTTATCAGAACTGACCAATTATACGGCGATCATCTTAGGTCCTGAGATTTTCCAGACGCATCTGCGTCAGATTCAAATTGTTCCTCTCGACTTTGAGCGTGCAGTTGCGATCATTATTACCGATACGGGTAAAGTTGAGAACCGACTTGTCACGATCCCAAAAGGCGTCTCTATGGAACAAATTGAACAGATGGTCAATCTTATCAATCATCGTTTACGTGGCACCACCTTGGCCGAATTGCAAGGTCGAATCTTCTCCGAACTATCGGATGCGATGCGCAAAAATTTGGAACAATATGAGGAGTTACAGCAGATACTCACACAGCTTTTTACCTCTTCTCCAGAGGAGCGCGTCTTCTTGGGAGGTAAGATGCAGATCTTGGCACAGCCTGAATTCCGTGACATTGATAAAGCCAAGATGGTCTTCCAACTGCTAGAGCAAAATGATACAATGGTACAGCTTTTTAATAATTCAAGTAAAGGGATTACCGTCAAGATTGGTAGAGAAAACAATCATGATTTGGTCAATCAGTGTAGCATTATATCGGCATCATATGAAATGGATGGACAGATTGTTGGTTCCATTGGGATATTAGGCCCAACGCGGATGGAGTATGGCAGGGTTATGGGATTACTAGAGCATATTTCAAGAGACCTAACCAAGCTATTGAATCATCTGTATCGCAGTGGGTAATTGTACGCAAGATCATTTTACTCATCGTGAAGACTACGAGCATTGGGGTGAATTAGTTTTGACAAATAAGGACAATGAGCAATTGCTAGACGATCTGGATCTTGAGGAAGTTATAGAGACAGAGGCTATCGAGAAGCAAGAGCAGGTAGCAAATGAAGAGGTGATTAATCCCGAACTCGTTGCAGAGCGTGCTCGCTATGAGGAACTGTTGCAACGCAACTTACGTCTACAAGCAGACTATGATAATTTCCGTAGACGTACCCAAAAGGAGAAGGAGGAAATGGCCAAGTTTGCTGCCTCCTCTCTTTTAGAAAAGCTACTGCCTGTCATTGATAATTTGGAACGCGCAATCGACTCTGCGAAGCAGACGGACAATGTAGAGATGCTCACCCAAGGGGTCGAAATGGTGTACCGTCAGATGATGGATGCTTTAAAAGCAGAGGGTGCAGTGCCAATTGAAGCAGTTGGTGCTCCATTTGATCCACATTTCCATCAAGCAGTAATGCAAGAACCAAGTGATCAATACGAGTCTGGAATCATTATGGAAGAATTCCAAAAAGGGTATATGTTAAAGGACAAAGTAATTCGACCGTCGATGGTAAAAGTAACTACATAAGTTTAGGAGGAAAACGAACAATGAGTAAAGTAATAGGAATTGACTTAGGAACAACCAACTCTTGCGTTGCAGTATTAGAAGGTGGAGAACCAGTAGTAATCGCAAACGTAGAAGGTAGCCGTACAACACCATCCGTAGTATCCGTGAAACAAGATGGTGAAATTCTTGTAGGTGAACTCGCAAAGCGTCAAGCAATCACCAACCCAGATCGTACTGTAAGCTCAATCAAGCGCCATATGGGCTCTTCTCATAAAGAAACAATTGATGGTAAGGGATACACACCACAAGAAATCTCAGCAATGATTCTGCAAAAACTCAAAAAAGATGCTGAAGCATATCTTGGTCAAACTGTAGATAAAGCAGTAATTACTGTACCTGCATACTTTAATGATAGTCAGCGTCAAGCAACCAAGGATGCAGGAAAGATCGCTGGACTAGATGTACTTCGTATCGTAAACGAACCAACAGCGGCTGCTCTTTCCTATGGTTTGGATAAAGCAGATGATCATAATATTCTCGTTTATGACCTCGGTGGTGGAACATTTGACGTTTCGATTCTCGAGATGGGTGATGGATTTTTTGAAGTAAAAGCAACTAGCGGGGATAATAATCTCGGTGGAGATGACTTTGACCAAGTAATCATCGATCATCTCGTAGCAGAATTTAAAAAAGATACAGGTATCGATCTTGGAATAGACCGTATGGCGTTACAACGCCTTAAGGATGCAGCGGAAAAGGCCAAAAAAGACCTTTCAGGAGTATTAACAACAACAATCTCATTGCCATTTATTACAGCCGATGCAACAGGGCCAAAGCACTTGGAAATCAACCTCACTCGTGCAAAGTTTGAAGAACTTAGCCATAATCTCGTAGAGCGTACATTAGGACCAACACGTCGCGCTATGGAAGATTCAGGACTAAGCCCTGATCAAATCGATAAAGTGATTTTAGTAGGTGGTTCAACTCGTATCCCTGCAGTACAAGAAGCGATCAAGAAGTTAACAGGTAAAGAGCCATACAAAGGCGTTAACCCTGATGAAGTAGTCGCATTAGGTGCAGCTGTTCAGGCTGGTGTACTCACTGGTGATGTGAAGGACGTTGTACTCTTAGATGTGACTCCACTGTCTCTAGGAATCGAGACAGCTGGTGGCGTATTTACGAAAATGATCGATCGTAACACTACGATTCCAACCAGTAAATCACAGGTATTCTCGACTTATGCCGATAATCAGCCAAGTGTAGAAATTAACGTTCTCCAAGGTGAGCGTTCTATGGCTGCAGATAATAAAAGCTTGGGTCGCTTTATGCTAGGAGATATTCCTCCTGCACCACGTGGCGTTCCTCAAATCGAAGTTACCTTCGACATTGATGCGAATGGAATTGTTAACGTATCTGCAAAAGATCGTGGAACAGGAAAGCAACAGCAGATCACCATTACTTCCTCTGGCGGTCTCTCTGATGATGAGATTGAACGTATGGTAAAAGAAGCGGAAGCCAATGCCGAAGCAGACCGTCAGCGAAAAGAAGAGGTAGAGGTGCGTAATGAATCCGACCAATTAATCTACACAACCGATAAGACAATCAAGGACCTCGGAGATAAAGTAGTTCAAGAAGAGGTCGATAAAGCGAATGAAGCCAAAGAAAAGTTGAAAAAAGCACTTGAGGGTACGAACCTTGAGGAGATCAAAGCAGCCAAGGATGAGTTAATGAACGTAGTACAACAGCTTTCAGTTAAACTCTATGAGCAAATGGCACAAGATCAACAGGGTGAGGATGGTACAGCTACAGCAGATGGAGCTACTCAAAAAGAAAATGTAGTAGATGCGGACTATGAAGTAGTCGATGAAGATAAGAAATAAAACTAAGTAAGAACAAAGCAAAAAGTACACGTAGCAAAAAGTCAAGGCTTTGACTAGCTTTGACTTTTTGCCATTACAATTTCTACGAAGCTGTTTTTGTTGAGAATGGAGAGTGGAGTATGAGCAAGAGAGACTATTATGAGGTGTTGGGAGTAAGTAAGAACGCCTCTGCAGAAGATATCAAAAAGGCTTATCGCAAGCTAGCACGTGAATATCATCCCGATGTCAATAAGGCTACTGATGCTGAGGAGAAGTTCATTGAAGTAAAAGAGGCATATGATGTACTAAGTGACGATCAAAAAAAGGCGGCTTATGATCGTTTTGGTCATGCAGGTGTAAACCAACAGGCTGGTATGGGCGGCGGCTTCGACGGAGCTGATTTTGGTGGCTTTGGCGATATTTTTGATATGTTCTTTGGAGGTGGGGGTCGTCGACATAATCCCAATGCACCAAGACAGGGCGCTGACTTACAGTATACGATGACGATTGAGTTTAAAGAAGCGGTATTTGGTAAATCCACAGAGATTACGATACCAAAGGAAGAGAGCTGTGGTACATGTAAGGGTACAGGTGCAAAGCCTGGTACTCAGCCTGAAACATGTAATGTGTGTAAAGGCGCTGGTGAAGTAGAGGCTCAACAGCAAACACCATTTGGACGGATTGTCAATCGTAGACCATGCTCGCACTGTCAAGGCAGAGGCAAGATCATCAAAGAGAGATGCCATGAATGTCATGGAGCAGGACGCTTGCGTAAAAATAAAAAGATCAATGTTACTATCCCTGCTGGTGTAGACGATGGTAATCAATTACGTGTAGCTGGGGAAGGTGAACCAGGTTTTAATGGCGGACCTGCAGGCGATTTGTATATTGTATTGCGTGTCAAATCGCATCCGTTTTTTGAACGTCAAGGGGACGATATTTACTGCGAGGTTCCAATTAACTTTGCACAAGCTGCCCTAGGAGATGAGATCGAGGTCGAAACATTAGAGGGTAAGGTAAAGCTCAAAATCCCTGCTGGCACTCAAACAGGTACCTTTTTCCGTCTTAAGGAGCAGGGAGTACCGAGATTACGCAGATCGGGACGAGGAGATCAGCATGTACGCGTAATACTGCATACGCCAAAGAAACTGAGCGAACGACAAAAAGAGCTATTGCGTGAAGTGTTCGAAATGGAACAAAATGTATATGATGATGAGGAAGAAGGCTTTATCGATAAAGCCAAAAAATTTTTCCGTGGTGAGTAGATTTGGTATACCTAGGAATGCCTAGGAATGCAGTGGTTATCGTAGAGGAGCGGGTAGGATGAAATGGTCTGAAATCAGTGTGCACACGACACAAGAGGCGATTGAGGCAGTAGCTAATATTCTTCATGAAGCGGGTGCAAGTGGAGTAGTTATCGAAGATCCAAGTGATCTCACGCGCGATTGGGAGGATCATTATGGCGAAATTTATGAGTTAGATCCCGCAGATTTCCCAACAGAAGGAGTATTGGTGAAGGCGTATCTACCCGTTAATAGTTTTCTAGGGGAAACCGTCGAATCGATCAAAGAGGCAATTAATAATTTATTACTCTATGATATTGATTTGGGCCATGGAACGGTAAGTCTAACAGAGGTCAATGAAGAAGAATGGGCATCCGCCTGGAAAAAGTATTACCATCCTGTACGTATCACGGAAAGAATCGTCATAACCCCAACTTGGGTAGAATATCAACCTGAGTCAGAAGACGAATTAATTATAGAACTCGATCCCGGAATGGCATTTGGTACAGGAACTCATCCAACTACTGTAATGTGCATTCAGGCCCTAGAGAAGCATATGACAGCCGGGGCCGATGTGATCGATGTCGGCGCTGGGACAGGGGTACTTAGTATTGCTGCTGCCAAGCTTGGTGCCAAACAAGTACGCAGTCTCGACCTCGATGAAATGGCGGTCAAGATTGCCAAGCTCAATTCTAAGCTGAACAAGGTTGGTGAAGTCATTGAATCTCGGCAAAATAATTTACTCGATGGGATCGATGAACCAGCCGATTTGATTGTTGCCAATATACTAGCAGAAATTATTCTTCGTTTTATTGATGATGCCTATAAAGTACTGAATCCGCAGGGTAAATTTATCGTTTCTGGAATTATCCAAGCCAAGCAGGCGAGTGTTCGTGAAGGCCTAGAGCAGGCAGGATTTACAGTAGTCGACCATCTCCAGATCGAGGATTGGGTTGCACTCGTTGCCAAAAAGGTGGTGTAGTGCATGCAGAGATATTTTCTAGATGCAGACGCATTCTCAGGTGATCAAGTTCGATTCACCGGTGATGAGCTCCATCATATTTCTAGAGTGATGCGTTTTTCGGCCGGAGATCAAGTGATTGCTTGTAATGATAGAGGACAAACATTACTCGTAGAGTTCACTCAAGTAAACAAAGATGAAGCATTTGCTCACGTAGTAGAGGAACTCGCTGAAAACCGCGAACTACCCGTCGAAATCACCTTAGCACAGGGCTTGGCTAAAGGTGAGAAAATGGACATGATCGTACAAAAGGCAACTGAGATGGGAGCAACATTCATCATCCCATTCACTTCCTCGCGAACAATCGTCAAGCTCAATGACAAGAAAGAAAGCAATCGCTTAGTACGATGGCAAAAAATCGCCAAGGAAGCCGCCGAACAAGCCCATCGAAACCGCATACCTGAGATTTCAGAGATCATTACATATAAAGAATTACTAGGCGTTGGACAAGACTACGATCTCGCCCTGATCGCCTACGAACAAGAGCATCAAGCTAAACTAGCAGATCTATTAAACAGCCTTGTAGTAGGGAACGATAGCCTTTCGGTTGGGAAAAGGATCATAGTTGTAATCGGACCCGAAGGCGGCTTCTCCGAGGAAGAAGTAGCACAAGCTGTGGAGCATAGCTTTCATTCCATCTCCCTTGGCAAACGCATCCTCCGTACCGAAACCGCAGGCATCGCCGCCCTCGCCATCCTCGCCCACCACTTCGAATAAGGAAGCAGGGGACGGTTCTCTGCTTCCTTATTAATAACATATAATGAATAATTTGAATCATATTGTGTTCAATTGTTGCTCCAAAAGACAAGGGATGTATCAGATGTATCTCTTGTCTTTTTTTAATTAGCGAAGATAATATCATCTAGTACTCTATCATTAGGTGATATCACATTTTCTAAAAACTAGTTATTCACTCTTTCAGTTTACTCCCTCCAATCATAGGATGTACTAGCTTTTATGAAAGGAGGGAAATTGATTGAGTAATAGCACATTATGTGATCGCCTTGCAGCAATTATTGGCGGTACAGGAATGGTTACAAATGGAGCCTGTGTCGTGCAAAGTCGCCACTAGTAATACCTTTTGCTCTCTCATTTGAAAGTATGGATAGTCAAGGGCGTACGTTAAACGTAGGGGAAACTGTAATTCTAGAAAGAGAAATCAATCGCTTTGTGACAGAACTTCGCAGACGTGGTCTAATCGTAACCGCGATCCACAATCACTGGTTGTTCCAAAATGTTGGCTTTAAGTACATCCATTGGGAGTCTGTAGATCAACCTGTTTCATTCGCTACAAAGAGCGCTAATGCAGCAAGAGTAGCAGGATTATTCTAACCAAAAAGGAAGCAGAGTGCCGAGCCACGCATAGACTAGGCACTCTGCTTCCTATTGATTTTCAGTGATTGTGTGCTGAGCTGTTTTTTTGCGTGGAAGGTGTTCTAGAAGTTTTATGATCGTTACTATACCCAATGCTATAATAAGTGTTAATGTATATATGACGAACAAATACGTTAGGGTGTACCATTTATTCGTATATACCCATATGAGTCCATCGGTGGTGCTGAGTAGAAGTCGATTAAGCAATATTAATATTGCCGAGTGAAAAAGATAAATATAGAATGTGAGTCCTTTACGAAATGATACCTTAATCCACTTTTCGAGATCGAACAATAAGACGGTAGCTACTAATAGTGAGAGGATTGTTGCGAATACAAATGCTAGATGCACAGCAGAATATACTTTTGAGCTGATGGCAAAGTAGGCGAGTGATAATACAGATATACCCGTGCTCGATATGAGAACTGCATGCTGCTTTTGCAAAAAGGTAAATATCCACTCTCTATACCAATAAATAAGATGACCGATATAAAAGGTAAAGATCCATGTCAAAAATATATGGCGTGTTGTTAAACCAAACCAACCCTGGTGTAAATACTGGATATATACATATTGAATTCCGATAAAAAGTCCGATCCATATGAAAATATTATTTTTGGTAATGATCCTACGAAAGAGAAATGCAAATATATAGTATTGGATGAGCATAAAGACGAAATACAGGTGAGCCCCTGTTTTACCTAGCAATATATCGATATAAGCTTCTACTGTATGTGGAATTTCCTTACTTATTAAATAATGAAACAAAAAACCAGCAATGAGATAGGGGGTCACGATGTATTTGATTTTTCCGGAAAAATAGCCCCACCAGCTTGGGTTTCTAGTCTCAAATGTTCTAGCAGCAAAAAAACCAGTAATAATGGCGAGTAAAACAGTTCCATAGAAACTGATTTTATTCAGAGCAATTAGCCAAAAAGGCTTACCATACCAAAGTGCATCTGCCGTAAAGTGACCTGCAACTACTAAAAATGATGCAATTAATTGAACAATAAATAAAGATTTATTGAGCTTTTGATCAAAATTCATAGTAATCTCCTATATTAAATTCTCCCCCTCTAATATTGTCATAGTTATCACGGAAATACCATCATTTAATCCCATTCCTTAAGTCTTTGTATCCATCCTTTTTTTGCCTTTTGCGTTTTGCCTTTTTCCCTTTGCTGCTTCCGCCATTCATGTGTGCTCGCGATGGTGATCAAGGCAATACCTGAGATCAACAGATAGACCCACCAAGGCATGTTGCCCCAATAGGGCTTGGTCTGTACAAGGATGCTTAACAGTAATACTCCTGTACCAATCAAAAAATATGATTTGACACGATTTTGGAATCCGTATCCGATCGATATGATCGCTAATGAACCAAGGACAACGACATCCCAGATCGTGTTACTCCAATATGCATCAAAGAACAAAATAATCGCTACAAACAAGAGAACTGCTGACTGAACATTAATCATCGTCTTTGTATATTGCGTCCAGGTTGTTTTACTTAATACGACCGCCAAAATGATTAATGGCAAGATGGTAAGCTCTGTTACAATCAAATCAGGGATCGTAAAATGACTTAATAGAACTAGATAAGGATAGTAAGCCAACAGTGCAGTTGCGCTGATCAATCCCTTTTTCACCATAGGCTCATCAAATCGCTTGATTTGTGTATAGAGCAAGAAGACCAGTAAAACAGGTGGAATCATATCCTGCCAAAGTACAGTAGGATCGATCACTTGATACATTAAGATGATATAGCCCAATGCCGTAATCGAGTACCAATCGAATTTCGTCTTCAACTCATCTAATACATATAGTCGTTTATAATAATACTCCCCGAACTGCTTTAACAGCATAAAGATCAGAACCTGCGCGATCAAGACAAGATAGTGATTCTCATAACCGATCGAAAACCAGACCAGAATTGAAAGCGATAAAGGTAAGAAATTCAGCAGATCCCAGTTTCGTCTATGCAGCAAATAGAGTGTAAGAAAAATCGAGATCGCAGTAAAGATAAGACTTCCCTGTGTTACGATGATGAACCATGCACTCAGCAAATGTAATGGAATGAGATAATAATCGAGTCGCTGCTTCCATACCTTACTACTCAAAAGCCAAATCACGAACAGCAGGACACCAGTAATAAAGTAAGAGTAGTAAGCATCCACGACATGATTGACCAATATCAGTAGGGAAGTGGCACCGAGATACGTAGATAGTCTGGTACTCCATTCACTGTTACTCGTGTAAATGACATAGAGATAATACCCAATGGCAATTACTACGGGCGTAATATAGCTAAATAGATAAAGTATGACTAATGTTAATGCCATGATCACTTGAGCGGTAAATTGATAATATGGGACGATTGTTTGAACCTTTCTTCCGATTGTTTCTTTGATTACGCTCAAGAAAATAGGTGCCAATGTGATAAAGACTGCAAACTCGAAGTCTCCTAGAATCCCCAATAAATCGTAAAGAGCATAGTAGAAAAAGAGACTCATGATGCTCACGAGTATATATAATCGATCGAGCTTTGTTTTTCTAGCCAACAGCGAATACATGAACACTCCACCTAAAAACAGCAATGGCAGTACATAGGCTTCGTTCACTTCATAATCAAACAATGCTAGGAGGGCTATGCTATACACCGATTGCCCTATTATAAATGATGGTAAGTGTATGTTTCGCATGAAGAAAGAGATCCCAATCATAACGAGACCTACAATCGCCAGATGAGTAGGCAAATTAAGCTCCGTTTCATAAAAACGAAATTGAGAAAACGTATCAAACCAAAAGATCAAGCTCATGGCAAAGCTGCTTGGTGCTAGCCATTGTGCAAGCTTCTGTATATCCTGATTTTTTGATAGATGAAACGTCATATAGGCAACCAAGGCGAGTGCGAAAGCCAGAACCGAAAATGTAAAATACTCATTCTCTTGGAATGAGATCAATACGATTACAAACATAACGCCAGCAGTAACGATTAAGCTACTACGTTTGATTACTAACAGATAGCGGTTGTTATTCAATAAGTAAAAGAGCATATAGACCAAGGTAGTCACAGCAAACATATAATATTCGACATAACTGAATCCGAAGTAATAATCGAGGAGCTGCCAGCTCTCAAAGCCAGCAACGATGACAAAAATCGGTGCTAAATACGTGAACAAAGTATGCTTTGTCTGATATGCGAGAAAGAAAAAGTTAGCTGCAATCACCAGATACGCAAAGAATAGCAATACTGAAGATTCAAACGCATTCATCAGAATGGCTTGAAGGCTGATAAAGATAAATGCAGCACCAGAGATCACCGCACTTGTATAACGAAACATCTTTTGTAGGAACGCATCACTCTTAAACTGAGATTGAAGCGCAAGAAAAATAAAGCCGAAGAACGAATAGAGTAATAGATTGGCACTTTGTAAGAAGGAGTTTTCAATAAACTGATACAGTCCATATACGATCATCGCACTAAATACAAAGTGATAATTACGTTGTTTGTAAACATAAACCATCGATATATATAATATCGAGGTCAGGATTACGTTAAAGCTATAAAATAGGGCTTGATTGAAGAAAATCAACATCAAGATCGAGGAGAGAATCAGGTTAAGCTGCGAATAGATGGGCAGCTCTCTAATCAAGTAGGCTCTCTTTTCATCGTTCTTAAAGCGATAATACAGATAGATTAATAAGCTGTTATACAGCATAATGCCCAAATAGAACGCATCCTCTTTTAGTTGAAGCGCTGAGAGAAGAAAACCAACGGTAATAGAACTCGTAATGAGTGAAAACCAGATGAAAAGGCGATTTTTCATTTTATATGCTTGAACTGCATAAATGCTAAGAGAAATTAGCCCACTTAGCAAACCGAAGAATGAGCTTCCGGTACCATAAATCGAAAACCAACGACCGAAAATTTCATAAAAGCCTGCTGAGAGGAACACGATTGGGACGAAGAGATTGGCCAATGTTAAAAAAGCAAACGCCGTCTTTTCAATTTTGAGGATTCGCTGCGAAAAAAGACTGATGATGTAAAAGAGAACGGCAACAAGGCCAATCGAGGATACTTTAATGATATCGCTCATGACCGCCCAATTACTTGTAGCCACAACAAGGCCGCTAATGAGGAGCATAATGACACCCAGGATCAGTGTCCACGTAATATTGCGCTCGCGAATCTCTTCTTTGGACAACACCTTCTTGGGCTTCACGGGCTTTTCGGGTTTCATCACTACAGGAGACGGTAATTCCTCTTGAATTTCCGGGGCAATAGCTAACGACTCCGGTGTTATATGTACCTCAGCTTGAGATGTAAAGCGATTTTCAAAGTCACCATATGCTTGCTTTAAACGTGTATACGTTGATATGTCAATCAATTGATTTCGATACAGTTGATCCAATTCCTCATAAAAAATCTTGCCACGATCTACATTGGGCATGTACACACCTCCATGAATTTTGATCAAATCGAACTCACGTACTATTTCGACAAAATGAATTGAAAAACCTCCCATATTCCTACATTGACGTGGAAACCTACACTGGTATAATGGAAATGTTCTATATATGAACGTTACCATGGGAAAACATGACTATACTATATATGAAAGGGGAATGATTATGCCTAAAGTTGCTTTTCATACCCTTGGTTGTAAAGTGAACTTTTACGAAACTGAGGCAATGTGGAATTTGTTTAAAAACAATGGCTATACTCAAGTCGATTTTGAAGAGGAAGCTGACGTATATATCATCAATACATGTACCGTAACAAATACTGGCGATAAAAAGAGTCGCCAAATCATTCGTAGAGCTGTTCGAAAAAATCCCGATGCGGTGATTGCTGTAATGGGCTGCTATGCTCAAACCTCGCCTGCTGAAATCATGGACATCCCAGGCGTCGATATCGTCGTAGGTACACAGGATCGCACGAAGCTGCTTGATTTTATCGACGAATTCCATCGTACTCGCCAACCGATTAATGCAGTCCGAAATGTGATGAAGACCAAAGAATTTGAGGAAATGGACGTACCTGCATTTGAAGAAAAAACACGTGCATCGCTCAAAATTCAAGAAGGCTGCAATAACTTCTGTACTTTCTGTATCATCCCTTGGGCGCGTGGTCTCTCACGCAGTCGCAACCCTGAGAGCGTTATCGAACAGGCGCGCAAGCTCGTCGCCTCTGGATATAAGGAAATTGTTCTCACTGGAATTCATACAGGAGGATACGGTGAGGATCTCGAGGATTACTCCCTCGCCAAGCTGCTCTGGGATCTTGATAAGGTCGAAGGACTGCATCGTATTCGCATCAGTTCGATTGAAGCAAGCCAGATTACTGATGATGTGATCGAGGTACTTAATGCTTCCGATAAGGTCTGCCGTCATCTTCATGTACCACTTCAAGCTGGACATGACGAAGTATTGGCACGCATGCGGAGAAAATATACGACTGCAGAGTTCAAAGAAACGATGGTAAAGCTAAGAAAGGCTTTACCCGATCTTGCCATCACTACGGATATTATCGTAGGCTTTCCAGGGGAAACAGACGAGATGTACCGTGCTGGCTATGACTTTATCCGTGAAATTGGCTTTGCAGAGCTCCATGTATTCCCGTACTCCAAACGCACAGGAACTCCCGCTGCACGGATGGAGGATCAAGTACCAGAGGAGATCAAGGAGGAGCGTGTAGCCAGCCTGATCGAGCTCAGCAATCAGCTCCTACAGGAATACTCCAACCGCTTTGTCGGTGAAGTATTGGAAGTCATTCCCGAGGAAGTGGTTAAAGAGGGCTCAGAGAGTGGCTCCATCGCAGGCCACGCTGACAACTACCTCAAAATCGCATTCCAAGGCACACAAGATATGATCGGTAAAGTCTGCCGTGTGCGCCTAGATTCTGTTGGCACCGATGTATGCTATGGTACGTTTGTACGAGTTATGGATACGGAAGTTCAGAACTTAGAAGTATCATAAACGTTAAAAGTTGCTCAGCTCTACTAAAGAGTAGAGCAACTTTTTGTTTACAGTATAAGATTGATGTAATGGGGTGAAGCGGTGAGAGTTCGAATTGCAGTAATAGGTTCTAGACAAACCATCGAAGACTTACAGAGTATAGCAAATGAAATACATGACATCGAGATTCTCCCATATTGTTATCAAAACCCACAGGAAACAAGCGCATTGTTTGTTGAAGCTGAAAAAACAGCCGATGTAGTTTTGTTTTCGGGAATTGTCCCCTACTATTATGGAATCAATCCTACGACTAAATATAGTATACCGATTACATTTATACCATTTCATGAATATATGGTCAGTGCATCCATCCTCTATATTTTGTATCATCTCCAACTACGGGTGGATCAACTTTCGATTGATTTACCAAATGCGGATCTGCTATTTAATATCGGACGAAATTTAGAGATTGATGTATCAAGTTTATCCATCAAGGAATATCGATGGATCTATGACGAGCATGAGGAAAAAGTAGATATCAATATGAATGAATTCGTAGAGTTTCATCTAAATTCGATGCAAACAGGAAAATCATCCTTTGCTTTGACAAGTATCCATATGGTATATGACAAATTAACGCAGCTAGGAGTTCCCGCTATTTACATGAAAGATTCTGAACAAAACCTACGTACTTCGCTTGAACATGCAAGAGATTTGGCGCGCTTGGAGCAAAGCAAACAATCTCAAATATCATTTCTAGCATTCGCACCATATCAGAAGCTCTCAGACGTTGAAGCGGAGTTCTTTTTGCAAGAGCTACATGCTATTTTTACAGACCATGCCAAATTACAAATATCTACTGTAAAATTAAAGGCGCCAGTCCCAGCGTTATTTTTTACGACACGAGGAGTAGTTGACGTTTTAACTCAGGCAGAAACCCAATTTCCGTTGTTAATAGAATTTGAAACTAGAATAAAGTATCCTTTGGCACTTGGAATTGGCTATGGATACACGATCATTGAAGCGGAGGAGCATGCAAAGCGTGCATTGGATCATGCTCTGGATAGAAAAGAACAGGGCAATGTTGCATACATCATCGACTATCGCAAGCGATTGATAGGTCCACTTGGAAATGATGCGAAAATTCATCAACTGCGTGTCGATAATTTCAAAATTCGAGAGTTATCCGAGAGAACACATGTAAGCACGAAAAACTTGATGAAACTCTTAGAGTTTGTTGAGTTTACTCGCTTTCGGCCATTTACGAGCATTGCCCTAGCAGAATATTTAGGTGTGACGCGCCGAACGAGTGAACGCTTGATCAAAAAACTATTAACAAACCAAATAGTTGACATTTTTGGATTAGAACAAGCTTATGAACTCGGAAGGCCAAGCGCTGTCTATCGATTAAATGATGACATTAAAAAAGAATTACTAAAAGTGTAGTACTAAAAATACCAGTTTCGGCTGGTATTTTTTTAATTTTGTTATTGACAACGAAAGAATTTTCAATATATTATGAAAACAGATATAACGACATTCAAACGACAATGATAGGGGAGAGAAAATGAAGGTAGTAGCAGCAGAATTATTTGCAATTCAAATCCCACTTAAAAGGCCATTTATCGTTTCGTATGCATCCTATGATCGTATGCCCTCAGTCATATTGAAACTGATAACGGAAGATGGGGTGGTTGGTTATGGCGAGGCAGTTCCCGATGAACATGTAACGGGAGAAACCTGGGAAGGTGTCTTTTCGACATTAAAGACGTATTTACTTCCGGCTATTATGGGGATGGATGTACGTGAAATCGGAGCCTTGCATCAAAAGATGGATCAAGTGTTACTAGGAAATCCAGCAGCAAAAGCAGCCGTCGATATCGCTGCGCATGACATTTTGGGAAAAATCGCAGGACTACCTATTTACGCATTGCTAGGTGGTAAGGTAAAGCAACATATGGAGATTCCTAAAGTACTTAGCATTTTGCCACCTGATGAAATGGCTGTTCAGGCTAAAGAAGCGGTTGCCTTAGGCTTCCGAGCTGTAAAGTTAAAAGTAGGAATCGATCTTGAACAAGACATCGAGCGAGTACGTGCAGTTCGAAAAGCAGTAGGTGAACAAATCGAGATCCGCGTGGACGCAAATCAAGGCTGGAAAACGAGCTATGTAGCTCGACGTGGCATCGAGGCTTTAGCTCCATTCCATGTGGCATGGGTAGAACAACCTACAGAAGCCGGGCGTCCTGAAATGCTTGCAGAATTGCGACGAAAATCCTCACTGCCGATTATGGCAGATGAAAGCGTTTTAAATATGACGGATTTACGCAGGATCATTGATTTGAATGCCGTCGACTTGATCAATATTAAGCTCATGAAATGTGGTGGTATATACCCTGCCACAAGGTTAGCCACACAGGCACACGCCTTTGGTCTACAGTGTCAAATCGGCTCGATGGTAGAGTCCTCCATTGCAACAGCTGCTGGTTTTCATGTCGCAGCAGTACATAGCAATATCATCAGTACTGAGATCTCAGGTCCCACATTGTTTGCAGATGATACAGGAGACTTAACGTATGATCTTCCTCGTGTCAATCTCCCAGCATTACCTGGACTTGGGATACATGTAGATGAATCGGCGATTCAGAGAATGACGCGATTTTCTGAAAAAGTAAATATGTGATACCCAAAATTCAATTTATTGTAGGAGGAAAATGTATGACGAGTTTAACAAAAACAAAGAAAAGCAAAATCCCGCATACGTATGCAATTATCTTTATCATCATTATTATAGCGGCAATTGCTACTTATATCGTTCCCGCAGGACAGTTTGATCGAGAAAAAGTAGGCTCCCGAACCGTAGTTGTTGAAGGTAGTTACCATGCTGTCGATCAAAATCCTACCTCATTTTTTGGTTTCTTCAAGGCGATTCCACAAGGTATGGAAAAAGGGGCTCAAATTATTTTCTTCATTTTTCTCGTAGGTGGTTCATTTGGAATATTACGAGCAACTGGAGCGATCGAATCGGGTATCCAACGTTTAGTAGTCAAACTAGGCAATCAAGAAAAAATACTGATTCCAATAACGATGTTTGCCTTCTCTATCCCTGGATTTACGACTGGAATGGCAGAAGAATCAATCATATTTGTACCAATTGGAATTGCCATAGCACGCGCCATCGGCTTTGATGCAGTAACGGGAACTGCGATGGTTAGCTTGGGGGCTGCAAGTGGATTTATTGGGGGAATGATGAATCCGTTTACAGTAGGAGTAGCCCAAGGGATTGCAGAAGTTGAGATTTTCTCAGGCTTTGCATTTCGCTTTGCCGTCTATATATTTATCCTTGGCCTCGGTATTTTTTATGTAATGCGTTATGCGAACAGCGTCAAGAAAGATTTAACAAAGAGTGTAATCTATGATATTGAGGTCGAAGCAAGAAAACAAAAAGCAGAAGTCGAAATAGAAGCTCCAAAATTTACAATCAATCATATCCTTGTTTTGCTTACACTTGTGGTTGGCCTTGGATTTAATATGTATGGAGTATTTAAGTGGGGTTGGTTCCTCACCGAATTAACCGCTTCTTTCCTAATTATAGGTATTGTGTCTGGATTCATTGGTCGTTTGAGCGTTAATGAAATCTTCACTTCTTTGGTTGACGGTATGAAGCTCGTAGCGTTCGGAGCGTTGATAGTCGGTTTTGCACGTGCGATCCTAGTCGTTTTGGAAAATGGTTTCATCATTGATACCTTGGTTTATGGTATGGCCAGCTTAATTAGTCAATTACCTGATACTCTTAACGTAATCGGTATGTATATCGTACAAGTTCTCACCAACTTCTTTATTCCATCAGGAAGTGGTCAAGCTGCTACGACCATGCCGATCATGGTTCCGTTATCGGATCTCCTTGGAATTGAACGTCAAGTAGCCGTACTTGCTTTCCAGTATGGCGATGCTATCACAAACTCAATCATTCCTACCTCTGCAGCGTTAATGGGTTATTTAGCTGTTGCAGGTATTCCATACGATCGTTGGGTTAAGTTCATTTGGAAGTTAATTGTTGGTTGGTTGATCATTGCTTTAGTTGCTCTTGTCGTTGCAGTAATGATTGGTGTAAGCTAAGGAAAACGATTAGTGAGAGGTACATTATGAAGCAGATGATCCAAGAACTCGAATCAGAACTAAATGATATTTTTCAATACTTGCATACACACCCTGAGCCTAGCCTAAAAGAATACGGAACTACACAGTACATCGCCTCTATCTTGGATAAATACAACATACGATATCGTACGTTTGCGGATGTTACAGGTGTAGTTGCTGAAATTGGCGAAGGCAGTCCTGTAGTAGCACTCCGTGCAGATATGGATGCATTGATGCAAGAGGTCGATGGTCAGATAGTAGCGAATCATTCCTGTGGTCATGATGCTAATATGACCATCGTACTAGGTGCTCTCCTAACGTTGAACAAATTAAAGTCACGACCAACTGGAACCATTCGAGCTATTTTTCAGCCTGCAGAGGAAATTGGTAATGGTGCTGAATTGATGGTTGCCAAGGGAGTCGTAGATGATGCCGAATATTTATTCGGAGTACATTTACGACCGCAGCAGGAATTAACCTATCCATATGCCGCTCCTGCAATTCACCACGGGGCAACCGTATTTTTGGAAGGGGAAATTAGGGGAGAGGACTGTCACGGTGCTCGTCCTCATCTAGGAATGAACGCGATCGAAATTGGTGCAGCGATCGTTCAACATCTAGGACAACTGCATACGAACCCGATGATTCCTGCAACCGTCAAGATGACTCGCTTTCAAGCAGGCACAGAAAGCCTCAATATCATTCCTGGTAATGCTATTTTTGGACTAGACATTCGTTCACAAAGTAATGAAGTGATTCGTCAGCTTCAAAGGAAAATAGAAACGCTTTTTCTCCAGCTAGAAGGTTTATATGGAGTCACCATAGAGTATCAATGGATCGATTACGTCCCCGCAGCGGAAGTTTCTCCTGAAGCTACGAATATAATGAGAGAGGCGATTGCACAGTCATTAGGCGAAGATTACTTGGCTCAACCGATTGTCACACCAGGTGCAGACGACTTTCATTTTTACACCATCCACCGCCCGCATCTCAAAGCAACAATGGTTGGAATTGGGGCTGATTTGGCACCGGGACTCCATCATCCGCATATGCACTTTCGTAAAGACGCATTACTGATGGGGAGCGAAATCATGACGAGGGCTGTGCTAAATACGTTAACGAAATAGATCCCATTCTCGATCACTCATCAAATAAATAATCAAGGCTGCCTACTATATACACATAGATTAGGCAGCCTTTTTAACTGTTCATAAATACAAACCCACTTAATCTTGTCTACTTGTAGTAGAATAATTAATAGTCTGACGAAATGATCGAAAATGAGTTATGATAAAGAAAAGAATGAATTAAGAAGGGAGAATCACCAATGAAAGAAAAGTCAGCTGGAGGTGTAGTGTTTTCGCGTGATGGAGATCGCCTAAAGATCATGCTCATCGAGGATCGCTATGGTCGCTGGTCGCTTCCAAAAGGAAAGCAGGAGAGTGGGGAAACACTAGAGGAGACCGCTCTTCGAGAAATCGAGGAGGAAACGGGCATCGTCGGTCGTGTCGTCGCAGCTATCGAGACCATTTATTATAAATACAACCATCCGGAGCTAGGATTCATCAATAAAGAGGTTCATTACTACTTAGTCGAAAAGGTGGGAGGAACGGTACAGGTACAGCTCGAGGAAATTCGTAGTGTGCATTGGCTAGACCCACTTGAAGCCTGGAAAATTCAATCGAAATCAGGCTACGAGAACAATCATTCTGTACTTAAACAAGCACTCAAGATGCTCGATATCAAAACCAATTAATCGTCTAGATGTAGGGGGATAGAGAAATGGATAAGCAACAATTAGCCAAAATGATCGATCATACATTATTAAAGCCAGAAACCAATCGTGATGCGATTCTCGCATTATGTGCTGAAGCTAGAGAATACCAATTTGCTTCGGTATGTGTCAATCCTACATGGGTTTCGCTCTGTGCTGAGCAATTGGCAGGAAGCGATGTACTCGTCTGCACAGTCATCGGTTTCCCTTTAGGTGCAAATAGTACGGCAACCAAGGTATTTGAGACCGAGGAAGCTATCCGTAATGGCGCTCAAGAAATCGATATGGTAATCAATATCGGGGCCATTAAATCCGGTAATTGGGACCTGGTCAAATCGGAAATTGCAACGGTAGTGAATGCTTCTCATCCACAAGCCATCGTCAAGGTCATATTAGAAACCGGAGCACTAACCGATGAGGAAAAGATCAAGGCCTGCCAAGTATCAAAAGAGGCGGGTGCAGACTTTGTGAAAACCTCTACTGGATTTGGTCCAGGAGGTGCAACCGTAGCTGATATCGCTCTAATGCGTAAGACTGTTGGTCCTGAAATGGGCGTCAAAGCCTCAGGTGGCGTACGCGACTATGCTACAGTAATGGCAATGATCGAAGCGGGTGCAACACGTATCGGCGCCAGCGCAGGAGTTGCGATCGTAACAGGTGAACAAGCAAAAGGGGAAGGCTACTAAGCCCCCCTTTTTTTGCCCCTTATTTAAAATAACAATCGATGTGATTCTCCCAGCTTTAATACGATACTTTTAGATACATTACGGAGCGCCGTATCATAAGTAAATGAGGTGTTAACACGGTTACATCCCAGCCTCTTTCGCTCGGTTTATAGCTTCAAATCGATCGGCAACTTGTAGTTTATTATAAATATTTGAAACATGGTTTCTGACGGTTTTTGAACTTAAACCAAGTCTTTCAGCAATACCTTCATTTTTAGTCCCTTGAACAATGAGGTTTAATATTTGCCTTTCCCTACTGGTTAGTTCCGGAAAAGTAATATTTTCTTGATTTTTGCTCATGTAATTAAAGTAGTGTATGAGTCTCGCAGCAATGGAGGGACTGAAAATTGCTTCGCCACTGGCAATCGCACGAATGGCACGAAGGGTTTCCTCTTGACTAGCACCTTTAAGAAGATAACCTTTAGCTCCTGCTCTCATAGCAGCAAATACCGAATGATCGTCCTCGAACATAGTGAACACAATAATACCTATATGAGGGTTTTTAGCGAGTATTTCCTTTGTTGCTTCAATACCGTTAATAGTAGGCATTTTTATATCCATTAAGACTATATCAGGTTGTAGAGAGTTTGCTAGAGTAATAGCTTCTTCTCCAGAAGTAGCCTCACCAATGATGTCAAAGTCCGAAATAGAAGTAAGTAAATTTCTTAAACCATCACGAAACAAACTATGGTCATCAGCAAATAAGATTTTTATCCTTTCCATAACTAATCCCCCTTACCCATTAATGGAAAAATCACTTGTATACTCACTCCTTTTTCCGGAGTAGAAATGACATGAAGAGTTCCGTTTAATTCCTCTGTCCTTTCTCGCATAGAGACCATCCCAATCCCTTTTTTTGAGCTGGAAGAAATCCCTTTACCATTGTCCGTAATTTCAGTTTTAAGGAAGTTATCCATGGTTATTTTTATTTTACATTCCGTTGCATTTGAATGACGAACGACATTAGATATTGATTCTTGAATAATACGATATGTAGCAATTTCTATTGCTGCAGGTAATGTGGATACACTGGGAGGCACCAAAACCTTAAAATATATTTTACTATGACTGTATTGTCTAATTAATTCATTAATAGCAAATGTGAGACCTAATTCATCTAGGATAGGTGGTCGTAAATCGTAGACAAGTTGACGAATGTCATTGATTGCATCCTTTAATTGTTTATGGGTAGTTATCAATAGTTCTTCACCAGCTTGGTGGTTTATTTTATATAAATTACGCGCAGCCTCTATATTCATTCCTAAGCTTGCGAGTTGCGGACCTAGACCATCGTGGAGGTCTCTTCGGATTCTCTTTCTTTCTTCTTCTCTGGCCTTAACAAGATTTTCTCTCGACTTCATTAAATCAGTTGTGACTTTTACGGAATACACAGCAATACCTACTTGACGCACAATATCCTGAATCAAGCGTTGTTCGTAATTAGAGAACCCTTCATTTGAGGTCCTTGTTCCTAGGACTAGCTCACCCACTTCCTCCTTCTGATAAACCAAATTGATTCTCATTGGTGAGGTATTCAGTTTGCCATATTCAGCAGCCAACTGCAAAGAATCTTCTGTGAAAAGATAGATGGCTGCGTAAGGTAGTTTTAACACTTGACTAATCGTTTCAACAACGGAAGAAAGAACAGTTCTTGTGTCTGACGTTGCTTCCAACTTTTGTCCTAACATGGATAAAGCAACATAAGGAGAACGACTTTCTCCATACATTAAACGGTTAATAGCAGCTTGTAATTTCCCTTTGATCGGTTGGATGAGTATAGCAATGACTCCTACGGCAATAAAGGAAATGAAAAAACCACCTTGCTGGAATATAGTTCCAAGTATTCCGATAATGCTTGCATAGATGATCGCTACAAGACTACTGAGCATGATATATAAAACAAAACGATTAATAAAGATGTCTAGATTCCACAACTTATATTGCAGTATGCTAATAGCTAAGGAAACAGGTATTAATATGATTGTAATTGCCATTAGGGGAGAAACAACTTTTAAAATAGCACCCTGTTCATAGCCAAAAATACCCATCCAGCCAATGTGTAAAATAATAATTATAATGCTAACAAGTAACCATTTTGCTTGTTGTTTTTGAACAGAGTTCGAGACTTTTCGAAATCGATAGAGTTGCGCGGAGAAAATCAATAAATAGAAAATCATCCACCCGACGATATCAAGCCACATTGGCCATAATTCTGGATTTAAAATGGAATCGGGCTTAAAAACTCGATGATATGAAATGATGATCCACAAAGCAGTAACGCCCGTGGTCCATTTAGGCACAAACTTCCCATCTGGGAATAAAAAAAGAAAAACAACGATTCCAGAAGCTACAAAATCAATCCAGTTTGTCATCAACATGATATTGGGATAAGCATTACTTAATGTCTCCATGCCAAAATTAGCACCATATGCGATTATGGTCATAGAAGAAAATGTGATAAACGTATCAGAACTTTTTTTCAAAAATAGAAAGATACCAACAGAAAAAAATCCGAATCCAATAATTAAGTTCATTATCGTTTTAAACCAGGCGTAGGAAATAAGGGAGATCCCTATAGTTAGAAGTTCTGTGGATTGTTCTACGGTTAATTGACCAAAATCTACACAGCCACTTGTAGAGCAAGGTACTTGATAGATGGTGTGTTGTATGATGACACTAAAAAAGAAGAGCCCAATTGATATAAGGGCTGTGATCATCCATATAAATTTTATTATATTGCTTAGGAATTTGCTGAAGTCTTTATTCATCATTAGGAGGATTCTCCCTACCTCATTGAACTTGGATTACACTTACTATATTCAATGGGTGGGATATATTTCCTCCCTATAAGTTTGCATTTATTGCATTGTTTTCTTGTATAGGGACTGTTTTTGTCCTTTTGTAAACTGCAACACTCAGCCAAATTATCCCCATCGCCCAGAAAATTGACCCGAAGTTACTAAAAATGCCTATAGGAGCAAAATCCAAAATGAGAGACACAGCGACCAGAACTGCTGGAATTGCAGGAAGGACCTTTACAATAGCTAAACTGATACCAAAATAAATCCATCCAATAAAAAATAGAAGCAAACTGAACATCATGGCTTCACCTGAAGGAGTTGGCCATGTGGAAGCTAATTCTATCGCATGAACTTTAAGCATAGGGGATACAAAAGTGGCAGTCCACGCACCTCCTACCTCGAGCAAGCTACCAATGAATACAACTATAAAGCTTATAAATAGATTTAGACTTGCTTTAAAGTGATAGGAAAATAAAAATACTGCTATCATACCAATTAGAGTAAGAATTATGCTAAAAACATTAATTAATCCGACAATTACAGCTACTCCCATTGTGTCATGGCCCATCTGATATTGATATCCAAATCCGAATGTTGCTACGACTTGCAAAATCCCACCAATAATTGAGAATAATGCTAGCTTTCTTAGTAAATGATTATTCATTTCAAACCTCCTATAAAGTGTAATTATAGGGAATATATCATAGTAATGTCCCTGGTTCATGGGAGTCATGTCATTTCAAACAGGGATATTTAGTAGTAATATGAATGTAATTTGCGGAATCACATTAGTTTTAAATAATTTCCATAGATTGAGATCTTCTAATACGATACCTTACGAACCATGACCCATTCCACGAATCTGCCAAACTGATATGCAAAGGGTAGGACGAGAAGTGATGTAAACAAATTAAAGACCGTCTGGGCATGGGCAACCTGAACACTTGGGTCATTTGCAAGATATAAGGTGAGCAATGTTAGTAGACTGATCATGGGCAGGAATAGCAAAACACCAAATAAATTTAAAAAAACATGAGCATAGGCAACCATCTTGCCTGATCGATCTCCGCCCAGACTCGCCAAATACGCAGTGAGGCATGTTCCGAGATTACTCCCGAGTATGATCGCCACCGCACTCGCTAGTGGAATGAGCCCTCCCTCTACGAATACCATCGCAATCGCCGTAGTTGCTGAGCTGCTCTGGATGATCGCAGTAAAGATCGTTCCTACGAGTACACCGAGAGTATGACTCTCACTCATCATCACCAACCACGATTGAAAGCTAGGACTAGAAGCGATCGGTGTTGCAATTTTGCTCATAATCGTAAGTGCTATGATCAATAAAGAAAAGCCACCTATAGATAGCCCGGTAAAACGGATCGCGGGCTTTGGAATCAACCAGAGTACCAATCCAATGATCAACAATGGGATAGCATAATCCTGAAGTGACAGCGCGATCAGCTGTGTTGTTACCGTCGTCCCCACATTCGTACCGAGGATGATACCGATGCTCTGTCGATAGGTAAGTACACGAGCATTAACGAGTCCAACAGTGATGACGGTTATCGCTGTACTGCTTTGCAATAATGCGGTTGCTATCGTACCTGTGAGGAAACCATGCCAGGGAGTGCGTGTAAAACGTAATAACCACTCCTCTAAACGATGACCAGCAAGTCGATCGAGGCCAGTACGCATGAGCGATAAGCCATAAAAAAAGATCACCAGCCCAATGATCAGTGGAAATAGTATTTCACGAACCATCTTAGCACCCCCTCATAGGAGTTTATGTGAGGATGAGGACGAGCATGACTAATCCAACTAATTGTATGTGGGACTGCCAAACGATAACATGTTAAAATAGGAGAACATCAGAATCTCAATGAGATGCAGCTATGGAGGTTAATTATGAGCAATCAATTAATGAGAATAGGAATTGTAGGCTACGGCAATCTCGGTAGGGGAGCAGAGGCTGCGATCGAGCAATGCTCAGATATGAAGCTGGTTGCTATTTTTACTAGAAGAGAACCTGAGACGATCAAGCCAAATCAACCAAATGTAAAAGTACTACATATTTCTGAAGTGGAAAAGTACGTTGACGAGATCGACGTGATGATATTATGTGGTGGTTCTGCAGCAGATCTACCCGAGCAGGGTCCGTATTTTGCTCGCCTCTACAACACTGTAGATAGCTTTGATACTCATGCCAAAATTCCTGAATACTATGCCACTGTTGACAAGGTGGCATCCGCACATGGCAAAACGAGCATCATCTCTGTAGGCTGGGACCCAGGACTATTTTCGATCCATCGCATGATGACAGAGGCAATCCTGCCAAATGGTGAAACCTACAGCTTTTGGGGATCAGGAGTCAGTCAGGGGCACTCCGACGCCATTCGTAGAGTAGCGGGAGTGGTCGGTGGTGTACAATACACGATTCCGATCGATGCAGCTGTACAAAAAGTGAGAGCCGGGGAGAACCCAGTACTCACAACCGCAGAAAAGCATCGTCGCGTCTGCTATGTCGTAGCAGAGGAAGGGTACGACAAGGAAAAAATCGAGCACGATATCAAAGCGATGCCCAACTATTTTGCCGATTATGAGACAGAGGTCCACTTCATAACAACAGAAGAACTACAGGCTAACCACTCCAAGCTGCCACATGGTGGGTTTGTCATCCGTGGTGGGCATACAGGAAATGCCCACAAGCAAATCGTCGAGTTCTCACTCAAGCTAGACAGCAACCCAGAATTCACCTCAAGTGTCTTGGTCGCCTATGCGCGTGCCGCTTACCGATTGAACCAAGAGGGGCAAACAGGAGCTAAGACGGTATATGATATTGCCCCTTCCTATCTGTCTCCCAAGTCAGCAGAAGAGTTGAGAAGAACATTATTATAATATTCACAAAGTAAAGGGCAATATAAAATGGCTGTCTCGTTTATATTGCAACTCATTTATTGCCCTTACACCATTTCTAGGATCGGGAAAATCACACTCTACGATATGATAGTGCCAGCCTATTTCTGATGTTTTGATCTTAATGTAGACAGGGACAATTGGGATATGTGCAGGAACTCTATCTGCAAGTGCAAGAATAGGATAAACTAGTTTGTGTTTTGCCAATGAACGGTGTGAATCGTCATGTTTGGCTTCAAATACGAACAATGTATCCTGTCCATTTTGTTTTTCTACTAATAAAGCGTCGATTTCAACCTGTCCATTATTATGGAGGAAAACTTGTTCGAACTCACTATGCAGCTTTACCTCAAAGGTAAAGGTAGATTTGGAGGTTGCAGGAACTGAAGTAATTAGACCACCACTAAATCCCAACGCCTTTCCAATAAGTCCACTACTGAGTCCTAAGTTGACTAATGATGATTCAGATAGAGAAGTAAGAATCTTATATGGTAATAGCTTAGCAGGGTCTACATCAGGCTTGAAAATTTGTCCTGACCGATTAGTAAATACTTTCTCGTCAATTAAAAAGAAATCCTTTAATTGACTTGCTGTATGCTTTATTAATGCAAATTGTGTTCCAGTACCATTGCTAGCTGCTCCGAGTCGAAATACCATAGCGCCAGAATTTCTTATATAAGGATTCAGTTTTTCTAGTGAATCTACTGAAATATGTGTCGCTGTGTTCGTTTTTTTGAGGTTGTATTTTGATAAATAGTCCTGAAACGAAACAGGACCGTAAATACTTTCATTATTTTCTTCTATCCAATTTAGAGCAGGAAAAAATAGATTTTTTTTCATACGATTGTTCCTTTAATTATGATATGAGAACTAACTAAAGATAACTAATTCGCTTTCATATGGCATTTTCCTTTAATAAATCAATTTTTTCGATATAATCCTATGGTAACGGTTTGTAACAGTAGGTGATACATTTGTTTATTTGTATGAATATATTTGAGTTACTTAGTGGGGGTTATTATTTTGATAATATAAAAAAGAAAAAACATGATTTTTTTGGGCCTTTGTATAGATGCAGGTAGATATTAATGTGTATCCTCTACGTATTTGTACTTATAGCTAACGAAATCCTAATCATTGTTATACTACTTCGTCTTATATGCTAGTTGAAAAATCATATTTCATAGAATCGTCCGAATCACCATATCGACACTACTCGAAAATTGTTATACGATGTAGAATATAGCTATACATACTGGGGAGTGATCGGTAATGAAGATGACAGTCGGTAAAAAGATACTATCGGGGTTTTGTGTGGTATTGCTGTTAATGATGGTAGTTGGTGGGGTTAGTTATTATGAGCTTGATGCTGTGGATAAAAACTACTCATTCATTATTGATGATCGCGTACATAAAATCAATCTATTAAAAGACTTGATGTCAGAAGTTCAAAAAATGCAGATCAATACACGTGGTTACTTGCTAACAGGTGATATTACTTCAATGGGAGATTATCGAGAGACGATCGACCGATATAATATGCTATTTGTTGATCTCGAACAATTACTTACGTTAGATCGACCTAGAGAGCTATTGTTTGAAATTAATCAATTAGCGACCGATTACTATGTTCAAACTGAGGAAATGTTTGCAGATAAGCTCGCAGGTCGACATTCTGAATACATGGTCAAGCTCAATGTGGTCACTTACAAGATTGTCAAACAGATTGCACAATTGGGTGATGAGTTTATCAAATTCCAAGAGGATTTGATGGATCAACAACGCATAGAAACAGCAGAAAAGGTAGCTACGATTAAAATCATTATTGTAGCTACCGTGGGTAGTGCTCTCATCCTCGGCGCTCTTATAGCCTATATAATTGGACGAGTCATCTCACGCCCAGTTACATTGATTGCTGGTGCAGTTGAGCAAATTGCTACAGGTAATCTGAGAATTGAGGAAATGAAGGTCAAAAGCACGGATGAGGTCGGCGAGATGGCCAGATCCTTTAACCAAATGGCTCATAATTTACGAGAACTCATCAGCCAGGTGAGTACCAATTCAGAGCAGGTTTCGGCTGCTGCTGAGGAGCTTAATGCCAGTGCAGAACAGACAAGTGCTGCGACAGAGCATATTGCTGCTAGTATTGAGCAGGTAGCCGAAGGTGCAGATCAACAGGTGCAAAGCGTGGAACAGACTTCCGCGGGAATCAATGAAATGTCGAGAGGAATCCAGCATATTGCGGAAAATGCCAATGCTGTACACTCTACTGCAGTTGATGCATCTGGCAAAGCTCGTAATGGAAATGAAACTACGCAATCTGCAGTGCAACAAATGAGATCGATTCATCAATCCATTGGAGACTTGGGGCATGTGATTCATGAGCTGGGTCAAAGCTCGACCCAAATCGGAGAAATTGTTCAAGTAATCTCGGACATAGCCGCTCAAACGAATCTATTAGCGTTAAATGCCGCGATCGAGGCAGCGCGTGCGGGTGAGCATGGTAGGGGATTTGCGGTTGTTGCGGATGAGGTGCGCAAGCTTGCTGAGCAATCATCAGGATCAGCTGAGAAGATTTCCGAATTAATCGAATCGATCCAAGTAGAAACGGATAAAGCTATTCATTCGATGGATCGGGCATCCGCAGAAGTAGATCAAGGGGTAAGCCTCGTCACTACAGCTGGCGACTCTTTTGCAGATATTCAGAAATCAATCGAAGAGGTTACAGAGAAAATTGGAGATGTTTCCGCAGCTGCTGAACAGATATCTGCTTCTACTGAACAGATGGTTCAATCGGTTAGTCTTATCGCGTCCGTAGCTGAGAGTGCGGCTGCCAATACGCAAAATGTATCTTCCGCTACAGAGGAGCAGCTGGCGTCGATGGAGGAGATTACTTCATCTGCACATGCATTATCCAAAATGGCAGAGGATCTGCAGGAGATCATTAGCAAATTTAAGATATAGCATCACAAATTGCTTGTCAGATCTATAGGTCTGGCAAGCAATTTTTTGTATCAATCAACATCAGAGGGTGAGGTGTTTTCTCAATGTGGTTGGGGAAAATAGCTAAGGAAGCAAATGATAAGGAGTGCCTACTGATGCTATTAACACCAGGAGAGAGAATCACATTACACGGCTTTAACAATTTAACCAAATCGCTCAGCTTTAATATGTATGACATCTGTTATACAGGGACCAAAAGAGAGCGCGAGGCGTATATCGAGTATATTGATGAGCAATATAATGCAGAGCGGTTGACACAAATATTAACACATGTTGCCGAGATCATAGGGGCTCATGTACTTAATATCGCCAAGCAGGATTATGTGCCACAGGGTGCGAGTGTCACGCTATTGGTATCCGAGGGACCAGTTGTCGAGTTGCCGACCGAGTCCTATGAGGAATCACCTGGTCCACTGCCGAGTTCAGTAATTGCGCAATTGGATAAAAGCCATATTACGGTTCATACGTACCCTGAGTATCACCCTGATGAAGGGATCAGTACATTTCGTGCAGACATCGATGTCTCAACTTGTGGAGAAATCTCGCCTCTTAAAGCGTTGAATTATCTTATCCATTCCTTTGATACGGATAGCATGACTTTAGATTATCGTGTGCGTGGATTTACTCGAGATATTAGTGGTCACAAGCTCTTTATCGATCATGAAATTGGCTCGATTCAAAATTACATTCCTGAGGAGGTACGAGAGCTCTTTCACATGATTGATGTCAATGTATATCAGGAGCATATCTTTCATACCAAATGTAAGCTAAGAGATTTTGATCTGAATAATTATTTATTTGGATACACCAGGGACAAGCTCGATCCTATTGTGCAGGAGGAGATTACTCAGCGATTAGAGAGAGAAATGGATGAAATCTTTTATGGAAAAAACATTTTAGATGCAAATTAAAGAACCCCACTCTCATCGGAAAGTGGGATCGATATAAATCCTTTTACCTTCTTTAGCAGAAAGTCGTACAGCGTCAAGCACCTGTTGAATGCGATAACCGTCTTCAAAGGTTGGCAATACTGAGCTTGGCTCTTGATCTACGACTGCTTTGTAGAGGTGATCTAGAAACGGAGTGAAATAGGGATAGAATAAGTGTGCTGTTTCAGGTAGTGACTCTGGAACATCTAGTGAGGGAGCCAATGCTACTTCTTGTAGTGGTTCATCACCCATGCCTAGCTCTACCTTGTGATCATCTGTCATAACTAACGTGCCCTCAGTACCAATAACCTCCAAGCGCCAGCGGAAAGGAGTATGCTTTCCTGCATACAAGAGCTCTGTACTTAACGTCGTTCCATCTGCAAA
>JACDJB010000512.1_pt1 | contig 40367 bp, 59 predicted proteins | sample 7454121 | NCBI WGS metagenome assembly JACDJB01 (sample SAMN14253290, study PRJNA609438) | sludge metagenome | isolation source: sludge after 25d culture with pyrite | collected 2018-12-20
GCTATATCTTGCTATTCATAAGCCTGCTGTGATCTACAGCGCAAGAGTAAATCAAGTAAACTTCAATGACGTAATAGCAGAGATTACGTATGATGGCGGTTCTGGTACGTTGGCGAATGTACTTGTAGGAATGACGCTCTATGTGGGTTCCAGCGCTGGTGGCCATGATAAGGGGATGGTGCGAATACGAAAGGCACCCTCAGAAACAAAATTCTATCTGGGTGAATCGGCAGAAGTCAAATGGGGAGACAATGATTATCTTACCGTAGTAGACGAGTTCGGTTTATGGTCAAAACATTTACGTATCTCTGACGTTACTCCGCTAATGGATTACGATGTAGTTTATAGTGACCAGCACAGTAAACTCGATCCTGTACCTGTTATGGGGTCTACCAAGATTTTATGGTTAACAGGAGCCACGGCGTCTTTCACGCCAGACGCAAGTTCCTCTTGGGTGTTGGGATCAACGATCACTGATTATCTATGGGAAGCACCCGGAGCCAGTGCTACCTCTAATCTCGCCACAGCTACTCCTACAATTACCTATAACGCTGCTGGACAGTATCGAGTCAGTTGTAAAGTAACAGCGGAAAACGGAAAAGTTACTACAGGTTACAGGATAGTTTTCGTGTACAGTGAGGCACATCCTCCCATTACGCAATTTGAATTGAAAAGTTGCAGTGGAGATTTAGAAGGTGGTGGGTGGTCTTTCGGTGTCTCCCTATATGATGAGTCCTCGTTGAGCGATATAAAAGAGAGAGCATACTGCGTTCTCTTTGCAAAAGATTATTATGACGGAGAAGAACAGAGCTTGGGGCCTGTAGAAGGTCGAGAGAATATTATTGCAGAAGGGTGGATAACACAGGAAACTCTGAACTATTCGTCGGAAGTTTCTTCAGGAGATTTTGAGATAAAGGGTGCGAACTTCTGGTTAAGTAGGATTACCGGATATCCTGTAGGCATGGAATATCCAGCAGGCGGTGCTTCGGCATGGACACAGATGGAAGGCTTAACAGTAGATCGAGCATTGTGGCATCTCCTACATTGGAGAAGCACAGCAACGACCTGTATTGATATATTCTTATCAGGAGATACCCGGAAAGCGCCGACTCTAGAAGCTCCCGTGGGAAATCTATGGACACAAATAAAGACGATGGCGGAGGATTCCATTCTTGCCAATGTGGCTTGTGATCGGTATAACCGCTTATTCGTAGACTTCTATGTTTCTCTTATGAGCGATAACGATAGGATAGATGTTCCTGTAGTAATGGAGCTTACCAAAGGAGATTTCGAGAATAGTCTCTCAATCGAAAGAAGGATTATTCCAGAGGTAAGTCTGATGGAAACATCGGGAGTATCCTTCAATGGGACGGAAGCGACTGCCCTATTCTCAAAGGCACCTGGAAAGGTTATCAGCCACTTCGGCAATATCGAAAGTAGAGAGCGTCTCCTCTTACAAAATCAAGAACAGTGCAATCTTTTGAGTGGCTTACTATATGCTAATCTCAATAATGAGTTTCCTCATGTTGATTTATCACTTGCACAGAATAATCGTTTTATTGATATCATACCGAAACAAAGAGTAACACTATCTTTTATTAGCAGCGATTTTCCAAGAGAGATTACATGGATATCACAGAAGTTGCTTCCTACAAGAGTAGAGTATGTATTTCAAGATGGCATGATAGGTACACATCTTGAACTGGAAAAAGAAACTACGGGCACAGCGGGTGTATCTCACTTTATCCCTCCTCCTGCGATCATAGGGAATACAGGGATTATCATTCCTCCAATCGAAAGTTTGAGTTGGCCTTCAATTATTCCTGGTGGATACACGTTTCCGCCTTACATCTATCCGGGGATAACACCTGGGAATGGAGATTGCCCTACAGACGCTCCGGGAAACGGCCCCTATTCGGTTGGAATATATGGAGTAATATCCTCTGACCAAAGTTACTATAAAGAAGGGTCAATAAATTGCATTATCAGAACATCAGCCCATGATAATAAGACCACCTATATGTTACAGGCTACTTTTCAGAAGCTGGTTTCCTCTGACCCCGCAGTCTATGAAAATACTCTAGATGATGATTTCTATGATGTAATTGCTTATAGTGCTAATGGTGAAGTTGTGGCTTATGGCGTTCACGATCCTGTTACAAGCCCCTACTTACGGACAGGTGTGCTCAATGCAATTAACGCATTACAGATTAGTAAAATATCAGTTAACCTAAATAGTGGGGAGCTTTTTAGACCATCCGTTGTTACTCATAGTGTGTCGTCATTTGCTTATGCCACTGACCTAATAGCAGGCGATCTGACTTGGGGGTATTGGGGAAAAGGTATTTGGGCAATGGTTCTCAATGCCAGCGCCAAAGTACTTTACGATCGGGGTGCGGGTGGAGCACGGTCTCCGGGAGTAAGTAGCCTAATTACTTTTGGAGGAAGCGAAGAATTTAATGGTAAAACTTTACTGATACGGCAAAGAATGTGGGCACGTATGAGCCATGTTATTTATGACGATAGGGGAGGTGACCCTGTATTCGGAGCGATGGTTGGAGCACACTATAACGCAAACATAAACTATGAAAAATGGAGAATAACCTACGATCCCGCCTTACCTTCCCCAACATTTTTATTGGATTCGGAAACCAAAATATTTACAGCTGGCACAACCCCACTTGCCAAATGGCTTACTATAAAAAGCACTGCCTCAGGTGGTGCTGGTGGACAAAATGGGCAAGGTTTAGCACTAACCGAAATTCCAGAACATCTAATCTACATTGGATTTGCCAGCACTTATCGTATAACCGTATCAGAGCTTACACTCTATAACGTTTGTCCACCAGAAACGGAATAACATGAACCTGAGACGCAAATTTAAGCAGACTCAAAACGCAAAAGAGAATAAATTGACACCAATCGCCGGCTTGATTGGCGACGGTCTTGGCAATGTACTTGCACCTGATGGTAAAGTTTATGTGCGAATAGATAATAATATCATGAAAGTACCAAACACGAATATCGCCTTGGTAAATAATGAAAGTGTTTGGGTAGGCTATGAACCGACACAGCCTGGCGTTTTCAAGATCCTCAATCAAAGGATTATAGGGGACAACATCGGGATAAACGCTCCTTCCAGACACGCAAATACCCATGAGTGGTTGGGAACAGGTACAAGCGGTGGTACTGATGTACTCAAGGTGCAGTTGGGTCAAATTATGCCCCTGCGAATAATTCCTTACACAGATTTCAAGATCATGATTTATCCGGGTGTAGTCAAACTCGATACAGGCTACAAATTGATTGCTGATATAAACGATTCTGGTAAACCGGTGCCAAAGATTATTGATCTGGCTGTACAGGCAGCCGTTGCGGATTCCAAAGCAAAATTCCTGCTTCTGACAATAGACCTCTCAGGAGACATTATAGTTACAAGTGGCGCCGAAGTTGATATGGATGATCTAACAATATTAGACATTCCCGAAGCACCAGCAGAAACAAAGTATGAACTCGGTTCTGTACGAGCTTATTCAGGCATGACGCAGTTTCAGGAGAATCGAGAAACAACTGATGTAGTCGATGCTAGATTTCCAATGCCCCATACACATCCTGTAGGAGATCTGCAAGATATAACGTGGACAGATATTATTGAGAAACCAGAAGAATTTCCTCCTGAAGATCATACACATTTCTCAGTAGATATAGTGGATTTGGAAAATGCCACCGTACACGATGCTATCAAGATAAGTGGAATAGACGTAAATCTACTAGAGATAGAAGATGGAGATATTCTGGTCTATAACTCCGGTGGTTCGGAAAGTTTATTCGATCCCTCAAATCTTACCAAGTCTGCTTCGGCTACTGTAACAAATCTATTTGATGGAAATGTAACGAATCAGTGGCTGGATAATAGCGCTTCACACTGGTTGAAATTCAATTTTGGTTATCGAGCCTATATCAGCAAGATTGTGATTACAGCAAACGCTGGTGATTGGATGTGGGCGGACTTCCCAGACGATATTTACACGTATGGCTCGAATACAGGAGCATTTGGCGGTGAGGAAGTCGAAATGGATCATTATGCTCCCGGTGCTGTTGGGGTATATACGAGAACATTCTCTGAACCAAGAACTCCCTATAAGTATTACAAGATGACTTTTGGCAGACCCAGCCATGCTTGCAGGATTAATGAGATTGAGATTTACACCGTACCAGCAGAACATCGGTTTGAGAACCAACAACCTGTGCATGACGCTGTCAAGATTGATGGGATCGATGTTGATCTGACTGGAATAACAGGTGGAAATGCTCTCGTTTACGATGAAGCCACTACAAAGATTATTGCGGGGGAAGGTGGCGGTGGAGCTTCTGCAATGAGTGATCTAACAGATGTTGATCTTACCGGATTAGCAGATGAAAATATTCTTGTTTATGACTCTACATCCAGCAAATGGTTGCCAGAAGCACAATCAGGCGGTGGAGCAGCCCTGACAGTTGAAGAAGCAGATGGAACTCCGAGTGTCGGATCAGTGGTAAAAATCAAGGTCACGAATGGCACACTTACTGACGATGGGAGCGGAGTTGTCAGCCTGGATTTTGGGAGTGCGGCGACTGATGGGTCAGCTATCCATGATAACGAAGCTAATGAGATTTCAGCAATCACGGAGAAAACAACTCTCGAGGACGATGATCTATTACTGATTGAGGATAGTAATGCCAGTTACGTGAAGAAGAAAGTAAAAGTAAGTAATTTGCCCTCAAGTGGTGGGGGTGGCGAAACAGATGTCTTGATGGTACAGGTATTTTCTTAGGAGTATTATGGCGACATTTACGAAATTGAAATTAAGCGGCTCTACAGATGGAAAGGGCATAAAAGTTGTGCAAACTGCCACCGCGGGGACAACTATACACACAGCACACGCAACAGCCTTGGACGAAATTTGGCTATATGCTTTAAACACATCAGCCAGTACAGTTCTTCTCACTGTAGAATGGGGAGAAGCAACTGTACCAGATGGCAACTTGCCTTTTGCTTTAGCTGGCGGCAAGGGATTGGTTTTGGTGATACCCGGACTTTTACTAACTAATTCCTTAGTCGTCAAGGCTTTTGCAGGAACAGCAAACGTGATTGTTATCCACGGTTATGTGAATAGGATCAGCCAATGAGGAGATTAAGAGTATCTGGAGAAATCACAGATAATAATAAGACTGTGGAGACTTTTAACCCTATAGGTTTAGGTACTATGGAATTATGGTATGACTGGAGTAGGTACGTAACTAGGGGTACTATAACAGACTTCTCGGGGTCTGGCAGAACAGGCACTTCTCAGATTATGGAAATTGTTCCAGGACCCAACGGCAAAAATATGGGGGTAATCACCAGGACTAATAGCCTAGTTTCTTTTAGTTCGGTTTCTACAAGGACTGTGATAAGAGCTCTTATACCTTTAAACGTATGCTGGGTTCTTTCCGATAGCAGTAATTATAACTACCATGTAGGCAGCTCGACCTTGTTTGATTCCGGATATGCTAATGCTGCTGTAAGAAACGGAAGTTGGAGAATAAATGGAGTTTCTATAAACCCAGTAGCTACGAATATATCCTCCCTATTAGATAGTTTTAAACCTTTGATCGTTTCTGGTGTAAATACTTCTAATGTAAATTCTAATAGGTTTGGCTGGGACAGAACATATAATGCAGGTTCTATGATTATGTTTGAAGATTTAATATGGAGTACCCCTCTTACTACTGACCAAGTAAAGGATGTTGAGCAATACTTAGCGAAAAAATGGGATGTTGAAGCGTACGTTTACTAAATAGGAGATTTTATGGAACTAAACGATACACAATTAGGTAAACCCACAACGTTCTTCAAAGGCACCACTGCTGAATTATCAGCTTTATCTGCTGCAGAGCTAAATACGATAAACTGGTTGATATCGGAGGAGTTCACATGATACTCGGTATAGATGTAAGCCACTGGAACGATAATCTTGATTGGAGTGTAATGTATCAAGGTGGTGTCCGCTTTGCTTTTGTGAAGTTATCCCAAGGTACATCCTATAAAGATGCCAGAGCACAAGACCATGTCGAGAAAGCAAAGAAAGCTGGAATTCTTGTAGGCGGGTATCATTGGGCCGATCCGACACAGGATGATAACAGACAGGCTGATTTAGCCATCTCCATTGCTAAGTCTCTCGGTCTGGTTATGGTTGCGGTAGATGCAGAACAGTATTGGGAGAGCTGGACAGAATACTTTCAGAATGCAGTAGTGAATTTCATTTCTGGTAATCGCATATCCGATAATGCCAAGAATGTGATGAACAGGATTAAGAGTGTCGGGATGCAATCGGTGATTTATACCAGAGGAACCTTCGTAAACTCTCGTGCTGTGCCCATGTGGCAGTGGTTAAGAGAGGGAAAGCACTGGTATGCAACATATCCCTACAAGAAGGGCAGAGAAGAAATCACATGGGAAACACTGCTGGGATCGTATTATCCAGTAGGTTCACCATCAGCACTGGCATTAGGTGTAGATTGGGACTTCTGGCAGTTTAGTGGTGATAAGTTTATTCTGCCAGGCACAGGCAAATCTCCTATCGATTTGAATTTCTATAAGGGAGATTATATGTCGTTGGCAAAGTTGTTTGGGGAGACTGTGGTAGACCCCGAACCACCTACGCCAGAACCAACACCTACAGGTTATGTTACACTCAAAGTCGTACGGAATGTGCTGGTAAGGACACAAGATACGACAGCGTCGCAGAGCTTACGATTACGTCCTGTAGGAGAGATTGTGAATATCGAAGAGCTAAAAGTATTATCCTCGGCGTCTGTCTGGGGCAGAGATAAATCTGGATGGTCAGCCATAGTACATAATGGAGTTGTTTACATGAAGGAGGTACGGAATGTCTGAAATACAATGGTTCGTATTTAGCATAGTAGTCCTCTCTGTAATCTTTGAGGTAAGATGGATATTTAGAAATAAAGCTCATTTTTTATATTCGTTGCCGTGGCTGTTTCTTTTTACTCATTCTTTAATTTTCTATACATCGCTGATTATTTCTCCGGGTGTAGAAGTAAATATTGACGATAAATTCTACGCTGTATGGTCTAGTATCCTGAGAGCTCACAGCTATCTGACTATCTTTGGATTTATTCTATACAGGAAAAATCAGAGGAGGTGAGAATGGAGTTTAAAGACTTGGTTCCAATCATAATAGCAGTAATCGCAGCCGGACCAGGCTTATTTGCACTCTTTGGACAAAAGAGAAAAGATAAAAGAGACGAAGATACTTCTAACATTGAAAATGCCGGGAAAGTTACCGCACAAGCTCTGACATTGGTAGCTCCACTGACACTTCGAATAACAGAGCTGGAAGCCAAAGTTACAAAGCTAGAAGAAGAAAACGAGGTGAGAGATAAGAAAATCAATCAACAAGACAAGATTATAAATGAACAAAATATCAGGTTAACAAGTAGTGAGCGTCAAATACAAAGATTAAAAATGGGTATCAAGAAATTGATAGACCAGATTATACGGTTGGGGCATGTTCCTGACTGGTATCCAGAAACAGAAGGAGAATAAAATGTTCGAAGAAGTTGTTATTCTAGTAGTTGCATTGACTGGCTTTGCTGCATTAATTTCATTTATCATTAATGCACTGAAGGTATTTGGTGTTGTAAAAGAAGACACTGCGATGACCTGGATTACTGGTGCAAATCTTCTACTGACTCTTGTAGTTTATGGATTTAAATTATTCCGACCTGACTTTGACTTCGGGACTATCGACCCCATAGCTCAAGAGATTGCTACTGTAGGTACTTTCATACTAACTTTTGTATTACAGTTGCTGTCTAGTAAGATGACTCATACTGTAGTAAGAGGTACACCAGTGATAGGCAAGTCTTTCAGTTACGATGCTGAGCGATCTGTACCTAATAATATTTAAGTGAAGAAGCAAGAATTTCCTGATTAGAATTCTTGCTACCTATCTAGTTGCCATTACTAATAACCACAATTTATGGAAAGGAGATTAGTAATGAGTGACAAAGAGATGGTTCCAGTCAGTGAGACACAATCACCAGTTACGGTATTGGATCTCAAGACTATGAACCCAATTCAAATCGGTGTTGTAGTTTCACGCATTTATGAGGGTGAGTCCGTTCAAAGACATGAATATTACCCTGGTGCTGAAGCTCAACAATATCTGGAGTTAGGAACAGTCCCCAATCGCCCCTCATATCGTTTAGGAACAACTACCACTGAGTGGCAATTTACCGACCACATGGAGGCATTAGATCCTCTGTTACAAGTCGGTTACCTACCTAAGAAACAATATCTTGGGCGAGGGGGACTTTCCCTTTATACTATGTTAGAGGCTCCAGATCCTGTAGTTTTTCGTGATCCAGTAGACTGGGATATTGATTACTGGAATAACGCTCCCTTAGATGATAGGGATCAGCGTCTTCGTGAAGTTAGAGAAGCTGTGATAGTACAGAGTGCTATTAGACCTAAGAAGGGGATTAGTTATCATCATGGCTGGTGGAGGATGATCTGCACTAATGGTCTGATGAGTGAAGTGTTAGGTCTTGAGACACTGAAGATGAGCCACCTGAATTTTGATTCAGAGAAGGTTGAAGATTTTGCCAGTAACCTGAACTCTGTTAAACCTTATATCGATGGTGATGTCAATAACCAAAAGGGACCATTAGTTGGTAACCTCAATGGTATCCGACATCTTCTGAGTATCTTTCGACAGCTCTCTGAGAATCCTACTATCGATGCTGATGGGTTAGAAGATGAAGATGAGGATCAGGTTAGCATTAGTGCTAATCTATTAGATGATCAGGCATTACCCTGGTCAGTTAAGCAAGCCTTATCTCCAATCATCAATATGAATCGGTGGTACAATCTGGAGTTATGTGATCAATTTGAGATGATGATTAATTACTATGCTAGCATGTCAGGTCCACGTCAACCAATCTACGCTTTTGATCTGCTCAACGCAATTAGCAATCCCCTGAATTACCCAGGTGAGCATGCTGTGATGAGAGGATTAATGAAGAGTCCTGGACTGTTCAAGACCTGTGCAAATCTAGTAGGAACATTCTCACTTCTCGATTAATCTTGTTGCCATATCTAATAACCACATTATTTTATAAGGAGTTTTGAAATGCCCAAAGGATGGAATTCATTATTGGATCAATTGAGTACAAATGCTAATTTTGTACGATTGAAAGAGGGAACTACCAAGGTTCGATTAGTTCAATTACCAGCTATGGTGAGTGGTGAAGGTGGCTCATTTACTTTCTGGGGTGAGGCTGAGTCTGAATTTCGTGGTCGAAAGAAAACACGTTATGTCATGGCTGCTCTCGTCTTTGAAGGATCTGGAGCTAAACCAGAGATGGCCAAAGTTGTTACACCCCTGGTAGTTCCGAAGACTGTGATCAAGGGTATTCTTACCCTATTGGCAGAAGACTACGAACTCTTCGATAAAGAGAAGGGACATGGTCTTTCACTTAGACGAACTGGTTCTGGATTAGACACAGATTACTCTGTACTACCCAGTCGTAAACCAGTTCCATTACCAGCGGATATCGTAATGCCCACAATTACCATCGATGAGATGGCAGAGCAATTTGAACAGTGGGCAACACGTACATCGTCTAGAGCAGGGTCAGGAGAGACATCAGCAGTTGATGATGATCCTGCAGCCGATTTCTAATACCTGTGGTGGGGTATTAGGGTTGGTTTCCTTTTCGGTCAGGCCAGGTAGCTAACCCTACCTGGCCGTTTTCTTGTTGTAATGATAGGAGGAACTAAGATGGGTAAAAAGAGTGTTATCATCAACGCTGCTGGTACCTCTTTCAAACAAAAAGAGTTGAAGGATGTTACCAAAGAAACTAAAGTTATGTTGAGACATGAACCAACAAATTTCTATGATAATTATGCCATCCAGATTGTTGACATAGATCATGATCAATGCATTGGTTATATTCCAATGCGTCTGAGTGAACAGTTCTATGAACTCATTACTGAGACAGGTCTCACACCACCAATCATCATCGCTGAGATCAGTGAGTATGATCGTGATGATGGAACTAAGATGAAAGGAGTAGCAATTGAAATCACATATCCCGACGAAGTCTGGGGGTAGTAGGATGAAACAACCACTACTACCATTTGTAGATAACCCCCATCTAATCACAAAGGTATTGGTTGAGGGTAATGGTCCAAGGAGTGTTATCTTAACACTAAGATTCAATGGTCTAGGATATTCAGCGGTTACAGTGATTGATACTCTCGTCCTGGATCAATTTGTTGTCTTGTTGAACCCTGAGATAGTAGAGTTCAGTATGTGGTATATTCCTGATACTGACTTTATTAATGCTCTCATGGATGCTAAAATACCCTGGAGGAGAATAGGATGAATATCCGAGATTTTTGGCCAACACAAAAAGAGCTCTTCTATCCTGATGCTATTACTTGGGGTAACATTCTTGATCGACGGGAAAAGACTTTTCTGGGTTTCTTAGAGGTAGAAAAGGAAAAGGGGTTCCTAAAACCTTCATCAATTCATCTACCACAAACTCAGGATATGGTACGTATTCTCTTGTTTCGTACACTTGAAGAGTTCAGTGAAGCCATCATGGCTGAGGATATGAAACACCATAAAGAAGAAATTATAGATGCATTGAATTTTCTTTACTCTATCTATTTCCTAGATACTAGTTATCTTGAGAGAGAGTCAGTGATGGGAATGTTACTGGATTTTTCACGAGAAAAGTTCTTTATGTGGGATAAGTTAGATATTATGGATCTAGGTAATCTTACCTATTACTGTGGGCAGTTTGGTGATTATCTTCGTAATAGATCATGGATGAACCAACCTCAAGATCTCTACTTTAATGGATCTGCTGAACTTCTTATGCTCTTCAGGAAAATCACAGTAATTGCCTTTAGTGCCTTTGAGAGTTTCGATGATTTCTACCGGTACTATGTTGCCAAAGATGAAGTATTACAATTCAGAATTAGATCAAAATACTAGGAGAACAAATGAGACAGTTTATTGATATTTGTGAAGCAGAGTCTGAAGTTAGAAGGGATGTCTATAAAGGTACACAGATTACCTCTAGTCGGGTTCAGCAATCTACTAATTTAGAATTGAAGGGACGTGAAAGGATAGGTTATAGCTATGCTATCTTAGATACCCAGCGTTACTCTCTTATTCCTGAGATTGTGAAATTTGGTCGAAAGAGAGGATTCAAAGTCTTCGAAGATAAGGGTATCATGGAATGGTTAAATGAAGAGATTATTCATCGTACTAATCCTGAAGCCTTCAAAAGAACTGAGATGTTTACTGAAGATCTTCACCCAGCACTAAAGAAAACATTTGAAGGTAACTCTCCAGCTTATACCTATACGGAACGTCTACATGGTGCTATTGACTATTTATCTCATGAACTAGATCTTCATCCAGATTCAAGACGAGCCTACTGGCCAATCTATGAACAGCGAGATGCTAGACGTATGTATTTACCAACTCGTATCCCATGTTCTCTCGGGTATCAGGCTATGATCAGGCAGGTAGGTTCTACTCAAAAGCTGATGTTATTCTATCTACAACGATCATGTGATTTCGATACATTCTGGTTATCTGATGTATGGCTGGCTATGAGATTCCAAGAAGCTCTCTATGCTAACCTATTAGCTGCTCATCCTAAATTAGAGTTAGGTCAATTTATTCATGTCATCCTGAGTTTGCACAGTTTCACTGTTGAAAACGAAGAGATATACTAATGAGGACTACAACAGCACTGGGATTCGACCCAGCTTTTCGGCATGGTGTATTGTTGAAGGCTCTCTTTGAATTTGGTGATCACAACAAAGATAGGATCATCGCTACGAAATCTATTTACTCATGGGGACGTAAAGGTGATGGTATCTCATTCAAGGATAAGACTACAGATATCTTCAAGTTTGCTAATACGATCATTGATAAATTACCTAGTGAAGAAGGTAAGACGAGGTTCCCTATTGGTATAGACTGGGAACCTCAGTCTGTTTATTGGAGAGCTACAAAGGTACAGGTAGTACAGATGAGCCTTTTTTTAGGCTATCTCTCTAGAGGTTTTATGGCTTTAGGCTACCCTACAGTTTTCATTACCCCAGGAACTGTACGTGAATTTTTTGGTCTAAAGTCTAGGAGAGCTGAGAAAGAAGCTGTACATGAATGTTTCCTATCTCATGTTGAATTAGTACCAGAAGTAAAAGCTAAACTTAACGTCAGCAAACAAAGAGCGGGTGATTATTTAGATTCATTGATTCTTGCTTACATCATGAGTAAAGCCACAGAAGCGGAGAAAAGATTCTATGAACTTGAACCTTTCTAGATTAATCTATCTGGGTAGTGAATATCAACCAGAACTACCTGGTAAGGCCCTTCTCAGATATATTCCACAGGTAGAGATTCTTGAAGCAGTAATCAAGAAGGGAATAGAGGGGACATCAGCCCAACTTGACATACCTCTAGAACAATTAGAGAGTTTGTACCAAGAGGGTAAAGCATCTGGTAAAGGTAATGTTGAAGAGTTCAGAACACTACTTAGTAAGATGATGCTAACTGAGGTAGAGATAAGACGTGAACAGATTACTCTCTCTACATATCTTAGTAATATCAAAGATATCAGTAGTTATATGGAACGAGAGGGGATAGTAATTGTCCAACATGAAGAAGAGGATCTCGGGGAATTCAGTGAAGGTAATGATATCATCGAGATTCCTAAACACAACTCAGGCTTTATTCCTATAGACCTACTGATTGGTGGGTTCTATCAAGGTATTACTACTGTTATTGGTAGACCTGGGCATGGTAAAACAAGTCTGATGATTACATTGATGGAAGAGTATAGGAAATCTGCTCAGGCATCATCTTTATGGTTCTTTGAGGTAGAGATTCCTAAACCACTAATGTTGTATAGATTGAGTCCATTAACTAATCGTACTAAGTTTGAAAAGGGTAAAGATAGACTGATCTGTGGTTCTGTTTCAATTGGGGAAATAGAAGCAATGGTCAAAGAGAACCCTGATCCCGATAGGATCATCTTAATCGATAGCCCAGATACTATGGCTGCAGGTACGGGGGATAAGAAAAGGTTTACGATTGAAGATATTTATATTGGTCTTATTCGTCTAAAGCCATTCGTGAAGAGTATCTTTGTTACTTCATGGCCACGTAGGAATGACCGCAATATCACTCTAGAATCTGGAGCAGAAGCTTGGGCTAAAGCATGGTATAGTGATATAGTCATTGGTATGGCTAAGCTTGGTAGAGTTGGTCAAGGCTATAATACAGTGAGATTGAATTGTGTAAAGAATCGATTTGGTATCGCTGACAATGACATTACGTTCAAATATCACTATGGTGATCTGAGCTGGGAAATAGATATGGCTTCTGTTGGAGGTAACGATGACTGGTAGAAATGAAGAGATAGAAGGTGGTAGACTCTGGTTACGTTGTCCATACTGTGGTGATAGTAGTAATGATCCCACAAAGGCTCATCTCAATGTTCACCTAGCTAAGTTCCTTTACCATTGCTATAGGTGTGGTGCTAGTGGTAAACTCACACCAAAAGAAGCATTAAATCTCATCTCTAAATATGATCTAGATATCAATTACGTTGAAGAGAATATCGATAAGGATGAGATGTTAGAACTACCAGAATTGATTCCTGGTGCTGGTTCTTCTAGAAGATCTAGATTAGATAGGTTTCATCTAGTAGATAGCTACAACTATCATTGGGATGCCTTTGAGATATATGACCCAAGAGATCATGTGGTATGTGGAGTTCATCTTCGTAGTAGTAAGAATAAACTCACATTGGGTGATCCTGGTTTTAGCTGGCCTAATGCTAGTAACTTCCCACTACTCTCTACACCACTAGATCCTATTACTATCGTAGAGGGTCCATATGATGTAGTAGAACCTAGAGATGTTTGTCTATATGGTTATCCTTCTTACTCTAGACTAAAAATTCTGAAGGGTCATTTTATTATCCTCTGTCCCGATGGAGATACTTGGGATAGTAGTGGTGATACTAACTTACTTAGTAGATTTGTTCAACTGGTTAGTCTTATGATGAATTCTCTGAATCTCTACTTGATGGGAATCATCTATATTCCAGGTGGAAAAGATCCTGATGAACTAGAGGGTAATAGAATGGATCACTTCATCCCACGAAAAGACCTCTTTAGTTTTCTTGCTGAAAGGACTGCAGTTCATGTTGCCATATAAATTAGAAAGGAAATTAGTATGAACGAGAATAGATTGATTTTTGTATTAGAAGGTCCTGCTGGTTGTGGTAAAAGTACATTACTACAGAAGGGTATCACAGATGGATTCTGGAAACGTTTTGAATTCAAACATCCATACATCAGTTCTTTACGTGATCATGGTAGTCGTTCACATAGAACATCATCACTGAAAGATTTTATTCGGATGCAAGAAATCATCTCAATGGGTGAGTCTGATGAATTTTATGTCATGGATCGGTATTCTCTCTCCCAAGCTGTCTACCATTCGATCAGGATTGGAGAGTGGAATAATACGGATGTGAAGAATATGTTAGCATACAATCTTCTTACACTGAAGTATCTCGCGAAGGAATACCAGTCACGAAAATTATCTAGAGGCTATGACCGTTTCACTCTTGAGGTTGTCTTCTTATTGTTTCTTCCTACAATGGATGTTTTGAGAACACTGAGGCGAACCTCACTTCGTGGTTATCCATTTGATCCCGCGAAGGAAATTGACTACTATAACAAGATGTTAGAGATACTTCCACAACTTCTACCACAAGATAATAATGAATTCAGTATCTCTCTTCAACCTTTCTTTTATGGTTCAGTACCACAATTGGATCAAGTATCTAGTAAGATCTTCAGTGATCTGACTACCTATATTTCGATGACCTCTTGGGTCAAAAGGTGATGTAATGTATTTTGATTCAAACCCCACCGAATTAGATGTAAGACCTGGAAAAGGCCCACTTCATCCAGAGTGGGCTATAGTTGGTATGTCAATGGGGATGACTAGAACATTAGCTAGAGATAATGAACCTTTTGGTACTACATCTCTAGCTATGTTACAACGTCTTGGTTTTTCTGATCTTAGCATCCTCTATATTACTAATCTAGTAAAGGAACCAAGACCAGCTAAAGCTAGGAAGATATTAAAGAAAGATCTAAATACATACTATCCGATTCTAATGGATGAACTGAAGACTGTAAGACCAAAAAGAATCCTAGCTATGGGTACTTCAGTTGCTCAGGTATTGTGTCCTGGGTTTAGTGAAATGAGTGAAGACCATGGAACTCTCTTCTTCAATCCAGAATTAGATTGTGTGGTAGTTCCAACTTTCACCTGTTACCAATTAGGTATTGATCCAGCTAAATTTGATTGGATGAAACGTGATATCCAACGTTTCATGACATTACCAAGACCAGAGCCACCACCTTATCTTGTTACAGATGGAACTCCTATGATCTTGGGGAAGTCTAATGTTTACCTAGATATTGAAACTACTGGGTTAGATCCTTTCAGTGATAAGATATTATCGATTGGTCTTTGTATCGAAGGCGAAGAAGGTTTTTCTCTTGCATCTTTAACTGAAAATCCAACCAAGAGTTTTTTCCATCTACTATTAGATAAGGTTATTCAAACACAGTCTGTGATTATTGGTCATAACTTAATGTTTGATTTAAACTGGCTAGCTATCCAATTTGATTCCAGGTGGAATTATGTCGAACATTTAGATACGATGTTCTTAGCACACATAGCAGGTGAAGAAGTTTTAGCTTTGAAACACCTGACTACCGTTTATACTGATAGACCAGGCTCTAGAGCTTTTGGGGGTTATGAAGACCTATCATATCTAGCTGAAGATATATACTCTACTATTGCAGTCTACTATCACTTCAGCTTATTTGCTGATACTTATGCCTTCTGGTTATTGAATGAGTTAATCCCTTACTTCAATGAGATGAGACAACATGGTGCATATCTAGATCGTAGACGTCTTCTTGAATTAGATCCATTATATCGTGAGAGAGAAGAACAGGTTAGAGCTATATTACCACAGGCTAATGAGATCAATTGGAATAGCTCAGCACAGGTAGCAGAGTTCCTACTAAAGCATCAGGTTCCATTAATTGAGAAGACTGAAGCTGGTAATTACTCTGTCAAAGAAGCAGTAATGTTAGGTCTTGCTGAAAGATTCCCTATTGCTAAACAGATCCTTGATCTACGTGAAATTAGGAAAGAGATTGAATTCATCGAATCATATCAGGAGAAGACCTCTGAGGCTGATCCATACTTACACCCTAGAATCAAACCACTAGGTACTAGAACTGGTAGGCTATCTTGTTCAGACCCTAATGTTCAACAGGTAAAACGAACAGGACCAATCAAAACTATCTACGTCAGTAGATTCAATGGTGGTTATATAGGTCTGATTGATCTCTCTCAAGCTGAACTCCGAGTAGCTGGTTTATTAGCAGGTGATCTAGAATTTGTAGGAGCATTATTATCTGATGATGTACATAGACTTAATGCTTCTATATGCTTCCAGATTCCAGAGAGTGAAGTTTCTGCTACACAGAGAAAGAAAAGTAAAGCAATTACCTTTGGTCTTCTATATGGAGGTTCATCAGGTGGTTTAGCAGATAGAGCTGGATTACCTAAACATGTAGTAGAAGAGGTCCTAGAAAGATTCTTCAATCAGTATCCAGTTCTAGATCACTTCATCAAGAAGATCAAAAAGACTAGTGTCAATGCTGGGTATGTGATGACACCCTTTGGTAGGAAACGTGATCTCAGACCACTAATCCTTAGACGTGGTGGTAGAGATGCTGAACGTAAAGCCATCAACACACCAGTTCAGGCAACAGCCTCTGACATTGCATTATTTATCATGTTCCAAGTAGCTTCTTCTTTGAGAGCATCAGAGATGAAGAGTAAGGTTATATTCGGTGTACATGACTCTGTCCTATTAGATGTACATCCTGATGAGGTAGAACGTGTAACACTAATCGTTCAATCTGCCTTCATCAATCTGGAAAATACTCCGCTCTCAGAATATGAACTCTACTACCGCTTACCAATCGTAGGTGAATTCATCCTCGGGAAATCCTGGGCTCATGTAGAATCTACTAATGAAAATTATGATCCTGAGAACAATCTGGTCTTTCCCTGCAGTAGTTTACTTACATATCGTGGTGGAGTAACCTCTGAGCGTGATGATCCTATCTGGGATGAAGAAGATGAAGAAGCTGAGTATGACTATAATGAATATTTTTAGAAAAGGAGGTCTAGGGGTTAATTTTACAGTAAAAAAGGGACGTTTTAAGGGCCCTAATATATTATGTGCATATAAAATGATATGCAAGAAAATCAACAATTTAATCGGAGACTAAATGGAGTTGAAATTTCAAACAATCAATAGAATGGTAGAAGATCTTACCTCTATGTATATGCTAGATAAAGGTATTGCTACTGACTATCACTTCTATAGATCATACACTAAACCGATGATCCTCTATGTAGAGCAACCAACAGCTGAAGTAAACTTCAAGTATGTTGCTATGGATCATACGAGATGGAAGAAATTTTGTCGTAGTTATCTAGGCTCTGGTTTCTTTGAATGGCTGAGGAAAGCACCCAACATCACAGCCTCTGCTGAGTATGGTTGTAGCTTCTCAACTAAATCAAAACATAAACTAGGTAACTGTATCGTTGGTATCTCTGTGCGTATAGCACCAGAGCCCACAATCACCCTGATGTCTAGAGCTAGTTATATAGTTCCTACAGCCTTCTTAGAGTTAGCTCTAGTAGGTATGATTGCTGATAGATTCAAGCAATACTGGGGACCTATGAAATTTGTCTGGATGTCTGCACAGATGCAGTTTAGTGCTATCTATGGTTTTCCATATATCCAGTCATATTGGTTACCAAGACATCTGAGTGAGTTTCAGGAACATATCCTGAATGAGGATAGAGAGCCTCTTTCACCAACAGTGAAGAAGTATCTAAAATATCTAGAGAACTACAATAGTGGTGAAGGTAAGAAAATGTCCTACCAACGTGTTGCTAGAGTCTATCATAAGACTGAGGCATTATTGGATGGTCAGTATGAAGACTATACACCAAGTGAGTTCTATAATCATCAGGAGGATAGCTGGGTATGAGAATCGTAGATGGAGGCTATTTGGCATGGCAGTATGGTACAACACCTAACATGCATAATGGTTGGGTGATTGGAAGAATACCATATATGAGGAAGAAAGGTACTCTAATCTTACTTGATAGTAAGGGATCACTAAGAAAGAAGTTTTATCCCCTCTATAAAAGTAAGAGAGCTACCAAACGTGAAGACCCAGTGAAAATGGAGAAGTATCGTCAGGTACAAAGGTTCATCAATGAATTCATCATCCCTGATCATACCCTAGAGACTGTGGCCATCACTGGATTAGAAGCTGATGATCTGGTAGCAATGATCATTGCATGGCATCTATTACCTTTACCTATTCACATCACTGGAATAGATAAAGATCTACTACAATTACCAAGAGGTAGCTCTGTAGTAGAACAAACCCAGAATAGAAGTACTATCGAACACTATGCATCTAAATTACCGAAAGCAGTCCAACCCTATATTACTGAGCCCCACCACGTTTTATTATCTTTAGCTATCTTAGGAGATAGCAGTGATAGTGTACCAAGATTACTACCACCCAGAGACTTTACCCTATTCAGGAAGATTATGGAAGATAAGTCACCTTTCTATGCAGCGTATGCAGAATGGGGTGATACCTTCCTAACCAATCTCTACATTACTGTACTACCAGCTCCCTGGTGCTATAATCCAGTACCTGATCCTATGCAGGTACTAGAAGCTGTTAGTGATGGTACTTGGTATGCATTATCACGGAATGAAGTAATTGAAAATAATCTAGTTGTTGCCATAAATAATGTAAAGAAAGAGGTACCTGATGAACCAGACTGGTAAAGAAGTCGATTTGAACGAACTCCCAGATAAAGAGTTTGCTAAAGAGATGTTATGGTTAGATGTAGTAGCTGATCTGAAGAAGATTATCAGAACCTATCCACAAGCAATGTTTCATTTTCTAGCCTTTTATCGAAAGTATCATGTTGTTGGTCATCCACGTTTAGGAAGACTATTCATGCGAATAGGACGTTATATTAGCATGATAAACTTCCGAGAGATAGATGAGATCATTGACACGAAAGGAGATGTAATTCATGGGCAGCAACGATGAACTTGATAGCCTACTCAAACAGAAGGCTGAGTTATCTGGAAGAACTGATCTTACTCCAGAGCAAAAAGATAAGTTAGCTAGAACACTACGTAGAAAGATACGACAATTAGGTGGTACATGTCGTGTATTAGATGGTGGTGTAGTCAACAAATCTGAGAAGACAGAGACTGGTGAGAAGGTACCAAGGGCCAGGAGTTCTAGGTTTATCAAGAAGATCAGACCACACCAACAATTAGCCTACAATGAATACTGGGAAACTATCACTAAAGCATTAGTAGAATTGGGTCTAGAGCGAAAGTCTAGAGATAGTATCATGGGTCTCAATACTTATGGTTACTCTATTCCTCTTATGCATCGTGAGAACGTCACAGCTTTAGAACTAATAGATAAGTTCAAACACCGCTGGTCATCTCATGCTCCTCAGTGGTTCTATCCGGGTGATCAAGAAATTAAAGAATACATTCTTCTGGGTCCTATCCCATTTCGAAACGACCCCTAAATTGATATAACGAATTTATTTTGTCGTTTCACCTTTTGTGATATAATAGATATATACAAAAGAAAGGACCCGAAGATGGAAGACCAATCAAATGAGGAACTGTATTTAGTTTCACCACCAATCCTGAAAGACGATGTTGATCAGGAAATGGAATTATTGCGACTTGAGGGTAAAGTTCCCAATCGATCTATTATCCTCAAGAAAATGCTGAGATATGATGCATTACTATATGATTTTTCAAATCCAGCAATTGATTCATGTGATGTTCTATGGCCAGGAAATAGTGAGAGTCAAGCTAATCTAGAAGCTATTGAAATATTAGTTGACTGGGCTCTAACACAGTCTGACCAAATCTCAAAGCTGATCTTTGATTTCCTCTCTGATGACATCACTATAGATGATGTCATGAAAGAGCTAAAAGATCACAGGATAGTTAGGAGTACAAAGACCAGTGAATATCAACCAAGAACTACACTGACTGAAGTTATTCTGAATCATCTAGATGAACATGAAATGTCTATCTATTCTCTTTATGATCTAGGTAGAAACTTCTTACATAATAGTAGACGTCCTGAAGCTGCAGTCCGTCAAATCCTACGACGTCTGATCCAACGTGAAGTAGTAAAGAAAGAATACATTGGAGGTACTGATGTATACAGCCTATCCTGATGAGGAACCAATCGTAGTCCAGAAGAAGATAACCCCAAAACCATCGAAATCAGTGATTAAACTTGTTGCCATAAATAATATGATCAGGTATTCACAAAGATCAGCAAGTGATCTCTTCGCTGGTATTGGACCTGGAGAGAAAACACAGTACTCTCACAAACATCAACAAATGAAGAAAAAAGGAGGTAGACCGCCTAAAGATTATGAGTTGACAGAAGCTTTCTGTGATTTCTGCCGTTTAGTCCAAAAAGGACACTATCGTGAAGCATTACCCCTATATTATTATCTACTCAAACACTCTGGAGATTTTTGAAATGACTGATGAAACTACTGCTGTAGAAGAGGCTCCCGTCAAAAAGACTAAGCCTCAGCCGACACAAGAAGAGCTCAATGCTCAGCTTGTTATGATCGAAGAAGCGATGGCTGAACTCAATGCTGAGAAAGCTGAGTTCAAAGCCCAGAAGGAACCCATTCCTGCTGAGCTGAACGATCGTGCAATGAAACTCCGTCGTCAACGACGTAACGTTCTGAAGGCCCTGGGAGTTTACGTCCCTTTAGCGGAACGTCCAAAGAAAGAGAAACCACCCAAGAAAGCAAAGAAAATCAAAGTGGAAAGCTCATCCGAAGACGTAGAAGAAGATGAGGAGGGCGACTGGGAAGAATAATCCCACGCTACTGTCACCCCCTTCACAATGACCTACCCAGTATCCCCACTGGGTAGGTCTATCTTTGTTTTTAGATAGAAAAGGAGAAAATCAGATGTATATGTTAGTATCTACCAAACGCTGGGGTACTACCAACTTTAGTATCAAACGTGATCAACACTTCCTACGTATTGCTGAGGTAATCAGTGAGAGATCCAAATGTCTCAGAGCTAGATATGGTTCAGTGATCGTATCAGGAAATACCCATCGTATCGTATCGACTGGGTACAATGGTAAACCAAAGGGCTCCATTAATGATGATGTTTGTTATCGTGAAGGTTATCTGGCTAATGAGATAGGTAATCTTTGTTGTATCCATAGTGAGATGAATGCTATCCTATTCAGTGATCCAGCTGATCGTATAGGTGGTACCATCTATGTCTCTGGTGTTCCCTGTAGAGATTGTATGCTGAATATTCTTCAGTCTGGTCTCACCTCTGTTGTCTATATCTATGACCCATACTCTGATCATCTTGGTAATAGCGATCTAGACTTTGTAGAGATGTATGGTATCAATATTGACATCAGAATTTATGTCAATACCTATGAAGGTTTCATCGATAATTCTCTAAGAAAACTACTCCAACCACAGACCCAGATCCTCTACATCCCACACCATGCTGATATGGATCTCAATCACCCAGATGTAGAACCTGGCTTCATCGATCACATCATAAAAGACCAGGTTTTTGCTAGATACTGGTACAAAGAAACCATGTCTAATCTAGATCGATTAGAGCTAAGAACTAAATCTAATTGTGAGAATACACCACATACAAACATCGTTATTATGCCATCTGTCCCACAGGAGATGGTAGATCTTTTCTTCACCGATGGAGTCTTTAATGAATTATAGTGAATATTGTGAATATTATTTGTGTGTGGAACCCTGGGATGTCATTTAAGCACAAAAAGGGATGCGTATAGGGCCCGTTGTCCCTATTTATATCATTTTATATGGGTAGGCACCCTACGTTCCCGTACGCGTCCCTTTTTATCTGTGATCCACAAAGGAACAAATCATGATTGACTCATATGATCCAGCTGGACATCGGTCTGGTGGGAGTGGAATTACGATAATATTTCGTGATCACCCAGATAAATTCTATGGATTTGAAAGTAAGAGAGATGCCAGGAAATGGCTCAGAGGAATTGGGCTTTCATCAACCAGTCTAACTAAGCGGGGGAGGTTTTGGTATGGTGCTAAGACACCTAGCATATTACTTAATAGGTGGAAACGTGAATAGACATGAAAGACGTAAACGTGCTAAACTTCAACGTACCAATCAACACAATAAGAGAGAGTTGGGACTGAAACCTCTAATTCAGAGGTTAATTAGTGAAATAGAACAGGAGGATGATAATGACACAACCGATAGACCGATCACCGAAGATAACGAACATGCTGAGTAAGATGATTGGTACGAATATTGTGGAGAAGATAGAGAATGATCTCTGTGTTTTCTGTCATAAACCAGCTACTGACTTCAGGGATGGGGTTAGTAGGAAAGAATACCAAATTTCAGGTTTATGTCAAAAGTGTCAAGATGATTTCTTCACAGAGGAGGAATGAAAGATGCCAAAGTATGATATCAATGTTATGTTGTCTGATGGTAATGCATTTGCCATTATGGGAGCAGTAGCTAACGCTCTCCGTAAACATGGTGTACCTGAGTTAGAGGTTAGTGAATATAGTATAGAGGCAGTGAGTGGTGACTACGATCACCTACTCATCACCTCTATGGAATGGGTCAATCTGGATTTACCAGGTCAGGATTTGGATGAAGAGATCTATGATGAGAATGATGAATTCATAGAAACCTCAGATGATTGGCCGGAGAATAGCGATGAATGGGATTAGATGGCCTGTAGAGGAAAAGGAACCATGTGATGAATGTGGTGGTACTGGTATCATCGATATATTACGAACCCAGGATGAACATGGTAGATGGCATACAACTAATGTTCTCTGTAACCACTGTCAGGGTAATGGTTATACTATTGTTGAGACATACCCGGATGACATCAATGAGGAATTGCTCTGGGATGAGAATCCACTAGATTAGGAGGAGGATATGTCACCATTACGTAGTATCGTAGATTCTGACTATCTTACCTATCTCTATAATAGGAAAGCAGCCATACTGAAAAACTATGGTACAGATCTATTCTGTACCAATTGTTGGATGGCTAATGAGTTAGATGCAGTAGCCTGTGTTCATTGCCAATGTGAGGTGGTAAAGAGAGAAGAGGCATTACCAAGAATCGATCAGTTGATTAGTAGTGTATTAGAGGATGGGGTTAGACGACCAGATGGATTAGTGATCCAGTGGGCCAAACCAGAACCTAAGAAGAGATTCAATTATGATGTAGAGAAGGTGAAGAGACCAGATCCCTATAAACATGATGTGAAGCCTATCAGTAAGAAGTATGAGAGTAGCAGGGATCAGGAGGGTGGTATTGAGATAATCATATCTTACATGGATGAACCTAATCGTGAACCACTAAAGACTGTAATACATGACCGTAGATTAGCCAGACGTTATCTACGTCAGATGGGTCTCTCTGTGAATATGGCAGAGAAGAGGGCTGATCCAGAAAGAAAGATGGAATCGTGGTTATTATACATTCGTAAATAACCACGATCTAAAGAAACATGGCTACTATATCTACGTAAATAGCCAGTATGCCGCCGGCTATAGCCGGCATATACATATATCATTATCATTGAAGGGTACATTAAATGGATCCAGTAGTAATTAACGCTATAAGAGATGCTAGACGTATAGAAAAGGTTAATGGTATACATAAACATGTAAATAATAGACCTAATATCATAGAGATATACTTTCATCTAGATAACAATAGAGACATCTATGATAGACAAAAGGATAGCTTCTATAGTCTAGTATTAGAGTACGATAATACTAATAATATCTTATCTAGTTTACTGGCTACTTATAGGTACATACCTCCATACTCTACTAGTGTAGACATCAAGGAGGAAGAATCCTATATTATGCTATCCACCTTAGGCATACCAATACCTAATGACGTAATCAATAGGGTAAATAGTTCTGATACTCCTATACCTATCTACTTCCTCATGATTGCTAGGGGCAGTGAATATAGAGAAGATATAGAGGCTAGTGTATACGAAGGAGTATTCTATTTGCATCGTGAATAATCTATCTGTCTGTGTGGGTCGAATCGAAATCGAATCATTGAAATAGATTCGTACAATTGGCAGTGAATATGTCGTAAACTCCAAATAACGTTGGGGCAAGAAAGATTAATAGTCATTCATTCTAGCATCCAGGATGAGGGAAGGATCAATCATCGATCTTTCTCTCATCATTCTCATTGTTCTGGGGGAACATCTCAACGAGAACCTCCCAGGGCCAGTGAATATGATATAATCTTGCTAGTGGGAACTTCTCGATGAGAACCTCTCTTACTTCGAGAGAAGTTCCAGGGTACAAGAAAAAGAGAACATCTCGACTACATACCCAAAGAGAGAGGGAGGAGATTGTGGTCTCCTCCCAGAACATTATGAGTATCGATTAAAATCGTGGATGTCTGCTAAGAGCATTACGACATCAGTGATGAAATGTTCTTTCTCTCCGGCATTGTGCTCGCTAATCATTCTCTTGATCGAAAGTTCTTGTGAGGCTGAGAGTCCGAGGAGTGGTATCATTATGAACATTGATGATAGATCCAGGGATTCCATCTGGGTGATGAGATCATTGAAGTCATCGAATTGGATATAGTCGATGTGTTGGTGAGTGGGGGAGATGGACTCCCCCAATTTACCTTTTACTTCGCTTTCCCAGTCGTTAGACGGATTGTTCTCAGTCTTAACGATGATTGCGATATTACTTGTCATTTGCTTTGGCTACTGGGGCTTTGGTTTTCTTGATCAGAGAAGATTTGACCAGATCATTGGCTTTAGCGAATGTCCACTGATTGCCAGATTTGGTTGCATCCACAACGGAGAGTTTGTGTTTGCGGAGCCATTTCCTGGCAGTTCGGGCATCTTTGATCGTTTGGTGGAGATTGAGATCGGTGAAGAAAACTTTGATCTCGCCTTCGGGATTGGTGCGGGGAGCACCGCGTCCGGCTTCGCCTCGGATCTTAGGGGTCAGGGAGAACTTGTGGCAGAGTTCAGTGAAGGCTGCTACAACTTCCTCTGTGCGGACTGAGGATGGGATGCGGATGTCGCATACTACTTCCTCGACTGGTGTTTCTACTACGTTGGATGTGGTGGTCTTACGTGATTGAGACATTTCTTATTACTCCTTTCGGTACTATATGATCTTGACTTGAGCCTTTGTCTCTTGAGCTCTCAGTCAGTTTGTTATAATTCTATTATATCCAAAAAGAGTAAGGAAGAAAATAATTTCATCTACTCAATTTGGTTGCCATTGACAAAAGAGTAGTTCATGGTTGTACAACAATGGGCAGTGAAACGAGAACCTCTCGTCGTTCTTCATGACGAGAACCTCATGGGGTTAGAAGAATGAGAACCTCCGGGGATGAAACAGTGAAAATGAGCAGTGAATCGAGAAGTTCTCGTGGAGCAGTGAATGGAGAACCTCTTGGGGAGAAGAGAAACGAGAACCTCTCTGGGTTCGAAGAATGAGAACCTCTCCATGTTTGTATAGACAAAAAGAAAGCGGAGGGTGATCCTCCGCCTCTTTGAAGATTGGTTTGTTATGCTCTATAGACTATGTTCTCGAGAAGCATTAGAAGGATTAGTTGGTTGTAGAATTCCTCTTGATCAATTCTGGTGGGGTGATCGTTTTGGTATTCAGCGTAAACGGAAAGGAGGTGGGGATCACATCGGTGTAGGAAGAATTCTTTCAGATGATCGATTACAGCATTGATTTCGAAATCGACGGTGTCTTGAACTCGGTTGCGGGTGTAGGGATTAGTGATGTCGAGAACTTTGACGGAGAAGTGAGCCATTGACTCATCCGAGTTTTCATCGGAGACAGTTACAGTAATTCTACGGGGTTGATATTTCTTAATCATGATATTCCTTTCGGAAAAATTCGGAAATCGGTGAAATATGCGATGATCATTTCGTAGAGAAATGGAACCAGTGGATTAGAATAATGGTTGATAAGCTCGGGTTGTAGTGTTTCTAATTCTTGAATTGCTGGTTTTATATCTTCTTGGAATGTGTGAGAGAGTTTATCGGCGGTGATGGTCAGGAATTCGTCGAATTCTTCCCAGACATTATCAGCGATACCATCTCGGGCGGGTGAGTTTAGAATGAGTAGTTTTCCTAATGATTGTTCTAGTTTTGGTTGTTCTCCTTTCGGTAAAATTCGGAAATCGGTTTCGACTTGGTCGAAGTGGACGGGGGTCGGATGTGAATCCTTGTTCATGTTGTTCTCCTTTGAAAAATAATTTTATATATTCTTATTATATCCATAATGCTCAATGATCTAAATATTTTCTTTCTCTGGGTTTGGTTGGCAGTGAATCGAGATGTTCGAGGGGACAGTGAATGGAGTTGTTCTCGATGAGCAGTGAATCGAGATGTTCATGGTGGAGGTAGTGAATGGAGTTGTTCTCTATGTGGTTCTATGAGAGAACCTCTCCTATTTCGTGCAATCAAAGAGGGACTACTTTCGTAGTCCCAGTGTCTATTACTTGAGTAATTTGTATAATAATCTAAGAGTAGGGATTATTATTATTACCAGTACTAAGAGAGAGATTATTATTATATCCATTGGATTCTCCTTTCGGGGGAGGGTGACCCTTTCGGGTCACCCAGTTAGTTGGTGATCACTTTTTCTCGGGGAGTGATTTGAAATACACTTTCACTGAGGGGGAGGCGGTGAGAAATATCCAGGAGGATTTTTCCTTGCGGGCGGTGGTTACCGAGTGGGAGTGCTTGCGGAGCCACTTCCGTGCAGCCTTAGGGGTCGGGAGTGTCAGGGAGCGGTTGATGTCGGAGAACACCAGGGTTGTTTCACCCTCGGGGTTCACCTTAGGGGCTCCGATCTTGGTGGTGCCTCGGATGGCTAGTCGGAGGCCGTGGGAGTGGAGTAACTCGGTGAGGGCCTCAGTGAGCTCAGGGGTTTGGGTCAACGGGTCGGTGAAATCGACCCTTACGGTACGGGTGACCGAGTCGGGGGAGGGTGAGGGGGCGGAGGGGACGGTCGGGGGGGTTGTGCGGGGGGGTTTCATGGGGGGTTCCTTTCGGGGTTAAAATTGAATTTGATTATATATATTATACACCTAAATTTATAAAACCGTTGAGTCACATATGGGCCACTCCCCAGTAGATAACCTCCTCATCATATCTACATCCCTATAACCCAGCATCCAAGAATCGCAATAATCACCAGTCAAAAACCGACCCCCTCACTAAAGAGATACTGCCCAATTTTCATCGTTCTATTCTAGGATTACATGTAATCCAGAAGTAAATAGCAAAGAGTATACCGCCCAGTATAATCAGGAATGTTGGAATCAACACTACCCACCAGTGTAATTTTTTTGCAGCAATTTCCCTCAACGCTTCCTTCAACTTCTCGTTCTCCGCTTGCAATCTTACAGCTTCGTCAAAGAGCTTTGGAAATCTAATAAATGTTGACCAGTGCGGTCCAGATTGTTTATTCTTTCCTCGGTGTTGATTAGCAAACCAGGCGCAATCATTCAGTAATTCGTTGTTATAATCTTTTGTCATTTCGTCACCTCTTTTTGTTCTGGTTTAAATACAAAATACTCTAAGCTAAACGATACAAGGTCAAGTCCTTCTTCTTGTTTCATTTTTTCTAACCAAAATTGTAGTTCCAAAGGATTGTCATAACGCTTGAAGAAAACTTTATAGTCTAAATTTGACCAATCATGATTACTCATCCTTCACCTCTTTCAGGGCTTGTTGGGCAAGCATCTGAATTTGTTTTACACGAGACCATCCATTCAAATCCTCATCTATACCTACATCGGAATAGTCCCGAATATATGCCAACATTTTTTCCAACTCCTGCACACGAGCTTGAGTCTTTTTCAACATTTCAGAAACTTCATATTTAGTAGTAATTATTTGTCTTATTCTCATTCTTCCTCGCTTTCTTTCATCTGTTGCACCAATCTTTCAATACGTTGAATATATACTGCCAATGTCCGCCATTAACCATTCGTGGCATATCTGCGGTGTCAACTGCCATTTGTGACCAGTTCCAACCACCAGAATTAGTGTATTCAAATATATAATGTTCTTTCGCTCCTTCTGCGTCTTTATCACATTTATCCCATATTTGAATTGGCCCATTCTCCGGTTCCCATTCTGCTGCAATATTGCCATTGATGTACGCAAATGAAAAATGATTCTTTACTCTAAAATCACCCCCCGTTTCATCATAACTTCGTTGTGACGCAGAATATAATATATAAGCTCCTTCACCATATTCTGGTACATTTACTTTTAGCACACTATTCATTCTTCCTCGCTTTCTTTTTCACCGTACATTAGTTTATGTTGTCGCACTAAAGCAATGTCAAGCTGTTTTCGCCACGCTTCCCAATTAGTTTGTTTGCCATCCCGTTTGGCAATCATAAAAGCAGAACGTAATAAGCCATTACTTTCTTTTATTTCATCCATCAGGAGTTTGATTTCTTCGTTGAGTTGGATTATTTGGCTTCCAGCCAGTCTGATTTCATGCAGCAGTGATTCTGGATGAGGTAAAAATTCCGAATGCGTAGTAAAACATTCTTCACATCTCCAAATCGATGCGACAAAAACCTGTTTAGTATTTCCTCTACAATTTTGACAATATTTATTTTGCATTTTCATTTCCTCCATCCACAAAAATATTATCAACAACTTCCATAATATCTTTCTCTAATTTCCCCAATCTGAAATACTTACCATCAAGGTAATAATCCTCTTTTCTTTCTGTCAAAGCGTGTGCTAAAATATCATTGATTTTTTTTCTTGCTTCCTCTTTTTTATTGGCATAGCAAGGCTTGGATTGACAATCATCAATGTATGTTTCCAGCTCCTCTATGCGTTCTTCTGCCCTTTTCAACTTTCCGTACACAGATAACAACACAAGGTCGTTTTCGTATGCTAACACAAGGTCTTTCAACTTCTCATTCTCGGCACGGAGTTGGTCACGTTCTTTTATTGCGTCAATCCGTTGTTGTTCCCACTCCAACCATCTTTTAGCTTCCATATTTATTACCATATCATCACCTTACTTTCCTAAAATAAACTGCGTACAAAATTGGTTACCCTGGGACATTTACAAATGACATCTAATGTGTTATTATTTATGCGTATATAATCACGGATACTCCGTGATTCTAACATGGGTACCTATAACACCCATGAAACCCACCTACGGATGTGACCAATGGATGTAAATAAAAATGAAGAAGGAGAAATAGTAATCACACTGGATAGACCCAGAGGTGTTCAATTACCTGCAGTGGTAAAGAATCTCGATAGATCATTAGCTGCACTAGAGATGAGAAAACAGGGTTATAGCCATCGTCAGATAGCATTAGCCTTGAACTACAAATATGCATCTATGGTACAGCGTGACATCAAACATGCATTGAAATATGTACTACGTGAACCAGCTGAGGCTGTTCGTCGTATTGAATTAGATCGACTAGACACCATGCTAACTGTTCTCTGGCCCAGGGTATTGGCTGGTAATCTCAATGCAATGGATCGTGTACTACGCATCATGGAAAAGAGATCCAAACTATTGGGTATTGATGCTCCTCCTAAAACACCTATTGAATCTAAGAATACTGCTGGTATCCGAATTATTGAATCTGCAGAGGCTACCTCAATGTTGAAGGATGGTACACTATTTGCTGATCCTGACATGGGTGAATATGATCCACAATTCTCCTTTAACGATGGTGAAGAGGGAGAAATTGATAGTACACTCTCCTCTATACCACAAATACAACAGTTAGAATCTGTTAGTAATATTGGCAACCAAGATAGTAGTCCAATTAGTGATGAAGACTGGGATGATGTAGACTAATGGCCAGAACAACCTCACCCCAAAATCATGCTACATCGCACGATATCTTTTTACCACCTCCACATCCTGCACAATATGAGGCTGAACAAAACATGAAGAGGTTCAATCTCCTACGTTGCGGGCGACGCTGGGGTAAAGACGTATCCCAGATGCGTAGGATAATAAAGATTGCACTATCCTCACGTAAACCTGTAGCCTGGTATGCTCCTACATATCGTATGCTACAAGAAAACTGGAGAGAAATATCCAGTTACTTAGAACCTGTCATACAACGTTCTAGAGAATCTGAACATAGATTGGACCTAATCACCGGTGCTCCTATTGACTTCTGGTCACTAGAAAATCCTGAATCTTCTCGTGGTAGGAAGTATTACCACGTCGCTATAAATGAAGCAGCATTGGTAAAAGATCTACGAATGCTATGGAATACAGTTATCAGACCAACATTAGCTGACTGGGCTGGGTCTGCAGATTTTGGATCTACCCCACGTGGTCTGAATGACTTTTATGAATTAGAGGTAGCTGGTAGAAATGATCCTGAATGGGCTATCTTTCACTATCCTACTGATACGAATCCCCATATTCCAAAGGAGGAAATAGAAGCACTACGACGTTCATTACCTGCACGTGTTGTGAAACAGGAAATAGATGCTGAATATCTGGAAGATGGTAGTTTCTTCGAAAATCTGGATAAAATGGCTATCCTACAGACAAAAGATACTCCTGATCAGCATATAAATCATGTATTAGGAGCTGGTTTAGACTGGGGTAATGAAGAAAATTTCACCTGTATTACAATAGGTTGTAGAACCTGTAAACGAATAGTATACTGGGAAAAGTTCAGTATGTTGGGATATATGGCACAACGTGAACGTATATTTCGTATCCTAAGACACTGGAATAACCCACCCGTACTACCTGAACGCAATAGTATCGGCCTCCCCAACCTTGAAATTATGGTAGCGGGTGGGTTACATGTTATGCGTGGACCTGATGGGAATCTAGGCTTCAATACATCCAGCGTTACCAAACCTGTCCTGATCCAGAAAATGGCATTGGCATTACAGTATGAAGACCTATACATACCAGCTGAGTACAAGGATGAATTTGCTGTCTTCGAACTATCGTTTACATCTTCTGGACAACCAATATTTGAGGCCCCGAGAGGGTTTAATGACGATGAGGTGATGTCTGTAGCTCTCTGTAACTGGGTACTGAATGAATTTGTAAGCTGGGATGGCTTTACTGATCTGGGCAAAGTAGAAGGCTACATCAGCCAATTTGCTACTCCACCAGAATCTAATGTTGATATAGTTTTCTCTAATTATCTAGAGGATGAAAGACAAGGTAATAGTAAATGGGCATAATGGATATTTTCAATCTGGCTAAAGGAAAGAAAGAACCCCCACCTAACCTGTCGGAGATTGGGAATGCTGGTCTAAATACCTTTTCTGGTAATATTCAGGAGGCATATAGCCGTAATCTTACGTGGCCCTCCTGTGTTCCATTATATAATAGAATATGGAGATCTGATCCTGAAGTTGGAATGGCCCGACTAGTTCTTAATACCTTAGCTAATCAGGTTAAGGTTGGTGTGGAGTTACCAGACTATGCGATGGATGGAACTAGTGAGACACCTATCTCTGATGATGACCGACGTGCTAAAGATTTTCTCTATACTGTCATTGAAGACATGGGTGGTGGTAGTATAAATCAGTGGTTATCTGATGTTGTGAACCGTGTCCCATTCTTTGGATGGGGTTATTGGGAAATTGTCTGGGGTTTACGTGATCAACTCTGGACTGATCCATCTGCTATAGAATGGGATTCACGATATGATGATAAACGTATTGGTGTACGAAAATTAGGCTTTAGATCCTATAATAGCTTCGATCACTGGGAAATTGATCCTGAAAAACAACAGACTACTGGGATGTGGCAGGTTAATCCTTCTACTAGCAAAAAGGTATTGATCCCTAGAGATAAAGCAGTTCATATCCGCTGGGGTGACATTGAAAATCCTGAGGGTTTGGCAACACTAGAAGCAATCTACCGTTTAGAGAGAATCAAATATAATTTGGAATTGGTAATGGGGATGGGTTTTGAACATTCTGCTGGTTATCTGGATGTTGTAGCTGATAAGAACCTTACCGAGCAAGATAAAAGCATGATAAAGAAGGCTGCACGTAGTATTATGACCGCACAAGAAGGTAATTATGCTCTTTGGCCACAGGGATTTAAGGCTGAACTGAAGGACGTACCCTTTTCTGTAGCCCCCAGTCTAAATGAAGCAATTCGCTATTATGGGATCCTAAAATTGGCATTATTAGGCCTTCAATGGTCAGCATTAGGAACATTATCACCCTTTGGAAGCTATACAACAATACGTGATGCCTCTGGATTCTTCATCATGACGTTTAATGCTATGCTGAAGAACTTCATCGATCAATTAGACCAACAATTAGTTGGTAAATTATTCAGATTTAGTCCTAATCAATTCCCTGGGATGACACGAAGACCAAAATTAGCAATGATAGGTGAAGTACAGAAAACTGTACCACTTTCAGAGATGGCCCAGTTCATTAAGGCTATTGAAACTCTGATACCATTAGGTGAGGAAGATTTCAAGAGTATCAAAAAGGCCTCTGGATTCCTACCAGAAGCGATTGGTGAGGATGCGAAACTGAAAGAGGTTCAACAACCCCAACCTTTTGGACGTGATCCTGAACAGGAAGATGATGATGAAACAGAGGATCAACCCATAGATGATAATGAGGAGGAAGAAACTGATGACACAAAGTAAACTAACCGGTTTCTATTATACAAATCTGAGTCAGCATAAGGATCACAAACCTTTCCAGGGTTTGGCTCCTGGTGACTTCACTGACATGCATGGTAGAAAAGTTAGTATCAAGGTAGAGGACCTAGCAGAGTATGTAGAAAATACCAAAGAGTTACTCGATGGTGTAACTACAGAATCTGGTGATAAACTTGGTCTACCTATTGATATGATGAACCATGATCATGGTAATGCTGCCGGATGGATCACTGATGTCTTTTTAGAGGGTGATAGAGTGAAGTTTACCCCAAAATGGACAGAGGTTGGTTTAGAGCTAATTAGTAAGGATCTTCAACGGATGTTTAGCCCCACTATTAATATTAGTGAAAAGACCATCCTGGGTGGATCTCTAACTAATTGGCCTGCTACACGTGATAAACGTGGTAAAGTTTTAATTCGACCCATTGAACTGTCAGATGGTCACATCTGGTTGGATATGGTTGAAGACGATCAAAATGGTGATGAACCAGAACAAACTAAAGAGGAAGGAGTAAAAGGTATGTCTCAAATGACTGACGAAATCCGAGCTGAACTTCGATCAATGTTGAATGAGACTCTCACAGAGCTAAAAGCTGATCCAGCATTAGTGAATGAACTCTTCACTAACGTTCAGCAAAAAGTCAATGAGAGTATCCAACAGGAATCTGAACGTTTGCTTCGGGAAAATAAAGTAGTCGAATTAGCTAAAAGCTTGGTTCAGGGGTCCCAATCCTCAAGAAAAGGACTCCCAATTAAGGAAACTGATTTGGCTGCGGCATTAGGTCGTTTAGACCCAGAAGATTTTGTCTTCTGGAGTTCGTTTATGACGAAGATTCAGACAGAGGGTCTGGTATCCTTTGAAGAACTTGGTCATAGTGGTGAAAAGGGTTCGAAAAAGAGTCTCCCAACTGAAATTGCGAAATATTTAGATGAAGGCTCACTGAAGATCTCTGATCTTGGTAATCCAATCTTAGCATTGGGAAATGTCGAAGAATACGATCTGTCAAAATGGTCGTAATAAATAGGAGGATATCATGTTGCCTACTGGTTTATCTGGTAATCTTCAACGTCCGATTAAGGTTCCTCCCGGAGGTCTTCGGACTGTTGAACTAAAACTGGCTGGTTATACCAACTATGGAAGCGGTACTACCGCCTTCACAGTGTATAAGGGAGCCTTTATGATGTGTGATGTTTCCGATACTGATGGCTATTTTAGCCCAGTACACGGAACCCCTGCTACTGGAGATATCTTCGGTGGTATCGCAATGGATCACGTCGCTGTGACCGCTGCAGATGCTGCTGATGGATCTAAACAGTGCAGTGTTCTTGCTAACGGTGTAGTTGGTGTAGCCAAAGGTAGTGTAGCCATTACCGATCTTGGTGCTACCATCTATGCTTCTGATGACGGTACGGGTATTACAACTGCTACTGATGGTGTTGCAATTGGAACACTTGAAGATGTAGATGATACCTATGCCTGGATCAACATCGAGTCTGCCTTTATGGGCTTGAAAGCATAGGAGGATTAAGATGATAAATCGTAGTGATATTGCTATCCACCTCGAGAAATCGATCCGTACCGGTTTCTTAGTAGGTCAAAAGGATTATGCACCCCTACGAACTGCGTTCACAAAAGAGGTTCCATCTGATGGAGCCTTTGAAACATACGGCGACATGGGTGCCACACCCTGGCCATACCAAAATTCCGGTAAGCCAGGTGCTGCTGGTACTGATGCTGACCTTGGTGTTCCTAAAGTGAACCAAATGACTAGTGGTGGTCAAATCCAGATCATCGGTGGAATTGAAAAAGGCCTTATGGTCTACAACATCGATTGGGAAATTGCCATCGCGATTACCCATAATGCAATCGATGATGATCGTGCAGGTGATATCGAAGGCTGGGCTAAATCAGCCGGTGCTAACTTCGAAAAGAACCTGGATTACCTGTGCTTTGATGCTCTTGAAAATGGTGAAGCAACCACGAAATACGGGGCTTGTTATGATGGGTTATCCCTCTTTAACGATGCTCACGTTGATCCAAATGCTTCATACACCACAACTCAAGACAACAAATATGCATTGGCATTATCATTGGATAACTTTGAAACTGTCACAGTAGCAGCTAGTAAATTCCTGAATGACAAAGGAAAACCTGTTGGTTTGAACCACAGTCTTCTGATCGTTCCACGAGACCTGAACCGTGTTGCAACTCAGATAACTAGTAATCCTGAAGATTACTATACCTCTGATCGTGCAGTTAATCCCTATGCTGGGGAAGTTCAAAAATTAGTGGCACCTGGAAGTTGGCTCGGTACAACGGCATGGTATGTAGTAGATCCCACACTCCCACAAAAACCAATCAACATCCAAAAACGTAAAGAACCAGAATTGGTTATCTGGGATGACAATTTCGCTGGAGATGGTGGGCATCGTTATTACAAATGGCATTCACGATTTGCTATCTTCTATGGTGACTGGAGATTAGTAGTCCAGGGTAATACCTAGAAGAGGAGGATCATATGCCACATTTTGCTGGTACTATCTCTGCCGGAGGTTTCTCTGGCAACCTAACTGGTAATGTCCACGGTTCTGTAACCGGGGATGTTACGGGTGGAATTAAGGAACCAACTGAAGTCAAATCAGCTAATGGTGCAATAGCACTAAAAGCTGGTATTGTCTTGATTACTAAATCAACAGTCTGTGCCCTTACCATCCCTAACCCGGCCGCTGCTGATGATGGAAAACGTCTTCATATTGTTTCAACAACTCCACAAGCCCATACTGTAACATATGCTACAGCGGGCTTCAATGGTGGTGGAACTAATTCGGATGTTGCTACTTTTGGTGAAACTGCTGGTAACAGCATGTCAATCGTAGCTTACAATCAAAAGTGGTGGACCATACAGGTCAATGGTGTTACTTTAGGTTAGTTTGTCTCTACCTACTCCGCGGTGGGTGAGTAGATAAGAGGTGGGGCCCAGGCAACTGGGCCCCATGAAATGGAGAGCAACATGAAATTAATAGGTCCATTAAATAGTGGTCCAGCAGTCGGTGAAGATGGATCTGCTACAGCAAATAAGGACTCGGTAGTTTCTTTCAGTGGTAATGTAGTTGGGGTCTATGTGAAGTATAATGATAGTCCACCCGCTGCTACTACTGATGTCACTATCAAAACAAAGGGTAATTCACTACCTTCATACAATATTCTGGTTATTACCAATGGAGCTACAGCAGGACTCTTCTTACCGAGGAAATTAATCTCTTCAGATGCAGGAGTAGCATCGGATTCTATCTATGATCTGATTCCCATCGATGATATGGTTAATGTAACCATTGCTGGTGCAAATGCAAATGATAACGTTGATGTCTGGTTATTAATGGAGTCCTAATGGCTGTCTCTGATTATGCTTATGGAACTTCTGAAGATGTAGCAAAATTAGTTCCTAGATATGCAGCATCTGGTGGTACTGATTTCGATACCAATACTAGACCTACTAAAGCACATGTAGAAGCATTAATTGATCAGGTAAGTGCAGTAGTAAATAGTATTCTATCTACGCAGGGGTTTGATATCCCTGTAGCCGCTACTGCTACCATAGTCATAGCTTCTCTTACTTTCTTTGTTTCACAGGAGGTAGCACAGGTAGCTGAAGGAATCAATGGTAGTGGTCGATTTGGGCCTACAACAAAGAATCCAGGAAATACTTCAATCTTTGGTGAAATCCTTCGTGACGTTAAGAGATTCATCGAAGGTGGTGCTGTTGGTTTTGAAAGATTAGGAGCTGTGAGAAGCTATCCTGCTTCTGCTGGTGTTGGCTATCGTGATACTGATATGCAGGGAGATCCAACATTCCCAGTCTTTCAACGTGATTCATTTGGTCCAGACAATTTCAATATTGATCAAGATGCAGAATAACCCAAGAGAAGAGTTATAATGAGAGAAAGAGATGAAGCATTTTTCTCAGATATCACTACTGTATATGTAGACGTTCATGGTTTTCGTGACCTCCAGGGACGATTCACACGTGCTACAGATGATCTTATACAGAAGAGATCAGCTTTCATGCATCGAATTGGTAAAAGATATGTTAAAGAAATTAAGGCGATAGCTCCCGAGAAATCGGGAGAATACAAAGAAACTATTCAGTATGACTTAGATCAACAGGGTAAAAGCAAGATAACCCTATCAATACGTGCAGCATATCCACTAACAAAATGGATAGTTAGTGGTACTAAACCACACAGGATACAATCCAGAGAGTATCCGAAAGGTAGACTCCGATTTGAATGGGAAGATGGTCCCAAAATAGTTAATAATGGCCGGGGTAAGATATATTATTTTAAATCAGTGTGGCATCCTGGTACAAAAGCTAATCCTATATTTAGAAAAGCATCTAGAGTAATGCAACCAATTCTAGATAGTGAGTTAAATAATATGGCAACTAAGTGGTCAATTAAGTTAGGTGATATTTAATGGATGATTCTACACTACTTACTCAACTAAAAACACAGCTATTGATTCTAACAACTACTTTTTCAGATGATGATGTAGTGATCAATGATTGGAGTATTCTAGATGGGCCCAGTTCAGCTGCTCCTTATGCATTAATAGAAACACCAGACGATGTTGAAGTCTTAGAGATAGAATCAGATGCTCAATATTCTCTAGTTGCCATACCAGTATATCTGATAGTGAGATTCCTAGACTGGACCTCTGCTAAAAATGATCTGTTAAGTTTACGTACTACTGTAATCAATCATTTGATACATCCTGAAGATTTTGCTCAAGATCAAGGGCAGTTAGGGGCTATAATTAGAAAGATACGTAGTGGTAGTGACGTAGTGGGAATTTACGATAGATATGAAGAAAATCAGGAAGAATCCCTTCCTGTATTTTTAGCACAACTCATACTGATTGATGTACTATACTATAATTAGGAGGTAAGATGTCAACACCCACCGGATGGGGCACTGTTATGGTGTCCACTAGATTAGAGAAGATGGTAGAGAACGAATTCTTTGTTGACTGGACTAGATTAGTAGCCCAGGGTTTGAGAGAAGGTGATCGCTATCAAATTGCTTCTGGTAAAACAGCTCATATGGGAGCAAATTCACTTATTCAGGAATTCCTAAAAACAGACTGTGATTCAATGCTCTTTATCGATAGTGATGCTGGATTTACTCCACAGTCATTAGGTGTCTTACGAGATTTTGAAGAAGGCTGGGATTACGATATCCTACAAGCTTTCTATACAAGAAGGGGTTGGCCTCCTGAAGCTATTTGGTTTAAGAAAGATGATAGTGGTCTCTTACACCGGTGTCTTGTATTAGAAGATACTACCGAAGAAGTTGAATTCGTTGGTTTTCATTTCACATTGATTAAGAGAGAGATTTTACTCCGGATGTTAGCTGATGAGAAACCAGAAAATAAGTATTGGGTTTATTATCCAAGAGGTCCTGAAACTGAAGATGTGATGTTCTGTAGAGATGCTAAAGCAGTAGGAGCTAGAATTGGTGCTACTACTCACGTAAAGACTACACATATTGGTCATTTATCAGTGGGATGGGAATCCTACCAAGATTATTTAGCTGCATCCAATCAGTTAGAACAAGTAGAAAGATATGATAAGATAGTTAAAATGTTAGCAAGTTATCTCAATCTTTCTAATTCTGAAGTAATCAATCAGATGGCTAAAGGTTATCGTAATGTGAAGGAAGACTGGAATAAACTTAAATTGACTGAACCTCAGGAAATAAGGGATTTCTATGGTAATGAAGAAGGTTATTTCTTTGATTTAGGAAATTGGAATTACTCTAAATACTATGTAGAAAGAACTACTCCATTAAAAACTGTGAAGAATCAAAAGGTATTGGTAATTGGTGCAGGTCTTGGAGAAGAAGTCAATCTGATGGTTTCTCCTGAACAAAATAATGAGATCTGGATTTATGAACTACCTGGAAAACTGCGTGATTTCTTACACTATCGGTTTCCGGAGGAAAATTACCCACACATTCATTTTCTAGAAGAGGTAACATTTCCTGAGGCTGTTTGGGAAACTACTTGGACTGAGCATTTCGATCTGGTAGTAGCAATGGATGTAATAGAACATATACATCCAAAAGAGATACAAGGTTTTATGATCAATATCAAACGAGTATTGAAAATACCTGGGTTGTTTTATGCCAACATCAATTATAGTCCAACTGACAAAGAGAAATATCCCATGCACTTTCTAGAAACTGAAGAGAAGGTGATGGGATTTTTGAAAGATAACTTCTCTGTTTACGCTGAGAATCTAATTTGGAGAAAGGAAAGATAATATGGCTGCCGTATCTGGAAAACAATATGGAGTAGGAGCACGACATCTTACGGTGTTTGCTCTAAATGATTCTGGTTCACCTCAAGCCCTTAATACCACAGGATATGGGGGCTTAGTTGCTACTGGTATTAAGGCGTTCGATCTAACAATACCTGAGCCAGAGAAGATTACCCACATGGGTGATGACCGTCCCTTGCAGATCGATTTCTTACCACCCACTGAGGGTGCCTCTGGGGAAATTCGAGTTGCACAGGAAAATCAAGAATTGCTGGCTTTGTTACAAGACGTAGCTCAAGTAACTGTTGGTGAGTCTAAGTTAGTTGGATTAGGAACAAGTCAACAGGGTAATGAACCTCAAGTTGGGTTACTGATGTTCCAACAATCACTGAATGATAGTGGACAACGTAACTGGAGATATTTCATCCTTCCAAAAGCTACTATCTATGTTCAGCCACAGGGTTTAGCACCGGATCCTTCTGAGCATCGTTTCATCGTATCTCCTGCTGTAGTTTCAGCACATCTCTGGGAAACAGATTTTGCTGAATTGGTTGAGGGTTTCACTGAAGCACAGATGCTACTCGGTCAGAGTGAGTACAAACCTGCTATCTATGCATGGTTAGCTAGTACTGCTACGACTGAGTTTGAATTACCCTCTGCTAGACCAGCTTATAGTACTGCTAAGATGGCAGTATTCGTAGATGGTGTTGAAACTACCGCGAATATCACTAAGGCAACAGATAGTATTCAATTTACTACTGCTCCGGGTGATGCAAAACGTGTAGTTTGTTTTTATGAATGGAATTAGGTGAATAAATGAAAACTGAAGTAGTTACCCACCGTTTAGGAAAACATAAGATTAGTCTTACTATTTCTGAAGCTACTGCTAAAATGGGATTACTGAGAAATCTCCTCATGGAATCAGCTGTTGCATCTTTAGGTACATCTGATGAAGATGAAAATCTTTCACCAGAGAAATTAGCCTACAAAAACAC
>JACDJB010000513.1_pt1 | contig 40345 bp, 29 predicted proteins | sample 7454121 | NCBI WGS metagenome assembly JACDJB01 (sample SAMN14253290, study PRJNA609438) | sludge metagenome | isolation source: sludge after 25d culture with pyrite | collected 2018-12-20
CCCGACATCATCTCATTCGGCGGCGGGATGCCCGCGCCGGAGCTTTTTCCGGTCGAGGCATTTCGCACCGCCGCCGACCGCGTCCTGAAAAAGCAGGGCCGCAAAGCGCTGCAATACAGCGCTACTGAGGGTTATCGACCGTTGCGCGAATGGATCGTCCGCCAAATGGCGCGCTACGGTATCGAGTCCGCGCCGGAAAACGTCTTCATCACCAGCGGCTCACAACAGGCGCTCGATATGCTGGGTATGCTGCTGATCAACCCGGGCGACCTGATATTGACCGAGCGCCCCACCTATCTGGGCGCGTTGCAAGCCTGGCGAGCTTATCAGGCCGAATTCATCAGCGTGCCTGTCGATAATGACGGCCTGCGAGTGGATTTGCTGGAAGAAGCGCTGTGCGCGGGGCCGAAGTTCATGTACATCTTGCCGAACTTCCAGAATCCCGGCGGTGTCACGCTGTCGCTGGAACGGCGACACAAGCTAATCGAGTTCTCCGATCGCTACGGCGTGCCGATCATCGAGGATGATCCTTACGGCGAGCTACGTTATGAAGGCGAGCACCTGCCGCCGCTGGTGGTCATTGATGCCGAGCGGTGTCGCTGGCGCTCCGACCAAACGGTCGGCACAACCGATTATTACGACCAGAGCAAGCCCGGCAATGGCAACGGTCGGGCCTACATGCGGGGTAACGTAATCTACCTAAGCACGTTCTCCAAGACGCTTGCGCCCGGCCTGCGGCTGGCGTGGATGGTCGCGCCGGTCGAGGTCATCCAGCGATGCAATGTGGCCAAACAGGGTATGGATCTGCATACCGCCACATTGAATCAGATGATCGCCCACGAAATCCTGACCGGCGGTGAAGAAGGCGACGACTTCCTGATGGGGCACGTTCGCCTCATTCGGGAAGTCTATCGCGAGCGGCGGGATGCCATGCTGGCCGCCATGGAGCGCCATTTCCCCGATGGCGTCACGTGGACGGAGCCCTCCGGGGGGCTGTTCCTCTGGGTCACCTTGCCCGACTATCTGGACGCGACCGAACTCCTGCGGGATGCACTGAAACAAAAGGTGGCCTACGTTCCCGGTTCGTCATTCTCGCCCGACGGCGGCGGTCAAAACACATTGCGGTTGAACTTTTCCCTTTGTGACCCACTCACGATCGAGCGGGGTATCCGACGACTGGGCGAGGTGTTCGCGAAGGCAATTGAAACGCACACAGTAGAAGCCGAGTATTTCAGAAAAGATTCCGCTCCTGAACCTGTAGCGATCTAGGAAGAACAGACCATGGAAACTTCAATTATCATCGCCGGATTCGGCGGTCAGGGCGTCCTGTTTGCCGGTCAATTATTGGCCTATGCGGGGATGGATGCCGGACAACACGTCACCTGGATTCCATCTTACGGACCGGAAATGCGTGGCGGAACAGCCCACTGCGTCGTCATCGTAAGCGACGAACCGATCGGTGCGCCGGTCGTGTCGCGACCCGACGTAGCCGTCGTACTGAACCTGCCATCCTACGACAAGTACGCGCCGTTGGTGAAACCGGGCGGCCTGCTCGTCGTCAATAGCTCGCTGATCTCGGCCGAACCGAGCCGGACCGACATCGATATCGTCCATGTACCGGCCAATGCCATCGCCGAGGAATGGGGCACGGCCAAGATGCTGAATATGGCCGCCCTGGGGGCGATGCTGGCCGCACGCCCCATCTTGTCGCTGGAGGTGGTTGAAAAGGCCCTGGCAGAGCATCTCCCGGCCGGCAAGCAGCATCTGGTTGACAGTAACCTCCGGGTGGTTCGCCACGGCTATCAGGCAGGTGCACCTGTCACATCCTGACGTTCTCATCCTGCGGCAATCGGGTAAGATAACCTCCCCCGGCCGTCAGTTATGCCCCTCCCACGCAACGGAAAGGGGCATTTTCCATGTCACCCGCACATTGGCGGGCCATTGTTGAATCTTGTAAAATGCTTTCACCTTACATTACCCACTTTGCCCTATGCTCGCGAGATGGTGCGCGCTCGGGCCATTCTGAGGAGAACCAATGAGCCACGGTATCAAGCGCCTATTCCCTGTTCCGTCCGATCTGGATATTGCCCAGGCTGCCAAACCAAAACCAATCTCTGAAATCGCCGCCAAGTTGGGTCTGACGGACGACGATCTGATTCATTACGGCAAGTACAAGGCCAAGGTTCACCTCGATACCTTGCCGAAGCTGGCCAACCGGCCGACAGGCAAGTACGTCGACGTCACAGCCATTACACCCACTCCGCTGGGCGAAGGCAAAACAACAACCTCCATTGGGCTGGTTCAAGGTCTCGGGGCGTTGGGACACAACGCTATCGTCTGCATCCGCCAGCCCAGTATGGGACCAACCTTTGGCATCAAGGGAGGCGCGGCCGGCGGCGGCTATAGCCAGGTAATCCCAATGGAGGACTTTAATCTCCATCTGACGGGCGACCTCCACGCCATCACTGCCGCCCACAACCTGGTAGCCGCGGCCATCGACGCACGTTGGTATCACGAAGACCGGATGAACGACGAGAAGCTGGCCAAGGTTGGCCTGAAGCGGCTGGATATGGATCCCTATCGCCTGACATGGAACCGGGTGACGGATACCAACGACCGCGCGTTGCGTAAAATCGTCGTCGGGCTTGGGCCGGACGAAGACGGCCGCCCGCGCCAGACCGGTTATGACATCACCGTCGCCAGCGAGATCATGGCCATCCTCGCGTTGGTCAACGGCGACGACTACAAGAGCGCTCTTAAGGACCTGCGGACGCGCGCCGGTCGCACCGTCATCGGCACGAACAAGGACGGCAAACCCATCACACTCGAAGACCTGGGCGTGGCCGGTGCAGTGACGGTCATCATGAAGGACACACTGCACCCCAACCTGCTCCAGACATTGGAGGGACAACCTGCCTTTGTCCATGCCGGACCATTTGCCAATATTGCCCATGGCAACTCATCTATCCTGGCCGATCGACTGGCCCTGAAACTGGGAGATTACATCGTTACGGAATCGGGCTTCGGCGCCGACATCGGCATGGAAAAGTTCTTCAACATCAAGTGCCGCTACTCCGGCCTTCTCCCCGACTGCGTGGTGCTCGTCGCCACCATCCGGGCGCTGAAAATGCATGGTGGCGGGCCGCGCGTCGTGGCCGGGCGGCCGCTTGACAAGGCATATACTGAGGAGAACATCCCCCTGGTGGAAGCGGGCATGGCCAACCTGGCGGCCCACATCCGCAACGCCAAGCGATACGGCATCCCGGTGGTTGTGGCCGTCAACAAGTTCCCGACCGATAGCCAGGCTGAAGTTGAAGCGGTGATGCGGGGCGCGATCGCCGCCGGGGCAGAAACGGCCGTGATGAGCGATCACTGGACCAATGGCGGCGACGGTGCGACGGAACTGGCCGAAGCCGTTGTAGCAGCATGTGAAAAGCCATCCAACTTTGAATTCCTCTACCCGCTCGACCTGCCGATCAAGGACAAGATCGAGATCATCGCCAAGCAGATGTATAGCGCGGGCGAGGTGATCTATGAATCACAGGCCGAGAAGCAGATCAAGTCCTATGAGGACAACGGCTTCGGCAACCTGCCCATTTGCATGGCGAAAACACATCTGAGCATCAGCCACGATCCGACACTGAAAAACGCGCCGTCGGGCTACACATTGACGGTCCGCGAAGTCCGGGCGTCGGTGGGTGCGGGCTTCATTTACCCTCTACTGGGCGAGATGCGCACGATGCCCGGTTTGGGCACGCGCCCCGCCTTCATGAACATCGATATCGACGACGACGGCAAGATCGTCGGGCTATCCTGATAACCGGCGGAAGAGGCGGCCAACCACGACGGGACGGCCGCCTCTTCCCCACACAAAAGACGCAAGGTCGCCCAATCCTGCATGCCACATCACACGGCTGAGTGGCGCACCGGCTTTCTTCAGCCAGGAACCAAGGGGATTATGACGAGATATCAGATCATGTATTGGCATGACATCCCCGTACAGGTGAGAGCCGGTGGGCGAGGCAATCGTGCGAGCGTGGAATTGCCGCGTCGATTCCAGGTAGCCGTGGACAACGCAGCCATGGCTGCGGGTCTAACCGGGACAGATGCATACCTGGAGGGGTTCATTTGGAGCGAACCCGCCGAGCGAGACGGCACGCCGGCCGATGTAGCCGCGGCCGTGGCCGCCGAACTGGAAACGCAATACCCAAAAATTGACTGGCGGGCAACGGCAGCGCGAGCAGCTGCCGATCGCTGAGGGATGACCGATAGCGGACGCAAAACCGCGACCGGCAACGCTGCATATCACCCATAGCCTGCTCCCCGCTTATTCACCCGAAACAACAAACCGCATCACCTCACATCGTCCTCCATTTGTCCGTCGCGCCGCTCATGCTAGAATGTTGCATCCGAACCACGGTGTGGGCAGTTGGCTGTGCCTGCTTGGGTCGGTTAAATGCACAATGTCAACGGCGAACGGTGAGTATCAAGTCATTTTTATGCCTTCAGGGCGGCGGGGAACGGCACGGGCCGGTGAATCGCTGCTGGATGCCGCTCGTCGGCTGGGCGTGGAGATCGAGAGTATTTGCGGCGGCCGCCTGACGTGCGCCAAGTGCAAGGTGCATGTCGAAGAGGGGGAGTTCGCCAAGCATGCCATTCGCTCGGCTCCCGACCACGTTTCGCCCCCCGGCGACAAGGAGATAGACCTGCTGGCGCGGACAAATGGTAACGCGCCACGCGATGAGACCAGCGTATGTCGCCTCTCTTGCACGGCTCTTGTCCACGGCGATGTGCTCGTCTATGTACCGGAAGAGAGTCGCGCCCACAAGCAAGTCATTCGCAAATCGGCCACCGACCGCGTGATTGAAGTCGATCCGGTCGTGCGATTGGTATACGTCGAAGTCACCCAGGCCGAGCTGGGGCAACATCACGGCGACTGGGGGCGACTGCAGGATGCACTGGCCGAACAATGGGATCTGACAGGTTTGACGATTGATTTGCCCGTACTGCGCCGCCTGCAACCGGTGTTGCGGCAGGGAAATTGGGCAGTCACTGTTGTTTTGTGGAACGATCGGGAAGTGATCGACGTGCGGCCGGGCTACAGTGAGGGTCTCTACGGGCTGGCGGTCGACATCGGCAGCACAACCGTGGCCGGGCATTTGTGTGACCTGCGCACCGGAGCCGTGCTGGCAACCGAGTCCATGATGAATCCACAGGTAACCTACGGCGAAGACCTGATGAGTCGCGTCTCCTATGCAATGGGCAACCCGACCGGGCTGGAGAAGATGCACAGCGCTATCATCGAAGCGCTGAACGGATTGGCCGCGCGCGCGGCGCGTTCGGCCGGGTTACAGTTGCGCGACATTCATGACGCGGTCTTTGTCGGGAATACAACGATGATCCACATCCTGCTGGGCATCAATCCCCAGGAGTTGGGCGGCGCGCCGTTCGCATTGGCGAACCGGGATAGCATGGACATTAAGGCGCGAGAACTGGGATTGCGGTTCCACCAGAGCGCCTACATCCACGTCCTGCCGGCCGAAGCGGGCCACGTGGGAGCCGACAACGTGGGCGTACTGCTGGCCGAAGAGCCGCACCGACAGGCTGAAATGACGCTCATCGTCGACGTGGGCACAAATGCCGAGATCGTATTAGGCAATCGCGAGCGGCTCTTCAGCGCCTCCAGCCCCACCGGCCCGGCATTCGAGGGCGCGCAGATCAGCTATGGGATGCGGGCCGCACCGGGGGCCATCGAGCGAGTTCGCATCGACTCACAGACGTGGGCGGCGCGTTTCCGCGTCATTGACGAGGAACGTTGGTCGAATGAGTGGCAAACGGGGCCGGCTGTACCGGTTGAGGCTCAACCACGGCACCTGGCGGCCGGCATCTGCGGCTCGGGCATTATCGAGGCCGTAGCTGAAATGTTTCTGGCCGGCATCATCCGCGGCGACGGACGCTTCGACCCGGATCGCTCCCACGACCGGATAGTGTGGCAGGGAAAGAAGGGAGCCTATGTGCTGGCGACGGCCGACCAGACAACGACGGGACACCCGATTCTCGTCACACAGGACGACGTGCGCAACATCCAGCTGGCCAAGGCGGCTCTCTATGCCGGGGCGAAGCTCCTGATGAATCGTGCAGGCATGGATCGGGTCGAGCGAATCACCCTGGCCGGGGCCTTCGGCAGTTTCATCGACCCGAAGTACGCTCTCATTCTGGGACTGATACCCGATTGCGCGCCGGAACGGGTGGCGGCCGTGGGCAACGCCGCAGGCGACGGCGCACGCATCGCCCTGTTGAACCGCCATAAGCGCGCCGAAGCGGCCGAGATCGCCCGGTGGATAAGATACGTGGAAACGGCGGTAGACCCCGATTTCCAGCATGAGTTCGTAGGCGCGATTCATATACCCCACGCGACGGATAGCTTTGCGCAACTTGAGGCGACGCTGGATGAACCATTGCCGCGTGCGGCAGCAAGCAATGAGAATCGACGGGAGCGACGGGCAGAGCGAATCCGCAATCGGGCACAGAGTTGATGCAGGGCAAGTTCTCCGGCTTGCAACAGCAACGCAATCGGGGAAAGTGGCGTCGCAGATCTGAGACAGCACAACTGAAGATAGTAGTACAACAAGGCAAGGTATAGGTATGAGCGACGAGGAAATTATCCTGAGCGAGATGTCGGACGGAGACATCTATGAATTGATGAAAGAAGACCTCTACGACGGCTACGCGGCCGAGATCGAAGAAGAGGTGCGCGAGATGCTGGCACGCGACCACGTGCCGTATGATATCCTCACCAACGGCCTGGTGGCCGGGATGGACATCGTCGGCGCCGACTTCCGCGACGGCATCCTGTTTGTGCCGGAAGTGCTCATGGCGGCCAAGGCAATGAAGGCAGGCATGGCTATTCTGCGCCCCCTGCTGGCCGAAACGGGCGCGGAGAAGATCGGCACGATGGTTGTCGGCACAGTGAAAGGCGACATCCACGATATCGGCAAGAACCTGACGTCGATGATGATGGAAGGCGCGGGATTCGAGGTGTTCGACCTGGGTATCAACAACTCGGTCGACAACTTCATGGCCGCCATCGAGGAACACAAGCCTGATATCGTGGGCATGAGCGCACTGCTGACCACAACGATGCCCTACATGCGCGTGGTTATTGATGCGCTTAAGGAGGCGGGTATCCGCCAGGATCTGATCGTCCTCGTGGGCGGCGCACCGCTGAACGACGCATTCGCCGAAGATATCGAGGCTGACGCCTATTGCCGTGATGCGGCTGTGGCCGTGGAGACGGCCAAGAAATTCATGCGGATAAAGCGAGAGCGGGTACGCTAAAAATACCTGGAGATGAGTCGTATCATGAACAGGCTGGAGCAATTGCTGACCACAACAGACACAGTAGTGCTCGATGGCGCAATGGGGACAATGCTGTTCGCCGCCGGGCTGGTATCGGGAGCATCGCCCGAGGAATGGAACGTCTCCCACCCAGATCGGATTCGCGCCGTGCATCGTTATTACATCGAGGCCGGTTCCCACATTGTGCTGACCAACTCCTTTGGCGGCACGCGTTACCGGCTGAAACTCCACCATCTGCAAGACCGGGTTTATGAGTTGAACCGCGCCGCGGCCCGCAATGCGCGCGCCGAAGCCGACGCTGCGCCCCGCCCGGCGCTGGTGGCGGGGTCAATCGGGCCGACCGGTGAGCTGCTGGTCCCAATGGGCAATATGACGTTCGAGGAGGCCAGGGCAGCCTTCGCCGAACAGGCGCACGGACTGGTCGATGGCGGTGTAGATCTGCTTTGGGTAGAGACGATGAGCGACCTGGAAGAGGTGCGAGCCGCCGTCGAGGGTATCCGCTCCGTCACCGATCTGCCGGTCTGCGCTACAATGAGCTTCGACACAAACGGCCGGACGATGATGGGCGTCACCCCGGCCCACGCGGTGCGAACCATGAAGGAATGGAGGCTGGCGGCAATAGGCGGTAATTGCGGCAACGGCATTGCCGAGATCGAGAATGTTATCGACGCCATGCATCGCGAAGCGCCCGAGGTGCGGCTCATCGCCAAGGCCAACGCAGGCATACCCCAGTGGCGTAACAACGAGTTGCTCTACGACGCCACACCGTCAATCATGGGTCAATACGCACGCCGCGTCCGGGCGCTGGGAGCCACGTTCGTCGGCGGCTGCTGCGGCAACGGCCCCGATCACATCGCTGCCATCGCCGACGCACTGCGGACACCTCTCTCCGAAGCCGAACTGGTCGCACTGCGGGCCGAGCGGACCGAAAGCAACAACGGCGCCACCACCGGTCGCGAGCGCACCCGACGACGGAAATAGCACGAGATTCCTGCCGGTCGCTGTCTGCGCTATAGCCTGGCCGTGGCGAAAGTTCGCCTATGTTTGATTTGCCGGCATCAGGGCCGACACATGATGAACCAATTGCTCGGCCACGGCCGTCTTGCTGAGCAACGGCATTTCCTCGACAACTCCGCTCCGGCCGAGCAGGACCACGCGATTCGTATCGACTGCAAAGCCGGCCCCCTCGGCCATTACATCGTTGACGGCAATAAAATCCAGTCCCTTCCGCAGCAACTTGTCCCGGCCATATTCGTAAGCGTTATGGGTTTCGGCGGCAAAGCCCAGGACAACGCCCGGCCGGCCCGTCCGGTCGCGCCGCTCTTTCACGGCCGAGAGAATGTCGAGCGTCTTCTCTAATCCGATTGCCAATCCCCAACTTGCGTCCTCAGTCTTCTTGATCTTGCGGTCGGCCACCACGTCGGGACGAAAGTCGGCCACGGCAGCGACCATGAAGAGCGCGTCGGCGTCGGCCGTGGCCTCCAGCACAGCATCGCCCATCTCCTGCGTGGTCTGAACCGCAATGACGGCCGCGCCATACGGCGCCGGTTCGCAGGTCGGCCCGGCGACCAGCGTGACGTGCGCTCCCGCATCGAGCGCCGCCTGGGCCACAGCCATGCCCTGCTTGCCCGATGAGCGGTTGCTGATGAAACGAACAGGATCGAGCGCCTCACGGGTGGGGCCGGTGCTGACGACAACGTGACGACCGGCCAGCACACCGCTGCGCGCCAGCAACAGACGGGCTTCTCCCAGCAACTCTGCCGGTTCCAACATTCGCCCAAACCCATGCAGGCCGGAGGCCATGCGTCCCTCGCCCGGCCCGGCAATATGAACGCCTCGTTCGCGCAACGTGACCATGTTAGCAACCGTAGCGGGGTGCTCCCACATGCCGCCGTCCATGGCGGGCGCGACGGCAACGGCGCAGCGTGCCGCCAGGGCTGTCACGGTCAGGAGATTATCGGCAAGACCGTGGGCCAACTTGGCAAGGGTATGGGCTGTGGCCGGGGCGATAAGCATCAGGTCGGCCGCTTCTCCCAGACCCACGTGAGCGACGTGCTCATCGAGCGCCCACAGATCGGTATAGACAGCTCTGCCGGTCACGGAACGGAAAGCAAGCGGGGTGACAAATCGAGCGGCCGAGTCGGTCAGGATAACGTCGACGAGCGCTCCGGCTTGTGTGAGCTTCGAAGCCAGATCGACAGACTTGTAGACGGCGATCGATCCGCTGACGCCGAGCACGATACGCTTGTTCTGGATGAGGGTGATCGGTTGCATAAACGGAGTGTAACAGAAGCGCGAACGCCGGCACATCTCCCGCCCAATTCGGCCGTGACAAGAATGCAGGACGTAAAACGCGCGCCGTCCGATGCATCTGCTTCCCAACTCAATGCGTTGCGCTATAATCTATCATCGTGAGCACTCCCTTCAAACGTCGAATTGTCATTCTCCTTTTCGTCAACGCCGCCATCATCGCCCTCGTCATCCTCTGGAATCGCCAGCAACGCCAGGCAGGCGTTCAATTGGCTATTGCCAAGAGCAAACAGTTGCTCGACATGCCTGCCGCCGAAGCGGGATACCCGCCCGGCTATCTGCTCGACGTGGACGCCATTGAGAGCCTCGTTCGCGCTGATGCCGGAATCTCTGCCGCCCTGGCCGGCAAGAAGACCGATTTCCTGGCCGCCGTTCCCCTCAGCGCCGGGGAGGCGCGCTACTGGCAGGATCAGGGCTGCGATCGACTTAATTGTGCTTTTGTCACGTTCTACGACTACACCACCGAGGGCACGATCGAGGCTATCGTCAACCTCGATCGGGATGAAGTGATTGCCCACTGGACAAACGATGCCGCTCGGCCGGGCGGTTCCAGTCGGATACTGTCCAAAGCCGTCACCATCGCCGCGGCCGATCCGCAAGTGCGATCTATCCTCGGCGACGACATCGGCGTGGTCGACCCGGCTATGATCCCCATGTCCGGCTGGCTTGGCGATGACGCCTGCCGGGAAGACTGGTGCGTCGATCTCACCTATCATGATCCCTCGGGCAGCGGCCGAATCTTCCACGTTTTTATCAATCTTGAGCAGGAGACGGTCGCCCGCACATTCTATACCCGCGCGCGCCCCGACCGCAGCGCCGCTAAACCTCTCGCCCAGCGCAACGCATTCACCGACGGCTGTCACGAACAGGACGGCTGGAATGTCTGCTGGGAGATGACGGCCAACGACGGCATCAATTTCCGCGACGCGACATACAACGGCCGTCTCATTTTCTCCAGCGCCAAGATCGGGCAGATCGAGGCCTGGTATCCCAGTTGGCCGGGCGGCTACCGCGACGAGATCGGCTTCGCCGCCACAGTTCCACCGTTCGGCGGCACAGAGATCACCAACGTGGACGGCGGTTTCCAGATTGGCCAGATCTTCACCGAATTTACCCGCTGGCCCAACTGCATCTGCTGCTATCGCTACGAGCAAATCCTCCGTTTCCTCGCCGACGGCAGCTTCGAGTTACGTTTCCTTTCCCACGGCCCCGGTTGTGACGATCTCTCCATCTACCGGCCTTTCTGGCGCGTTGACGTTGACCTCGACGGCCCGGAAAACGATGAGGTGTGGTTATTCGAGGACGTGCAGTGGCGGGAGATGGCCGAAGAATTCGAAACCTATCCTATCGTAGAGGACCTGTCGCCTGAGGGGCACAAGCTGGCGACCTTCGACGGCGATTTGCATTATCGCTGGGCCATGGAACGCACCGACCCACTGGGCCTGGATGAGGGGTACCTGTTCCTGTTGCAACACAACGAACTGGAGGGTGACGGCCCCATCACAACCGGTCCCGGCGATACTTTCATCCCGCCGCGCCAGTGGATCGACGGCCAGCCGCTATCGGGCGAGAATATCGTCCTCTGGCACGTTCCTCTGTTGAACACCAAGAGAGGCGGGCCATGGTGGTGCAGTCCCGATCCCGAACCCGAATTCTCGCCGTGTGAAGCCATTTTGCGCGCCAGCCCGGCCGGAGAGATCGTCCAGCCAACGGCCGAAGAAGCCGCCGCGCTCCAGGCACAAAGCGCCGTCACCCCGACCGCCGCGCCGACGGTAATCGCGGCTCCCACGGCTACACCGCGTCCCATCGACGGAGTTGAGCCGGGCGAGATCATCCTCAACGCCGGATGTGGAACGTGCCACAAGATTGGCGAACTTGGCGAGGCCCACAAGGTCGGCCCTGACCTGACCTACATCGGTCTGACGGCCGGGGAGCGAGTGGCGAGCATGTCGGCCGAAGCCTACATTCGCCAGTCCATTATGGAGCCGAACGCCTACCTCGCGCCCGAGTGTCCCAACGCGCCGTGTTTGCCCAACATCATGCCGCAAAACTTCAGCTCGCGTCTCAGCCCCGCACAAGTCGACACAATGGTCGCATTCTTGTTGGCGCAACAAGGACCGCAACCGACGGCCGTTCCTATTGGCGCAGAATTGGCGGCCACTCCCATCCCCAAGGTCGCAACCGCCGCCAAAGTCGCCGCGCCCCAGCCGCCGCCGACCCTGTCATCGACGGCCATCGGTATCATGCTCATTGTACTCGTCGCGACGCTTAGCGTGATACTAATCGTGAAAAGCAAAAGGTGAGTAAATCGATCAAGCGCCATCACGCCGATCTTATCTGAACGGCCGGGTTCTCAGCGGTACTTCTCCCGTAGCGCACGTTCAACTTGCCGATCTGCATCACGACGAGCCATATCTTCGCGCTTGTCGAACTTGCGCTTGCCTCGCGCCAGCGCGATCTCCACTTTAGCCCTGCCGCCCTTTAGATACAGTCGCGTCGGCACTATCGTCAGACCTTTCTGAGCCAGCGCCGTCAGGATGCGGTTGATCTCCCGACGGTGGAGCAACAACTTCCGCGGCCGGGTCGGCTCGTGATTCAGTCGGTTTCCATGCTCATAGGGTGAGATATTGGCTTCAAGCAACCACAGCTCGTCACCCCGCGCCTGCACATAGCTGCGCTGCAAGCTGACATTGTTGGCCCGGATCGACTTTATCTCCGTACCGGTTAACGCGACGCCCGCCTCGATCCGCTCCAATAGTTCGTAGTCGAAGGTTGCTCGCTTGTTGTTGTATACGACCTTGATCTTGTCGCCTTTTAGATCCATGCTATCGGTTCCCAAAGACCGGGTTTCCTGGAAGAAACCGGGTCTTATCGCGTCATTGTCCTGTCAACAGATACTCGATGGCGCGCTGAAGTTGCCCATCATCCGGACCACCCAAATCTTCCGGCGACTCCACCTCGAAATTGGGTGTAATGCCCGTGCCGTCGATGGTGTTATTGTTGGGCGTATACCAGCGCGCAATCGTCACACGCAACTCCGAGCCGTCAGACAACGGGTGAATCTGTTGCACCGAACCCTTGCCAAACGTCGTCTCACCTACCAGCATCGCCCGCCCGCGGTCTTGCAGCGCCCCGGCCACAATCTCCGATGCGCTGGCGCTGCCCGCGTTCACCAACACCACCAGCGGGATCGACTCGGCCGCGTCCCCATCGCGCGTGCGGAATGTCTCATCCAGGCCGCGAATATTGCGCTCATACAGCGCCACGCCATCCGGCAAAAACGCATCGGCAACCGCCACCGACTGGTCAAGGAACCCGCCGGGGTTGTCGCGCAGGTCCAATACCAGCCCGGTCGCCCCCGCGTCCAGCACCTGCTCCAATGCCTCCAATAATCGCTCTTCGGCGTTTCGGCTGAACTCCGTCAGGCGCACATAACCAATCACCTGATCGCCCGTCATCTCGCTCGGCAGAATCTCAAACTCGACTATCGGCACCTCAAACCGAGTCCGGACGATGGTGAATTCAACCTCTTCCCCATCGCGCAGAAACGTCAGGTTGACACTCGTTCCCTGCGGCCCGCGCACCAGCAAGATCACCTCATCGAAGCTCAGATCGAGCACCGACTCCCCATCTATCTCAGTTAGAATATCACCTGCGCGCACACCTGCCAGATCAGCCGGCTGGCCGTCAATCGGCCGAACAATCTCAAATAGCCCCTCGTCGTTCTCCATGACAAACGCGCCGATGCCCTCTACCGCGCCTTCCGCGTCTTGTCGCATCCTCTCAGCCACATCCGCGGGCACGTAGCGGGTGTAATCATCGTCGAGCGTCTCCAGCGATCCGGAGATGATCGAGTCGACAATTTCTTCCGATGGGGGCAACGACCCGTCATATTGCCCGGCGATCAATTCCCAGACTTCATAGAGTGTCTGGTACTCCGCCCCGGTCAGCGGAGAACCGGCCGGCGGATCGATTTGTTCCGGCGGCGCAGGGGTGGCCACAGGCGCAACAGCCGTGGACAACGGCGCCTCCGTCGGCAGAGTCGTGGCAGTCGGCGGCACGGTCGGCAACGGCGTCGGCGGGATGGGGGTGGCGCTCGATTCCGGCGCGCGCGTGTCGGTCGCGGGGCCGGTGTTTTCGGCCACCTGCGCCGGCTCGTCGGGAGACGCGGCCGCCGCGGCAAGGGTCGGCAAGGCGGCAACCGCGGGTTCGGCCGTCTCTCGACCGGCGTAGAAACCGATCAGACCCGCTCCAAGCGCCAGGGCCACGGCCAGGACAATGAACAAAGAGCCGGACATGCTGCGCCCGGCCGGCTGAGAAGGTGTGTGGTTAGGATCGAATGACATGAATGATTTCGGACGGCTTCCGCGCCCGGCGGTCTAACTCTAATTGGTTTGGTCCTGCAAATAGGCAACGGCGCGATCCAGCACGGGATCGCGCCCCTGATCGATGTCGTCTTGTGTGACCTCTACGGGCACGTCCGGCTCCAGCCCCCTCTGATCAATCTGGTGGCGATTCGGCGTCAGCCAGCGCGCTGACGTGACGTGGACAGATGATCCGTCACTCAGGTCGAACACCAGTTGGACGGATCCTTTGCCAAATGTCTTGCTGCCGATGAGAGTCGCGCGGCCGCGGTCCTGCAACGCTCCGGCCACGATCTCCGACGCACTGGCCGTGCCGCCGTCGACCAGCACGACGAGCGGCTCGGTTGGGGCCAGCGTTTCGGGCGTGGCGTTGAATACTCGCTCACCCTCTTCCTGGCTTTCCAGGTATAGCACCGGCCCATCATCGAGAAAATGATCTACCACGTCAACGGCCGCATCACGCAGGCCGCCCCCGTTCTGGCGCAGGTCGAGGATCAACCGTGTCGCCCCCTGCGCCTGCAAGTTCTGAATGGCTGTTCCCACCTCATTGCTGCTCTCGCCGCTGAAGCGTGACAACTGGATATAACCGATGGTTGGATCCGCTTCAACCAGGCGATACACGACCGAAGGCAGGAGGATATCGTCGCGCACGACACTAATCTCCACCGACTCGGCCGCGCCGGGATGGCGAAGCGTCAGCAGGACGGCCGTCCCCTTTTCACCCTTCACCAGGTCCACTATCTGTGGCACGGTCATCTCGGCGGTAATGGCTTGGCCATCTACGGCCAGCAGCACGTCGCCCGCCAACACGCCGGCAGCTTCGGCCGGGTTGCCGGGGATCGGCTCCAGCACCACCTCGCCCGTCTCTTCCGAACGAGAGATGTAAGCGCCGATGCCGCCAAATGTACCCTGCAGCCGCTCGCGCTCCACTTCGCGCGCCGCCGGCTCAATAAACACCGTGTATGGATCGGCCAGGGTGCTCAAGGAACCACGAATTGCGCCGTAGGTCACGTCACGCGCCTCGGGGAGCGCGCCGAGAAAGTTAGCTTCGATCAGCCCCCACGCCTCATGGAAGAGCGCCATATCCTGCTCGGCATGAGCTGTGGACGCTCCATCACGGCCGTTGACCAATTCACGCGTCAAATAGCCGGCGGCGAATGCGGCCGCGGCCAGGACAACCAGCATAAATAATGTAAGACCGGTGCGAACACGATTCGACATAGACTATCCAGGCGCCTATCAGGCGAACGATGACCTATGAAGGCTCAACACGGACGAAGCCGGCCGACAGTAGGGGCCGGCCTCAAATCTATACGCCACGTGCAGGCGCTAATGCCGATCTGCTACGCTCGTCCTGGTGTCGAACCACAATGAGGTCATCGCTCACGGGCACGTCTGTATGAACAAATTTTAACACGGGTGTTCTGAGGGGCAATCCACGCTATAATCCTCCTAAACTAGGGAGAGGAGCTTCGACATAAGTCCCGATCCCGGTGGAAAATCGCGCGTATCACGGAAAGACAGCAAAACGCCGCTTGCCCCACTTTCCCGATATACGCTGTAGTAGAACGTTGGTGGAGCGATTCTCCAACTATTGGATGTGTGCGATCATCATGAGTAAATCCGGCGCAATGCGAATTGCTGCAATAGCACTGCTGTTGCTGGGCGCAGTGCTATTTGCGCCTGCCCCGGCCGGCGGCCAGGGCGAACCGGACTGGCAGTCTGAGGCCGACATCCTGTTCCAGACGATGTCACCGGCCGAGCGGATCGGTCAACTATTCCTCGTAACGTTTGAGGGCGACCGTGCCGCCGCCGATAGCGCCGTCGCCGATCTCATCCTCAATTACCACGTCGGCGGCGTCGCTCTCCTGTCGGAGAACGACAACTTAACCGGATATGGGGATCCGGCCAACACACCTCAACAGGTTTCCGAATTGACGGCAAACCTGCAACGCCTGGCCCTGCTCGGGATAAGCAACGAACCGTCTACTTCCCTCGACGAAGACGTTACTCCCACTCCACAATCAGAAGAACTGCCCGTGCCCATTCCACTCATCATTGCCACCCGCAACGACGGCGACGCGCTGCCGGTGGCCAATGTTACCGCCGGATTCACGGCGGTTCCCAATGCAATGGCCCTCGGGGCCACGTGGGAACCGGAGCACGCCCGGCGCGTCGGCGAGATCGTCGGCGGCGAGTTGGCTGCAACCGGCATCAATCTGCTCCTCGGCCCAACGCTCGACGTGCTGGAGCGGCCGTCGCCCCTCAGCGCCGGTGATCTGGGCACACATTCATTTGGCGGCGACCCTTACTGGGTTGGGCTAATGGCGCGCGCCTATATCGAAGGTGCGCACGCCGGCAGCAACAATCGCCTGGCGGTCGCCGCGCGCAACTTCCCCGGCATCGGCAGCAGCGATCGCCCGGTGGACGAAGAAGTACCCACTGTTCGTCGTTCGCTGGATCAACTGAAGCAAATTGAACTGGCGCCGTTCTTCGCAGTCACTCGTGACCCCGCCGGCGCACCCGTCTCGGCCGACGCGCTTCTGGCCACTCACATCCGCTACCAGGGACTGCAAGGCAATATCCGCGCCACCACGGCTCCACTCAGCCTTGATCCCCAGGCGCTAAACGCGCTGCTGGCTCTGCCTGAACTGGCGTCCTGGCGTCAGAGCGGCGGACTCGTCGTCTCCGATGCGCTGGGGGTCCGCAGCGTTCAACTATTTTACGACGACACCGAGCGCGAGTTCCCTCATCGTCAAGTCGCCAAGGACGCGCTGCTGGCCGGCAACGATCTGTTATTTGTAGCCGATTTTGCGCGCGGCACGACCAACGACGCAGCCGAACTGGCTAATGTAAAGGACACAATTCTCTGGTTCCGCGAGCGCTATGAAACCGACCCTATCTTTCGGCAACGAGCGGACGAAGCCGTGCTGCGCATCCTCAGGTTGAAGTTGCGTCTCTATGGCGGTGACCTGTCAGCCGGGAACATCATCGGCGAGCCGCTCGAAGAAGGCATCTCTCCGGTTCAACCTCTATCGGGCAACACCTTTTTCGACGTCGCCGAATCGGCCGTTACTCTGCTTGCGCCCAGCCAGGAAGAGTTGCTCAGTCGTCTTATCAGCCCACCCGGCAGCGCGGACACGATGGTGGTTTTCACCGATGTCCACGAAGTGCAACCTTGTTCCACCTGCGAGACTGTGCCCATTCTTTCACCCACAGCGCTCCAGGAGCGTATCCTTGCTCTCTATGGCCCGGCAGGAAGCGGTCAGGTACATCCGGACAGTGTAACGAGCTTCTCCTTTGCCGATTTGAACGACTTCCTGGACGCCGGCACAGCGCCCATCCCGCAACCCACTACCGGGGTCGCGCCAACTGTCGACGCCGACGCACCCACCGCACCGCCTAATGCCACGCCCGCGCCAACCGCCACGCTACCGGCCGACTATCGCGTTCAGGAAGCGCTGCGCGACGCCGACTGGCTCGTCTTCGCGTTGCTCAATGCAGGAAGTCGCGCCGGCGCGCCCGACTCAAACGCGCTCAGCCGCTTTCTCTCGCTGCGGCCCGACCTGGCGAGCAATAGCCGGATCGTCGTGCTGGCCTTCGATGCTCCCTACTTTCTTGACAGCACTGAGATCAGCAAGCTGACCGCCTATTACGGGGTCTTCAGCAAAACAGGCGCATTCGTCGATGCCGCTGTCCGCGCCCTATTCCTGGAATCGCCGCTGGGCGGCGCGTCACCGGTCAGCGTTGAGGGTATCCAGTACGATTTGTTCCGCCAAACACAGCCCTCGCCCGATCAAATCATCGAATTGTTCCTGATAATCAACCAAGAAGTAGAAGCTCCGTCACGTCAGGAGCCGTTGGCGTCGGCGATTGGCGACACATTACGCCTGCAAACCGGCGTCGTCGTCGATCGAAACGGCCGCCCTGTACCCGACGGCACACTCGTCCGCTTCATTCTGCGCAACCGCGTCCAGGGAACGGTGACAATCCTCGGCGATCGACCGACGACCGGCGGCGTGGCCCAGCTGGATTACGTACTCGATGCCAGCATGGGGCCGGGTCAGTTCCGCATCACAGCCGAGTCCGGCGAGGCAACACTCTCCCAGGAAGTAGACATCATTATCGAAGAGGACGCGCGTCTGTCGATTATCATCCCGTCTCCCGCACCAACCGAGACCATCACACCCTCTCCAACACCAACCGAGACGCCTGTTCCCACGGAGACACCCGCGCCCCAGCCTACCACAGCCATCCCCCCCACCCCCGAACCATCGGCCGAGCCGGGTTGGCTTCTTGGGTTTGCTGAGTTGCGCGCGTTGGCGAGCATCCTGGTCGGTCTGCTGATAATTGGCTTCCTGACTCTGCTGGTGAACCGCCGCGCAGGCACAACAACGCTATCGCAGCGTCTTGGCCGTCTGTTGTGGGGCGTGGCAGGTGGCCTGTTGGTATATAACTACTACGCGCTGGGCATGCCCGGCTCAGCTTTGTTCGATTCGCTCGGCAGTCTCGCCGGCGTCTTCCTCATCATTCTCGGCGGGATCCTGGGGCTGGCAATCTACCAACCATTCCACTCTGCTTCAACTGCCCGCTGACAGGCAGGGTAGTCTGAGTCGTTATTCTTCCCTGAATAGCGTTACGTCTTCCCACGAAATCGGGTCTTCCACCGGTTCCAGGTGCGTGAATACAGTTATCGGCGAAAGCGCCTGGCGCAGCTCCAGTTCAATTGCCTCCAGCAATTCGTGACCCTCTTGTACGCTCCACTGTCCGGGGACCTGGATGTGGACGGACACAAACCGCTGCGCGCCCGCCTGTCGCGTTCGCAGGGCATGAAACGTGACGCCGCCAACAGTATGACGTTCGAGTATCTCGCGTATTTGCGCCACCTCTTCGTCCGGTAGCGCTGCGTCCATCAGGCCGTTGACAGCTCCCCTGCTCAGGTTTGCTCCCGTCCAGGCAATCTGACCGGCCACAATGAGGGCCACCACCGGGTCCAGCCACAACCACCCGGTCAGACCGGCCAGCCCGACGCCAACAATGACGCCAACCGAGGTCCAGACGTCCGTCAGGAGATGTTGCGCGTCGGCCGTCAGGGCCGCCGAGCGATGCTGCCGCCCGGCGCGCAACAACACCCGCGCCGCGGCATAGTTCGCCCCGGCAGCCATAGCCGACACCAGGATGCCCAAACCCAGCGACTCCAGCGGCTGCGGCTCTACCAGCCGCTGCACGGCCTGAACGGCAATGAACACCGCGGCAATCAGGATGAGCGCGCCCTCCGCGCCGGATGATAAATATTCGGCCTTGCTATGGCCGTAAGTGTGCTCCCGATCAGGTGGCCGTGCGGCAACGATCAGCGCCGCCAATGTAATCAGCGCGGCCACGATATTGGCTCCGCTCTCAAGCGCGTCGGAGAGGAAGCCAATCGATCCGGTGAGGCGATAGGCGACGACCTTCAGAGCGATGACGGCGATCGCGGTGGCAACCGAAAGCCAGGCATACCGCGTGAGTTGGCGGCGGGATTCCATGACTCCATTATCGCGATACGGCACCGCGCGTCCAGCACAGCCCGTAACTTCTGCGTTAGCCGTCGCTAACCGGCGGTTTAGGCGTCCGTATCAGTTCGACAGGGGTGCACCATAACGCTCGCGAATGTTCGGCACCAAATACTCATCAAAAGCACGTTGCAGATTATACGCCGGTGACCAACCCCAATCAGCCCGCGCGGCCGTGTCATCCAGTTCCGCCGGCCAGCTATCGACGATTCCCTGTCGCTGCAAATCCGGCTCAAAAGTGATTTGTGCATCAGGGAAGGCGCGCAACACCTGATCGCGAAAATCGGCGGCCGACAAGCTGAAGCTCATCACGTTATAGACCGAGCGACTGAGTTGTTCAATCGGCGCTGCCGCCAGTTGCAGCAACGCGGCAACGGCGTCATGCATGGACATGAACGGTAAAACGCTGTCCTCGCGCACAAAACAGGCATACGGGTTGCCGCGGGCAGCCGCATGCAACATCTCAGGGCCGTAATCGGTAGTTCCTCCCGACGGGACGGTGAAGGCACTGATCAATCCCGGAAACCGCAGGCTGCGAAAATCGATCATGACCGGCCGGCTGGCCGATAGCTGCTGGTAATGCTTGCTATAGTAAATACCCAACTGCTCACAATATAGCTTGTTGCAGCCATACATCGTCGTGGGGTTATTCCACTGCCATTCCTTGACGCGCCGGTCGCGGGCCTTGATCGCCAGATTAGGCATGCCGTAGGCAGCAATGGAGCTGGGGAAAATGAACCCAACCGGCTTGCCGCGGCGCTGCGACTGATCGGCCGCTATTTGCAGGAGCGCCAGCGTCCCATCTACGTTGACCTGGTGTGCCAGTTCGGGCGAAAACTCGCTGCGCGTGGACAACAACGCCGCCAGATGAAAAATTGTCTCGAAATCGTACTCTGTCACCAGTCGGGCCAGCAGATTGTGATCAAGAATATCCCCGCCGATATGGATACATAAGGACATCATATCCTGGGGAACGGGATGAAGATCAAGCGTCAGCAACGGCAGGGAAGTCGTCTGTGAGAGGCTGGTGATGAGCGCCTGACCGATTTCACCGGACGCGCCGGTGATCAAAATGGCTTTTTTCCGCATGATTCGCTCCTGTGAGAACGGGAAGTAGGTTAAGGGCGAGTTGTGCTATACTCACGTCCAATATTTTACTATCTATCCGCCAGAAACCGAGTTTAGGGAGCGCAAGTTCGCCCGGGGAATACGGCTTCCGGCTTTTTCGAACGAATGCTTCCATGCGCCAACGCGATATCTTCTGGTTTTGGATTCCTCTATTTGCCAGTTGGCTGTTGATGACGGCCGAAGGCCCGCTTATCTCCGCAGCCATCAACCGGCTGCCCAACGAGGTCATTATGCTGGCGGCGATGGGTATCGTTACCAGTCTGTCCGTCACCATTGAAAGTCCTATCATCAACCTGCTGGCGACGTCGACAGCGCTCGTGCGCGACTACGACTCTTACCGACTGGTCAGGCGCTTCACAATCCAATGGTGCCTGGCCCTGACGCTGGTGGCGATTCTGGTGGCCTACACACCATTATTCGATCTCATTGTCACAGGCTGGCTCGACGTACCTGACGAAATAGCCCGCTGGGTTCGCCCCGGCATGCAGATCATGATCTTCTGGAGCGCGGCCATCGGTTGGCGGCGCTTCCTGCAGGGCATCCTCATCCGGCACAAACGGACGCGACAGGTTGCCTATGGCACGGCTGTGCGCCTGTTGGCCTCGGGCGGCGTTGTGGTAGCTTTGGCCGTGTGGGGTCAGTGGCCCGGCGTCGTCATCGGCTCGCTGGGCCTGATGGCCGGTGTGTTGGCCGAAGCCGTCTACGCGACGATCGCTGTCAGGCCGGTGCTTCAAGAATCGCTCTCTCCCACTGCACCACCCGCCGAAGGGCAGCCGCTGACCTACCGCTATCTGTTTCACTTTCATCTACCATTGGCGGCCACCTCCCTGCTCGTCCTGTTGATGCAGCCGATGGTCACATCGAGCCTGGCCCGGCTTGACAATCCGACTCAATCGCTGGCCGCATGGCCGGTGCTGTTCCAGGTGCTCCTGATGGCTCGCGCCGCCGCGATGGCACTGCCCGAAGTCATCATCGCCCTCCACCATGAACCGCGTACTTTTGCTCCCCTGCGCCGATTCTCGTTCTACCTGACGATCGCCGTCACAGTGGCAATGGTTCTCTTCACGCTGACGCCATTGGCATCCTGGTATGTTTTTGAAGTGCAGGATATGACGGCCGAAGTCGGCGCGCTGGCGCTGTCGAGCATGAGCCTCTTTCTCCTGTTTCCGGCGCTGGCGGTCATCACGTCGTGGCTCCGCGGCCTGCTGATTCAGAGCCGCCATACGCGATTCATAAACGTCGGAATGATGATCAACCTGTCGATCACCGCTATCGTGTTGACAATCGGTGTCGCGCGCCAATGGCCCGGACTCCAGGCTGCCGCTCTGGCGCTAAACCTTGCCTCGCTGGGTGAGGTTCTCTATCTGGTCTGGCGTACGCAGAAAACTCTGCCGTTGGAACTAACGCTGTTCGGGGTAACCCGGTCGCTACCCTGGCGACAATCCGCATAGGCTATGAGGCGCTGATTTGCCATGACGATAAAGATCCTTTGCCTGCCGCTCGGCCCGCTCCAGACAAACTGCTACGTGCTGGCGTGCACGGCTACCGGACAGGCGGCCGTAATCGACCCCGCCTGGGATGGACGAACAATTGCCAAAGCAGTGGAGAACCAGGGCTGGGTATTGAGTCACATCCTCCTGACTCACGCTCATTTCGATCACGTCGGCGGCTTGGGAGAGTTGAAGGAAATTAGCGGCGCCCCCATTTACATTCATCCCGAAGCCTTGCCCATGCTGGAGCGCGCACCCACAGCCGCGGCTATGTGGGGTTTTGCGGTCGAACCGCCACCTCCGGCCGACGTACTACTGACCGGCCACGAAACATTGCAAATCGGCGAGATAACGGTCTCGGTTCTGTTCACGCCGGGCCATGCTCCCGGGCACGTCTGCTTCTACGTGGCAAACGAGGATGTCGTCTTCGACGGTGACGTGCTGTTTCAAAACAGCATTGGTCGTACGGACCTGCCGGGCGGCGACTACGACTTGCTGATGCAGAGCATCTACCAACAACTTATGCCGCTGCCTGACGACACGCTGGTCCTCTCCGGTCACGGCCCGACCACGACGATTGGCGACGAACGGCAAAACAATCCCTTTCTGACCCAGGGTACGGCCCGTTCGAGTTCAAAAGGGGCATGACGCTTCTTATTCCCACACAAAATACGACGCCGCGCTCGAATTGCCGCCAAACGTGTAGATCAGCCCACCGTCGCTACGACGCCCCGTTTCGCGGACGATGCTCACCAACCACTCCATCCGAAACGGCATATCTCCTTCCGGCCGCCACTCGTCCGGAACCCGAAACGAGGAATCGCGTGTGAAGCCGCGGCGCGGCAGGTCGTCGCGGTCGTCGGCGTCGTGCATCTCAATCATATACCATTCGTCATCCGCCAGATTCTTGACGGCCACCCATTGCAACACAGGCGAATCGTCCGATTGAACCGCCGCGCCATCAACGGGATAGAGCAAGACCGGGCCATTCGGCGGGGGCGTCAGGGAGGGCGTAGGCGACGGACCCGCCGTGGGCGGAATAGCGTCTCCATAGACAATCCTGGGAATGCAAAGCGTGTCGCCCGGCTGGAGCAACTGGATGGACTCTTGCGTCTGGCGATTCACGGCGATGATGGCCTCCAGAGGGATGCCTTTCAGCGCCGAGAGCGCGTAGGCCGAATCGCCGGATTGAATCTCGACAATCTCGCAATTTGTCGCATCGGCCAACACTTGCTCGCCGTTGATCTCCAGCAGAACCGATTCCAGCGGCGGCGTGGCTGTAGGCCAGGGGATGATCAAGGATTGGCCGGCCTGAATAGGCGTATTTACGTCGAAGCCATTGTTTTGGGCGATGCTTTCGGCCGAAACGCGATAAAGCAGTGACAAACCAAAGAGCGTTTCGCCCGCCGCCACGGCATGGGAACGCGGGTCACGCGGGGTGCTGGTCGGCGCGGGTGTATCCGTGGGCGGCGGTGTGACGCTGGGTGGTGGGGTGTCGGAGGGCAACGGCGTCCACGTCGGCGTCGTTGTAATCGTTGGCGGCAATGGCGTTATCGTTGGAATGAAAGCAGCCATAACCTCCGGAGCCTGATCGCGCAGCGCCAACCACCCACCGGCAAGAACCGCCAGAACCACTGCCGTCACGATCCAGAACAAAACGGATGATCGCGTCTCGCGTACCGTGGATTCAAAATTCTGCGGGACCGACGCTTCCCTGGTCGCGGAAACGGCCGACTCAGAAAGCGGGACAGGAGCGCTTACAGGGGTCGAGAATGGTTCGGAGACGACGCGCGGCAGGCCGCACATGACGCAGACGTCCACCCCTTCCGGCACAATGCTGTCGCAGCGCGGGCAGCGATATTCAGACGCGGACGCAGGCCCCTTTTTGCTTGCTTGCTTGCTCATATCGACGCTAACTGTCGCGCATTATAGCACCGCTCGGTCGTCGCTCAAGCGCCGTCACGGCCCGCTCATAATCAGCGCCGAGACATTGCAAGATTCTTCACAATCGATAATTCTGATACAATCAGGATAGCGTCGCGATGATCTGAAGGCGCGAACAATTCCAATCAAACGGAAACAAGCAATGGCTGATCTGACCACATCTTATCTGGGCCTGGCCCTCAATTCACCTCTAGTCGTCTCATCAAATCCGCTCACGATGGAGTTGGACAACCTGCGCCGAATGGAAGCAGCCGGCGCAGGCGCCGTCGTCCTGCACTCCCTCTTCGAGGAGCAGATCGAACTTGCGGAGATGGGCTATTCCGGCTACTACAACCAGCACAAGGACGAACTGCCCGAAGCGCTGCGCCATATCGCGAACATGAAGGAGTATAACCAGGGCGCGGGCGGCTATCTGGCCTATCTTTACCAGGCCAAACAGGCCGTGTCTATCCCCGTCATCGGCAGCCTGAACGGCTATTACAGCAGCGGGTGGACCAGGTATGCCCGGCTCATCGAAGCAGCCGGCGCCGACGCGCTGGAACTCAATATCTACTATCTACCCGTCAAATCTCACATCACCGGGGCCGAGGTAGAGCAAATGTATATCGACCTGGTTCGCGACGTGACCCAATCAGTGCGTATCCCGGTGGCCATCAAGCTCAGTCCCTATTTCAGCGCCATGACCAACGTGGCTCGGCGACTGGTGGGCGCGGGGGCGCACGGCCTGGTTTTATTCAATCGTTTCTACCAGCCGGATTTTGACGTGGTTAACCGGGCCATCGTGCCCACCCTGGACCTTAGCCAGTCGAGCGAGTTGCGGCTGCGGTTACGTTGGGTGGCGCTGCTGACCGGGGAGCTTGACGCCGACCTCGGTATCACCGGCGGTGTCCACACTGCCGAGGATGTCGTCAAAAGCCTGATGGCCGGAGCCAACGTCGTCATGATGGCCTCCGCGCTAATCCAGTTCGGGATCGAGCACCTGACGACTGTCAGAGATGAACTGAATGAGTGGCTTGATCGGTTTGCCTATGACTCCGTCAGGGATATCCGCGGGCTGCTGAGCCATGCTCAAATCGGGGATTCCGCCGCGCTGGAACGCGCCAACTATCTAAACGTCCTGCGCACGGCGCGTAGTAAAGAATAAGCCGCGTGAGCAAAGGCCTGCCAAGTAATCGGCGGCCGGGATTTCTCGCAGCTGTTGGTGCGCCAAACAGGCAGTCCATACTCACTTCCGTGGCAAAGCCGGCGCGCCGTAGTTTTTCACTAGAGGAACCATATGATTACTCTCCACATTAACGGACGAGATCAAGAAATCAACGCTCACCCCGGCGACATTTTGCGCGACGCCCTTCGGCGCGCCGGATATGTTAGCGTGCGCTTCGGCAGCCATACCGGCGAAACCGGAGCGGCGGCCGTATTGCTGGATGGGCGCCTGGTCAGCGCCGACGCGCTGCTCGTTGGTCAAGCCGTCGGCCACCGCATCGAAACCATTGAGGGGTTGAACACACGGGTTGGCGAGTTGCATCCCCTCCAGCAAGCCTTCATTGAAACCGGCGCGATCCAATCCGGCTACTCGACGCCGGCCATGATCCTGGCCGCCAAGGCGCTGCTCGATCGCCGGCCAAACCCGACCGAAACCGAGGTGCGCGAGGCACTCTCAGGCATCCTGTGTCGCGAGACGGGGTATATAAAACCGGTGCAGGCCATTTTGCGAGCGGCTGCCACCCTGCGCGGCGAGACGCCGCCCCCCATCGTCATCCCGATTGTCGATGCTACCTACACGGCCAGTGAAGGAGATGTCTGGCCCGACGGCGAGGCTGATGACTTCCTGTCCGGGCCGGAGCCGGCCGGCGGCGCGGCAGGGCCTCAAGCCGATACCCGCACAAGGCTGCACGCCGGCATCCTCCTGCAAAACCAGACCCCCGAAACCAACATCGTCGGCAAACCGGAAACAAAAGTCGATGCCATCAAGCTGGCCAAGGGCAATCCGGCCTTTGTCGATGACATCGAAATGCGAGGGATGCTCTACGCCAAGCTATTGACCAGCCCCTACGCCCATGCGCGCATTCGCGACATCGATGACAGCGCAGCCCTTGCCTTGTCCGGCGTGCGCGCCGTCATCCATTACAAAAACGTGGCTCGCGTGAAGTATGCCTCCGGCGGTCAATCCTACCCGAACCCGCCGCCCCACGACCAGGTCAGCTTCGACAACAAGGTGCGCTACGTGGGCGATCGCGTGGCCGCCGTCGCCGCCGATACGCTTGAGATCGCCGAAGCGGCCCTGAAACTGATACAAGTTGATTACGAGCCACTCCCGGCCGTATTCGACGAGCGCGAGGCGATTCAACCCGGCGCGCCGGTCATCCACGACGAGCCGGATACCGTGGGCATCCACGACGCGGCCCACAATCTCGTGCACCACATCTATGCCGAAAAGGGAGACGTGGCGCAAGGTTTTGCCGAAGCGGATCGGGTTTTTGAGCACTCCTATTACGTCCACCAGGTACAACAGGTTCCGATCGAACCGCATATCGCCATCAGTTGGTGGGATGCCGACGAGCGGCTCATAATTCGCACCTCGACCCAGGTTCCTTTTCACGTGCGCCGCATGGTTGCACCGCTTCTGGGTCTGCCCGTTGGGCGCATCCGGGTCATCAAGCCACGCATCGGCGGCGGCTTCGGCGCGAAGCAGGAGATGCTGATCGAAGATATCGTCGGCCATCTGACCATTGCGACAGGGCGACCTGTACGGCTGGAGTTGACGCGCTCCGAGGAGTTCTACAGCAGCCGCAGTCGCCACCCCGAGACGATCACCTACAAGACCGGAGTCATGGCCGACGGCACGCTCCATAGCATGGAGATGATTGTCCTGGGCAATACCGGCGCCTATGGCACGCACGGCCTGACTGTGTTGACCGTCTCCGGCCTGCGCGGCCTGAGCAGTTACAACTGCGAGCATCGCAAATTTGACTGCAAGGTTGTCTATACGAATATCCCCGTGCCCGGCGCGTACCGTGGCTATGGCGCTCCGCAAGCTCTCTTCGCCCTTGAGTCACACATGGATGAGATCGCTCACGCACTGGGGATGGATCCGATTGAAATTCGGCGCAAAAACTGGGTGCAAGCAGGCGACACGTTGCCAATGGCTGTGCTTCTGGGCGAAGGCGAGAAAAAGACGACCGTTGACGCGCCGGTCATCCTCTCCTGCGGACTGGACGAGTGCTTTATCCAGGGCATGGCCGCGATCGACTGGGAGCGGCGCAACGACCCCACTTGGGGGACGGTTCCGGGCAAGCCTCACGTGCGGCGCGGGTTAGGCGCGGCGATGTGTATGCACGGCACGGCCATTCCCGGACTGGACATGGGCGGCGCGTCGATCAAGATCAACGACGACGGCTCGTTTAACGTCAACGTAGGTGCAACCGATCTGGGGACCGGCTCCGACACCATCCTGGCGCAAATGGCAGCCGAAGTTCTTGGCGTGCCGCTGAGCGACGTTGTGATCTACTCCAGCGACACGGATATGACGCCGTTCGACACCGGGGCATATGCCAGCTCCACCACCTATATCTCCGGCACGGCCGTCAAACTGGCGGCGGAGCAAATCGCCAACCAGATCCGCGAGCGAGCGGCGCTAATGCTCAATCTGAGCGAATGGCACAATATCCGCCTGGAAAACCGGCACGCCATCACGCCTGATGGCCGCTCTGTCTCATTGGAGCGCATTGCCCTGCATTCGCTCCACCAGCACGACCAGCGCCAGCTCATGGCGACGGCATCCTACGTGAGTTCTGCTTCCCCGCCGCCGTTCGCCGGGCAGTTTGCCGAAGTAGAGGTAGACACGGAAACAGGACAGGTGACCGTGACGAAACTGGTGATGGCTGTGGATGCGGGCGTGCCAATCAACCCACTGACGGCTTCAGGGCAGGTGGAAGGCGGCATGGTACAGGCGTTGGGCTATGGACATTGCGAAGAGATGGCCTATGACGAAGCCGGGCAGATGATCAACGCGACGCTCGGCCCCTACTATATCTACCGCGCCGATGAAGTGCCGGAACTGAAGGCGATCCTCGTACAAACCCACGAGCCAACCGGGCCATTTGGGGCAAAGGCAATTGCTGAAATCCCCAAGGACGGCGTAGCCCCGGCCATCGCCAATGCCGTATTCGACGCCACCGGCGTGCGCATTCGACGTATTCCCTTTACACCGTCGCGAGTCCACGCCGCGCTACACGAGGAAAAATAAACGGCTACGGATTAAAACGGACGGAACGGATTCAATACTTTCAAATCCGTTCCGTCCGCCTCGATCCGCAGCCATTTATGAATACGCCCGGAGGGACTCGAACCCCCAACCATCTGGTTCGAAGCCAGGTACTCTGTCCGATTGAGCTACGGGCGCATAAACACAGAAACCGAGTTTCAGAGGAAAACCCGGTTTCCAAAAGGGGCGAGTGGTGGGATTTGAACCCACGATCTTCTGGGCCACAACCAGACGTGTTAACCCCTACACCACACCCGCCATAAACGAACGACCCGTATGTTACCACATCCCAGGGACGTGGGCAAGAAAACGTTCCGGTTGTAAGCAGGCCCCCAATGTCACTCCTCTTACACCGGCTGGTTGATGTTACGTCCAGGTGACAGCTTCACCTTGACCGCCGCCTCCCGCACAGCCTCTTCCATCAACGCCTCCTGGACCTCTTTCGCCTCCTTTGCGCGTTCTTCGTCGGTGTGGTCAAGGGTATTGACCACAACACGTCCACCGTCGCGCGCCAGACTATCGGCCACCATCTGCGCCTCGAAGTCATCACACGAGACGACCAGCGCCACCCGGTCGCCCAATTCCTGCACCAGCACGCGCAACGCATCATCCGAGATGGGCAACGAGCGATGGAAGAATGTGCCGTGGATGACGTCCCCCTTGATCACGCCATCGACCATATGGACCATCCCGATGACGCCCAGCTTCACTTCGCGCACTCGTTTGTCCCATTCACGCAAATTATCGGCCGCTCGCACGGCGGCCGATTCATCGGTAAACGCAGCAACGACGATAGTCTCGTTCTTGTTCATGGTTCACGATTCTCCTTGCTTGTATTGATTCCCAGCATGGCACAGTATAGCAAAGACTGGAGATTAGGGATTAGGAAATCAGGAGACCGAAATCAGAAGAATATCTCAATCCCCTGGACCCTTTCTTTACCCCAGCTTCTCAATCAACCCCCGAATTAGCCCGGCGCTATGAGCCAGCGCGGCCGTTTCGTCGGCGTCCAGCGGCAAATGGTACGTCTCAAGCACACCATCGCCGCCTACCAGCCGCGGCAGCGACACAGTCACATCCCGCACTCCGGCAATATTATCCGTCGGCGTACAAACCGTCATAATCGCCCGGCGGTCGGCCAGGATGTTGCGCGTGATGCGCGCCAACGCGCTACCCACGCCATAATACGTCGCGCCTTTGCCCTCGATGATCCGGTAAGCCGCCCGTCGTACGCCCTCGTCGATAGCTGCACGTTTGTTTCGGTCAAGGGAATGACCACGCAGAGCCAGAAAGTCGTCCAGCGGCATGTTACCGACATTGGTCAGTGACCAGACCAGCACTTCCGAGTCGCCATGCTCGCCGACGACGTAGGCGTGCACGTGGGTTGAATCGACGCCCACGGCCTGACCCAGCAATGAGCGAAAGCGGGCCGTGTCCAGTGTCGTGCCGGAGCCAATAACGCGATGGGAAGGGATACCAAACCCGGCGGCAATCTCGGCCGAGATGTGAGTCATCACATCCACCGGATTGGTGGCAATGACCAGCACCGCCTCCGGTGCGTGCTCATAGATGTGGGGGATGACCTCGCGGAATACGGCCGCGTTGCGCCCCAGTAATTCCAGCCGTGTCTCGCCCGGCCGCTGGCCCACACCGGCGGCCATGATGACCACCCGCGCCCCGGCCAAATCGGCATAGTCTCCGGCATGGACGTTCAGATTATGGGCAAACGGCACAGCATGGAGGACGTCGGCCGCCTCTGCTTCGGCGCGCTTCCTGTTCAGATCGATCAGGACCAGTTCACGCCCGACTCCGTTCATCACCATCGCATAGGCGGCCGTCGCCCCGACAAAACCGCAGCCCACGATTCCAATCTTCATATCGTTCCCTTCGTAGAATGGCCCGCAAAGTTGGTAAGCCGATAATGCCCAATTTTACAGTTTAGGTACAATTCATCATAAACATTCTAGCGCATCCGAACGGCCGCTCAAAGTGGCGATAATAAATCGGCGCTGAAAATGACCCAACGCATGTCTCTCTTCGGCATCTTTATTTTTATCGCCCTATCCGTGGCGCTTGTTGTCACGGCCATCTGGCTCATTGCCGAAAGCGACGCAACTCCTGGACGAGCACAGGCAGCAGGGCCATCATGGCCGGTTCGGTCGATCGGGGGTGCGCCCGCGTCTCTTATCCCCAATTCGACCCGTGGTGAGGCCGCCATCGCTGCCCTGCCGACCATTCGCCCGTGGCCGACGATGCAGAACACACCCACACCCGCGCCGCCAACGCCGATTCCCACGGCCGCGCCGTTGCTGGAACCGCCGCAGTCCGTCCCTGTCAATGGCGTGGCATGGGAACAACTTATCGTCTTGCCACCCGAAGCTGTCGTCCACATCCGGGAAATCGCCGCTGCCGGACGCGCCCTCGGCCGCAACCCCCACGCCTACAGTAAGGTAGGCGACTCCACCACCGAGAACCCCCATTTTCTGGCCCGCTTCGACGATGGCCCCTACAATCTCGGCTCCTTCGCCCACCTGCAACCCGTCATCGACCAATTTCGCGGCTCCCACGGCCGCGACAGCATCGCCGTGCGCATTGGTCTGCACGCCTGGACAGCCAACGACCCCATGTGGGCCGATCCCGGTCTCTGCCTGCCCAACGAAACGCCGGTTGCGTGCGAGATTCGCGCCCACAATCCGGCCATTCTCCTCATTCGATTGGGCACTAATGACGTCGGCGTGCCGGACATGTTCGACGCCAACATCCGCCGCATTGTCGATACGGCCATCGCTGCGGGGGTCATCCCCGTAATCGGCACCAAGGGCGACCGGCACGAGGGGAGCAACGAAAACAACGAAATCCTGCGTCGCATCGCGGCCGACTATCGCATTCCGCTATGGGATTACGATCGCGTCGCCGAGACGCTGCCGGAACGCGGCCTCGATGTGGACGCCTCCCACATGCTCACCTTCTACGCCCACGACTATAGCGATCCCGTCGCCTTCACGCGCGGTCATGCCATGCACAACCTGACGGCGCTGATGGCGCTGGATGCGGTGTGGCGAGTGACGAGTGACGAGTGACGAATTCAGAAGCGCCGCCGGTCATCCGCTACTGAATACTGATCTACTAACACCTATCCACCCATGAAGCACCTCCTCCTTTTGCTACTATTTTGTCTGACCGCCTGTGCTCCGGCGGCCGCCGGCGAGCCGACGGCTGAGCCGGCACAACCATCCCCCACGCGCCCCGCACCGGTAGTTGTGCAAAACGCCGGACCTTCCCCGGCTGCGCCGACGCTAACAGCTGTGGCTGCACCAATCGACGACTCTACAACGCCGCTCGCGGAGACGACCACGCCACCAGCCACAGCCGAACCGACGCCCACCACCCCACCCACGCCTACTCCGCTCGGCCCGCAAACCATCAACGGCATCTCGCTAACCGATATCGTCCCGATGGACGACGCCACGGCGGCCAACGTCCGCGCCATCTACGCGCATGGGCAGGCGCTCGGCCGCGACCCCCGCGCCCTGTCCAAGCTGGGCGACAGTACGCTGCTCAACCCCCATTTTCTCGGCCCATTCGACACGGGCGACTACAAGCTGGGCGAGTGGGCCTACCTGCAACCGACCATCGACCGTTGGCAAGGTTCGTTCGAGCGCCACGGCATCGCGGCCAATCATGGTCTGCACTCCTGGACGGTATTCGACCCGATGTGGGCCGACGAAAAGTGGTGCGAGGCGGGCGAGCATCTTCTGGCTTGCGAATTCCGGCTCCAGAACCCCAGTGTAGTTTTCATCCGGCTGGGCAGCAATGACGCCGGGTCTCCCAGCGGCTTCCGCTTCAACGTCAAGGAGGTCATCGAGTACGCCATCGAGAACGGTGTGGTTCCCATCATCGGCACCAAGGCCGACCGTTTCGAGGGCAGTAACGAAAACAACGATTTGCTGCGCGCACTGGCGGCCGAATATCACGTGCCGCTGTGGGATTTCGACCTGCTGGCGGGAACGCTGCCGGGACGAGGACTGGATACGGATAACATACACCTGATTATCGACGACCTGCCCCACGACTACACCGATCCGGCCGCCTTCCAACGGGGGCACGCGATGCAGGATTTGTCGGCGCTGGTGACACTGGATCAGGTGCGTCGAGTGATGGATACAGAAGCCGAAGGCTCCGGCTCGCCGTAACGATATTACCCATCCCCGAACAGTTTCCTCTATAATCTCTGGCGCTAACAAAGGAGTGTCCGCCTCGTCATTATGAAACGCATTACCCTCATTATATTGCTTGTCCTGCTTCCGATCCTTGTCGCCTGCGGCGGCTCCTCCGGCGGTTCACCCAATTCCGATCGCCCCGCTCGCGCCGTCGAGGATTATCTGAACGCGAAGGTTCGCGGCGATGCCGAGGCTATCCGCGCCGGGCTTTGCAGTGAGATGGAGGCGGTTCTGGAGCGCGAACTGCGCACTTTCGAGAGCGTCAGCAACGCCGCTATCGAGAATATGAGCTGCGTATCAGACGATCCGGCGGCCGAGACAGAGACGATCGCACGCTGCGAAGGCCGGATCGTCGCCCTCTACGGCACCGAACAGACTACGTTCCCGCTCTCTTCCTACCGCGTCGTCAATGAGGACGGCGAGTGGAAATGGTGTGGCGAGGCACAATGAGGGGCGGTCGCGCGTCTTTTTTGAATTCTCCCCCATGAGACGACGACTCTTCACCCGTGAGAACCTGCTGGCCGTGTTACTCTGCCTGCTGATTGTCCTGTTGCTCATCGTCGCCACCGACAGCTCGCCGCAATGGATTTATCAAGGCTTCTAGGATGTTGTCTCGCCGATCGGTCATCCGATTAGCAATCTTTATGTGTCCGGCGCCATCGGCGCGTCAATTGCTCATGATGGGGATCGAATTGTGAAATCGGGAGCCAAATATCGCGTATGGCCGGCGCGCGCCGCGGGCAGCTTGCTACTGCTGGTATTGTTACCCCTTCTCATCTCATGTAATCGGGTTGGAACTGCGGTGATACTCCCGATCACACCCGGCGTGTCGGCAACAACTTTTGCACCCGCCACTCGCGCGGCCGACACAGCTACGCCTCGCCCATCCGCGACGGCAACCGTCACAGCGACCTCTACCGCCACGGCAACCTCCACGCCAACCTATACGCCTACTCCCACCGCCACACCAACGCCCACCAACACACCGACGCCGACGCCCGACCCGGCCTACTTTGTCAACGGCGTGCCGATGGAACATTTTGTCGTAATGCCGCCCGAAACGCGCGAGAACGTAAAGCGGATATTCGAGCGCGGACAGGAACTCGGCCGCAACCCCCACGCCTTTTCGAAAGTGGGCGACAGCATCTCACTGACCAGCCACTACTTTGCACGCTTCGGCCAGGGTCTCTATGACCTGGGTATCTATGAACGGCTCCAGCCGACCATCGACCACTACGAGGACTCCTTCGAACGCTTCGGCGTCGCCACGCGCATCGGCCTGCATGCCTGGATTGCCTTCCGGCCAGGCCTGGCCGACCCGGTCATGTGCGAGCCTGACGAGCACATGGTCGAGTGTGAGATCCGGCTGAACAATCCCAGCATCCTGCTCATTCGACTGGGTACCAACGACACCGCCCCCGGTGACGCTTATGAGCGGGCCATTCGCCACGCCATCCAGTACAGCATCCGCGAGGGGGTTATCCCCGTCCTTGTCACCAAGTCCGATCGCTTCGAGGGAGACAACCGTCATAACGAGACGATGCGCCGGCTGGCAAGCGAATACGCCGTGCCGCTCTGGGATTTCGATGTCATCGCCGGCACCCTGCCCGATCGGGGCCTGGGTGGCGACGCTGTTCACCTGACCATGTATGGTCGCAACGACTACACCGACCCCGCGACGCTTACATTTGGTTATCCGTTGAGCGACTTGACCGGCCTGATGACATTGGATGTCATCCGACAGGTAATTGCAGAGGTCGCGGACCAATGACGCTGGGCCTGGCGGCCATTCTCGCTTTCGGACTGGCGGCCGTCGTCTATGAGGCTATCGTCCCCGGCCGCTGGCGTGGCTGGGCGTTGTTGTTGGGCAGTGTCGTGGCTCTATTCTGGTTACAGGCGCCTCTCGCGCCGCGCTACGCCGACTTCTTCCTGCCCAGCGCCACTGTGGCCATTGCAGTAGCCGGGTGGTGGCTTTCGCGGCCGCCGCGCCGGGCGTTCATGTCGCCCGCGCCGTCGCCACTCGGAGAGCACCCCCCAACAAATGATGATGTTGCCATCACGCGCACCTACGTTCGCGATGACTGGTTGACGCTGCTGGTGGTGCTGACGACGATTCTGGGAATGGCGTTGTTCCGCTATGTGGATGCCGACTTCCGTCTGACGGCATCACGTCCACCGTCGCCGCTCTTTGTAGCCATAACGGCACTGGAAGTTGGTTTGGCATTCGCAGCTCTGGCACTTATCCTGCGTCGCCTGCCACAGCGGCCGGTACTGACTGGGGCGATCGCGGCGCTTGCTGTGCTCTTCGTCATCGTCAAGTATCCGCCAGCCGCGGCCACCATCGCCGGGTGGTGGCGGGGATTGACCGGACAAGACGTCACGCTGGCTGCGCCGTCGGACCTGGCATGGCTGGGTTTTTCCTATGAAGCATTCCGCATCATCCACACTCTGCGCGACCGGCAGACAAACATCCTGCCCGACCTGTCACTGCGCGCCTATCTCAATTACATCCTCTTCGCGCCCGCCCTGATCGCAGGGCCAATCGACCGCGCCGAACGGTTCCTCGGAGACTATCTGGCGTTGCCCGCGCAGCGGGCATATGATCCCGCGCGCTGGGGACTGGGCTTGTGGCGGATCGGCGAAGGATTGTTCAAGAAGTTTGTCATTGCCGATCTGCTGGCCCAAGGGCTATCGCTGACGCCGGCGCTGGCCGAGCAGACGAACTCCACCGCCGCGCTGTGGGTGCTTCTCTTCGGCTACGGGCTGCGCCTTTACTTTGACTTCGGCGGTTACACCGACATCGCCATCGGACTGGGCATTCTCTTCGGCATCCGGCTGCCGGAGAACTTCGACCGACCCTACACACGCACCAACCTCGCCGCCTTCTGGCAGAGTTGGCACATCACGCTCAGCAATTGGGCGCGGTTCTACATTTTCACGCCGCTGTCGCGGGCCTTGTTGCGGCGGCGCCGGCCGGGTGCGTCGCCGCTGCTGACCCCAACCACCATCGTCCTGACGTCCCACCTGGCAACGATGGGCGTCATCGGCCTGTGGCATGGGATTAGCTGGAACTTTCTCATTTGGGGCGTCTGGCACGCGGTCGGGCTGTTCATCCACAAGCAATGGAGCGATCGGACGCGGCCGTGGTATCGTCGCTTGCAGGCTCGACAATGGCCGCGACGAGCCTGGGCGCTGGTCGCTTGGGCGCTGACCATTCTCTACGTGATGCTGGGCTGGGTCTGGTTTATGATGCCGACAACCGACGCAGCCTTACAGACTTATGCGAAGTTATTTGCGATTTCACCCTGACAGGTGGCGATGATGTCTGATTTGAATTCTGAAGCTCAATTTGATGCATGGGCGTCCGATTACGACGACGCTGTGCGCGATGAAACATCCTACCCCTTTGACGGCTATAGTCGGGTTCTGGACAGGGTAATCGATCTGGCAGCCATCAGGCCGGACATGACGCTGTTGGAACTTGGGCCGGGCACAGGGAACCTGACGGCACGACTAATCGCCGCGGGCGCTTCCGTCTGGGCCGTGGACTTCTCAGCCGAAATGATCGCCCAGGCTCGCCGGAAGGTTCCGCAAGCACAGTTTGCCAAAGCCGGGCTGATGGATAACTATCCGCCGGAGTTTCGGCAGTCGTTTGCCCGTGTCGTGTCCACCTATACCTTCCACGAGATTCCCCTGCCCGACAAGATCACCCTATTGCGGCGGCTGTTTGCGGATTACCTTGTATCCGACGGCATCGTCGTTATTGGCGACATCGGTTTCCCCGACACAACAGCGCGGGATGCGATCCGCGCGCACGTTGGAAACAAATGGGATGACGAATATTTCTGGATTCAGGACGAGACCACGATTGCGCTGCAACAGGTCGGTCTCGATATGCACTGGGAGCAACTATCCAGCTGCGGCGCGGTTATCCTTGTCAGGAGAGCGGGCAAATCAATAACCGGCAGTTGAGTTCAAGATACGGACGCAAAAAACCCGACCGTCAAGCGACGGCCGGGGTCATCTGCACAGAATAAATCGGAGTGGATGCTACGATCCGGTCGACTCGCTCGGACGGTGAGGCCGCACGGGCAGTACGGCCGGCGCGCCGTTGGCGCTGTCCAGACCCAGCACATTTACGATGTCGGCCCCCGCAGGAATGATGTACTTGGTGTTGCCGCCGGCCAACACTCGCTCGGCCACCTCCAGCTTGCGCAGCTCGCGGGCGCGTTCGGTGAAGTTTTTCTCGGCCGCCTGGGCCACCATCTCAACCGACTTGGCCTCCGCGTCTGCCCGCAACAGTCGCGCCTGCGCTTCGCCATCGGCCTTGAGAATAGCCGCCTCGCGCACGCCTTGCGCCTCCAGAATATTGGCTCGCTTTTCGCGCTCGGCCTTCATCTGCTTGCTCATGGCAGTGGTGATGTCCTGCGGGGGGTCGATCTTCTGCAACTCAACTTTCGTTACCTTGACACCCCATGGGTTCGTGGCCTCATCAAGCGTCTCACGTAGCGACGTATTGATAATGTCACGAGCGGTTAAGGTTTCGTCCAGTTGCTTGTCACCGATCAGGTTACGAAGGTTAGTCTGGGCCAGCGTTGTCGCCGCCAACGTAAAGTTGGCGATCTCAAACTCGGCTTTCACCGGATCGACCACCTTGTAGTAGATAACCGCATCGACCGTTACCACCACGTTGTCCTTTGTGATGACCGACTGCGGCAATACGTTGAGCACCTGCTCGCGCATGTCGACACGAACGAGGCCATCGATGAATGGAATGAGAAAGACCAACCCGGCATCGGCCGTATGGTCGTAGCGGCCCAGCCGAATCACAAGCCCCTTCTCATATTGCTTGATGACACGAACGCTGAAAGCCAGCGCGGCCACGGCGATCAGGAAAATCAGAACCAATACGATAACTGTAAACATGTCACTCCTGTTACTTGCTTAATTTGCGAACAATAACCGTCACACCCTCAATGGCTTCAACGGTGACCGTGTCGCCTTCATAGAGAACTTCCTCAGCCGACGCGCGCCACTTCTCATCGTTTACGCGCACAATACCGGCCATGTCGGGATTGATCCCGCGCTCGACCGTGCCGGTCGCGCCAAGCAGCTTGTCGATATTCGTGTGTTTGGTGACGGTTGTGATTCGCCGCCGGATTTTCTTGCGGCCGACGGCGATGTAGATCACGCTCAATCCCGTCGCCAGCAAGAGCATCAGCATTTCGCTGCCGGTAAAGATGCCGACAAACCCGGATATGACCATAATCGAGCCGATCAGCAACAGATCAAATCCGGTCTGGATGCCTATCACCAGTTCTGCCAGCACCATGAGCAGTCCGACGACGACGAATATCTGCGGAATTGAAATCGTAAAAGCGTCCATAAATCCTATACCCTTATCAGGCGCAATCTATTGCCGGAAGTACTCGCTGCGCGGGTTCCCCGCGCGATCAGTGAGGAATTGACACCTGTACGCTATACGCCGGTAAATTGATAAAGTTGCGCCAGATATGCCGGATATAGAGAGTATAGCACAGTTTTGCCGAAATATAGGGGGAGAGAAGAGGTTGGAGATTGAGAGATTGGGCGAAACCAATCTCTCAATCTCCACTCAAACAGCAGGATCAAGAATCAAGCTTTACTCAACCGTCACATCGGTATACGTTTCCACTCGATTGCCGTCCAGGTCTTCAACGATGAAACCAATGGCATATTCACCCGCCGGACCATCAAGCACCTCATAGGACCAGAGCGTGTCGCCAAAAGTCAGGGTCCCACCCTCTTCAAAACCTTGATTGACCAGGCGGCCGTTGGCATCCAGATCGTACCATCGTTCCAGCACGGTGAACTGGTCGCCCGCAGACGGGACGATCTCACGCGGTGAGGGACTCACTTGCGTCCCCTCAGCCTCTCCATGCTGCTGGAAGGACACCATCATAAACAAGGTCTCGTTGCTGAAGAGAGCACGCGCCTGCCGCTGCTCGCCGTCGGCAAAGGTGTAGATTCCGTCAACGGCGTAGACAGCTTGCTCCGACGCCGCACCATACACCTGTGGCTCAAGCAGCGCGACCACCTGTTCGGTGCCGTCAGTGATGGCGAAGACAATCGGCTCCCACTCGAACTCCAGCGTGAACGGACCTTCGCCCCAATCGGGATAATAGATGCCGTTGATCTCGCGTGTGTCGCCGCTATCGATGTAGTCCATGTCGATAACGTTGATCGAGTTAGCCTCGCGATCGTAGAACCCGGCGAACAGGTAGATATATCCGAGATTCTCCCCATCTACGTCGGCGCTCATCAGGATAACGTCACCCGGCGCCACTGTCGTCTTGTCGACCGTCAGCGGGGAGACGGATACGGCGCCCGCGCCGGGCGCGGCGATTGCCACGCCGCGATCGGGCACAGCCAACGTCCCGGCCGTATCCTGAAAGCCGCGGCCGGTGTAGTGGAAATTGAGAAAATCATCCCACAGGGAGACGCCGGCAAACCGCTCGGCAACGGGCAAGTAGGATGCCGGGCCGGCCGCGGCCGAGCCGTACAGCTGGGAGTTGGGGAAATAGATGGAGAGACCGGTCGCTCCCGGTTTCTTGACGCCGCTCTTCTCGGCCACCACCACATTCTGGAACGCGCCAAACATCTCTTCGACTGTCGTTCGCAATCCCTGATCGCCGGTCTCCTGCACCAGCAGGGCGGCGAAGTGGGCGAGATCGATATAGGACGCGGGAACGTTCTGGCCGAATATGCTTGTGAACGGTTGAGCGTAGTTGCGCGCCTTGGCTACCGTTTTCTGGTCCATGTTCTGCAAATACAGCGAGAAGCGATTTAACCCTTCCATCGCCGCGGGCATTTGGGAGAGGTCGACAGCGGCCAGGGTAATACCCTGCTCCAGCTGGGCGGCGAGTTGCCCCGCCGTAATCCCGCCCCGACCAACAAACTGCTGGCGAGCGGCCGGATCGGTGACGCGCTGATCTTCGATGATATAGGTATCGACAATCGACTGCCCCAGTTCGCGCCCGGTAACATCGGGGTTACTCACCAGCTCATTAAGAAACGCAGTATAGGCCCAGCCGACGGCCGGCTCCACTTCCTGGGAAGCCACAGCATAACGAGCGTGCGGGGTCAGAGCGGCGAACACTTCCATGTGACCCATTAGACAGGCATCCATACCCACAAGCTCAAACGCATCAAGCCCGGTCTGGTCGCGCACCCCTTGCAGCGCGGTGTCGATATCCTGCAGGTAAAGAGCATCGCCGATGGCCTGGGCCAGCGGGAAACTTTGTCGCGCGCCGCCGGCCGGCTCCGGATCCGTCCAGCCACCCGGCCAGCCCATACCGTGATCGGACATGATCAACACGTATTTATCGGCCGGGTAGTTTTGAATAGCCCAGGTAACAAAGTCGGCCAGCACCTGCGGGTTGGACATGTCAACCTCGCCGATTGATTCATAAGGTGAGCGGATCACATCCAGATCATCATCCTGCTGGACAAAGAAGCGTCTTGTATCCGACCAGTCACCGTCGCCGCGAAAGCCACCGACGTAGCGATCCAGTTGGGCCACGATATTAACCCGCTCCGTCGAGCCGGTTCGTTCAGCCTCGTTGAAGTCAATGAAGATATCCTGCTCCAGTACTTTGTCGTCAGCGTCCTGATAGAGCATGATAGTCCACGTCTGGCCGGGCGTGACGCCACTCCCGGCGGCGGCCGGGAGGGC
>JACDJB010000516.1_pt1 | contig 40222 bp, 34 predicted proteins | sample 7454121 | NCBI WGS metagenome assembly JACDJB01 (sample SAMN14253290, study PRJNA609438) | sludge metagenome | isolation source: sludge after 25d culture with pyrite | collected 2018-12-20
GCCGAACAACCTGATGCCGTACATCAGCCAGGTCGCCGTCGGCCGGCGCGAACGGCTGTCGGTGTTCGGCGGCGACTGGCCGACGCCGGACGGCACCGGCGTGCGCGACTACATCCACGTCGTCGATCTCGCGCGCGGGCATCTCGCCGCACTGGCCCATGCCGACCGACAGTGCGGCGCCTTTACCGTCAACCTGGGCACCGGCATCGGCTGCTCGGTACTCGATCTGGTGCGCGCCTTCGAACGCGCGAGCGGGCAGAAAGTGCCGTACCGGATCGTTGATCGCCGTCCGGGCGACGTCGCGCAGTGCTACGCCGATCCGGGTCTGGCTTCGCAACGGCTCGCGTGGCGCGCCGGTTTCGACATCGAGCGCATGTGCGCCGATGCCTGGCGCTGGCAGCAGGCCAACCCGGACGGATACCCGGCCGCACCGGCCGCGTGAAGAAGGCCGGTCAGGGACGAGAACCCATCAGAACTCGAGGTTGTCGATCAGCCGGGTCGTGCCCAGTCGTGCGGCGCCAAGCACCACCAGCCGGCCCGGCTGTGCCAGGTCGGCAGCCGTCGGCAGTGCGAGATCGGCATGTCGGCGCACTGTCAGATAGTCGGGTGCCCAGCCGCGTGCCGCCAGGGCCTCGCAGGCATCGTGTTCGAGGGCGGCCATGGTCTCGTGCACGAGACCGTCGTCCGCTGGATCGCTGTGGGCGTCGTTTCCGGCCTTCCCCGGGGCGTCGGCCGGCCGGCGTTCTGCCAGCACCCGTACCTGCTGCGCGAGTTCCCGCAGCGCCCGGTACAGCGCCGGTGCTTCGGCGCGCGCGCCGGCGTCGAGGTAACCGTTGCGCGACGACATCGCCAGGCCATCGGGCTCGCGCGCGATGTCGCCGGCGAGGATGCGCACCGGCAACTCGAACTGGCGGACCATGTCGCGAACGATCAGCAACTGCTGGTAGTCCTTGCGCCCGAAGACGGCGACTGTCGGCTGCACGCAGCCAAACAGCTTGAGGACCACCGTGGCCACGCCCTCGAAGAACCCGGGGCGGAAGGCACCTTCAAGGATGTCGCCGAGCCCGGCCGGCGTCGACACGCGGAAAGTCTGCGGCACCGGATAGAGCTCGTTTTCGTCGGGTGCGAAGACGAAGTCGCAGCCGGTGGCGTGCAGTGCGGCGCAGTCGCGCTCGAAGGTACGCGGGTAGCGCCCGAAATCCTCGTTCGGCCCGAACTGCAGGCGATTGACGAAGATGCTCGCGACCACCGGTTCACCACTTTGCCGCGCCAGCCGGACCAGCGAAAGATGGCCTTCGTGCAGATTGCCCATGGTCGGCACGAAGGCCGTGCGCGCGCACCCGCGCAGAGCGGCGCGCAGCGCGGCGACGGATTCGATGATCTGCACGGTGGTTCTCCGCAGGCAGGGTGATCAGAAACGGCTGTTCCGTGGATTGTCGGTCGGTGCGCCGGGCGGCGGATCGTCCGGCTGTTCTCGTCCGGTCATTTCGTCAGTCTCCGACGTTGAAGAAGGCGCGCCGTCCGCGCAGGCCGGCAAGCTGCTGCAGCAGCAGCTCGAAATCCTCCTCGCGATCGATCGGATTCAGATGCTCCGTGTTGACGATCAGCAGCGGCGCCGCATCGTACTGGTGGAAGAACCGGCTGTAGCTGTCGGCCAGTTCGCGCAGGTACGACTCCGGGATGCTCTCTTCCATTGCCGTGCCGCGCCGGTGCACGCGCTCGACGAGCGTATCGGGCTGGGCCTGCAGATAGATGACGAGGTCGGGCACGGGCGCCTGTGGACGCAGGCTGTCGAAGATCTGCCGATACAGCGCGAGCTCATCGTCGGCCAGCGTCAGGTGCGCAAACAGCGGATCCTTGTCGAGCAGGAAGTCGCCGACGGCAGCCTGCGAGAACAGCTCATGCTGCGCCAGCTCGCGCAACTGGTCCATGCGCTGGAACAGGAAGCACAGCTGCGTCGGCAGTGCGTAGCGCCGCGCGTCGCGGTAGAAACGTTCCAGGAACGGATTGGCGGCCGGGTCTTCGAGGACCGGCCTGGCGTCGAAACGATCGGCCAGCCTCCGGGCCAGCGAGGTCTTGCCGACACCGATCGGACCTTCGATGACGATGTGCCGGTATTTCTCGAAAGGGGACAGGCGGGCGGGCGTGGTCATGAACGGAAAATGAAGTAGACGGCGCCGAGCAGGCACAGTGCCGCCCACAGGTAGTCGAGTTTCAGCGGCTGCCCCATGTACAGTACGGCAAACGGCGCAAAGACGGCCAGCGCAATCACTTCCTGCGCGATCTTCAGTTGCGGCAACGTGAAATGCGTGTAGCCGATGCGGTTCGCCGGGACCTGCAGCAGGTATTCGAAGAAGGCGATTCCCCAGCTGGCCAGGGCGGCGATCCACCACGGCCGGTCCGCGAGGTTCTTCAGGTGCGCGTACCAGGCGATCGTCATGAAGACGTTCGAGGCGGTCAGCAAAGCGATGGTCTGCAGCGGGATCGGCAGGTTCATGCGTTCTTTCCGTTCCATCCGGCCAGTGGCGGCGCGATCCGTTCGATCGGTTGTCCGGTGCAGACCTCGAGCAGCGCCGCAACCCGGCCGCGGCCGGGAACCTCGAGCGCAGGATCGAGTTCGGCCAGCGGTGCCAGGGCGAATGCCCGTTCGTGCAGCCGTGGATGCGGCAGGCACAGGGATGCGGTTGTGACGATGACAGGTGCTCCTTCGTCATCCTGTGCCAGCAGGAAGTCGAGATCGATGGTCCGTGGCGCATGCCGGAACGGCCTCGTGCGCCCGAGCGCTTTTTCGATCTGTAGCAGGCTGGCCAGCAATGCCTGCGGGGTGCAATGCGCGTGCAGTTCGGCCACCGCATTGTGATAGTCGGGGCCCGGGGCGTCGACCGGTGCGCTGCGCCAGATCGACGAGGTCCGGCAGACGTCGATGCCGGCGAGCGCGTCGATGCGCCGCAAAGCTTCTGTGAAGGTCGTGGCCGGTTCGCCGAGATTGGCGCCGAGTCCGATCCAGGCGCGCATCGCCGGCTTACGCGTTCTCCGCCAGCGCACCGTCCGCGCTGCCGGCCGCGCCTTCGCCGGCGCCGGTGTCGGCCGGTTTGCGCCGGCGCCCGCGCCGCTTGCGTTTGGCGGGCGCGGCGGCGTCGGTCCTGCGTTCGAGCATTTCCTGGCGGCCGGCGGCGTCGGTGTGGGCAAATTCGTGCCACCACTCGCCCAGTTCCGCCGGCATTTCGCCGGATTCGCAGCGCAGCATCAGGAAGTCCCAGCCGGCCCGAAAGCGCTTGTGCGTCACGAGCGTATGCGGGGAACGGCCGACGCGGCGCTCGAAACGCGGCTGCATCATCCAGATTTCGCGCATGTCGGCAATGAAACGGCGCTGGATCGCCAGCCGTCCGGCCTGTTCGTCGAGGACCGATTCGATGGCTGCCGTCAGCGCGGGGATCGCGTGCTCGCCGCGTCCGGTGCGCTTTTCCCAGCGGATACGTACCGGTTGCCAGAGCAGTGCGGCGAACAGGAATCCCGGCGATACGCTCTTGTCCGCCAGCACGCGCGCATCGGTGGCGGCCAGTGCAGCCTGCACGAAGCGGGTCTCGTCCGGCTGGCCGAGGATCACGTCGAGCATCGGCAGCAGTCCGTGATGCAGGCCCAGACGCCGCAGTTCCTGCAGGCAGGCCATGGACTGGCCGGAGAGCAGCAACTTGAGCATTTCGTCGAACAGGCGCGCCGCCGGAACATTGCGCAGCAGGTCCTTGAGTTCGCCGATCGGCTGCTGGGTCCGCGGCTCGACGGTGAAATCGAGCTTGGCGGCAAAGCGCGCCACACGCAGCATGCGCACCGGATCTTCGCGATAGCGGCTCGCCGGGTCGCCGATCATGCGCAGCACGCGCTGGCGCATGTCCTTCACGCCATCGTGATAATCGAGCAGGATGTCGCTGACCGGGTCGTAATAGAGCGCATTGATCGTGAAGTCGCGCCGCATCGCGTCTTCCGCCTGCGTTCCCCAGACATTGTCGCGCAGCACCCGTCCGTGCTCGTCGGTCTCGGCCGCCGGTTGCATCGAGCGGAAGGTGGAGACCTCGATCGTGTCGCGCCCGTGGAGCACGTGAACGATCTGGAACCGGCGTCCGATGATGCGCGAGCGGCGAAACAGCCTGCGCACTTCGTCGGGCGTCGCGTCGGTGGCAACGTCGAAGTCCTTCGGCTTCAGGTCGAGCAGCAGATCGCGCACGCCGCCGCCGACGATCCAGGCCTGGAAGCCGGCCTGCTGCAGGGTTTCGCAGGTGCGGATGGCCGCCTTCGACACGTCGGCCAGTGGCAGTCCCTGTTCACTGCCGCGGTAGCGGTTCGGCCGTTTGCGCAGACGCGGCGCGGCGGTTTTCGCGAGCACGCGGTTGATCAGCTTGCGGATCATTCGAACAGTTGCAATGTGCGCCAGCTACGTTCCTGCGCGAGAGCGGCCAGTTGCGGGTCGGGATTGGTGGCGATCGGGTGGCTCACGCGTTCGAGCAGCGGAAGATCGTTGAGCGAGTCGCTGTAGAAATACGTTCGTGCGAAACCGTCCCAGCGCCGTCCGAGCGTCGCAAGCCATTCGCCGGTGCGCTCGACCTTGCCCTGGCGGAACGATGGCGTGCCGCGCGGCCGGCCGGTGTAGCGCCCGTCAACGAACTCCACCTCGGTCGCGATCAGGTGTTCGACGCCGAACTCGGCAGCAATCGGCCTGGTGACGAATTCGTTGGTGGCCGTGACGATGGCGCACAGGTCACCGTCCGCCCGATGGCGCTCGACGAGGGTGCGTGCCGGCGCGAGGATTTTCGGGCGGATGACTTCTGCGAGAAATCGTGCCCGCCAGTGATCGAGCCGTTCAGCCGGCCAGGCGGCCAGCGGTGCCAGCTGGAAGGCGAGAAACTCGCCGATGTCGAGCGTCCCCGCATGGTACTGGTCGAAGAACTGCCGGTTGCGCCGATCATATTCGGTGCCGTCGACGGCACCGATGCCGACCAGAAAGCGGCCCCATTCGAAATCGCTGTCGATGGGCAGCAGGGTCTGGTCGAGATCGAACAGGGCCAGGCCGGACGCACCTGAAGCGTCGAGCGCCGCCTCGGAAGTAACGCTCCGGTCCGGGGCGATGTCGTGATTGAGGGGTGGGGACACGGTCAGCATTATGACGGTTGTTGATGTTTCACGGGCAGGTGCTCCGGCGCTGTTTCGAGTCTGCGGGCATCGGACTCGTCCGAGGCCCGGTCGCGGACGGTCTGCGCCGCGGCCGCCTGGGCGAGCCATTCGCGCAGCAGGGGGAGGGTAATGGCCCGCCGGTGCTCGAACGCATGCCGATCGAGCGCATCGAAGAGCTGCACGAGCGCACGGATGTCGCGCGACGTGTGCCGCAGCAGCCAGGGCAGCACATCGGGTGCGATGCGCACGCCGCGCTCCCTGGCAATCCGGCGGAGCACCCGGCTCTTGTCGGCGTCGTCGAGCAGGTGCAGCCGGAAGACGAGCCCCGAACCCAGGCGCGTACGCAGTTCGGCCCGCAGCGGCAGTGCCAGCGGCGCCTGTGCGCCGGTGGTCAGCAGCGCGTTGCCCGGATTCGCCTGGATCTGGTTGACCAGGTGAAACACCTGCTCCTGGCCGGCCGCATCGAGTGCCTCGACGTCGGTGATGGCGAAGACGCGGGGGGGGGCGGGCGCAGGCCCCGTGCGGGTGTTCGCGCAGGCGGCGATCCATTCCCTGACGGTCGCGCACAATGCATCGGTGGGCGTGGTGGCGGCCGGAATCCGGTTTTCCCGGGTGATGGCGTGCACCAGGTGCTTCCGGCCGCAGCCCGGCTCGCCCCAGAGATGGGCCAGGCGGACCGGGCCGATGGCTGACGCCGGTGCATCGCGCCAGGCGCACAGACAGGCCAGCGCTTCGGTGTTGCGTCCGGCGATGAAATTTTCCAGCGTCGGTTCGTCGACCTGATAGATGTCCAGGGGTATCTGTTGCATTCCGGCGTGCCTTTCGGGCACCGTCGATTCAGTCAGGCGCTCGCGCAGCCTGCCGGCAGCCTTGGCGGGGTCCGGGCAATGCGTGATCGGGCGAGCAGCTACAATCGTCGAAGACGATCGGATCGGATGCGGGGTTCCGCACGGTCCATGATTTTATCGGGTTGCGGCGCAGCCCGTACGACCCGGCATTTTCATGGCTGCTTCCAGATCCCCTTCCCCGTCTCCCCCGCCTTCCCCGTCCTCCGGCCGCCTTTCCTACCGTGACGCGGGCGTCGACATCGATGCCGGCGAGGAACTCGTGCAGCGCATCGCGCCCTGGGCGCGGCGCACGATGCGGGAGGGAGTGCTGGGTGGCATTGGCGGTTTTGGTGCGTTGTTCGAGGTACCGAAGCGCTACCGCGAGCCGGTGCTCGTGTCCGGCACCGACGGTGTCGGCACCAAGCTGCGGCTGGCCTTTGCGCTCGATGGGCACGACACGGTCGGCATCGATCTGGTGGCGATGAGCGTCAACGACATCATCGTGCAGGGAGCCGAACCACTTTTTTTCCTCGATTATTTTGCCTGCGGGCGACTCGACGTCGACGTTGCCGAACGGGTCGTCGCCGGCATCGCACGTGGTTGCGAGCAGGCCGGTTGCGCCCTGATCGGCGGCGAGACGGCCGAGATGCCGGACATGTATCCGGACGGTGAATACGATCTCGCCGGGTTTGCTGTCGGCGTCGTCGAAAAGGACCGGATCATCGACGGACGCGCCATCGCCGCCGGCGACGTCGTGCTCGGGCTGGCCTCCAGCGGTGCGCATTCGAACGGTTATTCGCTGCTGCGGCGCGTGATCGAGCGGACCTGGGGTTCGATCGATGCGCCGCAGATGCAGGACGATTTCCATGGCGGCCGTTTCGTCGATGCCGTGCTGGCGCCGACACGCATCTATGTGCGCCCCGTCCTCGATCTGCTGGCACAGGTGCCGGTCAGGGGGATTGCCCACATCACGGGCGGCGGTCTGCTCGAAAACGTCCCGCGGATCCTGCCGCCTGGGCTCCAGGCGGTGATGCGGCGCGACGCCTGGCAGCGGCCGCCGTTGTTCGACTGGATCGAGCGGCACGGTGCGATCGACGTGCAGGAGATGCATCGCGTGTTCAATTGCGGCATCGGCATGGTCGTCATCGTCGCTGCCGACGACGTTGCGCGCGCGACCGCCCTGTTGCAGGAGGCCGGTGAAACCGTATTCCGCATCGGGGAGATCGAACCATGCGACGGGGGTCGGGCGTTCGCGGCCGTGATCTGATCGCCGCCGGGGCCGCCTGCGTTACGGTGGTCTCGGGTGTCCTGCCGATTGCGGTGCAGGCAGCGAATTACCAGTTGCGCGTCGAGGCGCTGTCCGAACTGGTCGAACCGATCCGCACGCGCACGCTCGTGGGACGCTGGATCGATGACGCCGGCTTTCAGCCGGAGCAGATGCCGTTGTTTCTCGAACGCGCCCGAACCGAGGCGGAAGCGATTGCGCAGGCCGCCGGATTCTATTCGGCGCATGCCGAAGTCCGCTACCGGGAAGGGCAGGACGAGCGCCTGCCGGTGGTGGAAATCCGCGTCGACGCCGGTGCGCGCACGACGGTCAACGCGGTCGATCTGTCGGTCGATGGCACGCAGCAGCCGGAACGCGTGGGCGACTGGCTGCTCATGCGCTGGCCTTTGCCCGAAGGCAGTTTTTTCCGCAGTACGGAGTGGACCTCGGGCAAGCGCTTGCTGATCGACGCATTGCAGCAGCGCGGCTACGTGCGCGCGCGGATCGTGGCCAGCGAAGCCCGCGTCGATCCCGAGAACACGACGGCGGCGCTGAGCCTGCGGGTAAGCACCGGTCCGCGCCTGGATTTCGGTCCGATGACGATCGAGGGGCTGGCACGGTACGACGAATCGATCGTGCGCGCGCTGGCGCCCTGGGAGAAGTACGGTGGGGGCGGCGGGGACGACCGGGGCGACCGGGACGACCGACCCGGGCAGGCTTCGGCGACGGGTGCGGAAGACGTCGCGGCGCGGGCGCTGCTTCCCTACGATTTTGACGAACTGCTTGCCTTTCAGGGGCGGCTGCGCGAATCCGGCTACTTCGGATCCGTGGAAGTGCTGCCGGATTTTGCGGCCGTACTGGCCGATCCGGCGCGCACGACCGTGCCGATCCGGGTTCGCCTGAGCGAGCGGCCGGCGCAGCATGTGACCATGGGCGTCGGCGTGAGCACTGATGAAGGGGCGCGTGCGCTGTTCGGCTACGACCACCGTGACCTATTCGGCCGTGCCTGGCAGCTCGAATCCGGCGTGTTGCTGCAAAGCGTGCGCCGGCGTGTGTTCGCCAGCGTGCGCACGCCGCAGAAGGCCAGTGGCCACTATTACCAGGGTGGAGTGCGTCTCGAGCAGTTCGACGTGCAGGGCGAACGCACGAACAAGAAAACCGCCTTCTTCGGCGAAGGCAAGCGTGCCGGCAATGCCGTGCGCTTTCTTTCGCTGCAGTACCAGACCGAGGATCGCCGCGTGCGCGGTCTGGGGCCCATCGGCTCGTCGCGTGCGCTCACGCTCGCCTGGACCTGGAGCACCCGGCGCCTCGACTCGCTGATCGATCCGCATCGCGGCTATTCGATCAGTGCGTCGCTGTCCGGTGCCTCGGAGTCGGTGCTCAGCGACCGCAGTTTCGTGCGCGCGCACACGCGCGTCATGGGATTCTGGCCAATGCCGGACGAGACCTGGCTCGAAGGCGGAATTCTGGTCGGCATGGCCGAGGTCGGGCAGGTGTTCGCGGCGGCACGGGACGGCATTCCGTCGGAGAACCTGTTTCGGACCGGCGGCGCCAGCACGGTTCGCGGCTACGATTTCCTGTCGCTCGGCGTGCGAGAAGGCCGGGCCGTGGTCGGCGGACGGGTGCTGGCGCTGGGCAGCGTCGAATACCAGCATCCGGTGCGGCGCGACTGGTATGCAGCGGCATTCTTCGATATCGGTGACGCCGCCGACACCTGGGGGCGTTACGATCCGGTGGCCGGTTACGGGATCGGTCTGCGCTGGCGTTCGCCGGTCGGACCGGTGAATCTCGACCTGGCCTACGGTGAAGCGGTGCGCGCCTGGCGGCTGCACTTCACGGTCGGGTACGCCTTCTGATGGCCGCGCGGACGATATCGCGCCTGTTCCTGCGCATGCTCGCAGGGCTGGTCGCGTTCGTGCTGGTGGCGGCGACTGTCCTTCTGTGGTGGGCCGGACAGACCGATTCCTTCCTGCGCTGGTCGCTGGCGCGCGCGGTCGCGGCCAGCCATGGGTCCCTGCACGTCGGCCACGTACAGGGCACTCTGCTGGGCGGCTTCCGGCTCGATTCCGTACGCTGGAGCGACGGCGCGCACGATGTCACGATCGACGACCTGCGGGCACGATTGCGCGCAGACGCGCTGTTGCGCGGCGAATTGCATCTGTCGCAGATCGCGGCGGCCGACGTGCGCGTCGTGCTGCATCCGACGGAAGAGGCCAGCGAAGTGCAGTTGCCGGATTCGCTCGGCCTGCCGCTGGCAGTGCGCATCGATGCCCTCGACGTCGGCCGGTTGCGGGTGGCACGGGCACAGGCACCCGTTCCGGATGATGCAGCAGGCGCGGTGACGGATCTGGCCGACCTGCGCGAGTTGTCGCTGAGCGCCGCGTATCGCGACGGCCATTACCGGATCGATCGTCTGGCTTTCTCCTCTCCCTGGGGCGCACTGCAGACACGGGGCACGCTGCAGGCCGGTGTTCCGTACCAGACCGGGTTTGTGCTCGAGGCGGCGCCGCAGTTCGCACTGGCCGGCCAGCCGAAATGGAGGCCGCCGGTGGTCGAAGCGACTGTCGAAGGTCCGTTGACCGAATTGTCGATTGCCGCACAGGTCCTGCCGCAGCCGATGGCGTCCTCCCGGTCGCCGCGCCTGCCGACGGGCGTGGACATGGCGCTGCAGCAGACGCCGTCCGAAGGCGAGGGCGCCCGGAACCCGGACACCGACATCGGGACCGGCACGGGCAAGGAGACGGAGCCTCCTGCGGCTCTCGGCGCAGATACGCACGCACCGGCAGTGATGCATGCGCCGCGTCCGGCCGGATGGGTCGGGGTCCGGACCCGGCTGCGTCCGTTCGCCTCGACCGTGGCGGAAATGCTTGATCCGCTCGAAGTGCAACTCGACGCGGTCGAACCCGCCCTGCTCGACCTGCAGGACGTCCCTGATCTGCGCGTGTCGGGGCGGGCCGGCTTGCGGCTGGAAGCCGGAAACCGCTTCTCGGGCGAACTGCATCTGACCAATACGCGGTCCGGCAGGATCGACAATGAGCGGATCCCCGTGCGTGACGTGCGGCTGTCGTTCACCGGCGACCCGACGCATCTGCGCATCGCCGATCTGCGGCTGGCGCTGCCGGACGACGCCCTGCTGCAGGGCAATCTGACGCTGGATTTCAGTGAGCGCGTGGCATGGGCGAAAGTCGATCTCCCCATCATGCAGGGACAGGTGCAACTCGGCGACGTGGATCTGTCGGCGCTGCATGGCGGCTGGGCATCGACGCGGCTGGCGGGGTCGGTGCGCGTCGAGCGCGATCGGCTGCAGGCCGATATCGCCGATACCGGCCGGTTCGCCCCGGGTGCCGGACTGACGCTGGCCGTGCGCTTCGATGACGAGCAGCTGCAGATCGGCAGCGCGCGTCTGCAGACTGACGCGGGGACGCTCGAAGCGCACGGCAGCGCAACGCTGGCGACACCCTGGCGCGTCGATCTCGATGGACGCTTTTCTGCACTCGATCCGGCCGGGTTCGGTGTGCTGCTCGCCCAGGCCGGGCTGCCGGAGGCGGCGCTGCCCGCCGACTGGAACGGTCGTCTGGACGGCACCTGGGGCGCTCGCGGCCGCGTCTGGCCCGACCCGCAACTGGCCACGCGTCTGACGGTTGCCCCCGGAACACTCGCTGGTAGAAACGTGCAGCTGGACTGGCGTGCCGATCTGACGATGCAGTACATCGAGAACGTCGCGGCTGTCGTCGGGTTCGGCCATCTGCGGGCACGCGCAAACGGTGCGCTGGGGCGTGCCTCCGACCGCCTGACCGTTGCCTTGCGCGTCGGCGCGCTCGATGAACTCGATGCGCGTGCAAAGGGTACGCTGGCGCTGACCGGAGAGCTGGCGGGCGGCTGGACGCGGGTGCCGCTGAGCGCGCGGATGAAGGTTTCGGCCAGTGCACTTGCCTGGGAGCAGGACGTACAGCTGGACTCCCTGAACGGGGAACTCGAACTGAGGGACTGGAAGCTGGCGGACTGGCTGTCCGGCCCCGTGGCGGGAGCCGGATCGGCTGGTGCGGCAAACGGTGCCCGGCCGTCCGGAGCCGTCGAGGCGGCGTTCCGGGCACAGGGGCTCGTGGCGGCGGACAACCGGATCGATCGACTGGATCTGGCGCTGTCGGGCGATCGGGACGCGCACACGATCGACATTGCGCTGTCCGATCCGGAGCGTGCGGCCTCATTGCGTGCCGCGGGTTCGCTCGCGCCCATGCCGTCCGGGCACGAGGGGGCAGCGGCCTGGTCCTGGGACGGGCGTCTGCTGCAGGCGGATGCCAGTCACGTTCTCGTTCGCGACGAACGACTGGCCCTGCGTCTGGAAGCGCCGGCTGGTCTGCACGTCGATTCACGCGGATTTTCGCTGGGCGGATCGGACTGGCGCATCGGCGGTGCCGGGCGTGCCGGCGACGCGGAGCCGGCCGACGGGACGGAGCGATCCGCTCGGATGACGGCCGACGGTGACGTGCATTTCTACGACGAGGCCCGCCTGCGTCTGGAGGAACTCACCTGGGCAAACGGGCATTACGTCGTGCGCGGGCAGGCCCGGGACGTACCGATGGGCGCCTGGCTGAGCCGCGTCGCCGTGCCGCAGGAGGACGAGACCACGCGGGCTGCCCGGGCCGAACTGGCGGCGTTGCACGTCGACGCCCAGTGGGACGTGCATGGCGACGATCCGCTGCGGCCAGACGGACGGGTGCGCATCGACCTGCCCGGCGCGGTCCGTTCCGAAGAGCACGGGCGGATCGATCTCACCCTGGACGAGGGCCGGCTCGACGGGCGGGTGAGTCTGCACATTCCGACGCTGGCCTTTATCGATCGTGCACTCGGGCCGGCGTGGAGCATTGCCGGGCAGACCCGTTTCGACGGACGACTGCACGGCACCGTGATGGCTCCGCTTCTCGATGGGACGCTCACCGGGCAGTCGCTCGCGCTCACCCAGCATGAACTGGGCTGGCGGCTCGACCAGGGCAGCCTGCGGGCCGATTTCGACGGAGACCGACTGGTTCTGCACGAACTGCGGCTCGAGTCCGGCGAAGGTGCCATCGTGCTCAGCGGCGCGCTGCAGCTCGAAGGTCTGCGCGGTGACTTCGAGCTGCGGGCCGATCGGCTGACGGTGCCGCTGGGTCCCGGAGAACGCCTGGTCGTCTCCGGCACGACGACGATCACGAGCCGACAGGCGGCCCTGCAGTGGCGCGGCAAGCTTCGTGTCGACGAGGGCCTGATCGAGCTGCGCGGCGGCGAAGTCCCGGCCCGGCCTGACGATGTCGTGATCATCGGCCATGAGCCCGCGTCGGGGCATGGCGCGGAGACGATGGTGGGCGACGGTGAGGATGCGGGGCAGCCCGAAGGCCTGCGCGTGCTGGCGGATCTCGAACTCGATCTCGGTCGCGAATTGCGCATCCGCGGCAGTGGTGCCGATCTCCGGCTGGCCGGATCGCTGACTCTCGGAGGCAGCCTGCCGGAAAATCCGCTTGCCCACGGAACCGTGCGGGTGTTCAGGGGAACCTATACCGCCTGGGGGCAGACCCTGCAGATCACCCGGGGCCGGGTGATCTTCGACGGGCCGATCGACAATCCGGTGCTCGACATCGTCGCCATGCGCCGGGACCAGCCGGTCGAAGCCGGTGTCAGTGTGACCGGAACGGTCCTCTCGCCGCGCGTGCAGCTGGTCTCCGATCCCGAAGTACCCGATGCCGAGAAGCTGTCCTGGCTCGTGCTGGGTGTCGGTTTCGATGATGCCGGCAGCGGCGCGCAGATGGCTGCCCTGCAGGCGGCGGCCGCCACCCTGCTGGGCAGCGGCGGCGACTCGGGCGGGCTCACGCATGCGCTCGGGCTCGATGTGCTCACGATCCGCAGCGCCGGTACCGGCAGCGGATTCAACCAGGACTTCGGTGCCAGTTTCCCGGGCCAGACGGGTGGGGCGGTGCCCGATGCCAGCGCCACCGGTGACGTCCTGGCGATCGGCAAGCGCCTGGGCACGCGGCTGATGGTGACGTACGAGCAGGGCCTGCACGGGGTCTGGAACATTTTCCGCATCCAGTACGCGATCACCCGTCGGCTGTCGCTGCAGGCGCAGGCCGGCACCGACACGGCGCTCGATCTGCTCTACTCGTTTTCGTTCGACTGGAGCGGCCCGCGCCGTCGCTGGCAGCGCTGAGGACTCGTGAAATAATCGGCCGCGACCGATTGCTTCACACGTTCTCTGAGGGCACCTGAAGTCAACCGGCTCCGCCTGCCGATGCGTCGCTGCATCCGTCGGCCTTGTCCGGCAGCATCGCCAGTGGCTCTGTGCCGGGCGCTTCGGCGGCGCGCACGATCCGCTCGACCTGCTGCAGCGCGTCGGCTGAAAACGGGTCGATCGAATGGCGATCGCTCATTGCACGCAGCCAGGTCAGCTGACGCTTGGCGAGTTGCCGGGTCGCCGCCACCGCTCTCGCGCGCAGATCGGCCAGCGGTGCGTCGCGGTCCAGCCACTGCCAGGCCTGCCGGTAGCCGACCGTGCGCATCGACGGCAGTTCCGCGTGCAGATCGCCGCGCGCGCGCAGACCGCGCACCTCGTCGATGAAGCCGGCTTGCAGCATCTGCTCGAAACGGGCGGCGATGCGTTCGTGCAGCAGGCCGCGGTCGGCCGGTTCGAGGGTGATGCGCACGATCGGTCCGGTGTCCCGACGCGGCGCCGGGCGTGCCAGCCAGTCCGACATCGTGCGGCCGGTGAGTTCGAGGATTTCCAGTGCGCGCTGGATGCGCTGCCGATCGGCCGGGTCGATGCGTGCCGCCGCGGCCGGGTCGACGACGGCGAGCCGTGCATGCAGCGTCGCCAGTCCGTCGCGCTGCGCCTCCTCGTCGAGGCGGGCGCGTACGGCCGCGTCGGCCCCTGGCAGACCGTGCAGGCCGTCCGTGAGTGCGCGTGCATACAGCATCGTGCCGCCGACCAGCAGCGGAATGCGCGCGCGTGCCCGGATGCTGGCGATCGCCGTGCGCGCCTCCGCGGCAAAGCGCGCGGCCGAATAACCGGCCGACGGGTCGACGAGGTCGATCAGATGGTGGCGGACGGCCATTCGCTCGCCGGCACCCGGCTTGGCCGTACCGATGTCGAGGCCGCGATAGACCTGGGCCGAGTCCACGCTGACGATCTCGATCGGCAGGCGGCGCGCCAGTTCCATCGCGATGGCGCTCTTGCCCGATGCCGTCGGGCCGAGCAGCAGAAGGACGGGAGGAGCGGCTGTCGCGGGCGTGGCCGAGGTCGTCGTCATGACCGGATTTCGAGGCGGGTTCAGCGTCCGCGCAGGAACCAGCGATCGAGGTCGGCCAGCGGAATCTGCACCCAGGTCGGGCGTCCGTGATTGCACTGGTCGGCCGCCGGCGTGGCTTCCATGCGGCGCAGCAGTGCGTTCATGTCGGCGAGCGACAGCAACCGGTTGGCACGGACGGCGGCGTGACAGGCCATGGTCGCCAGCAGTGCATTGCTGCGTTCGGTGATCGCGTGCGCGACGTCGTGTTCACGCAGTTCGGCCAGTACCGCACGGGCGAGGGCCTCGACGTCGGCACCGGTGAGTGCCGCCGGAATTGCGCGTACGGCCACGGAACGTTCCGAATACAGGGCCAGGTCGAGGCCGAGCGCCTGCATGGCCGGCGCCTGCTCCTCGACCAGGGCGCGCTCGAATGCATCGGCCGCGAAAACCACCGGCACGAGCAAAGCCTGGGTGGCCATCGAGCGCGCCGCCAGCGATTGCTTCATCTCTTCGTAGACGACCCGTTCGTGTGCCGCATGCATGTCGATGACGACCAGACCATGCCGGTTCTGCGCGAGCACGAAGGTTCCGTGCAACTGGCCGATGGCATGGCCGAGGCGATGTTCTTCGACCAGGCCGGCGTTGCCGCCTTCCGGTGACGGCTGGCCGGTTGCCACGGTGCGCAGGGCATCGGCCCGGCTGTCGGCATCCTCGTGACCGGCGTCGCCGGCTGGCGCCAGCCCGCGCCGCGGTTCGGGCTCCGCGGCGTGATGACTGCGGGCGGGCCCGGCAGCGACCGGACGTTGCTCCGGGCCGAACAGGGCCTCCAGCGTACGCAGCGAGGCCGCCACATCCGAAGCGGACGGAGCAGGTGCCGGCGCAGGCCGGCGGCCGGCTGCCCGATCCGGACCGGCGTCGGCGTTCATGGCCGCGCGCAGGCCTGCTTCGACGGCGTGGAACACGAACGAGCGCACTCCGGCCGGATCGCGGAAACGGACTTCGCTCTTGGCCGGATGCACGTTGACGTCGACCTGAGACGGATCGATCGTCACGAACACGGCCCAGGCGGCATGCCGGTTGCCGTGCATCAGATCGGCATACGCCTGCTTCAGCGCATGGCCGAGCATGCGGTCACGGATGAAGCGGCCGTTCACATACAGGAACTGCCGGTCGCCGCGTGCGCGATGCAGGGTGGGGGCACCCAGTACGGCGCGCACGTGCAGGGCGCCGGCCGCGACGTCGACGATGCGGTGCGCCGACCGGTATTCGTCGCCGAGCGCGGCCAGCGCACGTTGCGTCCAGTGCTCGGGCTCGAAGCGGACGGCGTGCCGATCGTCCACCTGCAACTCGAAGGCAATCGCTTCGTGTGCCAGCGCGATACGTCGGACCGCCTCGGCGCAGTGCGCGCCTTCGGTGGCGGCGCTGCGCAGGAACTTGCGCCTCGCCGGCGTGGCCGAGAACAGATCGAGCACCTCCACACGGGTACCACGGCCACCGGGCGCCGGCATGATCTCTGCACTGGCCGAGTCGATGCACCAGGCGCAGTCCGCCGTTGCCGTGCGACTGCCCAGCCGGAGGGTGGCGACCGAGGCGATCGCCGCCAGCGCCTCGCCGCGAAAACCCAGCGTATCGACCCGTTCCAGTTCGGCCAGGGTGGCGATCTTGCTGGTCGCATGACGCTCGAGCGCGCGCGGCAACTCGTCGCGCGCGATGCCGACGCCGTCGTCTCTCACGACGATGCGGCGCATGCCGCCATCCTCGATCCGTACCTGGATGCGCCCGGCGCCGGCATCGAGTGCATTCTCGACGAGTTCGCGCACGACCGACGCCGGGCGCTCGACGACTTCTCCGGCCGCGATCTGGCTGATCAGCCGGTCGTCGAGCCGGGCAATCGGAGCGGGAGCGTCACGCATCCCGGCGGCAGAGTCAGGCAACGGCATCGACGGATTATAGAAGCAGCATCGGCGCCGGGCCGGGACGCGCTGCGCACGGAAGCGGGCCTGATCCGGGCGTCGATCCCGTGGTGCGTTCCCGCCGCCGCCGCGCGCCCGGCGTGTACCATCCCGCCCGATGGATCCCGCACAGTTACTCGACGTTTTCCTGCACCTGGACCGGCATCTGGCCGCCGTCGTGGCGCAATACGGGATCTGGGTATACGTGATCCTGTTCGCCATCATCTTCATCGAGACCGGTCTGGTGGTCATGCCGTTCCTGCCGGGCGATTCGCTGCTGTTCGTCGCCGGCGCGCTGGCGGCGGTCGGCGGTCTCGATATCACGGTCCTGATCCTGCTGCTGCTGCTGGCCGCGGTGCTTGGCGATGCCGTCAATTACTCGGCCGGACACTGGATCGGTCCGAAGGTGTTCCGCTGGGAAAAATCACGCTTCTTCGATCGTGCGGCTTTCGATCGCACCCATGCCTTCTACGAACGCCATGGGCCGATCACGATCGTCGTGGCCCGCTTCCTGCCCTTCGTGCGGACCTTTGCGCCCTTCGTGGCCGGCGTCGCCCGGATGAGTTACCCGCGTTTCGCGCTGTACAACGTGGTTGGCGCCACGCTGTGGGTCGTCGGGCTGTCCATGATCGGCTACCTGTTCGGCAACACGGCCTGGGTGCGCGCGCATTTCCAGTGGGTGACGCTGGCGATGATCATCATTCCCGGCCTGCCGGCCGTCGTCAGTTTCGTTCGGCACTGGCGCGCGACCCGGCGGGCGCGCCGCAGGCAGCCGGTAGCGGAGGATCGTCTGCTGCGCTGAAGGCCAGTGGGCGCGACGGGTCGCTTGACCAGTACATCGACAGACCAGTAACGGAACGCGATGCCGACCGCGCTTTCGGTCCGCGACCGGACCGGCGTGCGGGGCTCAGTGGTGGTACGCGGTCTCGCCGTGCGAGCTGATGTCCAGCCCCTGGCGCTCCTCGTCTTCGGGCACGCGCAGCCCGACCGCCAGGTCGACCAGCTTGAAGGCGACGAAGGCGACCACGCCGGACCAGACGATCGTCAGCAGCACGCCCTGCAGTTGCACCCAGATCTGGCCGCCGATCGAGTAGTCGGGCGCGACCGCGTTGGTCACGTAATCGTAGACTCCCGTACCGCCCAGCGACGGCGCCGCGAACGCACCGGTGAGCAGTGCACCGGTGATGCCGCCCACGCCGTGCACGCCGAACACGTCCAGTGAGTCGTCGGCGCCCGATATCCGCTTCAGGCCGTTGACGCCCCACAGGCAGGCGATGCCGGCAACCAGGCCGATGACCAGCGCGCCCATCGGCCCGACGAAGCCGCAGGCCGGCGTGATCGCCACCAGCCCGGAGACCGCGCCCGAGGCCGCACCCAGCATCGAGGGTCTGCCCTTGCCCATCCACTCGCCCAGCGTCCATGAGACGGTGGCGGCGGCGGTGGCGACCAGTGTGTTGACGAAGGCCAGCGCGGCCACCCCGTTCGCTTCCAGGTTTGAACCCGCGTTGAAGCCGAACCAGCCCACCCACAGCAGCGAAGCGCCGATCATCGTCATCACCAGCGAGTGCGGCGCCATCGACTCACGGCCGTAGCCGATCCGCTTGCCGATCACCCAGGCCCCTACCAGGCCCGCCACCCCGGCATTGATGTGCACCACGGTGCCGCCGGCGAAATCCAGCGCGCCCCTGGCCCACAGGAAGCCCGCCGCGGCGGTGGCCGCCTCGAGCGTCTTCGCGTCGGTGATCGCGTCCGGGCCTGCCCAGTACCAGACCGCATGGGCGATCGGCAGGTAACAGAACGTGAACCACAGCACCGAGAACAGCAGCACCGCCGAAAAACGCACCCGCTCGGCAAAGGCGCCGACGATCAGCGCGCAGGCGATCGCAGCGAACGTGGCCTGGAATGCCACGAACGACAGTTCCGGGATGACCACGCCCTTGCTGAAGGTCCCGGTGACCGATTCGGACGTGATGCCCTTCAGGAAGATCTTCGACAGGTTGCCGTAGAACAGGCCGTCGCCGCCGAACGCCAGCGAGTAGCCGTAGATCGACCACAGCACGACGATCAGCGAGAACACGACCAGCACCTGCATCAGGATCGAGAGCATGTTCTTCGTGCGTACCAGCCCACCGTAGAACAGCGCCAGGCCAGGGATCGTCATCATGATGACGAGCAGCGTCGAGACGCTCATCCACGCGACATCGCCCTTGTTCGGGACGGGAGTGCCGGCCAGCGCCGCGAGCGGCACCAGCGACAGCGCCAGGCACGGCGCGATGTTTCGTGTCAGCGATTTCATGGAACGTTCTCCGCCGGGCGGATCCGCGCGCTCAGAGCGCTCCATGGCCGGTTTCGCCGGTGCGGATGCGCACGACCTGTTCGAGGTCGAAGACGAAGATCTTGCCGTCGCCGATCTTGCCGGTGCGCGCCGAGACCCTGATCGCCTCGGTCGCGCGCTCGACCAGTTCGTCGGCGATCGCCAGGTCGATCTTCACCTTCGGCAGGAAATCAATCACGTACTCGGCCCCGCCGTACAGCTCGGTGTGGCCCTTCTGTCGCCCGAAGCCCTTGACCTCGGTAACCGTGATGCCCTGCACGCCGATCGCCGACAGTGCCTCACGCACCTCGTCGAGCTTGAACGGCTTGATGACCGCAGTGATCATTTTCATGTGCGCCTCCTCGGAAAGTCCTGCCGACGGACAGCGTGACCGTGCCCTTGCCGAGGTCACGGTCGAACGCGTTGCGACGGCACTCGCCGGCGCCGCCTCTGGCGGCGGTGCCCGGTGCGCAGGCGAGAAGAGTCGTTTTCATGACCTGCATGCTCCGCAAAACGGTTCCGGTGTCCGGGCCACGGGGTTCGCTGGAAGCTGTGAAGCATGGAACGTGCCAACCACCCGTTCGAGTGTCCGGGCGCGCGTGCCGGCGATCGATCGGTGCAGGCCGCGGGCGCGCAGTGCGCCAATACGGTGCGGTGCGGCGGCGAGCGACGCACCGGCACGGTGAATCAGGCGGTTCTCGTCGGCGGCGGCGGATGCTGGCGCAGATAGGTCTTCAGGCCGCGGTAGATGGCGTCGGCCAGGCGTTTCTGGTACTGGGTGTTGGCCAGCCTTCTTTCCTCGTGCGGATTGCTGATGAAGGCGGTTTCGACGAGGATCGACGGGATTTCCGGCGCCTTGAGCACGGCGAAGCCGGCCTGCTCGATCGACGGCTTGTGCAGTGCGCCGACATTGCCGAGTTCGGCGAGGATGATGCTGCCCAGGTGCGACGAGTGACGGATCTGAGCCGTCGTCGACAGATCGAGCAGCACGCGTCGTGCTTCGCGGTTGCGTGTGCCCAGATTGGCGCCGCCGATGCGATCGGAGTCGTTTTCGCGTTGCGCCAGCCAGCGTGCCGCCACGCTCGACGCTCCGCGTTCGGACAATACGTATACCGATGCGCCGCGTGCTTCGGGACGCACGAAGGCATCGGCGTGGATCGAGACGAACAGGTCGGCCTGGACGCGTTGCGCCTTGGCGACCCGGGTGGCGAGCGGCACGAAATAGTCTCCGTCACGCGTCATGAACGCGCGCATTCCGGGGTCTCTGGCAATCCGTTCGCGCAGATTCCGGGCGATGCGCAGGACCACGTCCTTTTCCCGTGTCCCGCGCTGTCCGATGGCACCCGGATCCTCTCCGCCGTGGCCCGGGTCGATGGCAATCGTGATCAGACGGGTGACCGGGGCCCGCGCAGATCGCTTGGCGGCGGTGTCCGGACGCTGGCTGGCGGTGCCGGCGCCCGCCTGCGCGAGCTGCACCGCCGGTTCCTCCGCTTCCGCCGGCGGCATGGGCGCGACCTGCCCGGCCCGTGCGCCCGTGCGTTCGGCCGCCGTTTCCTCGGCCGCCGTGCCGGACGGCATCGGCACATCCTGCAGGGGCGCGGCACGCAGGCGCTGGTCGAGCCAGACGGCCAGCGGGTCATCGGCCGCCCCCTCTGCCATGTTCCCCGCCATGACCCTGCCCTCCGCTGCGGGAGTTGTCGCCGCTGCGTCCTCCGTGTCTTCGGCCGTTTGCCGCGCGACCTGCGCGAGCAGGGTCTGCAACGGGTCGATCGGCACCAGAGGGTAGAGATCGATGACCAGCCGGTGCCGGTACGTGCCGGCCGGATCGAGGGTGAAGAGCTGCGGTGCGACGGGCTTCTTCAGGTCGAACACGATGCGCGCGACGTGCGGGCGATGCTGACCGATGCGCACCTGGCCGATGTACGGATCGTCGGCCTGGACCTTGGCCATCAGGCTGCGCAGGGTCGGGTCGATGTCCAGACCGTCGAGATCGACGACCAGCCGCGGCGGATCGGACAGCTGCAGTTGTGTCGCCGCGAGCGGCTGCTCCAGTTCCAGCGTCACCCGCGTATAGTCGCGCGCCGGCCACACGCGAACCGCACGGATCGTCGACGCGTGTGCCGGGCGCAGTCCGCCGCCGGCCAGCAGCGAACCGGCTCCCAGGCTCAGCAGTCGTCGTCGCTGCGGGCGAGCCGGATCAGGCATGCCCGTCCCCGCTCGGTGCCGGCAATGGCCTGCATGACGCGCTGCCCGGAGGGTTCGTCGTCGGGAAAGCGCAGGAACAGGTGAAGATCGGGCGTCGGCAGGGTGTCCGCTGCCCGCTCCGGCCATTCGATGACCGCGACATTCGGGGTTCCGATGAATTCCTCGAAACCGGCATCCATCCAGTCCTCTTGATGATCGAATCTATAGAAATCAAAATGATACAGCCGAAACTTCGACAAATCATAAGATTCGACCAGCGAAAAGCTCGGGCTCTTCACCGTTCCGTCAAAGCCCAGCGCGCGCAGCAGTGCGCGCACGAACGTGGTCTTGCCGGCACCGAGATCGCCGGAGAGGTACAAGAGGAACCCCGGGGCGAGCAGAGGTGCCAGGCGCCGGGCACAGGCTTCGGTGGCTGCCACGTCGGGCAGTTGCGCGACCAGAGAGTCGCCATCGGCACGTTTCAATTCAGACGGACTCCCGGAACCAGGGCGGATGCAGACTGAGCAAAGTGGGCGCGAACCGGGTGGACGCGAACTTCCCTCGGCAGAGACCTTGCGCCAGTGGGCGCATGAACTCGGGTTCGCCTCGTTCGGCGTGGCCGACGTCGATCTGTCGGACGTCGAGGACGGTTTTCAGGCTTGGCTCGATGCCGGTTACCACGGCGAAATGGATTATATGGCGCGCCATGGCATGAAGCGTGCCCGCGCCCCCGAACTGGTCGAAGGCACGGTACGTGCGCTGATGGTCTCCATCGAATATGCGCCGGAGGATCCGGCATGGGTGGAGCGCGCATGGGCGACGCTGGCCGACGGAGAGCAGGCGTACGTGTCCCGCTATGCGCTCGGGCGCGATTATCACAAGCTCGTGCGCTCGCGGCTGCAGCGCCTGGCCGAGCGCATCGAGCAGCAGATCGGCCCGTTCGGCTACCGTGTGTTCTGCGATTCGGCACCGGTCATGGAGGGTGAACTGGCGCGCCGCGCCGGCCTCGGCTGGCGCGGCAAGCACACGCTGGTGCTGAACCCGCGCCGCGGTTCGACCTTCTTTCTGGGCACGATCTATACCGATCTGGAACTGCCCGTCTCCGGGCGCATCGACGATCACTGCGGCACTTGCGTGCGCTGCATCGATGCCTGTCCGACCGGTGCAATCATTGCGCCGTACCGGCTCGATGCGCGTCGCTGCATTTCCTATCTGACGATCGAGCACAAGGGGCCGATTCCCGAGGAACTGCGGCCGTTGATGGGCAACCGGATCTACGGTTGCGACGATTGCCAGCTGGCCTGTCCGTGGAACCGCTTTGCGCGGCCGACTGCGGTGGCGGATTTTCATCCGCGCCAGAAGCTCGATCGCAGCACGCTCGTCGAACTCTTTGCCTGGACTGCCGAGGAGTTCGACAGTCGCCTGGCCGGTTCGCCGATCCGGCGCATCGGACATGAACGCTGGCTGCGCAACCTGGCCGTTGCCATGGGTAACAGCGCGGGCGGGGATGATATCGTTGCCGCCCTGCGCGCGCGGCGCGATGATGCCTCGCCACTGGTGCGCGAGCATGTGGAGTGGGCGCTTCGCCGTCTGGCCGAAACGGAGGGCGCAATCGGGCCGGACGGTCGCCCGGTGGCGCGCTCGGCAGGGGCTGACAGCGTCGCGCGGCAGGTCAATACCGCTCCGGACCCGGGTTCGGGCGACAATAGGAACTGAACGGGTGCCGGGATGGCGTCGGTGGCCTGCGGTGCGGCGACGTGTTGCGCGGGTTCCGTCGATGCGGCCCCGAAGCCGGAATCAGTGAAGAGGAAAGCCAGATACGTGCGTGCGCCGAAAGTAATGACCCGGACTTTTCTCGCGAACCTGGCGCTCTTCCATGAGCTGGGGACCGAGGAACTGGAACGGCTGGCGGCCGGGACGACCGAGTTGCGCGTCCAGAAAGGGCGTGTACTGTTCCGGCGCGGAGAGCCCTGTGTCGGGTTCCACGTCATCGTCTATGGACGGGTGAAGCTGGGCTTCGTATCGCCGCAGGGTACCGAAAAGGTGATCGAGATCCTCGGACCCGGTCAATCGTTCGGTGAGGCCGTGATGTTTCTCGACCGACCCTATCCGGTCAATGCCGAATGTCTGGCGGATTCGCTGCTGCTGCATATTTCCAAGGCTGTCATCGATGCGGAACTGGCTCGCGACATGCGTCTGGCCCGCCGGATGCTGGCCGGGCTGAGCCGCCGTCTTGTCAGTCTTGTGCATGACGTCGAGGCATATTCGCTGCGCTCCGGCATGCAGCGGGTCATCGGCTATCTGCTGCGCGACATCGACCAGCACGAAGACCTGACCCCGCCGATCCGCATCGTCCTGGACACGAGCAAGGGCGTGATCGCCTCGCGGCTGAATCTGACGCCGGAGCATTTTTCCCGCATCCTCGGCGAACTCAGCAGCGAAAAACTGATCACCGTGAAAGGCGCGGAGATCACGATCCTGGATCCGGATCGTCTGCGCGAGTTCCTGGTCTGACGCGGCTTCGCGATCTGGCGCATCCCGGCCCGCTCCCGGGCTGGCGGCCGCCCCGGTGCCCGTCCGGATCCATCCGCTCCACGCTTTCCCGGCGGAAACGAAAAGGGCGGCCCGCAGGCCGCCCTTGATTCCCGGTGTCGGGATCGCCGGATTTACTTCGCCCCGGCGAGCACCCACTCCACCAGCGCCTTGATGTCCGCATCCGGGACACTGGCGTTCGGCGGCATCGGCACCGGACCCCAGACGCCGGAGCCGCCTTTCTTCACTTTCTCGATCAGCTTGGCTTCAGCGTCCGCGTCGCCCTGGTATTTCTTGGCGACATCCTGGTAGGACGGGCCGACCAGTTTCTTGTTGACTGCATGACATGCGGTGCAGTTGTATTTCTTCGCCATGGCCACGTCGGCCATCGCCGGCGCAGCGGTCATGGCCAGTGCCGCGGTGGCGGCCAGGCCCATCCAGACGGAACGCTTCATCGCTTTGCTTCTCCCGTGTTCAATAAACGTCGTGTTGCGTATTGTAGACGTTGAACTTTCCGGTCGGCGTGATCAGGCGCTTGTCCTTGATGACGGCTTTCAGCTTGCGCGTCTTGTCGTCGACCACGACGATCGCGGATTCCTGATCCTTGGCGCTCCACACCGAGAACCAGACTTCGTCGCCGGCCTTATTGTACTCGGGTTGCGTGATGCGCTTGGCCCCTTCACCCACCTTCGCCCATTCGGCGATCGGCAGCACTTCGAACGGCTTGTCGAGATGGTCGATATCGAAGACCGCCACCGACTGGTTGATCGCGGCATCCGGGTTCAGCGGCGTGTCGACCCACAGGTTCTTCGATTTCGGGTGCGTCTTGATGAACAGGTTGCCACCGCCCTGTGCTTCCAGGGTCTGGACGACTTTCCAGGCGTTGTCCTTGTGCTTCGCAGGGTCGGTGCCGATCAGCGCAATCGTTTCGTCACCCAGGTGACCCGTGGCCCAGACCGGACCGTATTTCGGATGCACGAAGTTGGCGCCGCGGCCCGGGTGCGGGATCTGGCCGACGTCGACCAGTGCCTCGAGCGTGCCTTCCTTGCTGTCGACGACGGCAACCTTGTTCGACTGGTTGGCCGCGACGAGGAAGTAGCGCTTGGACGCGTCCCAGCCGCCATCATGCAGGAAGCGGGCGGCACCGATTTCGGTCGTCTTCAGGTTTTTCAGGTCGGTGTAGTCGACGAGCATGATCTTGCCCGTTTCCTTCACGTTGACGATGAACTCGGGCTTGTCGTGCACGGCGACGATTGACGCCACACGCGGCTCGGGGTGGTATTCCTGCGTGTCGACCGTCATGCCCCGCGTCGACTGCACGCGCAGCGGCTCGAGCGTGTCGCCCTTCATCAGCACGTACTGCGGTGGCCAGTAGGCACCGGCGATCGCCAGCTGATCCTCGTATTTCTTGTACTTCGAGGTCTCGACCGAACGGGCTTCCAGACCGATGCGGATTTCCGCGACGCTGTCCGGGTTTTTCATCCACAGGTCGATCAGGTTGATCCGGCCGTCCCGGCCGATCACGTACATGTACCGGCCCGAAGCCGATGTGCGCGAAATATGGACCGCATAACCGGTCTTCACGATCGCGAGGATCTTCTTCGAATTGCCGTCGATCAGTGCGACTTCGCCGGCATCACGCAGCGTCACCGAGAAGATGTTCGAAATGTCATAGTCGTTCATCTTCTTCGTCGGACGCTTTTCCGGCGCGATCGTCACCGTCCACGTCTTCTTCATGTCGTCGAGGCCCCACTCCGGCGGCGTCGGCGGCGACTGCTGGATGTAGCGAGCCATCATGTCGACTTCGGCGTCGCTCAGCTCGCCCGACGTGCCCCAGTTCGGCATGCCCGCCGCGGAACCGTACTTGATGAAGGTCTTCAGATAGTCGGTGCCGCGCTCGAGCGTGATGTCGGTGGTCAGCGGCTTGCCGGTGGCGCCCTTGCGCAGGACACCGTGGCAACCGGCGCAGCGCTCGAAATAGATCTGCTTGGCTTGTTCGAACTCCTGGGACGTCATCTGCGGCGCCTTGGGGTTCATGTCATGGTGCATCTCGTCGGTGGCGAGCGGCGAGCCGCCGGCCTGCAGCGCTGCCTCTTCCGGCGATACGTGCTCGGCAGCGGTGCGCGACGACTGCTGGGCCAGCGCCAGGGACGATGCGCCGGCGACGAGCGCCAGGGCGGCAACGACCCGGGCAATGGGTTTCATGCGTGCGGTCACTGTCATTTTTCAGTTTTCCTCTGGATGGGCCCCAAGCCAAAAGGGCATTGGCGCGAATGATCGCCAAGGTCGCTTTGCTATCCATTGATTGCGGTCAATTGTTGCGTTGCAATGCAGCACCAGAATGCGCTGCGACGCGCGGAAACGACATTCCGTACCGGCTTTTTCCTCTTTTTCCTTTTTTCGAGTTCCGTATCCGTGTCCGGCAAACCTGCTTCCTCGCCCGTTTCTGCGTTCCGTTCCCGGTTCTTCCCGCTGCCCGCCTGGCGCCGTCTGCTGCAGGTGACGCTGGTCGCGGTACCCATCCTGTCGCCCGGCGCGATCGTCCAGGCCGAGGAACGGACTGACGCCAGCGGCCCGGTGTCGCCGGCGCCGGCGGCCGGCGAGCGCGACGCACCGTCGCTGGAGTCGGTGCTCGTCACCGCCACCCGCTCGCCGGCCGAGGCACTCAATGTGCCGGCCAGCGCATCGATCGTCAGCCGGACGGAGCTCGAAACCCGCAATGCCGTGCGGCTCGGGGACGCCCTGGCCGACGTGCCCGGCCTGTATATTCGCGGGGCGGCGATGGGCACGAATTTCCCGGGGACCGGGCAGGCGGTGCTGTCCCTGCGCGGGGTGCCGCGCACGGCACGCACGCTGGTGATGATCGATGGTCAGCCGGTGAACAATTCCCTGACCGGCGGCATCGACGTCGGCGCACTTCCGCTGGCCGGCGTCGAACAGATCGAGATCGTGCGCGGGCCGTATTCGGCGCTGTACGGCGGCAGCGCGATGGGTGGTGTCGTCAATTTCATCACGGCGGCGCCCGAGCGCGAACGCACCGAAATCCGGCTCGGCGCCGGCTCGTTCACCCAGCGCGGAGCGACGCTGGTGCATCGCAAGCGCTACGAGAACGGTCTGGGTGTATCGCTGTCGATGTCGTATCGCGAAAGCGCCGGCTACCCCGACAGCGACCTGGTCGCCAAGGCGCCGCCGCGGACCCCGGTCACGGATGGCGTGCCGGTGACCGGCGCGCGGCCGAGCCGCGACCCGGACGGGAGCGAGCGCTGGCTGGTCGGCACCCAGGGGATTCGTCCCTGGTACCAGGACAATGCGCAACTGAGCCTGTACTACTCGCCGTCGGCGAGCACCGATCTGGTCGCCGGCGTCGGCTGGGGGGAGTACAAGGTCGGTTACACGCGCCCGCGCAGTTTCCTGCGCGACGCGGCGGGCGATGCGGTCTTCACCGGCCCCGTTTCGGTGGCCGGCGCTGGCGGCACGCAGGGGCTGTCGCTGGTGCAGACCGACTGGTTCACGCCGACGCCGTCGCTGGAACGGGATCGGCGTGCGTTCGCCCGCGTCTCGCACCGTCTGGCCGGCGGTGCGCGCCTGCAGGGACAGATCGGGGTTCTGCGGCACGATTTCTCGTTTTCCCAGGCGGGTGACCGTGCCGATTACTCGACCGGGTCGGGCGTCCTGATGCAGCAGCCGAACCAGCGCATCGACGGTGAGCTCGGTATCCGGGCGCCGATGTCGGCCACCTGGCTGCTGTCCGCCGGCGTGTCGATGAATCACAGCAAGCTGGACCGGCGCGATGTGGAACTGGAGCGCTGGCGCGATCAGGGCAGCACGGGCGCCATGATCGCCGCCGATGGCGGGCGGGCGCACAACTGGGCGCTGTATGCGCAAAGCGAGCATGATCTCGGTCATGATGTGCGTCTGTATGCCGGCGGTCGCTACGATCGCTTCGAGACCGACGGCTATTCGCAGGACGTACTGACGCAGCCGTCGCCGGAGCGCTACAGCAAGCGCAGCTTCCACCAGTTCAGCCCGAAGCTGGCCCTCGTCTGGCAGGCGCGCCCTGGCGTTTCGCTGCGCACCTCGTGGGGGCGCGGCTTCCGTCCGCCGGCGCTGTTCGATCTCTACGCCAGCCCGGTCGTGCGCCTCGGGCCGCGCACGATCGCGACGCTGGCCGCTCCCGACCTCGCCCCCGAACGGATCACGGCCCTCGAAGCCGGTACCGACCTGTCGTTCGGTGCGGGCAGACAGGTGTCGTTCACCGTCTATCGCCAGCGGCTCGCGGACCTGATCTACCGGCGCACGCTGGCCAGCAGCACGCCGATCATCACCCGCGTACAGAACGAGAACGTCGCCGGGGCCAACGTCGACGGCATCGAGGCCAGCATGCAATGGCCGTTGCCGCTGGCCGGCTGGACGCTGCATGCGTCGGCCACGCACCATTTCCGCTATGAAGTGACGTCCAACCGGGCCGTTCCGGAAATGGTGGGCAAGAAGCTGACCGACGTGCCGCGCACCTCCTGGTCGGCCGGCGTCGAGTATCGCAAGGACGCCTGGACCGGCATGCTCGTGGTCCGTCACGTCGATCATGTCTTCGGCTCGGGCGATGACCTGAATCTGGATCGCGTCCAGGGCGTACCGGAATCGTATGACGGCTACACCGTCGTCAGTGCCCGCATCGGCTGGCAGATCGACCGCAACTGGGGGGTCAATCTGTCGCTCGACAATCTGACCGATCGCCGCTATTTCGTGTACGTGCGTCAGCCCGGGCGCAGCGTGTATGGTGAACTGACGTATCGCTTCTGAACGCATCGGCACCGAAGCACGGGCACTTTCCGCATGTGCTTCCGGTAGCGTATCGTTGCCCGATGGAACCGGATACCGTGCTGGTGCCTGCGCCGGATGCAGCGGGCCTGCGCTGGATCGATGCCTTCTGCGAGGCCCTGTGGCTCGAGGACGGATTGTCGCGCAATACGCTGGCCGCCTACCGGCGTGACCTGACGGCGCTGGCACGCTGGCTGTCCGGGGCGGACGACGGGAGCGGTGCCGGCCAGGACGGATCGCACGCGGCCGTCGCGCTGCACGAGGCCGGTACGGCCGAGCTGAACGCCTACATTGCCGCCCGTCACCCCGGTTCGCGCATCGCGAGCGGCAATCGCCGGTTGAGCGTGTTTCGCCGCTTCTACCGGTATCTGGTGCGCGAGGGGGTGCGTGAGGATGATCCGACGCTGCACATCCACTCGGCGCGCCAGCCGGCGCGGTTTCCGGCCGTCCTGTCCGAGCGCCAGGTCGAGGCGCTGATCGCGGCCCCGGCCGTGGACACGACGCTCGGCCTGCGCGACCGTGCCATGCTGGAGACAATCTACGCGACCGGCCTGCGCGTGAGCGAACTCGTCGGTCTCGAGACACCGCGTGTTTCGCTGGTCGATGGCGTCGTCCGCGTCGTCGGCAAGGGCGACAGGGAGCGGCTGGTGCCTTTGGGTGAACTGGCGTGCGACTGGATCGAGCGCTATCTGCGCGCGGCGCGACCGGAACTGGCCGGCCGGCAGGTTTCGGACGCGCTGTTTCTCACCCGGCGCGGCACGGCGATGACGCGCCAGATGTTCTGGCTCCTGGTCAAGCGATATGCGCGGGTCGCCGAAATTCACGCGCCGCTGTCGCCGCACACGCTGCGCCACGCTTTCGCCACGCATCTGCTCAATCACGGCGCCGACCTGCGCATCGTGCAGATGCTGCTGGGGCATGCCGATATCTCGACGACGCAGATCTATACACATGTCGCCCGCGAACGCCTGAAGAGCCTGCACGCGAGACATCACCCGCGCGGATGAGGAATGGAAGACACCGTGCATCCCGTCCAGCTGGTCCGGGGGTAACGCCGGATGACGCTGAAACACATTTCCGGGCGTTCCGGATTTGTGATAAGTCAATGCGAATGAGATCAATTCGTATTAGAATTCGCTGCGATGAAACGGATGGCAGGCACAGGATTTTCCGGCGCGGGCGCGATGCACCTGAGCGGAATTGCGTGGACGGCTTCGCTGCATGCGCTGGCCGCGGCGCTGGCGTGGTTCGGCCTGAGCGGGCCGGTCACGACGCAACCCGTGCCGATCCAGGTGCGCTTCGTCGAGTTGGCTCCCGAGCAGCCGACTCCGGAGCCGCCGAAAGTGGCGCAATTCGTGCCGCCGCCACCAACGCCGGCAGTGCCCGAGGTGGTTCCGGAAAAGCCTGTTGTCGAAAAGATTCCGGAGAAAAAACCGGAGAAAAAACCGGTCCGGAAAAAGGCCGAGCCGCCCGTGGTGAAAAAACCCGACATCGCGCCGAAGAAGGCGGAGCCCGCCGTGTCGGCTCCGGCAGAGGACACGGCACCCTCCGAATCAGAGCCGGCGCCGGTCGCGGCGCCCGTTCCGGTTCAGCCACGGTCCGACCCCGCGCCCGCGCTGGCGTCGGCCGCGCCGCAGGCACCCGTCATTGCGCCGCGTTTCGACGCCGCCTATCTGCGCAATCCCGCGCCTGCCTATCCGCGCGCCTCGCGCCGCCTGGGGGAGCAGGGCCGCGTGATCCTGCGCGTATGCGTCGAGCCCGATGGACGCCCATCGGCGCTCGAGGTGCACCAGTCCTCGGGTTCGACGCGGCTGGACGAGGCGGCGCTGAACGCGGTGCGGCAGTGGAGTTTCGTGGCGGCCCGGCGCGGTAACGAAAAAGTGACGGCCTGGGTGCTGGTACCGATGGATTTCCGTCTGAAGAACAGTTGATGCAGCGTCCGGATCTGCAGCGATCGATCAGGCGGCGAGCCTGGGCGGTGGATCGGCCGGACACCTGACGAACATGACCTGAGCAGGCTTTCCCCATGAACCAGACACTCGGTTTCACCCATTTTCTCCAGCACGCGGACACGGTTGCCTGGATCGTCCTTGCCGTGCTGGTGTCGATGTCGCTGATCAGCTGGTACTGGATCGGCGTCAAGAGCTGGCAGTGGTCGCGCCGGCGTGCGGCGGACCGCCGCTTCCGTGCCGGGTTCGAGGCTGCCGCCACTTCCGCCGGGCTTGCGACATTGGCGTCGACGACCGTCGACGGGCCCTGTGCGCGCCTGTTGCGTACCGCTCTGGATGCCCTGCACGGTGCGGCGCAGACGCCGGCCGGCACCGATCCGGCCGAGCGTCTCGGCCGCACATTGAAGCGCGTGATCGTGCGTGAGAGCGCCCGGCTTGAAGTCGGTCAGACGGCCCTGGCCACGATTGCTTCCGCTTCGCCTTTCGTCGGTCTGTTCGGTACGGTCTGGGGCATCTATCATGCGTTGCTGGCGATCGGCGATGCGGGCGCGGCCGGCCTGCAGGAAGTCGCCGGGCCGGTCGGAGAGGCGCTGATCATGACCGGGATCGGTCTGGCCGTGGCGATTCCGGCCTCGATTGCCTACAACGCGTTTGCCCGCGCCCGCCGCAACCTGCGCCTCGAACTCGAGGATCTGGCGCACGAGCTGTACGCCCGTCAGATCGATGGCGATACGGTTGGCGCAGGTCTGGTGACCGCCGGCGGCGAGACGTCGGACAAGGCCTCGGCCGGGCCCCGGCTGCATCGGCACGATGCCGGTCTGCGTCCGTCGGCAACGGCAGCCTGAACGGGAGTCGGACGATGTCCTTTTCCCTGCTCGACGACGATGGTGATGATGAAATCACCGAGATCAACATGATTCCGTTGATCGACGTGATGCTGGTGCTGATGATCGTGTTCATGGTGACGGCGCCCCTGCTCACGCATGCCGTCAAGCTGGAACTGCCGCGCGCCGCCAGCGCCGTGATCGATCCCGGCCAGGAGCCGCTGCGCATCGAGATAGACGCGCAGGAGCGCGTCTATCTCGATCAGCAGGAAATCGATCCGCAGAGTCTGCCCGTGCGCTTCAGCGAAGTGGCCGGGCGGGCTCCGGACACCGAGGTGCTCATCCGCGCCGATCGCAGTGTTCCGTACGGCACGATTGCCGTCGTGATGTCGCAGGCTTCGCGCAGCGGGCTGGCACGCATCGGCTTCGTGACCGATCCGCGGGAGACGTCCGATGCGCCCTCGACGCCTGTCCGGCCATCGACCGGATCTTCACCCGCCACCGCGTCCGACGGTCAGTGATCGGCCGCCTGTGACCGACGGGGTCGGTGCGCTTTCGGCGGGCACCGATGGCTTCGCGCGGAGATCGGCATTGCATTTTCCTTGCACGAATGTCTTGACAGTCTGGGCCAGCGTATCGAGAATGCGTCGCATTCTTGTTAACCCACTCTGATCAGGATCATCATGCGACTTCCCTTCCGGCACGGCGTTCGACCTTCGAGTGCAGCCGTCCCCCTTGCCTGCATTGTCGGAACACTGGCGTTTTCCGCCAACGCGGCAGCGCAGGCCGGCGACTCCGCTTCGGCCCGGCAGTTGCAGGAAGTGGTGGTAACGGCCACCGGCTTCGAGCAGACGGTCGAGGACGCGCCTGCGTCGATCACCGTGGTGCCGCGTGAGGAACTGGAGAAGAAGGCCTACAAGGACGTCACCGATGCGCTCAAGGACGTGCCCGGCGTCGTTCTCACCGGCGGCGGCAGCAGCAGCGACATCAGCATCCGCGGCATGGCACCGGCCTACACGATGATCCTCGTCGACGGCAAGCGGCAGAATTCGCGCGAGACCCGGCCCAATGCCGATGGTCCGGGCATCGAGCAGGGCTGGCTGCCGCCCATCGAAGCGATCGAGCGCATCGAGGTCGTGCGCGGCCCGATGTCGTCGCTGTACGGCTCGGACGCAATGGGCGGCGTGATCAACATCATCACGCGCAAGGTGCCGGGCCAGTGGGGCGCGAGCGTGCGCGCCGAGGCCACGCTGCAGGAAGATTCCGATTCCGGCAACCTGTACCAGGGCAACTTCTATCTGGCCGGTCCGATCGTCGACGAGAGACTGGGCCTGCAGGTCTACGGCCAGACGCAGCGTCGTCAGGAAGACAGGATCGTCAACGGCTTCAACCGGCAGAGCGCCGATTCGATCACCGGCAAGCTGACGTTCACACCCGATCGCAACCACGATCTCATCGTCGAGGCCGGGCGCACCGAGCAGAAGCGCGTCGCCACACCCGGCAAGTCGGCTGCGCTGACGACCGCCACCGGCAATCCGACCGTACGCTCGAGCACGAGCTACGACCGGGATCTGTTTGCACTCACGCACGTCGGCCGCTGGAACGCGAACCTGACGTCGAACTCGTATCTGCAGTACGAGAAGATCGACAACCCGACGCGCGACATGTACCTGAAGAATACCGAGCTGAATTCGCAGTGGAATCTCGCGCTTGACGGGCACGTGGTCAGCGGCGGCGTCAACTACAAGCAGGAGAATCTGACCGACCTGGGCAACCAGTATGACGCCGGCGTGAGCCGCCTGAAACGCTATCAGTGGGCGCTGTTCGCCGAGGACGACTGGTTCCTGACCGAGCGCTTCACGCTGACCAGCGGGCTGCGCATGACGCGTGACGAAAACTATGGCACGCACTGGACGCCGCGCCTGTACGGCGTCTGGCACGCCACCGAACAGCTGAGCCTGAAGGGCGGCATCTCGACCGGCTTCAAGGCACCGTCGATCCGCTCGGCCGTCGCCGACTGGGGCCAGATCACCGGCGGCGCCGGCAGCGCGGTGCCGGCGATCATCATGGGCAACCCCGATCTGAAGCCGGAGAAGAGCATCAACCAGGAAATCGGTGTCGTCTGGGACAATCGGCAAGGCTGGACGAGCAGTTTCACGCTCTTCAACACCGACTTTCGCGACAAGATCTCGGAGGTGCGCCGCTGCACCGATCCGGCCAATCTGCCGACCTGTCACGTGAAACCCGGTGATGCCGGCTACCGCTTCATCAGCGACCGGACCAACGTCGACAAGGCCAACATCCGCGGCATCGAGTTGACCAGCACCTGGAACCTGCGCCAGGACCTGCGCCTGTCGGCCAATTACACGTGGACGCATTCGGAACAGAAAAGCGGCCCGTTCGCGGGCAAGCCGTTGAACAAGATGCCCAAGCACATGGCCAATGCCACCCTCGACTGGGCCTGGGATCCGCAGCTCGCGCTGTGGTCGCGTCTGAATTTCCGCGGCCGGACCTCGGAATATCTCAGCCGCACCGCGATGGCCGTCGGTACGCCTTCCTTCGCCTTCTTCGACGTCGGCTTCAATTACCGGGTGAACAAGACGCTGAGCACCGGCTTCGGCATCTACAACCTGTTCGACAAGCGCGTGACCGACGATTCGTTCGAGGCCGTCTATGACGGCCGGCGCTACTGGGCCTACGTGACGGCATCATTCTGAAGACATCCGGAGCCCTCCTCCGTCCACCCTGCCATGCCGGCCCAGGGCGCCTTCCGGGCGCCGCCGATGACTTCATCCGTTCCGGGCACGCATCGCATCCAGCCGTCATCCCGCTTACAGATTTCACCGAGGAAAACATGAGCCATTCGAACCGTTCTGCGGCCGGTGCACGCTGCGCTGTCGCTCCCCTGGCCGGTGTGCTGGCGCTCGTGCTGGCCGTCGCACTGCCTGCCTGCACGGTACCTGCCGGTCCGTCGTCGGCGTCTGCCAACACCCGTCAGGCGGACACGACCGTGGTGACGGCGACGCCACGAAGCATCGTGGTCTTCGACCACGGCACGCTCGATACCCTGCAGGCGCTGGGCGTCGATTCGGTGGCCGGTATCGCGAAGGCGGGGCTGCCGCCCTATCTCGCCTCCTACGCCGACGAGACCCGCTACCCGCGGGTGGGTACGCTGTTCGAGCCGGACGAGGCGGCCGTACGGGCACTGGCGCCGGACCTGATCATCGTCGGACGCCGCGCCGCCGGCAAACTCGACGCCATGCAGCAGATCGCAACGGCCATCGACCTGTCGGTGCCGCCGGGAGATCTGGCGCAGGGCGTGGCCGCCAATGCGCGCCGGCTGGCCGCGATCGTGCAGAAAGAGGACGTTGCCGAGCCGCTGGCGCGGCATCTGGAGGATTCGGCGCGTACCCTGCGCGAGCGCATGAAGGGGCAGGGCGCCGCCCTGGTGGTGCTGACCGTCGGCGGCAAGATCATTGCGCTGCCGCCTGGTCCGCGCTTCGGCGCCATCTACGAAACCGTCGGTCTGCCGCCACTGGCACTTGGCTGGAAGGAGGGTGAGCGCGGCAAGCCGGTCACCCCCGACCTCCTGCGCGAGCACAATCCGGACTGGCTGTTCGTGATCGATCGCGACATGGCGATCGGCAAGGACGGCGCCACTCCGGCGCGCGAACTGATCGAACGCGATTCGTTCCGGCAGTCGAAGGCCTGGCAGCAGAACCACGTCGTCTACCTCGATCCGGTCGACTGGTACATCCTCGATGCCGGCGGCCTGACATCGTTGCAGCGGGGCCTGGACGCGATTTCCGCTGCGCTCGATCGTTCGCCGCGATGATGCATCCGGGCCGTGCAGGCACGGATGTGCCCTTGGAACGGCCCGCCACCGTCCGCGCCGGGGCCTGCGGGGGTTTCGATCCGCGTGCGCCGGAGCGGCGGCTGACGCAGGCTAGAATCGGACGGTTCCGGATCTTCACTGGGGAATCGTGCGCATTGCAATCGTCGGATTGGGGGCCGTCGGCGGCCTGATCGCGGCCCGCCTGGCGCTGGCAGGCGCAAAAGTCTCGGCGCTGGCGCGAGGCCGTACGTGCGAGGTGGTGGCCCGCGACGGCTTGCGCCTGCTCGAAGCGGCAGCGCCGGGCAGCCCGGAAAGGGAGTGCATCGCCTCGTTGCGCGTCGAGCGCGAAGCGGCCGCACTGGGCGAACAGGACGTCGTCGTCATCGCACTGAAGGCACCGGCGCTGGCACCGGTGGCGCCGGTGCTGGCGCCGCTGCTCGGGCCTGCAACGTCGATCGTGCCGGCGATGAATGGCGTGCCGTGGTGGTTCTTCCACGGCTTGCCGGGGCTCGATCCGGAACGGCGGCGCCGGTGCGCGGCGGCGGTTGATCCGGATGGGGCCATTGCCGCCGCCCTGCCGCCGGAGCGCGTCATCGGTTGCGTCGTCCACCTGGGTTGTTCGACGCCGCAACCCGGGACCGTACGGCTCAACAACGGCAATCGGCTGGTTCTGGGCGAACCCGGCGGGCTCGTGAGCGAGCGGGCGCGAACGCTGGCGACCTGGCTCGAACAGGCCGGTTTCGACGTCGACCTCAGCACGCGGATCGAACACGATGCCTGGTACAAGCTGTGGGGCAATCTGTCGATGAATCCGGTTTCGGCCTTCACCGGCGCGACGCTCGATCAGATTCTGGCCGACCCGCTGGTGCTTGCATTCGTCAACGCGACGATGCGCGAGGCGAACGACGTCGGCACGCGCATCGGCCTGCCGATCGGGCAGACGCCCGAGGAGCGCAACCGGCTGACCGAACTGCTCGGCGCGTTCCGCACGTCGATGCTGCAGGACGTCGATGCCGGACGCCCGATCGAACTCGATGCGCTCGTCGGCAGCGTGACCCGCATTGCGCGCGCCGTCGGTTGTGCAACCCCGAACATCGATGCGCTGCTCGGCCTGACCCGTCTGTTCGCACGCGTGCACGGTCTCTGTCCGGAGCCCGGGCGGAGCGAAGACTGAAGATGTATTCGCTGCCCGCCCTGGCGCTGGCCTATCTGCTGGGCTCGGTTTCGTTCGCCGTGGTGGTCAGCCGGGTAATGAGGCTGGCCGATCCGCGCAGTTACGGATCGGGCAATCCGGGTGCGACCAATGTGCTGCGCAGCGGCAACCGCCTGGCCGCGGCGCTGACGCTGTTCGGTGATGCCGCCAAGGGCTGGCTGGCGGTCATTCTGGTGCGCCTGGCCGGCGCGTCGTGGGGTGTCGGCGAAGAGACCGTGGCGCTGGCCGGGCTGGCTGCATTCGTCGGGCATCTGTTCCCGCTCTTTCACGGCTTTCGCGGCGGCAAGGGGGTTGCCACCGCGGCCGGTGTGCTGCTCGCATTGCACCCGTTGCTGGGCGCGGGCGTGCTCGTCACCTGGCTGTTGATCGCCTTTTTCTTTCGCTATTCGTCGCTGGCCGCGATCGTTGCCGCCATCTTCGCGCCCCTCTGGGATCTGTTCGTCTTCGGGCCGGGGTGGCGAGTACTCGTGATTGCCGTCATGAGCGCCCTGCTGCTCTGGGGGCATCGGCAGAACATCGCGCGCCTGCTGCAGGGGCGCGAGCCACGCATCGGGGCTGGCCGCGGCGCCGCCGGCAAATGAGGGTCCGGCGGGCGCGGGCCGCCGATTCCGTCACGCGATCTGATCGAGCGGCCAGCGTGGCCGGATCCCGAAGCCGCGGATCCGGCGCCCGGCCGATGCCACCTGCGCACCGTCGCGCTGCAGGCGCAGCGCTCCGGCCAGCGCGATCATCGCACCATTGTCCGAACACCATTGCGGCTCCGGAAAGCATACGCGCGCGCCTGCGTCGGCGCCGGCCCGCGTCAGCCGCTCGCGCAGCCGAAGATTGGCGCTGACGCCGCCGGCGACGACCAGGCAGTGCAGGCCGGTGACGCGCAGCGCGGCGACCGACTTGGCGACGAGCACGTCGACGATCGCCGCTTCCAGTTCGGCCGCCAGATCGGCGATACCGGTATCCGCCGGCAGCCCCCGGCGCACGTGCGTGGCCACGGCAGTTTTCAGGCCGCTGAAACTGAAGTCCAGATTGTCGGCGCGCAGCATCGGCCGCGGCAGTGTCATGCGGCCCGGGGTTCCGCCGGCGGCCAGCCGGGCGATTTCCGGTCCGCCCGGATAACCCAGGCCGAGCAGTTTCGCACTCTTGTCGAAAGCTTCGCCGGCGGCGTCGTCCAGCGTGTCGCCGAGAAGCCGATAGCGGCCGAGTGCGCACACTTCCATCAGTTGCGTATGGCCGCCCGAGACCAGCAGTGCGACGAAGGGGAACTCCGGGGGATCGCCGGACAGCAGGGGCGAAAGCAGATGCCCCTCGAGATGGTGGATGCCGATGCCGGGGATGCCCAGCGCAAAGGCGATTGCGGCGCCGGTGCCGGCGCCCACGAGCAGCGCACCGGCCAGGCCGGGCCCCTCCGTCCAGGCAACCGCGTCGAGCTGGCTGCGCGTCACGCCGGCTTCCTCCAGGACCTGCCCGATCAACGGCACGAGACGGCGGATGTGGTCGCGCGATGCCAGTTCGGGGACCACGCCGCCGTAGCGGCGATGGACGGCGACCTGCGAATGCAGCGCCTGGGCCAGCAGTCCGCGCCGGGTACAGTACAGCGCTGCACCGGTTTCGTCGCAGGAAGTCTCGATGCCAAGGACGATCATCAGGTTTCAGGAGAGCGGACGACCACCTGCAGGAGGCCGTCGTCGGGGTCAGGGAGAGGTGTCCGCCGGTACGGTGGCGGCCGCCATGACGCGGTTGCGCCCAGCCGATTTTGCCTCATATGCGTAGCGGTCCGCCTCATCGAGCAGATCCCGCAGGGTGCGCCCCGAGTTGTGCAGACTGACGCCGACGCTCAGTGTCACCGGCAGCGCGATGGCGTCATGCAGGTACGGCGTCCTCTCGGCAGTGGCACGAATGCGTTCCGCAATCGACAGGGCTGCCGCTTCGTCCTGCACCTGGATGAGCACGCAGAATTCGTCGCCGCCGTAGCGCACGACGATCGAATCCGGGCGCAGACAGGAGCGCAGCACGGTGGCCAGATGCTGCAGCACCAGATCACCGACAGCGTGCCCATGGTCGTCGTTGATCTGCTTGAAGTCGTCCAGATCGATCATCAGCAGCGCAATCGGGCCGTCACTGTCCGCGAGCAGGCCGGGTCCTTTTTCATGCAGGGTGCGCCTCGACACCAGCCCGGTGAGCATGTCGGTGGCGGCCAGTTCCACCAGGTGGGCATTGAGCCTGCCCTGCACGATGCCGTGCGCGGCGATCACCAGAGCGAACGGAATCGTGCCGAATGCCATGGCAAACAGGGTGCGCGACAGCGAAGCGACCGGAATGCCGTCCGTCTGCAGAGTGACTCCCGTCGTCAGGTACAGGCCCAGGCGGATCAGCAGGACCGCCGCAAACAGGGCGAACAGGGCGAACAGAAGTTTCACGGCACGCAGCGACTGGTATAACGGGGACTGCCGGAGTGCCAGGCCGGAGAGGCCGAAAAACGAGACGTAGAACAGGGTGCTGAGGATGTTGCGCCAGAGCACGAGATGCGGTGCCGCACCGAGAAGCGACAGCATGACGACAGCGTAGCCGGCGGTGATCGCGGCCGCCGTTCGGGCCTTGCGCGGCTGTCCGATCAACTGCGCCGTACCGAGCAACAGGTACATGGCGGCCACGGCGAGCAGGACGCTGGCGGCGCCGGTGGCCAGGTCCACGGGCAGAACGCCACGAAGCCCGAGGAAGCTGAACCCGGCACCCATGGTCAGCACGCTGATCGCGATCAGTGGAAGCGCCTGACGGGAGAAATCATCCCGGTCGCGCAGCAGCATCGAGATGGCCGCACCGACGATGCTGGCCATGCCGGTCATCAGGTAGATCGTCGGAACGTCAGGGAGTGGAAAGCTCATCTTTGCGAGGCCGGATCCGCGCGATGACAACTATCTGGAACTTGAGATTGTATGTGCAGAATGTTATTATCAAAGGTTCCACGCATGGGGGTCCAAATTAATGCCGACTGTTCGCGTCAAGGAGAACGAGCCGTTCGACGTCGCGCTTCGCCGGTTCAAGCGCACGATCGAGAAAGCCGGAATCATCACCGAGCTGCGCGCGCGCGAGTTCTACGAGAAGCCGACAGCCGAACGCAAGCGCAAGAAAGCCGCTGCCGTCAAACGGCATCACAAGCGCCTGCGCAGCCAGATGTTACCCAAGAGACTGTACTGAGAGACGCATATCGGGTGGCCGCCGCCGGGTATCTGTCCACCGGCCGTCTGGCGGCCCCGGTGGATCGCATGCCGACCGGCGGTCGACCGATGGTCCTCTCCGGAATGACATGAAGATGGCCCGCCATGGACTTCCTGGCGGGCTTTTTTGTCTGGAACGCAACGCATGAGTCTGAAAGAGCGGATTTCTGCAGACATGAAGGCGGCGATGCGCGCCCGCGACGCGGAGCGTCTGTCGACGATCCGGCTGCTGCTGGCGGCGATCCGGCAGGTGGAAATCGACGAGCGCATCACGCTCGATGATGCACGGACGATCGCGGTCATCAACCGTCTGGGCAAGCAGCGGCGCGATTCGATTGCCCAGTTCGAGAAGGCCGGGCGCGAAGATCTGGCCGCGCGCGAGCGCCACGAACTCGAAGTGCTCGGCACCTATCTGCCGCAGCCGATCCCGGACGAGGAACTGCCGCCGGCCGTCGACGCCGCCATTGCGGCGACGGGTGCTTCGGGTCCGCAGGACATGGGCAAGGTCATGGGCGTGCTTTCGCAGCAGTTTGCCGGACGGGCCGATCTGTCGAAGGTGTCGGCGCTGGTGCGTGCGCGCCTGGCCGCGGCGCGCGGATAACGGTCACGGCAGCGGCGGCAGCGATATAAGCGGACAGCAACGGGCCGGGCGGTGATTCCGCAGGCATTCATCCAGGATCTGCTGGCACGCGTCGACGTCGTCGATGTGGTCGGGCGTCACGTGAAGCTGCGCAAGTCGGGTGCGAATTATCTCGGTCTGTGCCCGTTTCACGGCGAGAAGACGCCATCGTTCACGGTCAGTCCCGACAAGCAGTTCTATCACTGCTTCGGTTGTGGCGCCCATGGCTCGGCCGTCGGCTTCCTGATGGAGCACGC